>Ga0209810_1000068_pt1 | contig 308151 bp, 275 predicted proteins | sample Coa_R1_7_FD_187159 | JGI IMG/M metagenome (GOLD analysis project Ga0209810, IMG submission 187159) | Surface soil microbial communities from Centralia Pennsylvania, which are recovering from an underground coalmine fire - Coalmine... | ecosystem: Environmental > Terrestrial > Soil >...
AGCACCCGCCAGGCGGGACCATAGCGGGTGGGAACCTTGCGGGCCGGCAGCATCCCGGCTTTGACCCGCCGCCGCACCGTATCCACCGACAGGCCCAGCCGCGCCGCCGCCTCCAGCAGCGAGACCGCCACCTGGCCCTCCTGGTCTTCCAGCGGGTCCGTTCGTATATCCATGAGTTCCGAGTATTTGCTCATCGGGTAAACCTCTAGAGGCGACCCGGCCACCCCGAGGCTGCTGCCGCTCTTCCCTGCCGCTATTTGCCAACGGGGAGTCCCAGCAGGCTGGCAACCTCGGGGTGCAGCACCAGGCCAGGCTCGATCGCATCGATGCGGGCCTGGAGTTCGCGCACGCGCAGTGCCCGGCCGCGCCGGAGCTCGCTGGCGAGCAGGATCATCAGCGCCACGATGCTGTGCGGATGGGTGGCGAGCACCTGGCTGGCCAGGGCGGTCGCCTGGTCCGTGGCCTGCTCCAGCCACAGCGCCTGGGCCAGCGCGAGCTTCGCCGCCGGGTCCGCGGGCTGCTCGCTCAGCGCCGCCTGCAGCTCCGGGATAGCCCGCGCCGTATCCTGCACCCGCAGCGCGCGGATCCCCTCGCCCAGAGCAGTGGGGGGAACGGCCATCACGCCGAGCCGGGCGAGCTCGTCTTCCACCCGCGGATCGTCGGGAGACAGCTCGGCGGCGCGCCGGTAATGCCGGATGGCGGATTCCACCACCCCTGCGTCCTCGCAGATCATCGCCAGGCCCACTTCGGCCAGCGGGTCCTGCGGATCGATCGCGGCGCACTGCTGGAAGGCGCTGAGCGCCTCGCGCGTGCCGGCGTCCAGGCTGAGCAGCGCCAGCAGCCGCAGCGCCAGCAGGCAGTGGGGCTGCTGCTTCACGATCTCCCGCGCCAGCGCCAGCGCCTCGGCCCGATTGCCACTGCGCAACGACTGGCGCGCTACTCGGCAGTGCTGCAGGACGCTTGCCACTCAGAGCCTCCCCGCCGCGACGGAATCGCGATCGACCATCGGCGCGCTCTGCATCAGAGATCGTTCCCGCCAAGCCAGCCGTCCCGGCCGACCAGGAAGTCCGCAAACCGCAAACGCTCGGTTAGCACCGGCCGGGTCCGTGCTCGCGCCGGCGTGGGTGGTGCCGCGACCGAGGCCGGCGCCTCCAGCGTGGCGACCGGTGCTTCCACGGGCAGTGTGGGGAGCGTGGCAGCGGCCGGCGTGGCCGGGAGCGGCCACGCCGGCGCTCCGCCCGTCTCCTGAACGACCGCGATGACCTCCTGCGCCAGCCGGCTATACGCCTGGGCCGCGGCACTGCGCGGATCGTAGTCGAAGATGCTCACTCCCGCCTTCGAGGTGTCCTTTAGCGCCACCTGGAGCCGGATCTCCGCCTCGAAGACGCGGATCTGCCCCTCGAACGCCTGGCGGACGGTCGAGACTACTTCTCGGGCGTGCGCGGTGCGCGGATCGACCATCGTGAGCAGGATGCCGTAGATCTGCAGCGTCGGGTTGAGCCGGCGCTGCACCGCCCCGATCGTCTCCATCACCTGGGCCAGCCCCTGCATCGCCAGGTAGTCGGCCTGGACCGGGATGATGATCCCGTCGGCCGCGGTGAACGCGTTGACCACCAGCAGGCTTAAGCTCGGCAGGCAGTCCATGAGCACGACGTCGTAGCTGGGCAGCAGCGGCGTCAGCACCGTCTGCAGCACCGTTTCGCGCCCGATCGCAGAGACCAGCGCCAGCTCCGCCGCGGAAAGCTGGCTGTTGGCTGGGAGAAGGTCCAGGCCGGCCGGCGAGCGGACGATGGCCGACGCCGCCGCCGGCGCCCTGCCGCCCGCTCTCGCCGCCTGTGCTAGTAGCTCGCCTATGGAGGGGCTGAGCGTATCCGGCTGGAGCAGCCCGGCGGCGATGGTGAGGTTACCCTGAGGGTCGAGATCGACCAGCAAAACCCGTTTGCCGGCCGCCTGCAACGCCGCGCCCAGGTTCAACGTGGTGGTGGTCTTCCCGACCCCGCCCTTCTGGTTAGAGATCGCTATGATCGGCATTGCGCGCCTTCCCCCACGCCGCCCCTGGGCCAGGCCAGTGGGCGCCTGCTGGCCAGCCCGCCGGGCTCACCCACTCGATTAAGCCCCCGGGCGCGCCGTCCGGATCGCCTCCACGACGGCCGCGCCGCACTCCGCGGTGGTCGCCCGCCCCCCGAGATCCGGCGTCAGCGCGCTCCGCTGCGCGGTTACCCGCTCGATCCCACGCATTACCGCCGCGGCTGCCTGGCGTTCACCCAGGAACTCCAGCATCATCGCCCCCGCCCAGACCGCCGCCAGCGGATTGGCGATCCCCTTGCCGGCGATATCTGGCGCCGAGCCATGCACCGGCTCGAACATCGACGGCACCGTGCGGTCGTGGGTAATGTTCGCGCTGGGTGAGAGCCCAAGGCTGCCCTGTAGCGCCCCGGCCAGGTCGGTCAGAATGTCCGCGAACAGGTTCGAGGCCACCAGCACGTCGAGCTGCTCCGGGGCTCGGACGAAGCGCGCCGCCATCGCGTCCACATGGCACTGGTCGGCGGCGATGTCGGGGAACTCGCCTGCCACCTGCCAGAACACCTCGTCCCAGAACACCATGTTGAACTGCATCGCGTTCGACTTCGTCACGCTGGTCACACGCCGGCGCCCTTCACGACGCGCCAGGTCGAAGGCAAAGCGAATAATTCGTTCCACCGCGCGCCGAGTAAAGACGATGTCCTGTACCGCCACTTCCCAGGGGGTACCGATGTGGACCCGTCCACCAACCCCGGAGTACTCACCCTCGGTGTTCTCGCGCACGACCACGAAGTTGATCTCGTCCGGCCCCTTGCCACGCAGGGGCCCTTCGATGCCCGGTAGCAGCCGGCAGGGGCGGACGTTGGCGTACAGGTCGAACGCCTTGCGAATCGGGAGCAGCAGTCCCCAGAGCGAGACGTGGTCGGGCACCCGTTCCGGCCAGCCGACCGCGCCGAGATAGATGGCGTCGAAGCCACGCAGCGTCTCCAGCCCGTCCTCCGGCATCATCCGCCCATGCTGCAGGTAGTATTCACAGCTCCAGGGGAGCTCCTGGAAGTCGAGCCGGAACCCGTCGGCCAGGCCCGCGGCAGCCTCCAGCGCCGCCACGCCAACCGGCATCACCTCGCGGCCGATCCCATCGCCCGGAATCAGTGCAATACGGTACGTCCTCATTCCGCGTCGCTCCTCCCCTCACTGGCGTTGCAGCGGCTGGCCTGCTCACTGGCGCGAGCGAATGAGACCCACGCGGATCTCCGCCGCCATCCGGTCGAGCTCGCGGCGCATCGCCTCCACCGCGCGCGCAATCGGCGAGCTGGCCTGCTTGATCACAAACGGCTCGCCTCGCAGCGCCGCGCGAGCCGGCACGTCACCCGCGTAGGGGATCTCCACCGAGAACGGCACACCCAGCGTTCGCTGAATCTCCTCCTTGCTGAGGCCCTTGTACGGCAGCGTGTGGTTCAGCACGTAGTAGAACTTGGCCTCCGGCATCTGCAGCAACTGGGTGAAGATGCGCAGGCACTCGCGGCTGTCGCGGACACTGCCCGGGTCGGGGTTCACCACGAACACGATTTTGTCCGCCTCTTCCAGCGCTGCCAGCGTGGGCTCAGTGAAGTTCGCCGGGGTGTCGACGACCAGGTGGGCGAAGGAGCGGCGCAACTGATCCACTGCCGCGCGCACGTGCTCGCCCGACACCGTTTCGCCCTCTTCCGGTCGGCTGGAGCCGGCGAGCAGGCGCAGGCTCGACTCGTGGGTCGCCAGATAGTAGTTGACGCTCTCCCGATCGAGGGTACGCAGCGACTCTGAGGAGAGCGCCGCCAGGCTCGACTTAGGAACGACGTTCAGCGCCAGCGCAGCATGGCCGAAGGTGACGTCGAGGTCGAGCAGCGTGACCTGGTCCGGGTTCTCGGCGGCGAAGGCGACCGCCAGGTTCACCGCTAGCGTCGTCTTGCCCGCCCCGCCGCGGGGCGCGAACAGCGTGTACATCTTCCCCTGGCTGGCGCCCTCGCCGCCGCGGTCCAGGAGGCGCCGCCGGGTTGCCATCTGCCGCTGCGCGACGACCTTGAGCATCTCCTTGGCGATCGTGGCGTTGGCGGCCAGCAGCCTGTCGAAGTCCTCCTTGCGCAGCGCCAGCACCCGGGAGTCGGTCGCGGCGATCGCGGTCGCGGTTCGCGGCGCTCCGGTCAGCAGCGCCATCTCCCCGAAGAACCCCCCCTCCCCGTAGAACGCCAGCACCTTCTCGCGTCCGAGGCTGTCGGTGGTGACGATCTTGATCCGACCGTCTTCGACGATGTACATCGCGTCGCCAGGATCGCCCTGTCGAAACAGGACGCTCGTCTCCCCCAGCCTCCGCTCACGGAGCAGCTTCGCCACCTTCTCCAGGTCTGGCGGCGATAACGCCTCGAAGACATCCATCTTGCGCAGAGCATCCGTGAGCTTGGCACGCGGCGCCACCCAGACCTCCCTCCCGCCCGATCGCCGCTTCTAGCGGCTCCTAGGCCTTCTTACTGAAGAGCTTGCTCAGCAGCCCGCCGCGCTCCCCGGCTGCGGCGGCGGCTACGGGAAGGGGCTTCACCGCACCGTCGAGCAGCTCGCCGGCCAGCTTCTCCAACGCCTTCGCCATGGTGCCGCTCGCCTGCCCGACCACCACAGGCTCTCCCTTGAGATATGCCTTGTAGACCGCCTCGCCGCCATGCGGGATCTCCACGTGCAACTGCAGCTCGAGCGGCCCCTCGATCTGCTCGCGGCTCAGCGGCCGGACGGGCGCGGGGGCGTTCAGCACGTAGCAGTGCTTGGCACGCGGAACGCGGATGGTGTCGTTGAACAGGCGGAGCACCTCACGGACGTCGCGCAGCGCGGCCAGGTCCGGTGTCATCAGCAGGATCAGCCGATCGGCCAGCTCCATCGCGGCGAGCGTGGGCTCACTGAAGCTGGACGGCAGGTCCACCACCACGTAGAGGTACTGCCGGCGCATCAGCGCCAGCACCGCCTTGACGTGCTCGCCGGTGACCGCCTCACCCTCCTCGGGCCTGGTCGCGCCGACGTAGAGCCGCAGGCTGGAGCCGTGCAGGTAGGCGCAATGGTTGAGCGTCTCGCGATCCAGGTTCTCCAGCCGCTCCGCCTCCAGGGAGGCGATCCCATCGCTGGGATACAGCCCGAGGTGAAGCCCGGCGTGTCCGAACGTCACCGCCAGGTCGAGCAGCGCCACACGATCCGGGAACATCCGCGCCAGCAGCACGGCCAGGTTCACCGCCACGGTGGTCTTGCCAGCGCCGCCGCGCGGGCTGAACACCGCGAAGACCCGGCCCGCGCCCTGCCTGGCCACCTCCGGATCCGTGTCCTCCTCCACCAGCCGGATGTTCGCCTGCATCTGCCGCTGTGCCACGACCCTGAGCATTGTCCGGATGACCACGGGATTGGCCGCCAGCAGCCGGTCGAACTCCGCCTTCGGCACCACCAGCACCCCGCTGTCCACTTCGGCGATCGCGTTGCCGTTGCGCGGCTCGCCCGCCAGCACCCCCGTTTCGCCGAAGAACTCGCCATCGCGGTGGACTGCCAGCGTCCGCTCGCGCCCGGTCGCATCGCGGGTGCTGACCCGAATCCGCCCCGCGGTGACGATGAGCAGTGAGTCCGCGACGTCGCCCTCGCGGAACAGCACCGTGCCGGCGGGAACCCGCTGCTCGCCCAGGCTGGCGATCTCCTGCAATCGGCTCTCGTCCAGAGTCTCGAACACGTCCATGGAGCGGAGCAGTTCGACGATCTGCACCGGGTCAGTCTCCTCGTCGCGCCCAGCGTGTGAATCACGGTCGGCCAGTTGGGCGCCTAAGGCTACCACGCTGGTCGCCGCGTACTCAAAGGCCGATCGCTCAGGAATCGGTGCCCGAAGTCACCAACTGAACGGTCCTTTCGGGCAAACTGATACATTGCCCTGTTCCGGCACGCCTCGCGGCCGCCGGATGCGCGTTACAAGCGCCCGGCGGCCGCCACGAAGCCCAGGCCGAGCAGCGCGAGGATGCCCCAGAAGACGAGCATCACCAACCAGCCGACGATGACGGTGAAGACGGCTCGGCTGGTGTCGAAGTCGAGCGCCTGGCGCACTGCGATCACGCCGGCGATCAGCATCCAGATGGCGACCACCAGCGCAACCAGGCCGCCCAGCAGCGGGATGAAGGTGAAGACATTGAGCACGCCCGGCGACTGGGCGAAGCCGATCGTCCGCAGCAGCTCGCCCGGGGTGGCGACGCCACTGAACAGGCGCGTGCCAACGAAGTAGGTCACGTAGGACCAGACGACCCAGCCCACCAGCGCCGCGAGCACCCCGCCCAGCGCGCCGCGCACCAGATGCCCAGCGCCGGAAGAGACGAAGACCGAGCCGATGATCGCTGCCAGCAGGTTGGCCAGCGCCACCAGGATCACCACCAGGAGCGCCTGCTGCGTTGCCGACAGGTCGTGCTCCACCTCCTCGTACAGGCCGACCTCCAAACGCGCGGCGCGCACCATCCGCTCGAACAGCATAGCGATCTCCCGCTCCGAGCCCTGTGGGCTGAGGTCGTGGACCAGGCGGATCGGCTCCACGGCCAGACGGCGCTGCCCATGCCCATCGCCTGGACGATGATGGAGCCAGTAGGGCCAGACGCTGGGGACCGATGGAGACGCGACCAGTCCCCCGGGCCGCGCCGGTCCCGATTCTACGGCCACCTCCTCCCGGCTGCAATTGGGCAGCGCGCCTACTCCTCGACGAAGGTCACCTCGGGTCGCTCGGGCAGCAGCCCCCGGTCGTACGCTTCTGACAGGAGCCGCTCGATGGCCGCCCGGCCGCGCGGCCCCATCTCGCGCGTCAGGTCGTTGACGTACATGCCGACAAAGCGATCGGCTACCGCGGTGTCCATCCCGCGCGCAAAGGCCAGCGCGTGGTCCAGCGCCGCCTGCCGGTGGTCGAGCGCGTAGTCGATGCTCTGGCGGAGCAGGCGGGAGATACGCCGTGTCAGCTCGGGCCCGAGGTCGCGGCGCACCGCGTTCACCCCGAGCGGCAGCGGCAGCCCGCCGGTGCGCTCATCCCACCAGATGCCGAGGTCCAGCACGCTGGTCAGGCCATACTGGCCGTGGGTGAGCTGCCCCTCGTGGATCAGCAGCCCGGCCGGCACCTGTCCAGCGGCCACGGCGGGCATGATCTGATCGAACGGCAGCACCACCGTCTGGACCTCGCCGAGCGCGAGGCGGAGCTGGAGGTAGGCGCTGGTGAGCAGCCCGGGCACGGCAATCGTCTGCTGGCGGAGCTGCTCCAGCGATAGCGGCTCGCGGGCCACGACCATCGGCCCGTAGCGCTCGCCCATGCTGGCGCCGTGGGTGAGCAGCGCGTAGCGCTGGGAGACGTAGGCGTAGGCATGGACCGACAGCGCGGTCACCTCGAGGCGCCCCTCGGTCGCCCATTGGTTCAGCGTCTGGATGTCACGCAGAATGTGCTCGAAGCGGAGGCCGCCGGTGTCGATCTTGCCCTCCGCGAGCGCGTAGAACATGAACGCGTCATCCGAGTCCGGACTATGTCCAAGGCGAATCAGTATCGGCTCTACGGCCATCCAGGCACTCCCGGGGACGGTGGCCGACCGGCTGCGCGGCAGGTGGTGAGGTCCCACGGTGCTTATAGCGAGGCGGCTCAGGCTTTGTCTATAATCGGCCGGTTTCCCATGCGAGGCTGGATATCCATGGCGGGGGGATACCGTGCTTCCCACAGCAGAAGACGCGAAAATCGCGTTTGTCTTCCCGGGTCAAGGCACGCAATACGTCGGCATGGGGAAGGCCCTCTACGAGGCCTCGCAGGCGGCGCGCCGGATATTCGCGCAGGCTGACGAGACGCTGGGATTCGCACTTTCACGGCTCTGCTTCGAAGGGCCGGAAGACGAGCTGCACGACACGATCAACGCTCAGCCCGCGATTCTGACGGTCAGTATCGCCTGCCTGGCGGCGCTGCGCGAGCGCAGTGGGGAGCTGGGCCGCAAGCTCTCCCCCGTGGCGGTGGCGGGCCACAGCCTCGGCGAATACACTGCGCTGGTGGCGGCCGGAGTGCTCGATTTCCCCGACGCGCTGCGGCTGGTCCGGGAGCGCGGCCGGCTGATGAAGGAGTCCGGCGAGCAGCAGCCCGGGGGCATGGTGGCCATCGTCGGGCTGACGGCCGAGCAGGCGGATGCGATCTGCGTCGAAGCACGCGCGCTCGGAACCATTGTCCGTGCTAACACCAACTCACCGGACCAGCTCGTCCTGTCCGGGGAGCTGGCAGCGCTAGACCGGGCGACGCAGCTCGCCCGCGAGGCGGGGGCGCGCGCCGTGGTGCCGCTCCGCATCACAATCGCGTCCCATTCGCCGCTGATGCAGAACGCCGCGCTGAAGCTGGCGGAGATCCTGGCCTCGATCCCGCTGCGTGAGCCGCAGGTGCCGATTGCGGCCAACATCACCGGCCAACTGCTCACTACCGCGGAAGAGGTGCGGCGCGAGCTAGCCGAACAGCTCACCGGTCCCGTAGAGTGGACCCGGTCCGTCGCGCAGATGGTCGAGAACGGGGTGAACACGTTCATCGAGATCGGCCCGGGGCAGGTGCTGTCCCGTCTGATCAAGCGCATCAGCCGCGACGTACAAGCAACCAGCTTGGACGACGGAGCCATTGCCGCGTTGTAGGCCCTGCCCCAACAGCGGCAAGAGGATTGCTGCCCCCGCTCCGTGGCGAGCGTCCCGACCGCGACGCCGCGTCGATTCGCGGGTCGGCACGTCCGTGATGTGAGGAGGACGCCACGTGCGGCGAGTAGCAGTGACCGGCATGGGGGCGATCACGCCCCTGGGGAACGACCTGGCCTCGACCTGGGAGGGACTGATCGCCGGTCGCTCCGGCATCGGCCACATCACGCAGTTCGACACCACAGGCTACGAGGTCCGCATCGGCGGTGAGGTCAAACACTTCAGCCCCGAGGGGTACATCAGCCCCAAAGAGCTGCGGCATATGGACCGCAGCGTGCAGTTCGCCCTGGTCGCCGCCAAGCAGGCGGTCGCCGACGCGGGGCTGGAGCTGCCCGGTAGCGGGCTGGCCCCAGAGGAGGTCGGCATCTATTTCGGCTCCGCCTCGGGCGGCTTCCGCCAGCTCCTGAAACAGCACGAGGTGCTGCTGCGGGAGGGCCCGCGGCGCGTCAGCCCGTTCTACCTGCCGCACTTCATCACGGACACCGCCTCCGGCGTAATGGCGATCGCCTTTGGCGCCGAAGGGCCGAACATGGCGGTGGTGTCCGCCTGCGCCACCGGCGGGCACGCGATTGGCGAGGCGTTCGAGTGCATCCGCCGCGGCGATGCCAGGGTGGTGATCGCCGGCGGCACCGAGGCCGGGCTGCTGCCGGTGATGTACGCCGGCTTCATTAACATGAAGGCGCTTGCCAACGATAACGAGTGCCCGGAGCGCGCTTGCAAGCCGTTCGACGCCCGGCGCGACGGCTTCGTAATGTCGGAGGGCGCCGGGGTGATGATCCTGGAGGACCTGGAGTTCGCGCGGCAGCGCGGGGCGCGGATCTACGCGGAGATGATCGGCTACGGGGCCAGCAACGACGCCTACCACCTGGTCGCGCCGCGGGAGGACGCCGTGGGCGCGATCAAGACGATGCGCGCCGCGCTCCGCAAGGCCGGGCTGCCGCCCGAGGCGGTGGACTACATCAACCCGCACGGGACCGGGACGCCGCTGAACGACAAGTTCGAGACCGCCGCGATCAGGGCGGTGTTCGGCGAGCACGCCTACAAGCTCGCGGTTAGCTCCACCAAATCGATGCTCGGGCATCTGTTCGGCGCCGCCGGCGCGGTGGAGGCGATCATCACCGTGATGACGCTGCACACCGGCATCATCCCGCCGACGATCAACTACGAGGTGCCCGATCCGGACTGCGACCTGGACTACGTCCCGAACGTGGCGCGGCAGGGCAGCCCGAAGGTGGGTATGTCGAACAGCTTCGGGCTGGGCGGGCACAACTCGAGCGTGCTGTTCCGCCGCTACGAAGGCTAGCGGGCAGGCTTCGACACGGAAAGGAGCGCCGTGTACGGCAAGCGCGTGGTGGTGACCGGCCTGGGCGTGATCAGCCCGGTTGGCCACTCGATCGAGGAGCACTGGACCAGTCTGGTCAACGGCATCTCCGGGATCGACCGTATCACCCTGTTCGATCCCACCGGGCTGCCGGTGCAGATCGCCGGCGAGGTCAAGCGCTGGGAGCCCGAGCGGTACATGGACCGCAAGGCGGCGCGGCGGATGAGCCGCTTCGCCCAGTTCTCCGTCGCCGCCGCCGGCCAGGCGCTCGCGGATGCACGGCTGACGATCGACGCGTCGAACGCACACGAGGTGGGCGCCTTCATCGGGACGGGCGGGGGCGGGGTGGTGGAGTGTGGTTACGAGACGGAGGTGCTGCTCACGCGCGGCCCGGACCGGGTCAACCCGCTGTTCGTGCCTGCCTTTTTGCCCAACATGGCGGCCTGCCAGCCGGCGATCATCTACGGCATCAAGGGGCCGGTGACGAGCAATATCGGCGCCTGCGCCGCCGGGATCTACTCGTTCGTGGAGGCGATGCATTACCTGCGCCGGGGCGACATCCAGGCAGCGCTGGTGGGTGGCGCGGAGTCGGCGATGATCCCACTCACGTTCATCTCGCTCGGCCGGATCGGAGCGTTGTCCAAGCGCAACGACGACCCCCAGCACGCCTCGCGTCCGTTCGACCGCGACCGGGACGGCTTCGTCTTCTCCGAAGGTGCCGGGCAGGTCGTCCTGGAGACACAGGAGCACGCCGAACGGCGGGGGGCACGCATCTATTGCGAGCTGGCCGGCGGGAGCCTGACCAGCGACGCCTACCACGTGAGCGCCCCGGAGCCCAGCGGGGCTGGCGCGGCGCTGGCGATGCAGAAGGCGCTCGCGGACGCGGAGCTGAGCCCAGGCGAGATCGAGTACATCTGCGCCCACGGCACGGGCACGGTGCTGAACGACGTGACCGAGACCCGCGGAATCAAGCGGACCTTTGGCGAGGCGGCGTATCGCATCCCGATCTCCTCGCCCAAGTCAATGTTCGGCCACCTGCTCGGCGCCGCCGGGGCGCTGTCGGCGATTTCGAGCGTTCTGACCATGGCGCGGAGCTTCATCACCGCGACGATGAACCTGGAGCATCCCGACCCCGAGTGCGACCTGGATTACGTGCCGCTCGTGGGCCGCGAGCAGCGGGTCCGCACGGTCATGGCCAACGGCTTCGGCTTCGGCGGGCAGAACTCCGTCATCATCTTCAAGGAATACCGCCCCTAGGCCGGGGCGGAGCCGCGCCGCGGACAATGGCCCAGGAGAGCCAGCACCGCCCCAGCCCAGGCGCGAGCCCGTGCCACGGCGGCGGGCTGGCCCGGTGGTAGCATGAGCGGGCGCGTTACCCCTGCCGCGCGCTTTTCTGCCGCGGCTGCGGATCACGAGGCATCGGGCTCCGTCGCATCCCGGGGCTTCGGACCGGTGCGGGTGGCCGGGATCAGCCTCCTCCTGTTTCTGGTCCTGGCGGGGCTCGTCCGCTACAGCGTCTTCATCCGCGCCGACGCGGCCGGGGTGCAGCTTGTACAGCGCAGCTCACCGCTCTGGCTGATCGAGGTGGGGCGGTTCCTGGGCGACGTCGGCTCCTTCGAACCGCAGGCGCTGCTCGTCGCCCTGCTGGTGGCCCTCCTGGTGGCGCGGGGCCGCTTCTTCACCGCGCTGGCGCTGGCGCTCCTGTTCGCGATCACGGGTGTCGAGGTCGCAGTCAAGCAATTCCTGTTCTTCCCGCGGGCCGAGGTCGCCGCCCTGCTCCAGACGCACCCGCGCGACCTGCCGGAGCAGTTCAGTGCGCTGCTACCCCGGCTCGACACCGCGCTGTTCCCCAGCGGGCACGTGGCCCGGGCCACGTTCCTGCTCGGGCTGCTCTGGCTGGGGCTGCTGCGCCGGCGCCGGTGGGGCGGCGCCGCGCTGGTCGGGCTCGCCGCGCTGGCGGTGCTGATGGGCTTGACCCGACTCTCCCTGGACGAGCACTTCCCCAGCGACGTCCTGGGCGGCTACCTGCTGGCGGCGCTGGCGCTGGCGCCGGCGTCGTGGCTGCTGGGGCGCGACGCCCGCCGCCTCGAACGCCGCCGGAGCGCGGCGGACGAGGCCCAGGCTCGCTAGACGTCGCGGCCGCCGTCAACCTCGAACGCCGTCCCGGTGACCATCGCCGCCTCGTCCGAGGCGAGCCAGAGCGCGGCGCGGGCCAGGTCCTCCGGGGTGTTGAGCCGGCCGAGCGGGATCGACTCGATGAAGCGCCGGCGGGCCTCGGCCGGGTCCTGGTCGCCGATGAAGGCCGGCAGCATCGGCGAGTCGGTGGCGACCGGGCAGAGCGCGACGACCCGCACCTGGTAGGGAGCCAGTTCCAGCGCGAGCGTCTTGGTGAGCGTGATCACCGCGCCCTTGGTCATGTTGTAGGCCGACAGCCCCGGGCGGGGCCGAATGCCAGCGGTGGAGGCGGTGTTCAGGATGACCCCGCTCCGCTGTCGCTTCAGCATTGGGGCTGCGAGCTGGCAGCCGAAGAACACGCCCTTCACGTTGACCGCTAGCAGCCGGTCCAGCAGCGCCTCGTCCACCTGCTCGATGGGGGTAAAGGGCATCGCCAGGCCGGCATTGTTAAACAGCACGTCCAGGCGGCCGTACTGCTCCAGCGCGGTGTCCAGCATGCGCTGCACGTCCGCGGGGCGGGTGACATCCGTTCGAACGAACGCGGCTGCCCCGCCCTGCTGCTGGATCAGGCGCACGGTCTCCGCGCCGCCCGTCGCCTCGACGTCAGCGACGACGACCCGGGCTCCCTCCTGGGCGAAGAGCAGCGCCGAGGCGCGGCCGATGCCCGAGCCGGCGCCGGTGATCACCGCGACGCGGTCGGCCAGCCGCATTGCGCTACTCGCCCGCCGCCGGCCTGGCGGCCGGAGCGGTGGGAGAGTCGCTCACGCCGGTGCCCGAGGCACCGGGCTGCGCGTCCGCCTGGGGCGACGGCCGCGACGGGGCCGCCGGCGTGGGCTGCTCGGGGCGAACGCCGCCGGCGGTCGGCCGCGCGGGAGCGGCCGCCTTCGCCGCGGCCAGCTCCTCGGGTGACTTCGGCGGCCAGAACCCTGCCCGGCGCAGCTCCGCCTCCGGCGCCCAGAGGATCTCTCCCGCCAGCATCGGCCGCTCGAACGTCCGCACCTCGCCGGTGCGCAGATTCACCAGCGGAACGCCCGCGGGAATCTCTGGGAAATACCACTTGCCGAAGATGGGAACCTTGGCGGCTTTGAGCTTGGCGGTGTCGAGCGCCTGGCTCGCCGCCCACTCCATGAACTTCACGTCGAGAACCACTGCTGCCCTCGGCCCTGTAAACTGCGCTGCCACTCGGAGGGCATTGTAGCGTGCCCCGGGCAGGAGTGTCCGAGGCCGCGCCCGCTCGTCCAGTCTCTCCAGGCGCACCAGCGGCTCGGTTACTCCCGCAAGGCGCTGGCGCCGATGCGGGGTCGGCGAGCAGCGAAGCGAGAGCCGGGCACGGCGTGGAACCGGGGCGAGCCCCAGTCCGGGGCGCTACACGACTGCGATCGCTTCGATCTCGACCAGCAGGCCGGGCGCCGCCAGCGAGGTCACGCCGACCGCGGTAGACGCTGGCTGCTTGCCGGTGAAGAACTCGGCCCTGGCCGCGCCGTATTCCGGCAGCCGGCTCATGTCCACCAGGAATACCCCGAGCTTGACGACGTTATCCAGCGAGGCGCCCGCCGCTGCGAGCACGGTTCGCAGATTCTCGAAGGCCAGGCGCACCTGGGCGCTGAAATCCCCCTCGTGCATCACCTGGCCATCGGCCGAGACACTGGTCTGGCCAGACACAAAGATGACGCTTTGGGCGCCCGTGACCTTCCACGCCTGGGAAAAGCCGCGGCGGTCCTGCCAGGTCCACGGATTGATCTGGGTCTTCTCCACGCGGCACCCTCCTGTCTTCTGTCTTTCCCGCTGCGTCCTCTGGCTGGCGCGCTCAGCGTATCCCCACGGTCCGCCGCGCCACCGGGTTCGCCCGTCACTCCGGCAAGCGGGGCGGGAGCGCGACGGCCAGCGCAATGCCGTCCGGGTCTTTGAAGTTGACGATGGGGCTGGTGGCCATCTCGACCAGCCCGGAGTGCTCCACGCCGTGCTCGTCGAGCCGGGCGACCCACGCTTCCAGGTCCTCGCGAGTGGCGACGGCGAAACAGACGTGGTCGAGCCCCGTCCGCCGGGGCGAGAAGCGCTCAGCGCTGGCAGCGCTGAACCTGACCAGGCCCAGCAGGAGCTCTGTGTGGGGAAGGTACAGAATGACGGCAGAGCGGGTGGGGCTCGATTCGCGGAACAGCTCGCGGAAGCCGAGCACAGTGGTGTACCAGGCGACGCTGCGCTCCAGGTTGGTGACGGTGAGGCCGAGGTGGCGGAAGCCGGTGATGCTCATGGTCGGGTGCTCTCCTCCTTCGGTGCGCCAGGAGTGGACTGGCTCAGATCGGCCGGGGCACCAGGCTGGCCGAGGGCGAAGTGGTAGGACGCTTCGACCAGCCTGGCAACCACCCGCAGCTCGCCTTCGTCGCGGGGCGCGTAGACGAGGACGACCGTGCGAGGCAGGAGGCCGTCGGCGACGAACGGATGCCATTCGGCCCACCCAGCGCGGCAGACAGCGTCGGCCAGCCGCTCGGGTAGACACAGGTGCAGGCTGTGGTCGGGCCATGGATGCAGGTGTGCGAACTCCCGCCCAACCAGGAAGGCGTCGGAGGGGCCGGCGGCCAGGACTGGGTCGAGCACCAGCGCCCGGGCGCCCGGTACCGAGATGCCGCTGGGTCGCTCGGCCACGCCCGGGAGCGCGAACACCCGCGCGGCAAGGGTTGCATGAATGCGCGGATCGGTGGGCTGCTGGTCGAGCTGCGCGTGGGGGATCCCGGGGGAGGTCGCAGGGCGCGGGCCGGCGCGGGGAGGCAGGATGGGCACGCGCGGCTCCTCCTGGTAGAATAAAGACGTGTACCGAGAATGTGTAATAAAATTCTACTTTAGATCCTGGCGCCTGTCAAGCGGGTGGGGCTGCGGATGAGCGCGGCGCTCCGCGCTCGCCCGGGCCGACAGTCGCGCGCGCGAGCCACGCGGGCGCGCATTATCGCGGCTGCCGCCCGCTTGTTCGTCCGCGATGGCTATCTCGCCACCACCATGAGCGCGATCGCCGCGGAGGCGGGCGTGGCGGTGCAGAGCCTCTATCTCCGCTTCGGCAGCAAGCTCGCGATTCTCTCCGCCGCGCTCGACGTGACCATCGTCGGCGATGACGCGCCCGTGCCGCTCCTGGAGCGTCCCTGGGTACGCGCACTGGCCGAGAGCCCGAACGGCCCCCAGGCGGTTCGGCTGTTCCTCCGCCAGGCCCGCCAGATCATCGGCCGCGTCTATCCCCTGTATGCCGTAGTCCAGGCCGCTGCCGCGAGCGAAGCCGGCGCGCTGTTGGCCGACAACAAACGGCAGCGGTACGAAGGCGTTCGGACCATTGCCACGCTGCTGAGCGACAAGCCCGGCTTTGCGCCCAATCTGAGCGTCGACATGGCCGCCGACCTGCTGTACGCGCTGGTGAGTGAAGAGCACTACGGGCTCCTGGTGGTCGAGCGTGGCTGGTCGCCAGAGGCCTGGGAGACCTGGTGCGCTGATACCCTCTCCAGCCTCCTGTTCCCCGCGCGGTAGCCACGCGGGCGAGATTGGACCGCCGGGCGTCGCTGCTGTCGGGGCCGGTGTCCCCCGCGCGACCGACTGCTCGTTGCCGGGTGGGTCGCTGGTTGCGAGATGGCCTCCCGCGCCTGCCGGCTCGGCGCCCGAACCGCGTCGCAGATCGCGTCCGGGTGCTGCCGTTGGGCCGCAATCAGTGCCCCTGCGCTATGGCTGCCTTCACCCGATCTGGGGTCAGCGGAATCTCGCGCACCCGCGCTCCGGTGGCATCGTAGATCGCGTTCGCGATCGCCGCCGCGGTGGGCAGCGTCGAGGGCTCGCCTGCCCCCAGCGCCGGCTGGTCGGGGTGGTTGATGAGCACGACGTCGACGCTGGGGATGTCCGGAAAGCGCAGGATGGGGTACGAGGCCCAATCCAGGCTGGTGACCTTCGACTGGTCGAACGTGACCTGCTCCAACAGCGCCCGGCTGGTCGACTGGATGACGTTGCCCTCGATCTGATTGGCCAGCCCGTTCGGATTGATGATCAGGCCGCAATCGTGGGCAACCACCACGCGGTTGACCCGCACCTGTCCGCTGGCAGAATCGACGCTGACCTCCGCGGCGGTCGCGACGTATGTCTCGTTGTTCTCGTACTGCGCGTAGGCAAAGCCGCGCCCGGTGCCCGAGCGCGACGGTGCGGTATGCGCGGACCAGCCGAACCTGTCGGCGGCAGCCGTGATGACGGCCTGCCCACGCGGGTCGGACAGGTGGCGCAGGCGAAACTCCACCGGGTCCACGCCGGCCGCATAGGCCAGCTCGTCCATGAACGACTCGTTGGCAAACGTGTTTGCCATCGCGCCCAGGCTGCGCAGGGCAGAGGGGCGCAGCGGCGAGCTGGGGAGCCAGTGGATGGTGACCCGGTTGTTCTTGAAGCTGTAATTCGTCCGCGCATTGCGGTCGCCGCCGACATAGCCGTTTCTCGCCGCTGGCGGGGCCGGCTCCACGAGCTGGCCGGGGAGGAGGTTAGCGGCCATTCCGCCGGGCCGGGTACTGTGGGTAGGCGTCCACACCTGGTAGTCCCAGGCCACCACCTGGCCCTGCGTGTCCAGGCCGCCGCGCACGGCCATGACCATGGCCGGCCCCTTTGGCTCCCAGCCGTGCTCATCCTGGCGCATCCACTGCACCCGCACCGGCTTGCCCACCGCCCGGGCCAGCAGCGCGGCATCCCCGGCGACATCGTCGAACCCATTGTGGCCGTAGCAGCCGGCGCCCTCCATATGGACGACGCGCACCTTGTCCGGAGGCAGGCCGAGCAATTGGGCCAGGGCGCCGCGCAGCGGGTAGACACCCTGCGTGCTGCAGTAGACCGTCACCTGGTCGCCCTGGACGTCGGCCACCGCGCAGGATGGCCCAATGGAGCCATGCATCTGATAGGGCTGCATGTAGGTCGCCTGAAGCGTCTTGGCGGCACCGCGTAGCGCGTCATCGACGTTGCCGGTACTGGCGATCGGCTTGTCGTCCGAGCGCTGCTGCCGAATCCAGTCAGCAAGCTGCGCCTGCTGCGGGAGATTGTTGGCCAGCTTCCAGTCCGCTTTGAGCTGGCGCGCCGCCTGGATCGCCTGCTCCTCTCGCTCCGCTACCACCCCGAGGAAGCTGCCGTTACGGACGATCTTGACCAGGCCGGGCAGACCGGCCAGCGAACTCTCGTCGACGTTGCTGAGGGTAGCGCCGACGCCGGCCGGCCGCACCACCCGCCCGTGCAGCATCCCCGGCAGGCGCAGGTCCTGGACGTAGCTGGGAGCGCCGGTGATCTTGCCGGGCAGGTCCACGCGCTGGATGGGCTGGCCGACGAGCGTGTACTGGCTGGGTGGCTTGAGCGGGGTGTCACTCGACACCGCCAGATTGAACTTCTGCCCGCCGATCAGGTCGCCATAGCTGATGCTCTTGGATGGATCGCCCTGCGTCGAGATGATGCCGTTCTGGACGCTCAGGCTCTCGGGCGCGACGCCCAAACGCTGGCTGGCGAGCTGGAGCAGGGCCTGGCGCGCCGCCGCGGCCGCTTTCCGCACCGCTACCCCGCCGACCTGAATGGTCTTGCTGCCGGCGGTGTAGCCCTCGTCGGGCGTCTGGGCCGTGTCACCCTGGACCATCACGATACGCTCGAACGGGACGTCCAGCTCGTCGGCCGCGATCTGCGCCAGCGCGGTGCGGACGCCGGTGCCCAGCTCCACCCGGCCGCTGAAGATGGTCACCCGGCCATCCTGTCCAACCGCCAGCCAGGAGTCGAGCTGATTGGCCCCGCTCTGGCCGGCGCCCTCCGCGCGATTGGCCGCGGCGGCAGGGGTACCCCCGGGGGCAGACGGCGTGGCGACGGCGCTTGGAACCGGCTGCTGCTCCTGCACCTCGCGTGCAATAGCGGTCGCTGGCGCAGGCGCCGGCGTTGGGCTGGGCTGAGACTGGCGGGAGAACACCACGCCGCAGCCGGCCAGGCTGAAGCCGACGACGAGCGCGCCGGAGCCGAGCAGGAACTCGCGGCGCGACATTCCACCCTGCCGATTGCTGGCGCTCATGCGCTCACCCCCGCCGCGCGCTTGACGGCGCGCAGGATGCGCAGGTGGCTCCCGCAGCGGCAGAGGTTGCCGGCCAGCGCGGCCTTGATCTCATCGTCAGACGGCCGTGGATTCGTCGCGAGCAGCGCAGCGGCCGACATGATCATTCCCGGGATGCAGTAGGCGCACTGTCCAGCCTGCTCGTCCAGGAATGCTTGCTGCAGAGGATGCGGATGTTCGGCCGTGCCCAGTCCTTCCAGCGTTGTGACCGGCTGATTGCCGACCTCGGAAAGCGGGGTGACGCAGGAACGAATCGCCTTCCCACCCAGGTGCACGGTGCAGGCGCCGCACTGGGAGAGCCCACAGCCGAACTTCGGCCCGTTGAGCTGGAGGTCGTTCCGCAGGACGTACAGGAGCGGCGTGTCAGGTGCTGCCCCGACGTCATATAGCTGTCCGTTGACGGTAAGACGAATCGGCATGGATTTCCCCTGTTCGTTGAGCGCCGCTCCGGCGAGTGAATGCCGCCGGCGTCGGCTCCTTCCTACCCACGCACCAACGCGCCGCTCGCTGGCGGTCCGTGGCAGGCGAATCCGAAGGCCAGCCACGCGCCGAGGCGCTGCAGAGGGTGTGCCGGATGATCGGGCGCCCGCTCCGGGGTCGACCTTCCAGAGCCTGCTCTCATGATGGCAGGGCCGGGCGCTCGGCCACGACTTTTCCGGCGCCCGCGACAGACGCCGCCGAGCTCCGCGGTTGAATGGCTCCGAGGGCCCTGAACCCGGGCGAACGCGGAGCTCCACCACGGGCGAGGCAGCGACAGAGAAGACACGGGCCAGCGGGTTGCAAAGGCTCGCAACGCGCCGCCGGGGATTGACAGGGCGATGGGCGAGGGGGCATTCTGGCAGCGCGGGGACCTTGCGGGAAGGGCGGCGATGGCCGAGACGCCACGCATCGACACAGTCCGCTCGCGCACGACCGCTGTACGCGGTCGTGCGCTCAACCAGGCCCGCCACCACCACTTCGTCGTCGACGCCCAGACCGGCCCCGCCGAGGCGCTCCTCCCGGTTGAGGTCTTCCTCGCCGGCATCTCCGCCTGCGGGGTCCATCTCCTCGAGCGCTTCGCCGACGAATTCGGCATCCGGCTCCAGGGCGCGGAGGTGACGATCAGCGCGACCCGACTGCCGAGCGCACCGCAGCGCTTCGAGAAGCTCGAGCTGGCCTTCGCGCTAGCAGGGCCGAGCGAGGCCGAGGCGCGGCGGCTGGTGGAGGCCTACCAGGGACGTTGACCGCTGTACCGCGCGGTCGCGGTCGCGACCGAGGTCGAGGTCCGCATTGAGACGACGCCGGGCTGAGCGTGCCCGCCCTTCGGTAGTGTGGGGCGGCTCCTCCGAGCACGGTCGCGCCAGCAGAGCGGGACTGCTGCGCGCATCATCTTGGGAGGCCGGAGCCTGGCGGGTTCGCTGTGTCAGGCTGACACCCGTGTGACAGCACTCGCAGTGGCATGCCTGCCAGCGGCTGGCGGAGGCGCATGGGAGTCGAACCCACCCTCGACGCCGTTCAGCGCCGAGCACACGGTTTTGAAGACCGGGAGGCCCACCGGGGCCCGTGCGCCTCCCCTGGACGGGGCCGGCGGATTATACCTGCCCTGGACGCCGGCGACACCCCGCCCGAACGACGGCCACCGGCCACGCCACAGAGCGACAAGCCGCCGGCGCGGGCTCGGCTCGTGCTACAGGAACCTGGAGGCCGCGCGAATAACGGAGGTACACTCGCGCGACGTGGCGATGGACGAGCAGACGCAGGACAGCCAGATCACTGCCACTGAGGCCGCGCCCCCGGCCGGGGCGCCCACGCCAAAGGAAGCGCCCGTCGGGGCACTGTCGGCGCTGCTGCTCGTTGCCCTCGGCGCACTCGCCATCCTAGTCATCGTCGGTGGCCTGGTGGTGATGACCCGCGGAGCCGCGCTGCTCGCCCCGCCGCCCCCGACGGCGGTCGTCGACGGCTTCGCCGGGGTCCGCCAGACCGCGCAGGAGGCGTTCGCACGTGGGAAGGCAGCCTACGAGCGCGGAGACCTCGACCAGGCGCTGATGGAGCTCGACCGCGCCAGCGTAAATGATCCGGACCACCGCCAGGACATCCAGCAGCTCCTCCAGCAAACGCTCGCGGCGATCCGCCGGCGCGATGCCGCGAGCGCGACGCCCTCGGCCAACCGCCCGACACCGGCCTCGGCTGCACTCGCCCCCGCCCCCCAGCCCAAAGCCGGCTTCGACGCCTATGTGGATCGGGACGCCGGTATCAGTCTGCTGATCCCCCACGGCTGGAAGCGCAGCGACAGCGCGCCAAGCGACGTTGGCCAAGGCCTCGTCCGCTTCGAGGACGCGAGCGGCGAGGCGCGTTTCACCATCGCGCGTGACACCCCGGCGGCTAGCGTGTCGCCCGAGCTGTATGCGGCGACGATCGAAACGCACATGCAGGAGCTGCCCGGTTACAGCAGCGAGCAGGTGCAGCTCGGAAACGTCGGGATGCTGCCCGCCGTGAAGCGCGTCTTTCGCCTCCAGGGCCGATCGCCGTCCGGACAGGAGGGCACGGTCCGCGCCCTGCAGACGGTTATCGGGGCGGGCCGCACCGCCTACATCCTGACCGGCGAGGCGGACTCGTCGCGGTTCGACAGCTACCGCGAGGCGTTCGAGACGATGACGGACTCGTTCCGTCTGCGCTAACGGCCCAGGGGTATCCTGTAGGTACGGGCCCTTCACTATGATGGTCGGTGTTTGCCGCGTCGCGCTCCGGCTTCCTGAGAACCAGTCGCTCAAAGGTAAGCGGCAGGTCATTCGGTCGCTGATCGCCCGTGTCCAGCAGCAGTTCGGCGCCGCCATCGCCGAAGTGGAGGCGCAAGACCGCTGGCAGGTCGCGGTGCTCGGGGCCGCTTACGTCAGCGCAAGCGCCCAGCACGCGCGCCAGGTGATAGAACATGTTGTCGAGTACATCGAGGCGTCGCGGCTGGATGCCGAGGTGACGGAAGTGGAGATCGACGTCTTGAGCATGTGAAGCCGTGGCGAAGCTGTGCCGTTGCTGATCGGGAAAACCGTTGACCGGCGCCGCTTCGGACGGGGACAATGCCAGCAGGTCGAGGCGATGCGGATACCTGACGAAGGCCCTCCCGACCCGGCCCAGTTCGAGCGAATCGTCGAAGAATACTCCGACCGTGTCTACGGGATCGCGCTGCGCATCACGGGTACCGACGCCGATGCGCAGGACGCGCTCCAGGAAACCTTCCTGGCGATCTTTCGTGGCCTGGGCAGCTATCGCGGCGAGGCGGCGTTCAGCACCTGGGTGTATCGTATCGCTGTCAATGCCGCCCTCCAGATCCGGCGCCGCCGCCCGCCGACCGAAGCCGTGCTCGAGGACACCGGTTATGAAGACCTGATCGTACCGGACTGGACTCGGCAGGACGTCGAGTCCGAGGCAGAGCGCGGCGAGCTGGCCGAGGTCCTCGAACGCGGGATCCGCCTCCTGCCCGAGGAGTATCAGGTGGCAGTAATCCTGCGCGATGTCGAGGGCCTATCGGCCAGTGAGGCGGCGGCCGTGCTCACCATCAGTGAAGCAGCACTGAAATCCCGCCTCCACCGCGGCCGGGTCCTCCTCCGCAAGTACCTGTCGGACTACCTGGCGGATCGCTGAATCCTCTGCGCCCTTCCGTGCATCTAATGGGATAGGTACAGGCGGAGACTCTCGAGGCGCCGGCTCACGGCGCCGCCGTCCTGGCCGGACTGCCATGGAGGGCGGCATGGATCTTCTTTCGCGTCTCGAAGAACATCGCGCCGAGCAGAGTCGGCTGAACTGGAAGGGCACCTTCCACGACTACTTCAAGCTGGTCCTGGAGGACCCGCGCCTTGCCCGGCTCTCGCACGCCCGCGTCTACGACATGATCCTGCAGCCAGGGGTAGAGACGGGGCCGCACGGCGAGAAGCATTACAAGTTCTTCGAGACCGAGCTCTACGGGCTGGACAGGCCGATCCAGCAACTGGTGGACTACTTCGCCTCCGCGGCCAAGCGGATGGAAGTGCGCAAGCGCATCCTGCTGCTCATGGGCCCCGTGGGCGGCGGCAAGTCCACTCTGGTGAGCATGCTGAAGCGCGGGCTGGAGCGCTATACCCGCACCGAGGAAGGAGCGATCTACGCCATTCAGGGCTGCCCGATGCACGAGGAGCCGCTGCACCTGGTGCCCGACGAGCTCCGCCCGGAGCTGCTGGCGGAGCATGGCCTCTACATCGAGGGCGACCTCTGCCCCGCCTGCCGGGTCATGGTGCGCGACAAGTACAACGGGCGCATCGAAGACGTCTGCGTAGAGCGAATCGCCTTCTCGGAGAAGAATCGCATCGGCATTGGGACGTTCTCCCCCTCTGACCCCAAGAGCCAGGACATTTCGGAACTCACCGGCTCGATCGACCTGGCCACCATCGGCGAGTACGGGTCCGAGTCCGACCCGCGGGCCTATCGCTTCGACGGCGAGCTGAATATCGCCAACCGCGGGCTGATGGAATTCATCGAGATGCTGAAGGCGGACGAGAAGTTTCTGTACCACCTGCTAACGCTCTCGCAGGAGCAGAACATCAAGACCGGCCGCTTCGCGATGATCTACGCCGACGAGATCATCGTCTCACACACTAATGAGACTGAGTACAACAACTTCATCAGCAATCGGCGCAATGAGGCGCTCCACGACCGCATCATCCTCATAAAGGTCCCCTACAACCTCAAGGTCTCTGAAGAGATCAAGATCTACGAGAAGCTGATCAAGCAATCGAACCTGAAGAACGTGCACATCGCCCCCCACACGCTACGGGTGGCGAGTATGTTCGCGATCCTGTCTCGGCTGGAGCCCTCCAAGAAGGCCGGGATGAGCCTGGTCAAGAAGCTGCGCCTGTACGACGGCGAGGAGGTGGACGGCTTCGGCCAGAAGGACGTCCGCGAGCTTCAGGAAGAGGCGGTGCGCGAAGGGATGGATGGCATCTCGCCGCGCTATGTGATCAACGCCCTCTCCAGGGCGCTGGCCCGCGACGAGTGCGCCTGCATCAATCCGATCGACGCGTTGCGCGCACTGCGCGACGGGCTCGACCAGCATCCCGGGCTGTCGCGTGAGCGGCGGGACGAGCTGCTGAACCTGATCGCGGAGACGCGGCAGGAGTACGACGAGCTGGCCAAGAAGGAGGTGCAGCGCGCCTTTGTCTACTCCTTCGAGGAGTCGGCCAAGACGCTGCTGGACAACTACCTGGACAATGTGGAGGCGTTCTGCAACAAGACCAAGCTCCGCGATCCGATCACCGAGGAAGAGGTGGAGCCGGATGAGAAGCTGATGCGCTCGATTGAAGAGCAGATCGGCGTCTCGGAGAACGCGAAGAAGGCGTTCCGCGAAGAGATCCTCATCCGTCTGTCCAGCCTGGCGCGCCGTGGAGCGCGCTTCGAGTACACCTCGCACGAGCGGCTGCGGGAAGCGATCGAAAAGAAGCTGTTTGCTGACCTGCGCGACGTGGTGAAGATCACCACCTCCACCAAGACCCCTGACGCGGAGCAGCTTCGCCGGATCAACGACGTGGTCAACCGCATGGTGCAGGAGCAGGGCTACTGCCACCTGTGCGCCAACGAGCTGCTGAAGTACGTCGGGACGCTGCTGAACCGCTAGGGAGCCGCCATGTTCACCGTTACGCTCTCGCGCAACGACTGGTCACTGCACCGCAAAGGGCCGATTGACATGGCCCGCCACAACCAGAAAGTGAAAGAGGCGATCAAGTCGAACCTGGCCGGCATCGTGGGCGAGGAGTCGATCATTACCTCAGACGGCAAGAAGGTGGTGAAGATCCCGATCCGTTCGCTGGAGCTGCCGCGCTTCCGCTTCGACCGCGGCCGCAACGAGCAGGTGGGCCAGGGCAAGGGCGGCTCGCAGCCCGGCGATGTGATTGGCCAGCAGCCGGCCAACGGACAGCCCGGCTCGGGCCCGGGCGCGGGCGAGCTGCCGGGGGTGGACTATTACGAAGCCGAGATGACGGTGGACGAGCTGGCGGCACTGGTGTTCGAGGACCTCGGCCTGCCCTTCCTGGAAGACAAGGGGCGGAAGGAGGTAGTGTCCGAGAACACAGTGTTCAAGGACATCCGGCGCGTCGGGCCGCTGGCCAACCTCGACAAGCGCCGCACCATTCTGGAGAACCTGCGGCGCAACGCCAAGGCCGGGTTTGTCGGCTTCGGCGGGATCCGGCAGGAGGACCTGCGCTTCAAGACCTGGGAGCAGGAGGTCAAGCCGGAGTCCAGCGCGGTGGTCATCGCCATGCGCGACGTCTCGGGCTCCATGGGCGAGTTCGAGAAGTACATCACCCGCAGCTTCTACTTCTGGATGGTCCGCTTCCTCCGCACCAAGTACCGCAACGTCGACATCGTCTTCATCACCCACCACACCGAGGCGAAGGAGGTGGATGAGGAGACGTTCTTCAAGCTGGGCGAGTCCGGCGGGACCAAGGTATCGTCCGCCTATCAGCTCTGCCTGGACCTCGTCACCGAGCGCTATCCATCCAGCGAGTGGAACATCTACCCGTTCCACTTCTCCGACGGCGACAACTGGGGTGAGGTGGACAACCAGCGCTGCCTGGAGCTAGTGAAGAAGCTGCTGACGATGTGTACCGCGTTCGGGTACGGCGAGATCCAGGAGCGGGGCCGGCGCTCCCCCAGCACGCTGATGTCGGCGTTCGCCGCTATCACCGATCCGCGCTTTATTGGAGTCACCATCGGGTCGCGGGAGGATGTCTTCCCGGCGCTCCGGAAGTTCTTCAGCACTCGCGATCTGCCGGTGGAGAAGGCATCGTGACCCTCTTTGTCGAGTCGCGCGAGGACGTTGGCCGGCTCGAACGAGCGATTGAGGAGCTGTGGGACCTGGCCCACAAGGCCGGGCTGGACCCCTTCCCGACCCACTTCGAGCTGGTGCCCGCCACGATCATGTACGAGTTCGGCGCCTACGGGCTGCCGGGCCGCTTCTCCCACTGGACGCATGGGCGCACCTACCAGCAGATCAAGACGATGTACGACTACGGGCTCAGCAAGATTTATGAGCTGGTCATCAACACCAACCCGGCCTACGCGTTCCTGCTGGAGAACAACACGATCCTGCAGAACATCGTCGTCGCCGCGCACGTACTGGCCCACGTGGACTTCTTCAAGCACAACGCCTACTTCAGCCGCACCGACCGGCAGATGCTGGAGACCGCCAGCGTCCATGCCCAACGGATGCGGCAGTACGAGTTCGAGCACGGGACGGAGACGGTGGAGCGCTTCCTGGACGCGGTGCTCTCCATCCAGGAGCACGTCGATCCCCGGCTGCACATCCCGGCGGAGCCAACGGAGGCGCGCAAGAGCCCGCGGCGCCCCAGCGTGCCCGAGACCCCTTACGATGACCTGTTCGCCCTCGGCTCAGCCCGCCCGCGACAGGAGGAGTCCGCCGCGGGCCACCGGAAGGAGCCAGAGTGCGATCTGCTGCTGTTCCTGGCCGAGCACGCCCAGCACCTGGAGGATTGGCAGCGCGACGTGCTGCACATGGTGCGCACCGAGCAGCGCTACTTCGTGCCGCAGATGCAGACGAAGGTGATGAACGAAGGCTGGGCCGCCTACTGGCACGCGCGCCTGGTCCGCGAGCTTGAGCTGTCATCGGAGGAGTTCGTCGAGTTTTCCCGCATGCACGCCGGGGTCCTTGAGCCGTCGCGCCGACAGATCAATCCTTATTACGTGGGGATGCGGATCTTCGAGGACATCGAGCGTCGCTGGGACGCGCCCGACGAGCGGCTGCGCGAGCGGGCCGGCGCCCGCGATGGGCAGGGCAAGGAGAAGATCTTCGAGGTCCGCGCCCTGGAGAGCGATGTCTCGTTCCTGCGCAACTACCTTACCGAAGAGCTGGTGGAGGACCTGGACCTGTACATCTACAAGCTGCAGGGAGACCGCTGGGTGATCGTGGACAAGAACTGGGAGCACGTCCGCGACCAGCTCGTCGCCAGCCTCACGAACTTCGGCCGCCCGCTGATCGTGGTGCAAGACGCCGATTTCGGGCGCCGGGGCGAGCTGTATCTGAAGCACTGCTACGAAGGGCAGGAGCTGGACACCCTGTACGCCGACAAGGCGCTGGAGAAGGTGTACGAGATCTGGCAGCGGCCCGTGCACCTCGAGACCGTGGCCGACGGCAAGAGCGTGGTTCGCACGTACACCGGCAGCCAGATCGAGGTCAAGCCGCGGTGAGCGTGGTCGCCCAGCACCTGGCGGGGTATACTGATCAGGTTGTGGGCGTATGTCTCGGTCGATTGGCACATCCGGCCCCCGCTGCGACGGCGGTGGGCAGAGAGACTGCGCAAAGAGGTTTGGGGTTGTGAGCGAGTTGGGGTTGAACTCCGCGCGTGAGACCGCGCGCCTTGCCGCTCAGCAGCGTGTGGGCGTTGCTGAGCGCTCTCATGAGTGGGCGCGCGAGGCGCTCACCGACCTGGCAGATGGCTCGCTGGCGACGGACGACCAGTGCGCTCTCGAAGCCCATCTGGCCACCTGCGCGAGCTGCACCGCCTTCCGGCGAACGTACGAGCGAACGGTGGAGCTGCTCCAGGGCCTCCCGCCGGCCAAGGCGCCGGCCGAAGCCAAGCGGCGGGTGCTCGAGTCGCTCCCCTGAGGTGACCGGTCGGAAAACGGTCGTGCTGTATAGCCGGCCCGGGTGTCATCTCTGCGACGAGTCGCGACGCATCCTGCAGCGCCTCGCCGCCGATTACCCGTTCACCATTCACGAAGTGGACATCACCGTCGACCACGACGCCTTCCTGCGGTACTGGGCGGCCATCCCGGTCGTCGCCGTTGGCGACTCCATCGTCCCGGCGGCGCTGGACGAGGCGCAACTACGCACCGTGTTCGACTGGGAATTCCGCGATGACGCCGCCAGCGCCTGACATAGGGCAGCACCACCCGCTCGCCACAGCCACGGCCCCTGCTGCCGCGATCGCCGCCTGGCGGCGCTCGCTTGATGCGCGCCTGTCCCAGGCATACGAGCGGAGCGCGCGGCTGGTGGTGTCTCACTGGCTCACCCTGGTGAACGCGGGGCTGGCGCTGTTCCTGGGTCTGGCGGTGCTCGCCCCAGTGCTCATGCTGGCCGGGCTCACGACGCCGGCCGGCTGGATCTACAGCGCCTACCACCTGGTCTGCCACCAGTGGGCGTTCCGCTCGTACTTCCTGTTCGGTCCGCGCCTGGTGTATCCGCTGGAGACGCTCCGCGCGCTCGTCGGCCCGGACCAGGTCTACGACTTTGTCGGTAGCCCGGCGCTGGGCTACAAGGTCGCCTTCTGCGAGCGGGACGTGGCGATCTACGCGGCGCTCCTGCTCGCCGGACTGGCGTTCACGCGGGTGCGCGGTCGGCTGCGGCCGCCGCCGCTCACGCTGTTCGCGCTGCTGCTGCTGCCGATAGCACTGGACGGCTTTACCCAGTTGTTCGGCTGGCGCGAGAGCACCTGGGAGCTGCGCACCGCGACGGGCGCGCTCTTTGGCCTTGCCGCGGCCTGGCTCATCTATCCGCAACTGGAGTGGAGCGCTCGCCGCGCCGCCCGGCGCTCCGGTCTCGCATGAGAGTGGCGCTGGTCATCCTGCTCGCCCTGTGCCTGCCGGTCTTCCTGCTGGCAACCAACATTCGCGTCATGGCGCTCACACCCGCGTTCTACGAGTGGGGCTTCCAGCGGCACCGCATCTCGGAGGCCACCGGGCTCAGCCCGGAACAGCTCCGCCACGTGGCCAGCGCCTTCATCACCTACTTCCACGCCCCACCCGGGCGGATGGATGTTCGGGTGCGGGTCAACGGCAAGGACGTGCCGCTGTTCAACGAGCGGGAGATCGCGCACATGGTGGACGTGCAGGCGCTGATGCACCGCCTGGGCACGCTGCAGCTCCTCACCGGGTTGGCGATCCTTGCCGCGCTGGCGGGCCTGGCAGTCCTCGAGCGGCGCGTGCTCGGCCCTACCGCAGGCCTCGCGCTGCTGGCCGGCGCCGGCCTGACGATCGCGATGCTGGTATTGCTGGGCCTGGCGACGCTGCTCGACTTCTCGACCTTCTGGACACGCTTTCACTTGGTCGCGTTCAGCAACGACCTCTGGCTGCTCGACCCGGCGCGGGATAACCTGATCCGCCTGTATCCGCCCGAGTTCTGGGCCGACGCCACGCTGCTCCTTGCCGCTGGCGCTGCGCTGGAAGCGCTGGTGCTCGGGGGGATCGGGCTGGCGGCCTACAGCGGGGCGCTGGCGGCGCGCCCAGCCGCGCCGCTGCTGTCGGCCGATCCGCCCAGGCGCTGAGCATCCTCGCGGGCGCTCGATCCGCTACGCGATCCAGTGAATCCCGAGCATCGTCTCGGCATAGCCCCGCAGCGCCGCCAGGCCGAACAGCAGCGCCACTGCCGCCGCGAGGGAAAGCCCGCCCAGCGGCGCGATCTCAGCCCAGGCGCGAGCGGTGCGCAGCCGGCCGGCTAGCAGTGTCAGGGCGCCGAGCACGGCGCTGGCCAGGCTGACGACGATGCTGAGCACCTGCAGCGCTGCCAGCGGCTCGTACAGCGGCGCCAGGTCCGCCTGGGTGGCAAGCTGCACCGTCCCCAGCAGCAGGTACCCGGCAAGCAGCTCCTCCGGCGCTTCGAACGGCGGCGCGGGGTCGCCCTCCGCGAGCACCAGCCCGGCCAGCGCCGGCAGGCTGAACGCCGCTACCCCGAACCCGGCCACCAGCCCAGTGGCCAGCCGGAGCGGCAGCGTCGGGGCATAGAGATGGAGCGCTCCGAGATCGAAGGCATACGCGTTCAGCCCATCCAGCCCGGTGGCGGCCACGCCAGCCAGCAGCGCGACCGCTACCCAGCCCCGGGGAAGCTGCGTCGCGCTCGCGCGGCCGAGGAGTGTCAGGTACGCCAGGCAGATCAGGTAGCCGACGAACAGCCCGCCCATGCGGGCTTCCAGCGGCAGGAGCCGGCCGCCGATAGCGAATGTGTGGGCTGGGCGCTGGGCACAGACGCCAGAGGCCAGGTAGTGCAGCAGGTCCACAGGGGTGATCCGTTCGGGCGAGCCGGCGCGCTCCCCAGCGCCGGCTCAGGGCCAGAACAGCCAAGCCGGCCGCTTGGAAATGCGCTGGTCCAGCAGCTCCCCGACGCTGTCTCCCTCGCCGGTGGAGCCGATCGCCTTGAGCGCAGCCCGCTCATCTGGAGAGAGGTCGTAATTGGCGAGCGCGGTGTCGGGGTCGAAGTAAAGCTGGCGGCGAAATGCCTCATCCGAGATCGCCCGGTTGAGCACTTCCTGGACGGACTCAAACGACATCCGAGGCAACTCCACGCCGCCATGCCTGCCCAGCGTACCGCGGCCCTCGCGGGCCCAACGATAGCGGCTCCGTTAACTGGCGGTCAATTAGTACTTTGGTCCTAAGTACCGACATCGCGAGACAAAGGCCCTCGTTCCCGGTTCATCGGCCTGCTACCGCCCAGAGCGAACCAGCTCCCAGATGCGCAGTGTACCCGCGGCATCGAAAACGTCTGTGATAGGCGCGCCATCCACGTGCAAGCGCGGGTTCGCCTCTACCTCGGGAAGCAGCGCCTCGGACACCCAGAGCCGCTCCAGCTCCAGCGTGTTGCGGATCAGCGCCAGGCGTGGCCGATCGCCCGAGGTGCCGAGGCTGAGCGCCACCTCGAGTGCGTCGCGGTCGGTCGGCAGCACGACCGGGATCTTGACCGGGGGAATCGCTGAGGGTCCTGCGGTGAGCGCGTTGCGATACGTCTTGTCCGGGTCCATCTTGTCTACCAGGCGGCGGGTGGTGAAGTCGGCGATTCCCACGCCGTAGACGTTGCCATCGGACTCGTTGGTCACGTCGAAGACGACGATCTGGTGGAAATCGGGTACCCGCTCGCCGCCGATGCGCCGCCACATCCCGACAATGTTGTAGTCCATCCCGCTGCCGGAGATGTTCTTGCCGAGCCAGCCGACACCCAACACATCCAATGGATCGAACGGTACACGCGGCAGGAGCGCGTTGGCCAGCCGGAGGAGCTCTCGGTCAGTGGCATGGAACTCCCGCGGCGCGACGGCGCGGATCGTGTGGAGCTGGTGGAAGGCGTTTTCGACCAGTGCCAGGCCGAGCAGCAGATTCCCCCGATCGATGGTCACCTGCGCTGCCAGGGGAATAGTCGTCGCCAGCCCGCCGCGGTGGACGGCTTCTGCACCGCGGAGCTTGCCAAGCCCGATGGCGGTCATCTTGCACAGCCCGCTCTCGATGTCGCTGCGGAAGCTGGTATGTGGCTTCACCCGGGCGACAACGATCGTCCCATCCGCTTCGCGGGCGAGGCGGTCCATGTGGACCGGAACGCCGTTCGGGGTCGTGCCCAGCACCACCGTCTCCATGCTCGCTCGGATCGGAGCACCGACCGTCGCCTCGGTGATGCCGTAGTGCGCCAGCACCTCCTCCTGGCCACTGGCGGTGGCCCCGCCGTGGCTCCCCATGGCGGGGACGATGAACGGCTCACCGCCCGCCTCGCGCACGCACGCGGCGACTGCGCGCAATACCCGGGGGATATCAGCAATACCCCGGCTGCCAGCGGTGATCGCCACATGCGCTCCCTTTGGAAGCCGGGCAAGTCCACCCTGGGCCTGGAGCGCCGCGCGCACTGCGGCCTCGACGTCCTCGATCCGATCGCGGCTGAACTCCTGGACGATCGGGATTAGCGGCGGCACCGGCAAGCGCGGAAATTCGACCATCTTCGGCCTCCCTCCGGCGCGCTGATTCTCTCCTGGGGCCGTTGCGCCGGAGCATTGCGGCTACAGTCCAACAAGGTATAGCACGGTAAAGGCGACCGCATTGTTGAACCCGTGTGCGACAATTCCCGGCAGCAGACTGTGCGTCCGCCAATAGAGCCAGGCGAGGAACAGCCCCATGACGAAGATCGGGACGAGCGCCTGGAGATTCAGGTGCAGCGCCGCGAACAGCAGCGACGAGAGCAGCGCCGCGACCCGCGGACCGTAGCGGCGGGCATAGCTCTGAAACACGAAGCCCCGGAAGAACAGCTCCTCCGCGACGGGCGCGACGACGCTGGCGGCCACCAGGATAAGCAGGAAGCTGGACGGCGACAGCGAGCGAATCCAGGCGAATCCCTCGAGCTGCGTCTGGCGAATGCCGACCTTCTGGAGCAGGAGCTGCACGGCGCCGCTGAGCGCGAACAGCGCCAGTCCGCCGGCCACGCCGGTGGCGACCAGACGCCCCAACCCGTCACGTCGGACGCCAAGCTCCGCGGCGCTCACCAGCCCCGCTCTGATCGTCCGCACGTAGCCGAGTGCTAACAGGGCCACGGCAGTGCTGAGCGCCGCGCCGAGAAAGCCATCCACACTCCGGAGCCCCAAGGCCGGCCGGCCGCGGAAGAGCAGCAGCGGGACGAGGTTGCTGCACAGAATCGCCAGGCAGAGGGTGGCCAGGATCACCCGATGGGAGCCCACCTCGGCCTGATTCCGCTCGCCACGCAGCGGCGGCACGACCACGTAGATCGCCAGACCCACCAGCAGCGCTAGCACGCCAAGCGCGGCGACCACGGCTCCCACGAGCTGAGCGGCGCCGAGCATCTCCGCGTTCCGGGCGCGGGCCGCGATCAGCACCCCGCCCCCCGCCACGGCCAGCAGTGCTCCACCGGCGATCAGCCGGGCTTCCAGTGCCAGGCGTGCCGGAGCAGCGGCGAGCCGCACCGCGCCACTACTCCCGTCGGATGAAGTCCAGGTAGAGTCGGCTCGGCGTCGGCTCGGCCTGTCCCTGATACTTGCTCCCCAGCGCGCGCTCCCCGTAGGCACGCTCGGCCGGCGTGGTCATCTGGATAAAGGAGAGCTGGGCGATCCGCATCCCCGGGTACAGCGCAATCGGCAGATTCGCCAGGTTCGAGATCTCCAGCGTGATGTGTCCGGAAAATCCTGGATCGATGAAGCCGGCGGTATTGGACACGAAGACGCCGCCCGAACCGGCGAGGAAGTTCTCGATCGGCCTCCCATCCGGACGGACCTCCAGATCGTACACCGGCTCCACCCGCCCGGTATCGACGACCTCGACCACCTCATCCCACAGGAGGTCGCTGTCGGCAAGGCGCGCCAGGCGGGCGGACAGGGAAGGACCCGCCGGCTCGCCACCCTGGTAGGCCGGCAGGACACGGAGCACCGTTCCGGCCCACGTCGCCCCGTTGCTCTCGGATTCGAGGTTCGCCACACCCTGAGCGCATCGGTATCCGGCGGCCACGGCGGCCTCCACCGGACGCCTCCCCACACTGCGGCGCAGGTCGCCAAAGAGGAGCGCCGGGACGGGCAGCGCGGTGAGCCGCACCTGCTCGCGGCGCGGGAGCACCACCTGGAAAAGGTCGCGGCCAGAGGCTGTGCCTTGCTTTCCCATCAATGGGGCGAGGAGAAGCAGATCGTTGACCAGGGAGGCTGAGGCAGTCCGAAGGCTCTCGCGCCTCGGGTCACGGGAGTCGTCTCCATTCAGGAGTCCCTCGCAGAACGCTTCCACCAGCGCGACCGGCCAGTCGAATATCCCGTGCGGAGCAGTCTTCTGTCGTGCATGCCCCCCGATCCCAAGGGCATCGAACAGGGCCGAGACGAGCACGGAGGTGCAGGTCAGGCTTCCCTGGGCGCGGGACACGCGCTGGCCGAGCGACTCGAACACCCGCTCGGCCCGATCCAGGATGCGTTCATCCGGGTTGGCGATGACAACCTGCCTGTGCCGGCGAGAGCCGACAGCCACGGCCAGACCGAGGAGCCAGGCGATCTCGCGATCGATATCGAGGACCGCCGGGATGCCCCAGCGGGCGCCACGCCAGTGCAGACGATCCTCCGGGCCCAAGGGCGGCAGTGAGCCGTAGAGCGCGCACAGAACCGGGATCGGAAGGCAACGGACGCGGCGAGAGAACCGGAGGGACCGCCTCGCCGCCCGCAGCGCCCGGGCGACCTCCGCTGCTCGCTCGGCGAAGGCGCGATCAACGGTCGGACCGCTGCAGCGAAGATCCGGATGCACGTCAGGCGGCAGCAGGTCGAGCAGTCGGTACGTCGCCGTCTGAGCGCCGGCCGCCGGAATGCGCCCGGGAATCGCGACCCTCACCCCGCGCCGCAGGTCCCTGGTGGCGACCTTCACCAGATTCCCGGAGGGATCGAGCGTGAAGAGGTTGTGCCCCATGGTGACGTGGACTCGCCTTCCCGAGGCGAGGACCACCTGGTACACCCTATCGGGGGGCTCCTCGAACCAGTTCGTCACGCGGTGGTACCCTACCCGGAACGTGGCCGGGTCGAAGCTCACCACTTCGCCATCCAGGCGGTCGCGCACGATATCGCCGATCCGGCGCGGGCGCGTCTGCCCGTGCCGCCGAAAGAGCACCGGCTCGTCATACGGCAGGCTCGAGTGGATCACGATCCCCAGCCGGCCGAGCGAGGAGCGGCCCTCTAGGCGACCGACGAGATCGTTCGGGATGTGGACCCGCTCCAGCGTGCTGCCGAGCAGGAACGCTTTGGACTGGACGATGATCGGCTCGTCGTCCCCAACCGTTACCCGCTCCATGATGTCGTCGGCCGGCTCGCGCACGTCGAGATATGGCCGCCTGGTAGCGTGGAAGGTCAAGAAGCTGGGCGCGAGTCGCAGATCCACGCTGGATGGCTGCACCAGCGCCGGGTCGAACGGGTCGATGACCAGGCGCCCTCGCGCGACGGCCTCGCGGATGGAGCGGTCGCTCAGGATCACAGGCCACCCCCTGGCACGACGACAAGCAGCGGAGCCGAGGTCCGGCGCAGCCGCTCGCGCGGGCGGACCGCTCGGCAGGAGCGAGGGAGCGCTGGGTGCGCCGGGCTCGGCAGCGGGCGCATCTAGGTGGCGCTGCCCGTCTCAGTCTTGTTGAGCAGCTTCGCCAGCTCCCGCTCGAACGACGATAGGTCGGCGAACGCGCGGTAGACCGAGGCGAAGCGGATATAGGCCACGTGATCCAGCGCGCGGAGCTTCTCCATCACCAGGTCCCCGACGACCGCGGAGCTAACCTCCAGCACGTCGCGGCGGCGTAGCTCGGCCTCGATCTGGTCCACCATCCGCTCGATCGTCTGGCTGGAGATCGGTCGCTTGGCGCACGCCTTCTGGATGGAGCCGCGCAGCTTGGCGCGGTCAAACTCCTGCCGGCGACCATCCTTCTTGACGATCATCAGGCTGTGCGTCTCCGCCCGCTCGTAGGTGGTGAAGCGTTGCAGGCAGCTCGGGCATTCGCGGCGGCGGCGTGTCTGGGCACCGTCATCCGCGTCGCGCTTGTCGACGACTTTGGTTTCGCGGGAAGAGCAGAAGGGACACTTCATTCGCGGGCTGGGCGCCATCGACGCATGTCGCAGACTGCGAGTGTAGGGTTGGCAGCCGGAATACGTCAAGCAACTGGAGTGGACGGTCGGAAACGCCCCGGGGCATCGGTGCGTCGGCGTGAGCCGCCTGGAGCCTGGGCCGGAGCGGGCGCAGCAGGCAAGAGCGCCGAAAGGGCGGCACTCAGCCCTCGGGGGCACCCCCGCAACGGCGGGCTGTCCCCGATTATCGCTACCGCGCTGCTCAGCTCATCGGGCGGCAACCCTACCCCGCTCGCGGCGTACCTGGTCGCGCCGGCGCTCATCACCCTGGTGGCGGTCTATCTGGCCGCGGAGACGCATCAGGCATAGATCATGGACCAGCCCCTGTGCCACGCGGGCTGGTGGAGGGCACGCGGACACCAGGGCCCTAGCAGCGCAGGGGAAGGCGTGCCCCGCCGTACCAGCCCGGCTCGGGCAGCCGGGCTGGTATTTGCGTGACGCTCACGGCTGTGCGGTACGGTACCTATACATCTATGTGTTCGAGGAGATTGCTGCTACCGTATGTCCTCGCGATCACTATCCCATGAACGGCTGTTCTTCGACCGGCAGGGCCAGCGAGGCGACCAGCTCCGCGCACTCGGAGCGGAGATCCGGGCGCTGCGGGCGCGGCGGGGGCTGACCAGCGTGATGCTGGCGAAGCAGGTAGGCGTTTCAACCAGCTTGATCAGCCAGGTGGAGCGCGGGATCACCGCACCCTCGCTCGACGTGCTGCTGCGGATCGCCCGGGCGCTCGGAGTCTCCGCCGGCGACCTCTTCCAGAACGCCACTACGCCCGGCGAGAGTGCTCCAACCAGCACCAGGGCCGGGGAAGCCCGGGTACGGGTGGTCCGGGCGTGCGAGCGCAAGCGGCTCGGACTGCCCACCTCCATGACCTACGAACTGCTCTCGCCCGACCTGAAGCACCAGATCGAGCTGATCTGGGTCGAGTGCCAGCCGGGCGCCACGTCGGCCGAGACACCTCACACGCACCCCGGCGAGGAGCAGGTCGTCGTCCTCCAGGGCGTCATGCACTATTGGGTCGACGGTGAGGAGTACGTGCTCGGTGCAGGCGACGCCATTACGATCGATAGCCGACTGCCACACGTCATCGTGAATCGCGGTACGGAGCCAGCCGTCGTCATCGCCGCGATCACCCCGCCCTCGTTCTAGCACTTCTCGGCCGGGTTTTCATCAGACCCAGGTCAGGCTGTGCCGCCTCCTTCTTGACTTCTTACTCGACGAGGCGTACTGTTCTCGAACCTGGTCCCTGGAGCTCCCGCTCGCCGCGAGCCGGTGGGCGCGCTGGTGTGTTCCGGACCGGCGGCGTTCGCTCCGAGTCCGGGATGCACTGTCGTGGTGGCCAGACGAGGAGGAGGGTTGCTATGCGGCTATCGACGGACTTGCTCTGGTCACATCTCATGCCCTGGCTGCGCTGGTCTCTCTGGGGCAGCGCCACGCTGGCGCTCCTGGTGCTTCCGGCACTCGCCAGGGCCGCGCCCACGGCCGCGGCACGGGTCGACTGGCCAACGTTCGCGTTCGACCTGGCGCGCTCCGGCTACAACCCGTTCGAAACCACGCTCGGGACGGGAAACGTCGGCAGCCTGACACTGCGCTGGTCGTTCGACACAGGTGGTGAGCTCGTTGCGCAGCCGGTGTACGCCGCCGGCGTGACTGTTGGAGCACAGAAGCTTGACCTGGTCATCGTGGGGACCGAGGCGGGCGACGTCATCGCGGTGAACGCGGCCACCGGGACGCAGGTCTGGCGGCGCAACATCGGCTTGAGCGTCCATCTCTGCGCCCGCCGCGGTATCACGGGCACGCCGGCGCTCGAACGGGCAACGAATCGCGTCTACGCGGTCGCGGGCGATGGCAAGGTCTACGCGCTGAATCTGAGCACCGGGGCGATTGTCCCTGGCTGGCCCGTGGCGACGTGGACCTCGACCACCCTCGATGAGTACGTGTACAGTGCGGTGACGCTGGCGAACGGCCAGGTGTACGTGGCCGTTGCCAGCCAGTGCGGCGACCGCCCCCCCTACTATGGCGGCATCTTTGCCATTAGCACTGTCCAGGCGAAGAAGACCGCAACGTTTCTCACCGTCCCTCCCAGTCTGGGCGGCGGTGGAGCCATCTGGGGGTTCGGCGGCGCCTCCGTCGATACCGCCACCGGCAACCTCTACACTGCCACCGGCAACGCACTCAACGCGAACGAGGGAGCGGCCTACGGGGAGCACGTAGTGGTGCTGAGCAGCACGTTGCAGGTGCTGGCCGCGAACGACCCCGGCATCCCCAGCACCGGCGACTACGACTTCGGCTCGCACCCGGTGCTGTTCCAGGCCCCGGGCTGCGTCCCGCAGTTCACGGTGACGAACAAGATCGGCAACCTCTATCTGTACAACCGCGACCAGGTCGCCGCCGGCCCGGTCCAGACGATCATGCTGGAGGACGACACGGTCCATTCGCCAGACGGGCTGATCGGGGTGAGCGCCTACTGGCCCGTGGGCAATCTGGTCTACACCCCGGTGACGTTCGGCGGTGGCGCTCCAGGACTCCAGCCCGGCCTCGTCGCGCACCGGGTGGGCTCCGACTGCCGGCTCAGCCAGGTGTGGAATGCCGCGCTCGGGGGCGCGGCTAACTTCTCCTCCGCCACCATCGCCAACGGGGTCGTGTACGTCGGCACAGGCGAGAACAATAGCGCGGTGGCGCTCGACGCGACGACCGGCGCTGCCCTGTGGAGCTTCACCGCCCAGGGTCCCGTCTACCCGCCCCCGATCGTGATCAACGGCCACGTGTTCGTCGCCGCCAGCGATAACACGCTCTACGCGTTCCAGCCGGGCGCGCGGTAGCCCGTCCCCAGGAGTACAGCGAGCAGCAGCGCGACTTTTAGCTCCTTTTTAGGATAGGTTTAGCGCGATCCAACCCAGACGCCTGCGCCGTTGCGCGAAGATAGAGTGCTGGCTGCGCGGGGATGCCATGCGCGAATTGCCGCCCCTGGGTTGCTTAACGCTGCCGCGACTGCCCAGCCAGGGGGCGGAGCAGCCGGTCTCCGTGATGGAAGCATCCACGCCTGAGCTTCCAGTCGACGAGCCCACGCTCCGCTCCGCGTTCCGTATTACCCGAGTCGCCCTTGCCCTCGCGCCGCTGACGGCCGGCCTGCTCATCGCGCTCAACGCCGTGGTCGCCTGGCGGGTCGGTGTGGCCGTCGACACCCTGGAGAGGCACGAGCTCGAGCTGGTCCGCTCGGCACGAATCCTGGAGCGCGAAGTCCCGGAGCTGTCGAGCGACGAGCGCGGCTACCTAGCCACAGGTGATCCCCGCTTCCTGCGCGATTTCAGCCAGGACCGCGGTGATGCACGGGACGCGATCTCCCGGCTGCGCAGCCTGGTGGACACCCCTGAGGATCGCGTGCAGGTGGAGACGACCAGCGCACAGCTCGAGCGGGTGATCGCCGACGCTGAGCAGCGGCTCGCCCTCGCCCAGCAAGGCGAGCTCGAGCAGGCGCGCGCGGAGCTGCTCGACACACAGCGCGACCCGAGCCCGCTCACGGGCGCACTGGACACCCTGGTGCAGCGTGAGGAGAGAGGGTTGCTCAGCCGCCTGGACGAGCTCCAGTGGGTACGCCTGGCCGGGCTCGCGCTGAGCGTGGTGCTGCTCCTGCTGGTGGCTCTGGTTGCTGTGCTGCTGCAAGCGCGCAGTCAGCACGCGCTGGCCGCCTGGCAGCACCGGCTACGCCAGGCGGCCGCCGAGCTACGAGAGATCGCCGAAGCACGGGATCAGGCTTTGAAGGAGCTGCAGAGCGCGGTGCGCGAGCGCGAGGAGCTGTTTACCGCCCTGTCGCACGACTTGAAAAACCCGCTCACAGCCATCAAGGGCCGGGCAGATCTCCTGCGGCGGGAGGCGCAGGCGCCAGACCTGGATACTCCGCGCCTCCTGGCCGGCCTGGCACAGATCGCGGCGACCGCGACACGGATGACGACCTTACTCGACGAGCTGCTCGACGCCGCCCGGCTACGGAGTGGCGAGCCGCTCACCCTGCACTCACGGCCGACAGACCTGGTGGCGCTCGCCCGCCGGGTAGCGAGCGATTACCAGCAGATGACCGGCCGGCACCAGATCACCATCGAGTCCAACGAGCCAAGCATCGTCGGGCACTGGGACCCGCTCCGCCTGGAGCGGGTGCTGGGCAACCTGCTCGGGAACGCGCTCAAGTACAGCCCCGGCGGCGGGGTCATTCTCGTCTCCGTGCAACGGGTGACCACGGCAGATGGCACCTGGGCCTCTCTGTCGGTGCGCGACCCTGGCATCGGCATCCCCGCGGCGGACGTGAGCCGAATCTTCGAGGCGTTTCAGCGCGGCGCCAACGTCGCCAACCGCATCCCCGGCACCGGCATCGGGCTCGCCAGCGCCCTCCGGATTGCGCGAGCGCATGGCGGGAACCTGACCGTCGAGAGCGTCGAGGGCGCCGGGAGTACGTTTACCCTGCGCCTGCCGCTCTCCTAGCCAGCGAGGCCACGCGGCCACTCTGGCCAAGGCCACCCACAGCCTCTCAGAGAGTACCTTATCCACCATACCTGGCAAGGCAGGGGAGCGAGTACTCCCCGTAAGCAGCAGCATCCGCTCTACCAGGAGCTCAGCGACGCTCCGGCCCCTGGCAATATGTACCCTCCAGGCTCCGCCAGGGCGAGCAGCGCGCGGCGGAGTGTGAGGGGAGACAGTTGGTGATCCGCTCGGGGCAAACGGGCGTATCACCCCGGTGAACTGCACCGGAGCAGGGATGGCAACGATGAACAGCACAAGAGCCAGCGCCCCGCCGGCGAGCGCGAGGGCGCGATGGGCGCCGTCGAAGCGCTGGCTATTCGGCCTGCTCGGCCTGGCCCTGCTTGGCCTGGGCGTGCGCTACGCCACGCTCCCGCCGGCCAACGCCGGCCGCGCCCTCACCGACTTCTCCCCCGAGCGGCTCGGGGCACAGGAACAGCAACTGTGGGAGGCCTACTATTACCGCCAGTGGCCGCGGCTGCTCGGGCTGCTGATCCAGGTCAGCCGCGAGCAGTTCGGCCTTTCGCCCGCCCAGGCGCTGTACGCCGCCTCCGTCGGCACGCTCGCCCAGATCGACTGGGCCCGCAACGGCGCGAGCACCGGCGCCGCCGAGGCGTACATGCGCGACTTCTACGCCTACGTCAAAGGCCCCACCGGTGGCCAGTACGATCCGGCCCGAGCAGCGGCCAAGGAACTCCGCTGGTGGGCGGTGCACCGCGACGCCGCCCACCACACCGCCGGCAGCGCCGCCCTGGAGGACGCCTTCACCGACCTGTACGTCGAGCTGTACCAGCGCTCCCCGGAGGCGGTGCGGCCGGCAGCGCGAGTGCGCGCGCAGGCGGTGGCGCTCTCAGATCAGTGGCTGGACGCTGGTATGCCGTCCGACAGTCCGCTACTCGGGCAGATCCGCGAGGAGCTGATCGCCAGCTATCGAGCGCTCCACCAGGCGGTAGCGCGGCCATAACGTCCGCGCTCAGCCCCCACTCCCCTGCGCCGCTGATTCGAATACCACCCAGGAGGAGTGCCTGGCGCTCGCGGCCCTCCCCGCCTGATCAAGGAGGGCCGCCGGAACAAGCCAAGTCCGCGTTGGGTCAGGACCGCGGCTCCTCGACCGGGCGAACGCCATAGGCCCCCGCGCCCGAGGCGGCATTCCATTGCGCGCGCTTGTGCGTTCCATCGCAGAATGGCTTGGTAGACGAGCCGCCGCAGCGGCAGAGGAACACCATGTCGCTGTCCACCGCCAGGGGATTGCCATCCGCATCGATCAGCGTGATCGGCCCCTGGATTCGGTACGGACCGTTGGGACGAACCGTAATGGTCACCTCGCCGTCCATCGCTGCACTCCCTGATCTATCGGGGAATCGCTCGCCAGATACCTGCCCGCATTGGCACGCCCTACCGGCATTCGGCCCTGGCTGCCCCTAGGCAACGCGAAGCGGGCGGGCGATATTCCCAATCGGTCTGACTCGCCTGCGCTTGGTCGGCTCCGGGCCGAGCGTGTTACAGTCGAACCGTGGCCGCGAGCCAGGCCCACGTTTCAGATGACGGCGTACCCGCCACTGGCTGGAACACGACGTGCGGGAGCGGGCCGGTGGCGCAGTGAGCCGGGCACCTGGCCCCGGACGCCCGCCCCGAACGGCGGTGCAGCCGCGAGCGGAAGAGAACTACCGCGCCGCGCTTGCGCTTGGCCTAAGCGACCACGCGGAATGTCGAGCCCTCCGAGAGGAGCCTGATGGCCGTAACCACCAACCGTCCGGCCGAGGCCCACCAGAGCTTCGAGAGCCTGCCCCGACGCCAGCTCATCGGGACGCTGGCCGGGCTGATGCTGGCGCTGTTCCTGGCGTCGCTGGACCAGACGATCGTTGGCACCGCGCTGCCGCGCATCATCGCCGACTTGCACGGCTTCGAGCACTACACCTGGGTGGCCACCGCCTACCTGGTCGCCTCCACCGCCACCGCCCCGATCGTCGGCAAGCTCACCGACCTGCACGGGCGCAAACCCTACTTCCTCGGGGGCATTGTCCTGTTCCTGGCTGGCTCGGCGTTGTGCGGGCTCAGCCAGGACATGACCCAGCTCTCGCTGTTGCGCGGGGTGCAGGGGATCGGCGCGGGCGTTATCATGGCCAACGCGTTCACCGTCATCGGCGACATCTTTCCTCCAGCCGAGCGGGGCAAGTACCAGGGTATCCTGGCCTCGGTGTTCGGGCTCTCCAGCGTGATCGGCCCGGCCGTGGGCGGCTACCTCACTGATAGCCTCTCCTGGCGCTGGGTGTTTTACGTCAACCTCCCGCTCGGGGCGATCGCGCTCGCCGTCCTGATCGCCGAATTCCCGGACATCCGCCCGCATCGGGGGCATCGAGGGATCGACTACCTTGGCGCTTCCACGCTGGTGGCGTCCGTCGTCCCGCTGCTGCTGGCGCTCTCCTGGGGCGGCACCACCTACTCCTGGGACTCGCCGATCATTATCGGGCTGTTCCTCTTCGCCTTCGCCATGGCGGTGGCGTTCGTGCTGATCGAGCGGAGCGCCCCGGAGCCGATCCTGCCGCTGGACCTGTTCAGGATTCGTGCCGTCACCATTGCGCTGCTCGCCGCCAGTCTCACCTCGGTCGCCATGTTCGGGGCGCTGCTGTTCATCCCGCTGTTCATCCAGGCCGTCACCGGCTCTTCCGCCACGAGCAGCGGGACGATGCTGACCCCGATGATGGTCGTCATGGTGCTGGCGAGCACTACCGCCGGCCAGATCACCGCGCGCACCGGCCGCTACAAGCCGGTATTCCTGGTCGGGCTCGCGCTCGTCACGGTCGGCACCTTCCTGCTCAGCCAGCTCACCGCCGAGTCGCCCTACTCCACCGTCCTGTTGAACCTGGTCGTCGTCGGCCTCGGCCTCGGGCTGGTGATGCCGATCTTCACGCTGGTGGTGCAGAACGCGGTGCCGTACTCGCGGCTCGGCGTGGCGACCTCCGTCACGCAGTTCTTCCGCTCCATTGGTGGCACGCTTGGCGCCGCGGTGTTCGGCAGTGTCATGACGAACCGTTTCGCCGCGGCGCTGGCGGTGAACCTCAGCCCGGAGGTACGCGCCGCCATCCCGCCAGACCAGCTCGCCGCGTTCCAGAATCCCCAGGCACTACTCAACCCGGACGTGGACGCTCGGCTACGGGCGCTGTTCGCCCCGTTCGGCGAGCGTGGCCCGGACCTGCTCGCCGCGTTCACCCTGGCGATCCGCCAGTCGCTCGCCTCCGCGCTGCACGGCGTGTTCCTCGCCGGCGCGGCGATCGTCGCCATCGCCTTCGTCGCGGCCTGGTTCCTGCCGGAGATCCCACTGCGCAAGCGCAACCGCGCCCCGCAGGACGTCAGCCCGGACGGCGCCGTCGCCGCCCGCTCCACCACCCCGTCCGAACTAGTCCAGCCCCGCGCCGAGTGAGCGCCAGCCCCGGGCTGGACGCTAGTGCTCGACGACGGGGAGGATGATGCGCGAGGGGTACTGGCTGGTGTGCAGCAGCACCTGGTTGGCCACCACCGCGTGCGCCAGCCCCTCCTTGCCCAGCGGTCCGCCGGTGTTCAGGTTGCGGTCCCACTGCGGAAAGTCGCTGCTGGTGACATCCACCCGGATCCGGTGCCCCGCCTTGAACACATTGGAGGTCGGCCCCAGGCGGATGCGGTACTCGTACACCTCGTCCGGGGTGATCGGGGCGGGGTCGGTCAGCGAGTCGCGGTAGCGGGCGCGGACGATCCCTTCCTGGATGTTGATCGAGCGGCCATCCGGGTACACGTCGCACAGCCGGACCACGAAGTCGGTATCCACCGCGCTGCTCGCAGCGTACAGCGTCGCGCTGACCGGCCCGGTCACCTCCAGGTCGCGCTCCAGCGGAGCGCTGGTGTAGACGAGCACAGCGTTGAGCGCCTCGGGCAGCCCCTGGTCGACCGCGCCCATTGGGGCGACGTTCGGGAAGCAGCAGGAATGGCCGCCCTGGCTGGGGACAGGGAAGATCGGATCGTAGCTGTACAGATCCGGCGGCTCGTTGCCGGGCGGCTCGGGGCTGAGGGTGCCGTCGCCGAGCGCAGAGTTGGCCCGGCCGCCGGAGTGCAGGTAGTAAGCAACGAAGCGGGCGCCGCGCGGGGGCCAGTGGGACTCGTCGCGCCAAACGTTATCGCCCATCACGAACAGCGTTACCGGAGCGTCCAGGACCCCGGTGTCCTCGTCCTTCAGAAACTGGTCGAACCAGCGGATCTGCCATTCGTTGACCACCTGGTTGCTCGCCTGCGCGCCCAGCCACACCTGGCCGACCATCGGGGTCCAGGGAATGTGGTACCACGGCCCGACCAGCAGCTTCTGGCGGGCCCGCGCGGCCTCCGAGCCAGCGCCGTCGCGCAGCCCGACGAAGTTATCCACCGTGCCTGAGAGGAAGACGTCGTACCAGCCGGCGAGGTGCAACGCCGGGACGTCGATCCGGGAGTAGTCGGTGTCGATACTCCAGCGGCGCCAGTACTCGTCGTAGGTCGAGTGCGCCAGCCAGTCGCGGAAGTAGGGGGCCAGGTCGTTGCCGCGCAGCGGCGGGTAGTCCTCCAGCGGTAGGTAGCCGTAGAGCTGGTTGCCGCTCAGGAAGGCCTCGAGCATTGCCAGCGCCGCCGCGTCGTCCCCGCGCCGCTTGGCCTCGCCGATCGCCAGGAACGTTGCCCAGGAGGCGATAAAGGCGAGCGCAAACGCGCCCTGGGTATAGGTCCAGCCCTCGTAATACTGGCTGCCGGTCATCCCCGGGCAGATGCAGCGCAGGCTCGGCGGCCGGCGCAGCGCTGCCTGGAGCTGCGTCGCGCCATAGTAGGAGAAGCCCATCATCCCTACCCGGCCGTTGGAGCCAGGGAGCGAGGCGGCCCACTCGACCGTATCCTCGCCATCGTCCGCCTCGTGCAGGAACGGGTACCACTCCCCCTGGCTGGTGTAGCGGCCGCGCACATCTTGGTTGACCACGATGTAGCCGTGGCGGGCGTACCAGGCCGCGTGGGCGTAGGTGAGCGAGGCGACCGGCGCCTTGTCATAGGGATGGCGGAAGAGAATCACCGGGTAGCGGCCCGGCGCGGACGGACGGTACACGTCGGCGAACAGCGTGGTGCCGTCGCGCATGCGGGCGGGCACGTCCCGCTCGATAGTCAGGCTGTCGTAGCCGGGAATTGGACGCGCGCGCATCATCTTTGCCTCCTGCCGCGGGCGGCGAGACGTTCTGACCTCGCCATCATAGCGCGCGCCCACTGTGCCGAGTGGATCGAGACGAGCGTCGCGGCGGAGAACTTCGCGTCAGGCGGAGAACTTCGCGTCAGGAAAAATGCCCCCCACTCCCCAGGAGCGTGAGATCATGGAGCGATGCGCCAGGAGCGCCACACCCTGGCCCACACGGGGAAGGCGTCTCTGGATGAAACGGGGAGGGGCGGGTCCGCCCGAGAGAGAAGCGATGAACGATCTGCAACGCTACCTGGTTCACGAGTTTGTCGCGGACTACAAGGACGGGTATCTGACCCGGAGAGAGCTGATCAAGCGGGTGCTGCACATTACGGGCGGCATCGCCTCGACGGCCACGCTGCTGTCCGCGATGGGGTGTGGCCCGAGCGCGCCAGCCCCAGCCACCCCGACCCAGGCGTCCGCGCCGACCACGGCGCCCGCCTCAGCCGCGACGCGCCCGCCCGCCACCACCGCGCCGACCACCGCGGCCGCGTCCACCGGTATCCCGGCAGTCCCCACGCCCGCGCCCAGGCCGACGACCGCGGCGGCCGCGTCCCCCACCGCGGCGGTCGCGACGGTCCCATCACCGGGGGCCTCCCCGGTCGCTGCCGGGCAGGCCCGCAGCCCGCTCTCGGTGGCGGAGAACGATCCGGCGGTTGAGGCGCAGATGATCTCCTTCCCCGGCAACGGGACGACGATCCTGGCCTACCTGGCCCGACCCAGGGGGGCCTCCGGCCCGCAGCCGGTGGTGCTCGTCTGCCACGAGAACCGCGGGCTGGTCGACCACATCAAGGACGTCGCCCGCCGTTTCGCCAAGCAGGGCTACGTCGCCTGCGCGGTCGACCTGCTCAGTCGCCAGGGTGGGACCGACAAGATCGCCGACGGGTCGGCGATCCCGGGGCTGCTATCGAACATGGATCCAACGCAGGAGGTGGGAGACTTCCGCGCCGCCGCCACGTACCTCTCTAGCCAGCCGTATGCGAACAAGGACCGCATCGGGATGAACGGCTTCTGCTTCGGCGGCGGGATTACCTGGCGCGCGGTGGTTTCGATGCCTGAGCTGAAGGCCGCGGTGCCGTTCTACGGCCCGCCGCCGCCGCTGGACCAGGTGCCCAACGCCAAGGCGGCCGTGTTCGGGGTGTACTCCTCGGACCCGCAGGACTTCGCGAACAACGGACGCGAGCAGCTAGACCAGGCGCTCACCAAGGCCGGGGTGGTCCACCAGTTCAAGGTCTACCCCAACACCCAGCACGCCTTCTTCAACGACACCGGGCCGCGCTACAACCAGGAGCAGGCGCTGATCGCTTGGCAGGACATGCTCAACTGGTTCGCGCGCTACCTCAAGGTGTAGGCTCCTATGCATCCTCGCCGCGCGCTTGGGCTCGTCGCCTCGCTGGCCATGCTGCTCACCGCCTGCGTTCCCAGCGCGCAGTCCCGGGCTGAGCTGCCACCGACCGGGCCGCTGGCAGCTCAGCCCGCCGCGACGGATACCCAGCCGGCCCCCGCGGCCACGGCCGAGGTGGTGGAGACGCCGGCAGCGCGGGTAGCGCTGCAGGAGTACCCGGTGCCGGCCGGCTCCCACCCACACGACGTCGCCCCGGCGCCCGACGGCGGCGTCTGGTACACCGCGCAGAGCGCCGGCAAGCTGGGGCGGCTCGACCCGACGAGCGGGGCGATCGACGAGATGGCGCTGGGTACCGGATCGGCCCCGCACGGGGTGATCGTCGGGCCAGACGGCGCCCCCTGGATCACCGATGGCGGCCTGAACGCGATCGTGCGGGTCGATCCGACGACGCGGGAGGTGCGCCGCTTTCCGCTCCCGGCCGGGAGCGGCGGGGCGAACCTGAACACCGCCACCTTCGACCACCAGGGCCGACTCTGGTTCACTGGACAGAACGACGTGTACGGCAGGGTCGACCCGGCGACGGGGCAGGTGGACGTGTTCGACGCCCCGCGCGGCCCAGGACCCTACGGCATCACCACCGCGCCGGACGGCTCGATCTACTTCGCCTCGCTCGCCGGCAGCTACGTCGGGCGGCTGGATCTCGCGACCGGGAGCGCCACGGTGCTGGAGCCACCGACGGCCGGCCAGGGGGCGCGCCGGGTCTGGTCCGATCGCGCTGGTCGGATCTGGGTGAGCGAGTGGAACGCCGGGCAACTGGCGCGGTACGACCCGGCCAGCGGCACCTGGCGCGAGTGGCGCCTGCCGGGAGCGCAACCACGCCCCTACGCGGTCTACGTCGACGACCAGGACCTGGTCTGGCTTAGCGACTTCGGCGCCAACGCGCTGGTGCGCTTCGACCCCACCCAGGAGCGTTTCGACGTGTTCCCCCTGCCCACCAGCGCCGCCGAGGTGCGGCAGCTCAACGGCCGGCCGGGCGAGGTGTGGGGCGCGGAGTCCGGCGCCGACAAGCTGGCCGTGGTCCGCTCCGCGTCGCAGTAAGGCGGCCAGGCCGCGCCAGGCGCGGGTGGCAGAGCCCGTGCTGAGCAGCGTTCCTTCGGCACGGCGCCTGCGGCGGCGTCGTGCGCGCTGCCAGGGCCTGGACACGAGCGCGGAGCCGGCGGCGCGCCGATAGCCAGAGCCACGCCAGCACCACTGGCCTGATGCCGCCACAGCAGCCGGCGCGGTACGCTTGACATGGCGGGCTTCTCGTGCAGCGCGTGTCGCTGCGCGACTGGAGGAGAGGTGACACAGGACCAGGTCGCCGAGCCGATCAGGGTAGTAGCTGCAGCGGAGGCGTCCAGGCGCCTTGGACTGAGCCGCAAGTGGTGGGTGCTGCTGGCGGTGGGCAGCGGCAGCTTCATGTCGGCGCTGGACGCCAGCGTGGTGAACACCATCCTGCCGCTGCTCAACCAGGCCTTCGGCAACGTCGCGACGGTTGAGTGGGTCGTCACCATCTACCTGCTGGTGGTGAGCGGGCTGCTGCTCGGCTTCGGCCGGCTGGGGGACATCCGGGGCCACAAGCTGACCTATCTGTCCGGCTACGCTGTGTTCGTCGCCGCCTCGGCACTGTGCGGGCTGGCGCCGCGCGTCGAGGTGCTGATCGTGGCGCGGGCGGTGCAGGCGCTCGGCGCGGCGATGCTGTTCGCCAACTCACCCGCAATCTTGACCGGTAGCTTTCCGGCCAGCGAGCGCGGCCGCGCGCTTGGCTTGCAGGGGACGATGACGTACCTTGGCCTCACCGCTGGCCCCTCGCTCGGCGGCTGGCTCGCCACGGTCTTTGGCTGGCGCGCGGTGTTCTTCATCAACGTCCCGGTAGGGCTCGTCGCGCTGCTGATCGGCTGGCGCTCCATCCCCTACGACACGCCCTCCGGCCGCCGCGAGCGGTTCGACCTGCTGGGAGCGTTCATCTTCCTGCTCGGGCTGAGCGGGCTGCTGCTGGCGCTGAACCAGGGCTACGCCTGGGGCTGGCGCTCCCCGCTCACGCTGGGGCTGCTCGCCGCGGCGACGCTGCTGCTGGCCGTCTTCCTGCTGGTCGAGTGGCGCGTCCCCAGCCCGATGCTGGACCTGAGCCTGTTCCGTCGGCGCGCCTTCTCGGCGGCGACTGCCAGCGCGGTGCTGAACTACGTCTGCGCCTACTGCATGCTGTTCCTACTTCCATTCGCGCTGATCCAGGGGCGCGGGCTGAACCCATCGCAAGCCGGGCTGGTGCTCACCGCCCAGCCGCTGGTAATGGCCATCGCCGCGCCGCTCAGCGGGACGCTGTCGGATCGCGTCGGCACCCGCCTGCCCGGCACCCTCGGGATGCTGGTGCTCTCCGCCGGACTGTTCCTCGTCTCCCGCCTGGGGCCGAGCGCGCCGCTGAGCAGTGTCGCCCTCGGCCTGGCGGTGGTCGGGCTGGGCAGCGGGCTGTTCACCTCACCCAACAACAGCGCGCTGATGGGCGCCGCGCCCCGCCACCGCCAGGGGATCGCCGGCGGGGTGCTGGCACTGGCGCGGAACGTCGGGATGGCACTGGGCGTTGGCCTGGCCGGCGCGGTGTTCACCACCGTGCTCGCCCAGGCCTCAGGGGCCCCCAGCCCGGCGACGATCTTCTCCGCGGTCAGCCTCGGGCTGCTGGTTGCCAGCGGCCTAGCCATGCTAGGAGCGCTCACCTCGGCCGTGCGCTGAGGTCCCGAGGGGCGAGCCAGGCGGCCGCCTCACCCGACCCAGACGCCGCCGTTGACGTCGAGCACCGCTCCGGTGATGTAGCTCGCCGCCGGGCTACACAGAAAGGCGATCGCCGCGGCGACCTCCTCCGATTCGCCCCCGCGGCCCAGCGGAATCGTCCGCAGCAGCTCGCGCTGCACCTCCGGAGCGCGCCCCTCCACCCGGGCGCGCACCCGCTCGCTCAGGATAAGCCCGGGCGCGACCGCGTTGATGGTGACGTTGAACGCGGCCAGCTCGGCCGAGGTGTGGCGAGTGAAGCCGATAATCGCCGCCTTGGCTGCGGCGTAGGCCGGGCCGCCCAGCAAGCTGCGGCTGCGCCCGGCCAGGGAGCTGACGCTGACGATCCGGCCGTAGCGCCGCTCGCACATCCCGGGCAGGGCGAGGCGGGTGCAGCGGAACATCCCCTCCACGTTGTGCCGGAACGTCTCCAGCATGTCGTCCCACTCCATCCGCAGCACGCTCGTTGGCACAGCCCGATCACGGGTGCCCGAGCCGCCGACGTTGTTGACCAGCACCTCCAGCCGGCCTCGGAGGCCCAGCGCGGTCTGGATCAGCCGCTCCGCGCCTGCGGCGGTGCGCACGTCGGCGACGACGCCCTGCGCGTCCAGCCCCTCCGCGCGCAGCGCCTGAACCGCGGCCTCCAGCACCGCGGCATCCACGTCGTTGAGGACCACAGTCGCGCCCGCGCGGGCGAGCAGCCGAGCGGTGGCGGCGCCGATGCCCCGCCCAGACCCGGTGACGACAGCAACCTGCCCGTCCAGCTCACCCATCGCGCTCAGCTCTCTGTGCCTTCATCCCTTGGAGCGCGCCGAGTGTACCGGGTCGCGGCCAGCGCTGGCGAGGGGCGGCGTGCCAGAATAGTCGCGGCTGGCACCGGCCAGCCCGAGTATCGGGAGGCGAGAGATGGCGCGGGTTCCCTACGTCGAGGCGACCGACGACACGCTGCACGCGCTCTACGCGGAGATCGCCGGCCTGCGCGGCCGGGTGCTGAACCTGTACCGGGCGCTGGCGAACCAGCCGGCCGCCCTGCGGGCCTTCATGGTGATGTCCCGCCACGTGCGCGACGACTCGACCCTGGCGCCGCGGCTACGGGAGCTGGCGATCCTGGCGACCGCCTACGCGCTGAACGTGCCCTACGAGATCTACCACCACGTCCCGGCAGCGCGGCGGGCGGGTGTGACGGACGAACAGCTCGCTGCCTTCCCGAACTGGAGCGCCTCGGCGGCCTTTGATCCCACCGAGCGCGCGGTGCTGGCGTACGCCGACCAGGTGGCGCGGCGGCGGGATGTGGACGACGCCACCTTTGCCACCCTGCGCGAGTGCCTCTCGCTCGCCGAGATCACCGACCTGGCGTTGACGGTCGGCTGGTACCACCTGTGCGCCGCCATCCTCGAGCCGCTGCGGATCGAGACAGAGGACGCGACCGGGGCATCGCCGCGCAGATAACCTGCCGTACCGCCAGCGCCTGGTACAGTAGGGGGAGCTGGACAGCGAGGGGGTGCCGCCGTGGTCGGGTGGCTCCGACGAAAGAAGGCCAGAGACGAGCAGCCGGCGCCCAAGCCCGAACCGGAAGAGCGGCTCGTCAGCATCCACTTCACCGAGGCAGCACACCGCAAGCTGCTGGAGCTGCTGGAAGCCAGGGGCGCCTCCGAACGCGGGGCGCTGCGCATCATGGTGAAGAACCCCGGGCTGGGCCGCCCGGACTACGGCATGGCGCTGGAAGAGCAGGGCGAGCCGCGCCCGGACGACACGCTGATCCTGGTCGACGGCCTGCGGGTGCTGATCGACGAGCGCAGCATCCCAGAGGTAAACGAGGCGCTGGTCGACTTCGTCGACGATCCGCTGCGGCCCGGGTTCACTGTCGAGGCGCCGAGCCAGTACGCCCCTCCCACCCCGCCGCCCTTGGCCCCGCCCCCGGACCTGGAGCTGGACCTCTCGGATCCCTTGGCTGCCGCGGTCCAGCACGTGATCGACCACCAGGTCAACCCGGCGATTGCCGCCCACGGCGGCCAGGTCACCCTGGTCGCGGTGCGGGATGCCACCGCCTACGTCCAGCTCAGCGGCGGCTGCCAGGGCTGCGCGATGGCGGCAGTAACGCTCAAACAAGGCGTCGAGCAGCTCATCCGCCATCTCGTGCCGCAGATCCGCGAGGTGGTGGACGTGACGGACCACTCCAGCGGGAGCAACCCGTACTTCACCGCCGCCAAGAGCGGCGCCCAGAGCCCGCTGGCCGAGGCGGCCGGCCCCTACTACCAGGCATCCAAAGGCTAGGAGCAGGCCTCCGGCGCCACCTGGACAGCCGGCGCGATGCTGCCGGGGCGGATGTCGAACGCCAGGCAGCGGTGGGACGCGCGCAGCGCCGCTTCGACCTGCTCGGGCGAATCGTCGCGGGCGAAGATGAAGCCCAGGTAGCGAGTGGCGCGCGGCAGGGGCACCACCGGCTGGCCACAGGGGATGCTGATCGTCACCTGCTCGATCCCGGGCACCGCTCGGGCCGCCTCCAGCCCATGGACCGCGTGCAGCGTCCCCTCGGCCGGGATCGGGATCATCATCACGCCCGCGGCGCGCCGCTCCCGCTGCGTCGAGGGGAGCTCCAGCCCGGCCGCGGCGCGCAGGATGATCTCCTCCAGCGACAGGTCGAAGTCGAAGCGGAGCGCCCGCGAGCACTGGCCGCCGATGGAGCGCGGCGCCACCTCCACGACCCACACCCCTGCGTCGTTCAGCCGCAGCTCGGCGTGGATCGGCCCCTGGCGCAGTCCGAGCGCCGCGGCGGCGCGGGCGGTGGTATCGGCGATCGCGGCCTGGGTGTCGGCCGGCAGGCGTGAGGGGGTGACGTAGATCGTCTCCTCGAAGTAGGGGCCGTCCAGCGGGTCCGGCTTGTCGAACAGCGCTAGCACCGCCAGCGCGCCGTCCCGCAGCAGCCCTTCCAGCGCCACCTCGCGCCCAGGGATGAACCCCTCCACCAGCACCTGGCGCGCCGCCGGATCGTCCGGCTCCAGGTCCGCCTCGCGGAGGATCTCCAGGACCTGGTGGAAGGCGGCGACGAACTGCTCCGGGGTGTCGGCGCGGATGACGCCACGGCTGGCGGAGAGCGACAGCGGCTTGACCACGCCCGGGTAGGGCAGGCGCCGGGCGGCCTGCCAGGGGTCCTCGTCGACGCCGACCAGCTCGAAGGGCGGGCAAGGCAGGTCCGTCTCGGAGAGGATCAGGCGCATGACGTCCTTGTAGCGCGCCGCCTTGACCGACTCCGCGCTGTTGTGCGGGAGCCCGAGCGCCTCCGAGGCCAGCGCCGCGGTGACCACCGTGTCGTCGTCCACCCCGACGATGGCGTCGAGCGGGTACTCGCGGTGGAACGCGACGATCTGCTGCGCGGCGCGGCGGGGATGGCGCAGGTCCAGCGCGACGGTGGCGCCCGGGGTGAGCGGCGCCAGGAGCTGCTCGCGCTCCGTCCCAACGGTCACCTGCACCCCGAGCCGCGCCGCGGCGCTCAGGAAGGCCTCAGCCCGGTAGGTGTGGGTCGTCATCAGGAGCAGGATGCGGGGCACGGTCCGACCAGCGCGGCCCTCCAGGGGCCCGAAAGGATTCTACTCACCGCGCTTCGCGATCGCCGCGACGGCGTCGCTGGCATGCTGGTCGAGCCAGGCGGCGACCTCCGCGGGCACCCTGGCCTTCGCCGTCCGGATCCTGCACCTGATGTGGGTGGCTGGCCAGGCGGCTCGGCAGCACTTCCTCTCTGCTCCCTGAAGCGCCTGGCCAGGCCGAAGCGGGTGGTGGAGCCGATTCGCGCCACAGCAAGGAAGTGGCCGCGGGCGGGTGCGAGTCACACGGTGGCCAGGGCCTCTTTGGCCAGCAGCTCCCGAACCCGCGGGATCACTTCGGTGCCGTACAGCTCGATCGATGTCATCAGCCGCTCGTGCGGAAGTGTTCCGGCGGAGTACTTGAGGCTGAAGCGATCCGCGCCGAGCACCCGCACCGTGCGGGCGATCTTGCGGGCAACCGTCTCCGGCGAGCCGACATGCCAGGCACCCGCGGCCACGTCTGCCTCGAACCGGGCACGGGTGAACGGCGGCCAGCCTCGCTCGCGCCCAATACGGTTCCACATGGCCTGCACGTGCGGCCATAGCACCTCCACCGCATCCTCGTCGGTCTCGGCGATGAACCCGGGCGAATGCACTGCCACCGGGAGCGGTTCCTGGCCGAGCTGGCGGAGCACGGCGTGATAGAGGTCGACGAACGGGACGAACCGGGCTGGGTCACCCCCGATGATCGCCAGCACCAGCGGGAAGCCGTAGCGCGCCGCCCGCACGACCGATTCCGGGCTGCCGCCGACGCCAACCCAGGTGCGGATGTGCCCGCTCTCCGTCTTGGGATACACGTGCTGGTCCCGCAGCGCGGCGCGGACCGTGCCCTCCCAGGTTACGGCCTGCTCGGTGAGCAGCCGGGCCATCAGGTCGAGCTTCTCGGCGAATAGCCGGTCGTAGTCAGCGAGGTCGTAACCAAACAGCGGGAAGGACTCGGTGAATGAGCCGCGCCCGAGGATGATCTCGGCCCGGCCGCGCGAGAGCGCATCGAGCGTGGCGAACCGCTCGAACACCCGCACCGGGTCGTCGGTGCTCAGCACGGTGACCGCGCTCCCGAGGCCGATGCGCTCGGTCCGGCTCGCGATGGCGGCCAGCACGACTTCGGGCGCAGAGATCGCGAAGTCATCGCGATGATGCTCCCCGACCCCAAAGACGTCGATGCCGAGCCGGTCGGCGAGCACCGCCTCCTCGACGACGTTGCGGATTACCTGGGCCTGCGAAAGGCGCGTCCCGGCGGCGTCGACCGTCACGTCGCCAAAGGTGTCCAGTCCGAATTCGATCTTCTTGGTCATGCGCGATCGTTGCTCCAGGGGGCCGAATCGCGGGCCCGATGAGTGCCTTTGCTAATTGCTAACACACAGAGCGTCGTCTTTCTTCCCGAATGGATTTGCTCTGGCTCTGGAGTTGAAGCGAGGCAATCTATGACGTTGCCTGGGATATAGCTCCATACCTTACGTGAGGGAGTCGCCGGGATCGGCGCGGCTGCTTCCTCCTGGGGCGGGGCGGCCGCCTCGAGCGTCAACATGGAGGCACCTGTGGGCGGAGAGCGCTGGCGCGTCACCCCTTCGGTCTACCGCCAGCAGGCCGGGGTGAAGGGGAGGTTTATGTAGCAATGGTGCGCGGCGCGGCCGAGCGCGTATCGTTCCATACAGAGCAGACCACACGCGGCGCGGCAGTGGCCACATGGCCGATGATCCTGCTTGGGAGAGACGCCGCCACGCGCCGGCCCGGGAGAGAGCCGTGAGTCGGAACGAGGAACTGTTCGAGGCGATCCAGGCCGGCCAGGCGCCCCGGGTGCGGGCGCTGCTCGACCAGGATTCCACGCTTGCCAATGCCCGGAACGTGGTGGACGTCTCCGCCCTCGCCATCGCCGCCTATTGGGGCCAGTCGGAGATCGTCGATCTACTGCTCGCCCGGGGTGCGGAGATGGACGTCTTCACCGCCGCCGCGCTGGGCGACGTAGAGCGGGTGCGGGCCTTCCTGCTCAAGCAGCCAGACCTGGTGAGCAGCTACAGCCCGGATGGCTGGACCCCGCTGCACTTGGCGGCGCACTTCGGCCAGGCGCGGGTCGCCTCACTCTTGCTGATCTATGGGGCTGAGGTCAACGCCCGCTCGCGCAACGGGCTCGCCAATACCGCTCTGCACGCCGCGCTCGCCGGCCGGCGGCACGAGGTTGCGGCGCTGCTCCTGGCGCATGGCGCCGATCCGCGGGCGACGCAGCGGGGCGGCTGGACCCCACTGCACCAGGCGGCGGACCACGGCGACCGGGCGCTGATCGAGGCGCTGCTGGCGCGCGGGGCGGAGGTGAACGCCCGCAACGACGAGGGGCAGACGCCGCTGGCGCTGGCCCTGGCCAGGGGCCACCAGGAGGCAGCCACGCTGCTCCGGGCCCACGGCGCTATGGTATAGCCTGGCAGCGCCCATCGCGTCGCGCCCGAGTAACGCGTGAAGTGGTTGTAGGCCAGGCGTGAGAGGCGGGCGATGGCCAGGCTGAACACGGGCTCGGCGTTGTTGCGCAGCGCCTCGCCGCTGCCCAGGTTCGTGGGCGGCCAGGCCGAGGCGGCCATCGACCCCTCGTCGACCGCCCGGCCCCGGGTCCCGGGTGTAGAAGGCATCCTGGGCGCGCATCGCCCCCAGCGACCGGAGTCGTCGCCCGCGCGGCTGAGGCGCGTCAAGCCCATGGCTAATATAGTTTCTCGTGGAGATGGACCGGACCGTGAGCGTGGCAGGGCTGGTGGCTGGCTGGGCGGTGCTCGGCTGGCTCGTTGGCGCCCTGGCGGCCCGCTTCACCTGTCGATTGCTGGAGCGCGACGCTCCCGAGGCGGCCTGTCCGGCATCCATTCGGGGACTCGGCCCGCTTGGCACCGACCCGCTGCTGCAAGGCCTGATCGCCCTGGCCTGGGCGGTGCTGGCCGTTGCGCATGGCCCGGGCCTGCCGCTGCTGGTGTACAGCCTCTCCGCCCTGGCGCTGGCGCTGGTGCTCGTGATCGACGCTCGGACCCGCTTCGTGTACGACGTGGTCGTGTACCCGGCGATCGCCGCCGCCGCGGTCCTGACCCCGCTCGCCAGCGGGCAGCCGTTCTGGAGCGGCCTCGCCGGCGCGGCGGTTGGGGCGGCGCTGCTGCTGCTGCTCCAGCGCCTCGGGCGGCGGCTGTATTCGGGGCAGGAGGCGATCGCCAGCGGAGACATCTCGATCGCGGCGCTGGTGGGCGCGGCTAGCGGGCTTTCGTGGGTGCTGCCGGCGCTGCTGCTGGGGGTGATCCTGGGCGGAGTGATCGCGGCCGGGATCGCCGTTGCGCGCCGCTCCACCGCGGGGACGATGGCCTACGGCCCGGGCCTGTGTCTCGGCGCCCTGCTCGTGCTGACCCGGGTGTCGTAATCCTGTCCGGCGCGCCGCGCTCTGGTATCATCCCGGCCCGATGGTCCGTCTGAACTTCTGCCCGCGCTGTGGCGGACGCCTGGCCTCAGGCCGCCCGACGCCACACGAGCCTGAGCGGCTAGTCTGCGCGCAGTGCGGTCGGATCCACTACCTGAACTCGAAGGTCTGCGGCGGGGTGCTGCTGGTCCGCGATGGGCGGGCGCTGCTGGCGCAGCGGGGGGTGGAGCCGCGGCGGCACTACTGGGACATTCCGGGCGGGTTCCTGGAGCCTGGTGAGCACCCGAGCGAGGGAGCGATCCGCGAGGCGCGCGAAGAGCTGGGCGTGGAGGTGCAGCTCGGGCCACTGCTCGGGATGTTCATGGATACGTACGAGACGACGGACGGCTTGGAGCACACGCTGAGCGTCTACTACCTGGTCGAGTGCTTCAGCGGCGAGCCACGGCCGGACGACGACGTGGAGGCGCTGGCCTGGTTCACCCCGGAGGAGGTGCCGGCCGAGCTGGCGTTCCCCCACCTGCGCCGCGTGATCGACGCCTGGCGCACTCCGAACCTGGATCCCGGGAGGGTGCGATGATGGAGTCGGAGCCGCAAGCGGCACCCACGGTCGAGGAAGCGGACGCCGGGGAGGAGCTGGAGTCGCGCGAGCTGCTACTCATGCTCGCGGTGCTGGCGGGGCTGCTCGTCGTCGCCGCGATCGTCTTCCTGCTCGTGCCTACCTCGTGGATCGGGGCGAGGGTAGAGGTCATCATCCACCAGTAGCGCCCGCGCGGCCGAGCCCGGGGGCCTACGGCTCCTCGTCCACCTCGTAGCGAGGCACGACCGCGAGCTGGTTGCGCACCTCCACCACGCCGGGCAGTCGCTGCGCCGCCAGCCCGATGGCCGCGCGCTCCTGCTCGTTCTCCACGAGCCCGCGCAGCACTACCACCCCGTTCGTCGTCTCCACCTGGATCCGCTCCACCTTGGCCCACGGCTCCTTGCGCAGATGGTCGATCAGCGCGCGGCTGATCTCCCGATCGCTCAGCGGGCCGCGCTCGCGTGGCGACCGGTCCGAGCGCTGGATCAGCGCTTTGAGCACATCGGAGCGAGTGACGATCCCGACGAGCCGGCCATCGTCCAGCACCGGGACGCGCTTGATGCGCTTTTCGGTCATCAGGTTGGCGATCTCGGAGACCGGCGTGCCAGGGTTGCAGGTCACCACCTCACGGGTCATCACGTGCTCGGCGGTCAGGCCGTGCGCTTTGCGGTACTCCTCGGCCAGCTTGGCGTGGTCTTCGAAGAGCTGCTGGAACAGGTAGGCCATGCTGGTGCGGGGCCGCTGCGCCCGCTCGCGCAGGATGAGGTCGCCCTCGCTGACGATCCCCACCAGCTCGCCACGATCCAGCACTGGCACGCCGCTGACGCGGTGCTCGAGCAGGAGCCGAATGATCTGTTCGACCGGCGTCTCGGGCGCGACGAAGACGACCTCGCGCGTCATGACGTCCCTGGCACGCACTTGCGCCTCCCCGGGTGGCGATTGTAGCACTGACGGACTGTAGCACGGCTCCACGCCACTACCCGTCCAGAGGTCGTCTCGAGGCCGCGAGAGGTTAGTCGTGGATGACGACCGGCGTCCCCTCGGGCGCCCAGTCGTAGACGAATTTCGCGTTCTCGTCGGTCAGGCTAACGCAGCCGGCGCTCCCGGGCCGGCCGAACACGTGCCGCCAGTAGGCCCCGTGGATGGTGTAGTCGCCGTAGAAGGCGAGCACCCAGTGGACGTCGGGAATATCGTAGTAGCTGCCACTGGGATTGCGGCCGCGGAAGCGCGCCTGGGCCATCTTGTACTGCACCGCGAACTGGCCGACCGGCGTCTCGGCGCCACGCACGCCAGTGGCCACCGGGAAGGTGCGGATGAGCTGCCCGCTCTGCCAGAGGTACATCGTCTGCTTGCTTAGGCTCACCTCGATCCGCTTGTCGAGCTGGGTGGTGAAGGCGATCTGCGTGTCAGCCTGCAGATATGCGCCGGAGACGGCGCGGGCGCCGCTCGGGCCGCCGCGTACTGTCATCGTCACCCGGGTGTCATAGGGAAAGCCCTGCTCGGGGACAAAACGGAGTGTCGCCGGATCCGGCCACTCGAAGTGGCCCGGGGTCGGCGGGTCCACGCTCACCGCCGCCTCCGCGGCGGCGCGGTCGGCGACCGGCTCCGAGAACGTCACGCTCGGGGCGGTCGTGATCGGCTGGCGCGCGTCGGAGCCGGCGGCGGGACTCGTCGCCACGATCTGCAACGCGGGGGGAGTCCGTAGCGCGAAGCTCACCGGCTGCTGCAGTCGCTCTCCGTCGCGGCTCTGGGCCCGGGTGATCGTGGCGGTGTACTGCTGTCCCTGCACGTACTCGTCCAGGTCCAGGTAGGCCACCCTCGGGTCCTTTGCGTCCAGCGTCCAGTGGGAGCGGACCGGCGGGCTGATTGTCCCATCCACGCTGGCGAGGGGCGTGTTCCAATGGATGGCCACCCGCTGCTGGCCGGGGCGCAGGGTCACCGGATCGGCCGGCACGCTTGGATGCGGGAAAACGGGCGCGACGACCTTCAGGGTATATGGATGCTGAAGCGGCACGCCGTTGGCCCCGATCCCGCTCTGGATCGTCAACTGATACTCCTGGCCTTCCTTCACGGCAGGCAGGCGGAGCGTGCCGACGGATGGGTTGCGCGGGTCGAGCTGCACCTGGACGGGGGCCGGCGGAGTGGCGGTGGCGTCTACCTGCCGCATTGGCGTGCTCCATTGCAGCTCGATCGACTCGCCAGCGTGGAGTGCTACAGGCTTCGCCGGCAGCTCGGGGCGTGGCGACAGGGCGGAGGAGAACTCCACCCGCTGCTCGATCGGCACCTCGCGCGGCCAGGGCAGCGGGAATGCGGCCTGCTGGCCGGTGGCGCGCAGAACCAACGTGTAGCGGGCGTCGGGGATGATCGGGCTGGAGCCGTCGTCGCCGAGCAGCGGCCCGGAAGCGTTTCCCGAGCGGGCGTCGCTGGGCTGCAGCGCGACGTGTACCGGGATCGGCTGCGGTGGCCCCCAGGCGCCATCCTCGCCGAGCGTCGAGCGGGTCAGCTCGGCGGCGGTGAGCCTGGCGCCCGAGCCAGCCAGCGTTACGACAATTGGGGTGCCCGGGGCAAGATCCCGGGCGCCCGCGGGCACGCTCACCGACAGAGACGGCGCGGTGAGGGAGTCCTGCCAGAGCTTGTACCCAACGGCATACCCAGAACCAGCAAGCAGAAGCAGGCCGGCCAGGCCCCAGCGAATACGCGCAGCGGTGAACAACGCGGACATGCCTGCACGCCCCCGAGAACGGCAAACCTGGAAGGTCCGCGACTCCAGATGCAGATTTCATACCGGCCCGCTCAGAGACGCGCGGCGGGTCAGCGCCAGCGTTCCAGCTCGCCGCGGGTATAGAGCGCCCGCAGCTCCAGGCCAGCCGCCGCCAGCGCCGCGGCTGCCCCCTCTTCGCGGTCGACGACCGCGAGCACGCCCAGCACCGTGGCGCCCGCGGCCTGCAGCCGCCGTGCCGCCTGGACCGCCTGGCCCCCGGTGGTCAGGACATCTTCGATCAGGGTGACGCACTCGCCCGGTTGGAGCACACCCTCGATCTCGCGCCCCGTCCCATACTCCTTGCCCGCGCGGCGGACGATGACGAACGGGAGCCGGCTCTGGAGCGACACGGCCGCGGCGAGCGCCACCGCGCCCAGCTCCGGGCCGGCCAAGCGCTGGGTGCCCTGGTACAGCCGCGCCGCGAGCTGCTCGGCGATCGGCCCGAGCAGCGCTGGGTCTGTCTCGAACAGATACTTGTCGAAGTAGTAGCGGCTCCGCCGGCCGGATGAGAGGAGGAAATCGCCCTCCAGGTAGGCCGCCCGGACCAGCGCCCGGCCCAGCGTATCGTGGTCCACCGGCTCTCTCCCATCCCAACAGTCCGGCGGATTATAAAGAGGCCGCCCATTTCAGGCGCTGTCACGGCAACGTAACGCCGGAGCGGTAGGCTGCCGGCGGCTGGCGCGTGCTGGGCCCTCGTGAGGAGAACAAAGGAGCATGACATATCTTGGGGCCGGGCGCCTGGCGCGCGGCGCCACCATCCTGGTAGTCGCCACCTCCGTGGCGCTCGTCACGAGCTGCAGCTCGCTCGGCATCGGCGGCAAGCCCGCTACCAACCTGCGCTTTACCGATGTCGCGCTCCAGGCAGGAGTACAGGATCGTGAAAACATGGGCCGGGCCGTGGGCGCAGGCGACTTCAACGGCGACGGCTGGATCGACTTCTACTTCGGCAATCCCGGTGGCCAGAGCCGGATCTTCCTCAGCAACGGCCCCGGGCCCGATGGCACGATCACCTTCCGCCCAGCACAGACGCTGCTGGAAGGCCCTGAGACCTTCGCCTTCGGCGCCGCCCTGGGCGACTATGACAACGACGGCGTGGCCGATCTCTTCGTCGCCAGCGGCGGCGCGGACGGCGCGCTGGCGCAGGTGCAGACCTGGGACCACCTGTTCCATGGCAATGGCGACGGCACCTTCACCGAGGTGACCGAGCAGGCCGGGGTAAAAGGACACCACAACCCGGAAGGCAAGCTGGTGCCGACGGACTCCTCGCAGGGTGCCTGGGGCGACTACGACCGTGACGGCTACCTGGACCTGTACGTCTCTAACCAGTACGACAACGGCAACACGCTGTTCCACAACAACGGCGACGGCACCTTCACCGACGTCACGGCGCAGGCGGGCCTGGATCTGGACACCCGCAGCATGGCCGCCGTCTGGGTCGACTTCGATAACGACGGCTGGCCCGACCTGCTGGTGCCACACGCCAAGGGCGGGCATCACTCGCTGTACCACAACAACCGCAACGGCACCTTCACCCGGGTTAGCTCCGACGCCTTCAACTACCCCTGGAACGCCTGGGCCGCGGCCGCGGCCGACTTCAACCAGGACGGGCTGGTCGACGCGGCCGGCTTCGCCTGGCACCAGGTGCGGCTGGACGGCGTCCGGACGCGGGTGATGGACCTGTATAGCCGCATCCTGGACCTGACCCACCTGCGCAGCCGGCAGACGATCGACGAGGACGCCGAGGGGCTCTACATTAATCAGGGCAGCATGAAGTTCGTGGATCAGGCGGCCGCGTCGGGCTGGAGCCCGAAGGGGACTCGCACCTCCAGCTCCATGGGCAACCAGGTGGGCGACCTGAACAACGACGGCCTGCCGGAGATCTACCTGGCGAACGGGGCGCCGAACTACGGCGAGCGGGACCGCCTGTACGAGAACGTCGGCAGCTTTGGTGGCCCACCCCAGTTCCGCGACGTGTCCTATCTGGTCGACTCCCCAGCCCCCGACGACCCGAGCTTCCGCCTCACCCGCCCGATCCCAGCCTACGTGCTCGGGCAGAAGACGATCTGCGGTGCGGAGGGCCAGAGCGTGCTCAAGGAGGCGAGCGAGAGCGGCGCGCGGGGCGTGTTCGGCTGCGCCAGCGTCCCAGTCAAGCCGGGCGAGCCGCCCTACATGCCCAATACCGGGCCCGGCATGCCGTGGACCGCGCCATACCCGTATCGCGGCCACGCGGTGGTCTTCGTCGACTACAACAAGGACAACAAGGTCGACATCATGGCTGTCAAGGGTGGGCCACTGACCATGCCCTGGACGATCGAGCCGAACCGGCTCTGGCGCAACGACTCGATCGATGTCGGAGCGCTGCTCACGGTGAAGCTGGTTGGCGGCCTGAGCAACCGCGACGGCGCAGGCGCCCGGCTGATCGCGCGCCCGTCCCTCAACGGCGTGCTCAAGGAGCCCCGCTACGTGGACGTGCTGGACCAGAACGGCTTCGGCGCCAGCCGCTGGGGCGAGACCTACATCGGGCTGGGCCGGGCGGACAAGGTCGCCTCGCTGGAGATTGACTGGCCAAGCGGCGTTATCCAGGTGCTGCACGACCTGCCGGTGAACCAGCGCCTCACCATCAATGAGGCCGACGCGCTCGCCTTCGCCGACGGGTTCGACCGGAGTATCGACACCCAGCGCTGGGAGATGAAGCGGGGCGACTGGAGCTGGAAGGAGCGCCAGGCCGCGTCCTGCGGCGGGATGCTGGCGACGCGCGACGGGGCCTTCTCCGCCACGGATGGCGAGCTGGTGACCAAGATAACCGTGGACCAGACAGGCAGCGCGGGCGCGATCGTCCGCTTGGGCGGGACGGGGGGCGGCATCGCGGCCGTGGTTTCGGGCCGAGGGCTCGAGGTCGGCCCGCTCGAGGATCTTCATCGCACCCCGCCGCAAGACATCGGGCCGGTCGAGCCGGGCCGGATGGTGCTGCTGCGGATTCGCTTCCGCGGCCAGAATGTGGACGTGCAGGCGGACGAAGGGCCACCGGTAAAGGTGCAGGACCCCACGCCAGCCAGCGGCCCGGTCGCGCTGCTGGTTGAGGGGGGCTGCGCCCGATTCGACCACGTGGCTGTCAGCCGCTAAGCCAGCGTGGCGAGCTGCCACCCCAGCACGCCTGCTCCCCGCGGCTGCGGCGCGCGGGCGGAGTATGGCTGCCCCGGGGGCACGCCACCTCGCCCAGCCTCGAGCTATCCCTGCCATCCCGAGCGCCGGGCCCTCGACGCTCCTGCAAGACTCTCCCGGAATACCGCGAACGGAGTAGGCGAATACTGCGAACGACCCATACCCTCCCTGGCGATCGTGCCGTACCTTAACGGCACCTGGGGGATGTTCCGATCCGCCGGACTTGGCAACCGCTCCAACTTTCAGGAAGGGCAGAAGGCAACAACCATGAGTGTTCGCGGGAAGCAGTGGGCGACAATGGGGCTGTCACTCTTCGCCGGCGCAGCGGTGCTGGCGTCGAGTGGCTGCGCGAAGCTCGGGATCGGCGGGGGCGCAGACATCTCGCTGCCCAAGCCGGAGCATGGGGTGCAGTTGGTAGTCGGGCCGATCAACGTCCCGGCCGGCCAGGAGGTCCAGCAGAACTGGTATGTCAAGGCGCCGAACGATAAGCCGCTGGACATCGTGAAGTTCGAGATCAAGATGTCCCCGGGCTCCCACCACTTCAACATCTTCCGCAGCAACACGGAAGACATCCCCGATGGCACGGTCGAGAACAGCTTCGATGCGCTACACTGGGAGGCGTGGGACCTGGTGGTGGACTCGCAGGCGCAGAACTTCGTCTGGGAGCTACCACAGGGTGTGGCGTTCCGGCTGGAGCCGCACCAGCAGATGAACCTGCAGATCCACTATGTGAACGCCAGCACCCAGAAGACCGAGGGTGGCGTGGGCAAGGCGATCCTGAACATGTACGAGGCCCAGCCTGGCACCGTAAAGGAGTACCTGGGCGGCCTGTTCGCGCAGAATCGCGAGATCACCCTTCCGCCCCACGCGGAATCCACCTTCTCCAAGACCTGCAAGTTCCCGCAGGACGTCAACCTGGCGATGACCACCGGCCACTTCCACAGCCGGGGCAAGACGTTCGTGATGTACAAGAAGAATCTCGATGGCTCGCGCGGCCCGGAGATCTACCGCTCCGAGAACTGGGACGAGCCACCGATGAAGACCTTCGCCGACCCGATCCCCTTCAAGAAGGGTGAGGGCATCGAGTACGTCACGACGTACGTGAACAACACCGACCGGATCATCGGCTTCGGCCCGCACGTGGAGACGGACGAGCACTCGAACATGTTCGCCTTCTACTACCCCGCGCTGCCGGGATCGAAGTCGATCTACTGCTTCTGATCGCCTCCTGCTCCCTGTGGGGAACGAGGCTGGCCGCGCGGCCAGCCTCGTTCCCCTGTTTCTCTTGGAATCAGGTACAGCGGATGTCTCTGGAGATCGGATCGGACACGCCGAGATCACGGGTACGTAGGACACTAAGCACCGTCGTGGCCGATGGCGGCGCTACCAGGCTGGCCGTCGGCTCGTGCCAGACGACAGTGTCCCAGATGGCAAAGGAGTGAAGTGGGGGCAATGCGGAAGGTAGGTAGGGCCGCTCGGTGGGTCGTGAGGCCCGCGCTCGTGATGCTTGTCGTCGGCCTGATAGTCGGGAGTGTCGGCGGGTCGCTGGTTGCTGGCGCGTCGCTGGCTTCCGTCTCGGGTGAGCGCGCGAACCTGGTGGAGACCAGCAAGGACACCATCAACGCGATCCTGTTCCGCTTCACCGGCAAGTCGCTGTTCAGGCGGGGCCAGGGCGTGGTGACCGGCGCCAGGGACTACGCCGGCACAGCCCAGACCGAGCGCACCCAGCGGCTCAACGAGGTGGACAACCAGTCGTTCGGACTGAAGAACCCCATTACCACGCCCGTGGCGGATGTGGAGCCGTTTACGAACATCGCGGCCACGTTCATCCCGCCCTTCCAGCACCGTGGCGGACACGGCCCGGGCGTGTGCATCTTCGACTATGATCGCGATGGCAAGCCGGACATCTTCGTCCCCAACCCCAATGGGAACGCGCTGTACCATAACGAAGGCAACAACGTCTTCCGCGACGTGGCGCGCGAGGCCGGGGTACTGGACGAGGAGCACGCTGGAACCGGCTGCGTTGCGTTCGACTACGACAACGATGGTTATCCCGACATCTACGTCGCCAACCGGGCCGCGGTGAAGGACGGCATGGATCCGCGCTACGACCCGCAGAACGCCCGCAACACCCTGTTCCACAACAACCGCAACGGGACCTTTACCGACGTGACGGAGAAGGCCGGGGTGGGCGACACCCGCGTGTCGTTCAGCGCCGCCGTCGCGGACGTCAACGGGGATGGCTACCCGGACCTGTATGTCTCGAACTTCATCGCCCCGGGCTTCCTCGGCTTCTGGAAGCCGCACTTCAACGGCGCCCGCAACACGCTGTACCTGAACAACCGCGACGGCACCTTCACCGACGTGACCGACCAGGCCGGCGTGGGCGGAGAGCCGGTCCCCTGGTTCGACAACGACGGGCACCCGAAGAGCGCCTTTGACACGAACATCCGCGACCGCGCCGGCCGGGTGGCGGGCGAGGATCGCAATAACACCCACGCCTCGTCGTTCATCGACATCAATGGCGACGGCCGTCCTGATCTGCTGGTCGCTACGGATCAGGGCTACCTGTACCTGTTCCGCAACGACGGTAATGACGCCAACGGCATCCCGCACTTTACCGACATCACCCACATGTCGGGGCTGGATCGCATCGGCTCCTACATGGGCCTGTCGTTCGCCGACTTCGACGGCGATGGTCGGATCGATATCTTCGTGAGCAACATGGGCGGGGACGTGCTGGTCAACCAGCCGTTCTATGAGAACGTGGTCGCGCCCTCCTGGGGCGTTCGCTTCAGCCACTCGCTGCACACCCTGGCGCTGTTCCGCAACGATGGCACCGAGGAGGTGGGTGGCTACGGGCTGGTCAACAATTTCACCAACATGGCCCCGGCCATGAAGATCCGCCCCAGCTACAAGTTCCCGCCGGTCGCGCTGGACCCGGCCAAGATCCACCCGCTGCTGCGGAAGCCGTCGGGGCTGGATGCGTACGAGTTCGCCTTCGGGACCGTCACCCCGGACATCAACAACGACGGCAAGCCGGACCTGTACTTTGCCGGTGACCTCAAGGGCGGCTTCTTCGATGGCATCGCCGACATCTTCCCCTCCGCCAGCCGCCTGCTACGCAATGAGGGCGATTGGAACTTCAGCGACATCTCGTACGAGGCGCACACACTGCTGATCCCCACCGCCAACTACGAGACCGGCGAGGGCTTCGACATCCAGATGCGCGACCCGGCCAAGGGCGTGGCGATGGGCGACCTGAACGGCGACGGCTACCCGGACATCGTCGTCGGGACCACCGGGACAAAGACGGATGACCGCTACGGACGGGAGGACCATGCCGGGCCGCTGTACGTGTTCATGAACCCGGGCGGCAAGAATCACTGGCTCAAGGTTGCGCTGAAGGGCCGCCAGGCGATCGACCACACCGGCTCGAACGCCGACGCCGTCGGCGCGGTCGTGCGCATTACCGCCAACGTGGACGGCCACGGGCCGAAGGTGCTCGTTCAGGAGCTCCAGCTTGGCACGAGCGACCTCTCCTCCAATGAACCGGTGCTCATGTATGGCCTCGGCTCCGCGACAGCGGCCGACAAGATCGAGGTCCGCTGGCCAAGCGGGCGGACCCAGACGCTGGAGAATGTCAAGGCAGACCAGCTCCTAACGCTGACAGAGCCGGCGCAGTAACCCGTCGCTCCGGCAACAGGCGCGGAGAGGCGGGCCGGGTTGGTCCGCCTCTCATCGTCTCCCGACGCGGCCGTGAGAGTGGGCCGCACAACTCCTGCTCACCGGAGCCGCTTCCGGTCTGGCACGTGCCCTGCATCCCACGCCGCGGGGAGGCCATCGCCATGGCACAACTGGAGACCTGGGAGCTCTGGTACCCCGATGCGGCTTCGAACGGGCTGCTGTTCGCTCGGGCCCGGCTCGACCCCACCACGGTCCTATGGGCCCACGCCGCGCCGGAGACGCTGGCAGTGGTCGTGCGGGGCGCGGACGACCGCGTCCTGGCCCGGGGCGAGCTGCTGCGGCGAGATGGGCCGCGTTACCCGATGACGCGCCTGGCGCGTGTCGGCGACCGCGTCGTCCGCGAGGACCGCTGGCCGACAGATGCCGACCTCACCAGCCTGGTGGTGCTGCCTGGCGGCGAGGTAGGCACGCTGCTGCGCTGGTGGAACGCCGCAGACGGCAGCGAGTGGCGCTGGCAGGTGGAGTTCTACAATCACACCTGACGCCGAGCAGCGCTCGGCCGACGAGAGACGTGCTCCCACCCGCGCTCCGGGGTTCCATCCGTGGCTGACGCCGACGTGGTGGTGGTCGGCGCCGGCCCCAACGGTCTGACGGCGGCGATCCTGCTGGCCCGGGCCGGCCTGCGCGTCCTGGCGCTCGAAGCGAGTGACCGGGCTGGCGGGGCGGTCCGAACCGAGCCGCTCACTCTGCCCGGCTTTCGGCACGATCGGGGCGCCGGGTTCTTTCCGCTCGCCCCGGTCGGCCCTATTGGCCAGCTCGGCCTGGCCGACTTCGGGCTCCAGTGGTGCAATTTCGTTCAACCCTACGGCGGCGGCACGCCCAGCGGCCCCGGCGTCGCCCTCGGCGCCACGGTGCGGGACTCGCTCGCCTGGTTCCGCGCCGCCCAGCCCGGCGACGAGCGCGGCTGGACACAGCTCTGGGAATGGTGGCGCCGCGTCCGTGACCCGCTGCTGCGGCTCCTGTTCACCCCGCTCGGCGATCCGGGGACGCTGCTGCGCCTGGCGCTGGAGGCGGCGCGCCCCCGCCGCGCGCTGGAGCTGGTTCAGATCCTGCTCCGCCCGGCCCGGGCGCTGGCCGAGCAGACCTTCCAGGGCGAGGATGCCCGCGTCTGGCTCGTCGGCAGCACCCTCCACTCCGACCTGGCGCCCGAGGACGCCGCCGGGACGCTGATGGCGCTCCTGCTCTCCGGTCTGGCGCAGGAGCACGGAATGCCGATCCCACGCGGCGGGGCCGGGGCGCTGGCCGAAGCGCTTCGGCGCTGCCTGGAGCATCACGGCGGGGCCGTGCGCACCGGCGAACCGGTGACCCGAGTTCTGGTGCGCGGCGGCCGGGCGGTCGGCGTCCAGACCCCGGCCGGCGACTATGGCGCGCGCTACGGGATCGTCGCTACCGCGGACCCGAAGCTCCTGCTCCTGCACGCCGTCGGCGAGGGCCATCTGCCGGCCAGCTTCGTCCGGGCGGTCCGGCGGTACCGCCGGGGGGTGGGCACGTTCAAGCTGGACTGCGCGCTCAGCCGGCTGCCCGCCTGGCACGGTGAGGCGCTGCGCCGGACCGGGGTGCTCCACCTGGCAGAGTCGGTCACGCGCATGTCCGCGGCGGCCAACGCAACATCGCGCGGGCTGCTACCCGCCCACCCGCTGCTGATCGCCGGCATCCCCACACTCGCCGACCCCTCCCGTGCCCCGGCGGGAGCGCACACACTCTGGCTCGAGACCCACGTCCCCGCTCAGCCAGTGGGAGACGAGGCCGGGCAGCTCAAGCCGGGTAGTTGGGCGCAGCTTCGTGAACCATTCGCGGAACGGCTCCTGGACGAGCTGGAGCGCTACGCCCCGGGCCTCCGCCAACTGGTGCGGGGCCATTTCGCCCAGTCGCCGCTCGATCTGCAGGCGGTCAACGCCAACCTGGTGGACGGGGACATCATGGGGGGCAGCGTCCAGATTGACCAGCAGCTCGTGTTCCGCCCGGTGCCCGGCTGGTTCCGCTACCGCACGCCGCTGCGGGGCCTGTACCTGAGCGGCGCGGCCACTCATCCGGGTGGCGGCGTCCACGGCGGCCCGGGCGCGAACGCCGCCCGGGTGCTGCTGGCCGACCTGCGGCTGGAACGGGGACGCGAGGAGCTCCTCCGTGAGGTGAGGCGGCTGGTGGCGCGGCTCGGGCACTGAGCCGAGCGGCTGGGCGCGTCAGCGGGCAGCCGGGCTAACGCCATCGATCAGCCCGTAGCGAAGGGCTTCAGCGGCGTCGAGCACTCGTCCAGCCGCCAGGTCGCGGGCGATCACCGCGACGGGCTGGCCCGTGGCCCTGGCAAGGGCGGACTGGAAGCGCTCCAGAAGCTGCTGCTGGCGCTGGCTACGCTCTGCAAGCTGCTCCGGCGTTCCAGCCACCTCGATGCGCGGCAGTGCGAGCCGAAAGCGGGCGTTGCGAGTGGCTGCGCGCGACCGCGCCGTGGCCAGAACTCCAACCGCTGGACCACCCACCTCGCCCAGGCAGAGGGCGTGGACCGGGGCGCGGAGCAGCTCCAGCGTGTCCATCAGCATCACCGCTGCTTCCAGCGTCGAATCCGGGCAGTTGAGCGAGAGGTCGATCGGCTCGTCCCCGGCGGCGTCGAGGGTCAGCAGCTCCGCCACGGCGCGTGTCGCGGCCGCGTCGTCCAGGTAGCCACTAAGGAGCACCAGCCGGCGCGCGAACAGCCGTTCCTGGAGCCATTCGGGGAGCCCTTGCTGCCCGAGCGGATCGCCCGGCGGGCGCGACTTAGGGCGGGGACGGCCCGGGTTAGGCGGCCAGCCCGGGATCATGGAAGAGCCAGCCGCACGTGGCGTGCTTCGGGGAGCCAGAGGCCCATACTCACGGTTCATGGGGGGACCGCAGGCGCCACTCGAGCTGCTGGCCGAGCGCGGCGGCATAGCGCTCCAGTGTCCCGAGCCGAACGTCTGCCTCGCCGGCTTCGATCCTGGCAACCGCGGACTGTGAGGTCTGCATCCGCGCGGCGACCTGAGTCTGGGACAGGCCAAGCGCGCGCCGCCGCGCCGCGAGGTCTGCCAGGAGCTTCCGGCGCCGCTCAGCCATCTCACGGAAGCCCGGGAAGATCGACGCCAGCGATCGCTCCACCCCGATCGGTTCCCTCACCTGTTCCATAGCAGAGATGGTATCTCATTTTCAGGATAGCATCAACCGCGGCAGCCGTTCGGCCGGCGTGGCGATGGAGGCGCCCTGGCGAGGGTCGGCGCTGCATCGGGCCAACAGTGTCTGCCTGCGTCACGAGAGGGGAGGGCGCGGAGCGCTACGACTGCGCCGGCATGGGCTCCGCGAAGGAGGGGACGTCGGTTATCGGGGTCAGGCAGCCCGTCTCGGTTGCAGGATCATTGCCCAGCTCCTGCATCTTCTGGCGGGTTTCGGAGCTCACCCGATCCTTGGCACAATCGCGCTGGATGGGCGGCCGCGGCGGAGGCGGAGGCTCGGGGGCAGCGCCGGTCGGGTTCGCGTAGGGTAGCGGCGGGGGCGGCGGGGGAGTAGAGGGCGTCAGGCGCGGCTGGGGCGGCTGGAAGTCGACCAGCGTGGTGTGTGTATCGGGTGGATTGCCGCAGTAGTCGGTGTAGCCCAGGTCCCCGCACACATAGGGGGGAGAGTCAGCATCCGGCTGGCAGGCGTGCCAGGCATGGCAGCCATCCCGGTGCGCCGAAGCCAGCGCGGGCAGGAGGCCAAGCGCGATCCCCAGCACGAGTGCGCGGGCGAGCCGCATCCTCGCCACTTCCCCTCAGGCGCCATGCTCGGCGCCCACACAGCACCAGTGTACCGCGCCGGTAGCACGACAGCGCAGAGCCGTTCGGGCCGTTCTCAACAGCGTTTACACGACCTTCGGGGCAGGTCAGCTCGGCACCGGGGCGCGCGGGCGAGGCACAGCCAGCCCAGGCGCCGGCAGGCTGGACATCACTGCCTCCGGATAGTAGCGCCGCAACAGCTCCATCCCGAGCTTGGCGCGGCGCACCCGCTCGCGGCTGAGCGCCACCGCGGTATTCTCCAGGTGGCTCCCGCACGGGTAGATGTTCGGCGCGTTGCGCAACCCGAACTTGACGTAGACCGGCGCCGCGACCCGGACGATCTCGGGAATCTCATACAGGCGGACGAAACCGCCCACGTCGTCCGGCGCCTCCACGTAGATGTCGAGCGGAATGTCCACCGCCTGGCGGATCGCCGCGATCTGGGCCAGGGTGAGGTCCGTGGGAATGTTGAAGGTGTTGGCGCCCAGCCGCTCCATCAGTCGCACCGCGGCCGGGTTGTAGCTGCCCATCATCACCGAGCACTTCAGCACCAGGTCGCTCGGCAGCTCGCCGGCGCGGCGCATCTCATCCAGCACCCAGAGCAGCCCCTCGTCGGCGACGAGCACCGAGCGGATGCCGAGCTCCACCGCATGGCGCACGTCCTCGATCGCGTGGACGAGCTGCTCCTGGCCGCGTAGCCGTGGCGCCACCACCTTGCCGTTGCTGGAGAGCGCCATCGCGCTGGCGTCCCAGCCGGCGTTGGGCCGGGCGAACAGGCTCACCTCCATCTGGCGCGACACGGCGATCTCGGCCATCTGCCGGATTTCGTCATCCGTCTGCAGGAACACCCCGCTGCCCTGGGAGACGCGGTGGATGGTGAGGCCGTAGCGGTCAGCCTCCTCCACCACCGCCGCGAGGCAGCGCGGCCCCTCGGTGCTGGGGATCTCGATCCGGTACTGCGCCCCATCGGGAAAGCGCTTGGTCGAGGCGGGCAGGTCGTGCGCGTCGCCGCGGGGAAGCCCGAGCGAGCTCAAGAAGTCTCGTGTCCGCTCCATGCTGTACCGCTCCTACTGCAGCCGGCCCCGCGCCGCGACCGGCCAGACGTCCACCACCTCGCCGTCGCGCGCGACGTACATCACATCGTACAGATTCACGACCGGGCAGATATGGTTCGGGATGATCTCCAGGCGGTCGCCCACCCGCAGCGGCGGCGCTTCGCCCTGCCGCACCAGCATCCCGTGCTCCTCCGTCGCCCGATCCAGCCGCCAGCCGGGCAGGCCTTTGACCAGCCCGAGGCCTCGGGCGCCCAGCACTGGCCCGTCCTGCGTCAGCGCCTTGCTGCCGGCGTCGATCACCGCCCGGTCGGGCGCCGGGTGCGAGACGACCCGGGCATGCACCGTGGCCGACACCTGGTCCTCTGTGACCAGCCCGAAGCGGACGTGGTTGGCATCATAGAAAACGTAGGTGCCGGGCCGCACCTCCGTCACCCCGGGCACCTCCATCGCCAGCTTCGCGCTCGGCGTCGAGCCCATTGAGGTCACCTCCACCGGGATACCCGCGGCCCGCAGCGCCTCCGCCGTCTCCAGCATCAGGTGCGCCGAGCGATAGGTGATCTCCCGCCGCGCGGCCTCGTCCGCGCCGCCGTAGACGTGGCCCTCGAACGTCATCACCCCGCGCAGACGCAGCCCTGGCAGGTCCGCCAGGCGCCGCGCCAGCTCTACAGCAGGAGGGCCGGGCTGGGCGCCGACGCGGCTGAACCCGGTTTCGATCTCCAGCAGTACCTGGACCGCCACCCCGCGTTCCCGCGCGGCCTGGCTCAGCGCCTGCGCCGCCTCCAGGTCATCCAGTGAAATCGTGATCCGCGCTCGCTCCGCCAGATTCAGCAGCCGCGGGTACTTCTGCGCGCCGACGATCGGGTAGGCGATCAGGATGTCGTCGATCCCGGCGTCGACGAATACCTCCGCCTCGCCGATCTTCGCCAGCGTCAGCCCGATGGCGCCGAGCTCGAGCTGGCGCTTGCCCAGGATGGGCGATTTGTGGGTCTTGGCATGGGGCCGCAGCCCCACCCCGGCCCGCTGGGCCGCCTCGGCCATGTCCCGCAGGTTGCGTTCTGTCCTGTCCAGCTCGACGACCAGACAGGGCGTATCCAGCTCCTCGACGCGCACGCCACACCCCCTGAGCATTCGGCAGCAGCATACTCGGCCGGAGCCCGCGTGCGCGACCGGGCCGCGTGGCGTGCAAGGGCGATCCCCGGCTGGCGCCGCGAGGCGGCGGGCCCTACACTGGGCGGCATACTTTGCGCGAGTTGGAGCGCCACTATGAGCACCCGGGTGGAGCCTTCGCACGACGTCATCGGCACCGCGGTCACCAGTCTGGACACCCCGGCGCTGCTCGTGGACCTGGACCTGATGCAGCGCAACATCGAACGCATCGCCGGGCGCTGCCGCGCCAGCGGGGTGGGTTGGCGGCCACACGCCAAGGGCCTGAAAGTGCCGGCGGTCGCCCAGCGCTGCCTGGAGGCCGGGGCGATCGGGGTGACCTGCGCGAAGGTTGGCGACGCCGAGTGGCTCGTCCGGGGCAGAATCGACAACATCCTGATTGCCAACGAGATCATCGGCGACAGCAAGCTGGACCGCGTAGCCCGCTTATGCACCATGGCGAACGTCATCATCTGCATCGACAGTCTGACCGGGCTGGAGATGGCGGCGGCCGCGGCGCGCCGCAACGGGGTAGACCTGGCCGTCTGCGTCGAGGTCGACACCGGCATGAAGCGCTGCGGGACCGCCCCTGGCGAGCCGACGCTTGCGCTCGCCCGCGCCGCGCATGAGACGTCCGGCATTCGCTTCGAGGGGTTGATGGCCTGGGAGGGGCACGCGCTGTCCATTGCGGACGCGGCGGAGCGCGAGACAGAGGTCCGCCGCGCCGTTGGCGAGCTGGTCGCCACCGCCGAACTGTGCCAAGCCAACGGCCTCCCGGTTCGCATCGTCAGCGCTGGCGGCACCGGCACGTACGTCCTGACCACCACGCTGCCGGGCATCACCGAGGTGCAGGCCGGCGGGGGCGTCTTCGGCGACCGCACCTATGCCCGGTGGGGTGCGCCGGTTGACTTCAGCCTCACCATCCTGACGACGGTGATCAGCCGCCCAACGCCAACCCGGATCGTGGTAGACGCGGGCAAGAAGGCGGTCTCGGCCGACCTGACGCCGCCCTGGCCGAAGACGGTCCCGAACGTCGCCTCCCAATGGTTCGCCGCCGAGCACACCGTCATCGAGCTGAGCGAGCCGGCCGACACGCCCCGAGTGGGAGATAAGATCGAGCTGATCGCTGGCTATGGCGATACCACAGTCTTCCTCCACGACGAGCTGTACGCCCACCGCGACGGCCGGGTGGAGGAGGTCTGGCCAGTTGCCCCCCGCGTCGCGCACCGGTAGGCACGCCCCGCGCTCCCAGGGCAGGCTGCCGCGAGGCCCTGGCCCGCGCCTGGCCGCCCCCGGAGGCCGGGCTAGCTGCTGGCGCTGGAGTAGTGCCGCAGCGAGTAGTGCCAGAAGCGGTGGCTGAGCCAGAGCAGTGCCGCCGCGATCACGACGCCGTACAGCACGTACCAGGGCTCGAGCAGCCCGAGCAGCGCCTTGCTCGGGAAGGTCGCGATCAGCGCCACCGGCACGACGAAGGTGAGCAGCGGCCGGGCGATCCCGCGCACAACGTCGATCGGCACCCGGGCGATGTCCATGACGGGGATGATGAGGTACTGGATGTTGTCGATCCGCCCGGTCCAGAGGACGAACGTCACCGTCCCGAACCAGAGCGCGTAGAACGCGACGACCGCGCTCGCCACCAGGAGGACGTAGCCAAGCACTGCCAGCGCTGACGGCTGGAGCCCGAGCCGGACCCAGCCCGCGGCGACCGTGGCCAGCGCGGCGAGGATCGAGGGGACCTGGTTCAGCGTCAGGAAGCGCGTGGAGACCAGGAACTGGCTATCCACCGGCTTCAGCAAGATGAAGTCGAGCTCGCCCTTATTGACGTACTCGGACAGCTTGCCCATATTCGTCTCGAACAGCAGGTTCGTCACGCCCGAGACGAGCTGGTAGGTGCCGACCAGGATGAGCATGCGGTCCAGGTCCCAGCCGGCCACGGCCCGGATGTTGGAGAACAAGAACACCACCAGGCACACGGAGAGCGCCAGCCAGGCCACGTTCGAGGCAGCCAGCAACGCGAAGTGGCCCCGGTACTCCAGCTCGCGGGCGAGGCAGCTTGCCGCCGCCGCGCGCCAGATGCGCAGGTACTGCCCGAGTGAGGGGCGATAGACGCCCGGGGGCTCGGGGGCGCGGCGGAGCCAGAGCGCCCTATCCAGGCCATCGCCCCTGGCCCTGGCGTCGGCCAGAGCTATCCGCCTGTCACGCTGGCCCGCCCGCCGCATTCAGCTCCCCACCGCTTCGTAGCGCCGCAGCGCCCGCTGCCAGAGCAGGCGCGCCAGCCCGGCCGCCAGCAGCAGCCAGGCGAACTGGATCGCCAGCCCGTTCCACATCTCCGCCTCGCTCTGCCGGCCAAGCGCCAGGGTGAGCGAGTAGGCGTAGATGTACTTGAACGGCAGGACGGTGGCGAGCGCCTGCACCGGCGCCGGCAGCAGGCTGAGCGGCAGCATCGCCCCGCCCAGGACGTACATCGACACCTCCCACAGCCCCGACAGGCCAGAGATGTCGGTCAGCCAGACGGCGAGCAGCCCGATCATGGCCTTGAACAGGTAGCAGAGCACGTAGGCGGCGGCGATACTGAGCAGCAGCACCCCGAGCTGCAGCGGACTCAGCGCCGGCAGATGCAGCGTTCCGCCCAGCGCGACGACCACCAGGGCCGTGGAGGGAAGCAGGAACAGGCCCCGCAGCACCTTCCAGGCGAGCGAGCCCATGAACCAGTACAGCCAGGGGCTGACCGGCCGCAGCAGGTAGGCCGACAGCAGCCCCTGGCGGATGTCGTGCGACAGGCTCCACTCGACGTGAGCGGTCACCAGCGTCCCGAGGATGAGGATCCCGATGTAGTACCCCAGCATCTGGTCCAGGCTGTAGCCCGCGACCTCGGCCCGCCCAGCATAGACCGCCAGCCAGAGGAACAGCATGACCACCGGCGGCAGCAGATCGAACAGAAACCAGATCAAGGCCTCGACCCGGTACTGCAGCCCCTCCAGGATCCCCACCCGCAGAAACGCCCAGGCGACCCGCACCCGCTCCACTCCGTCCTGCGCAACTGTACGGCGCGAGCGCCCGCGCGGCCAGATTCGCCACCGAGAGCCCGCGGGGTTGGAAGACTGCTCCCCCGAGCCGGTACGGTGAACCGGATGCTGACGCTGTCGGGAGGCGACCCATGCGGACGCTGATGCTGGTTGGGACGACGGGCACGGAGAACCCGAGCAAGGCGGTGATGCCGTTCGTGCTCGCCATCGGGGCGCTCAAGAGCAAGCAGGAGATCCGACCCCGACTGGCGCTGCTGGGCGACGCGGTGGTGCTGCTCAGGCAGGCGGTGATCGACAGCCTGGTGCCGCTCGGCTACCCGCCGCTGAAGGAGCTGATGGCCGAGGTGGTTCAGCGCCAGGTGGAGCTGTACGTCTGAGCGCCCTGCGCCGTCGCCCGTGGGGTGACCAAGGACGAGCTGGAAGGCAAGCACGCGAAGTTCACCAACCCGGTCGAGATGGCGACGTTGCTGGCCACGGCAGATAGCACCGCGACGTTCTAGCGGTGGTGTGAAGGAGGAGAGATGCAGCTCGGCGTGATGATCGAAGGGCAGGAAGGGCTCACCTGGGATCTGTGGAGACACCTGGCAGAGCTGACCGAGCGGCTCGGCTACGAGTCGCTCTGGCGCTCCGACCACGTGCGTTCCCTGGCCGGGGTGGGAGACCGCGACACCATCGAAACCTGGGCCTCGCTCACCTATCTGGCCACCGCGACGCGGCGGATCCGCTTCGGCCCGCTGGTGTCGCCGATGACGTTCCGCCACCCCTCCCTGCTTGCCTTCCAGGCAGCAGCGGTGAACGCCCTCTCCGGTGGCCGCCTGGTGCTCGGCATGGGCGCTGGCTGGAACGCCCCCGAGCACGAGGCGTTCGGCCTGCCGTTCCCGCCCGTCAAGACCCGCATGGACATGCTGGAGGACACGCTGGGGATGATGCGGGCCTTCACCACAGAGCAGCACGCCTCGTTCAGCGGCAAGATCTACTCGCTCCAGAACGCCTACCTTGCGCCGAAGCCGCCTGAGCATCCGTTCCCACCGATCCTGATCGGGGGCAAGGGGGAGAAGCGTACGCTCCGCCTGGCCGCCCGCTACGCCGACGAATGGAACGCCTCCGCGCTCACCCCGGAGGGGTTCCGGGAGAAAAACCTGATCTTCGAGCAGCACTGCCGCGAGGTCGGGCGCGACCCTGGCGAGGTGCAGCGCTCGCTCATGCTCACCTTCCTGGTCGCCGAGAGCGAGGCCGGACTGCGCGAGCACCTCGCCCGGATCCGCCAGCGGCACCCCGGCGCCGCGCCGCCGGAGGCGATGGACCACCCCGAGCAGCTCCGCGAGCGCGGCTGGCTGGTGGGGCGTCCCGAGGAGGTGGTGAGCCAGCTCCGGGCCTTGGAGGCGGAGGGGGTGCAGCGGGTGATGCTGCAGCACCTGGCGCTGGTGTACGACGAGCCGCTGGAGCTGATCGCCCACGCGGTGCTGCCCGCCGTCGCCTGACCGGCGCGCTCGGGTTGACACTTCACCCGCGCCCGGGTAGAGTCGGCTCTGCCTGCCCGCGGCCTCCACCCCGGGGCAAGGCCAGCGCGGCAGGTGTGGTAGGCGCTCGACGTCCGAGCACGCAGGAGGCGCCGAGTGAACCCGACGCGCTCACGCGCCGATCCCCTGGGCCGAGGCGGCCGATGACCTCCTGCCAACCGCCGCTGCTGGCGCTGTATCGGACGATGCTCACCATTCGCCGCTTCGAGGAGCGGGCGAGCGCGCTCTACCTGGCCGGCCGGCTGCCGGGCTCGGTGCACCTGTGCATCGGACAGGAGGCGGTGGCGGCAGGAGTGTGCGCGACACTGCGGCGGGACGACTACGTTACTAGCACCCACCGCGGCCACGGCCACTGCCTGGCCAAGGGTGTGGACCCGGGTCGAATGATGGCGGAGCTGCTCGCCCGGCGCGGCGGCTCCTGCAAGGGTAAAGGCGGGAGCATGCACATCGCCGACCCCAGCGTCGGGCTGCTCGGGGCGAACGGGATCGTCGGCGGCGGCATCCCGATGGCGGTTGGAGCGGCGCTCAGCGCGCAGCTCCGTGGGACCGACCAGGTGGCGGTCTGCTTCTTCGGCGACGGCGCCGGCAACCAGGGCACATTCCACGAATCGCTGAACCTCGCGGCCATCTGGAAGCTACCGGTCGTCTTCGTCTGCGAGAACAACCAGTTCACCGAGCTGACGTACTACCGGGACGTGACCGCGGTGGACGACTTCGCCATCCGCGCCAGCGGCTATGGCATCCCTGGCCTGCTCGTGGACGGCCAGGACGTCGTGGCGGTGTACGAGGCGGCGGAGGCAGCGGTGCGCCGGGCGCGGGCCGGCGAGGGGCCGACGCTGCTGGAGTGCAAGACCTACCGCTTTCACGGGCACATGGAGGGGGAGCGCTTCGTGCTCGGCGGCAACGCCTACCGCGCCGAGCAGGAGATCGAGCGGATGCGGCGCGAGCGGGATCCGCTGGCGCTCGGCGCGCGCCGGCTGCTGGAGCTGGAGCTGCTGGACCAGGCCGGGCTGGCTCGGCTGGACGCGGAGGTGCAGGCCGAGATCGACGCTGCGGTCGTTTTCGCCGAGGCGAGCCCCGAGCCGACTGGCGAGGAGGCATTGGAGGACCTGTTCGCCGCGCCGCCGATGCCGGAGCGGCCATGAGCGGCCCCCTTGGCGGCAGAGTCGCGCTGGTCACCGGGGCGGGTCGCCAGCGCAGCATCGGCCGCGCCATCGCGCTCCGGCTCGCGCGGGAGGGCGCACGGGTGGCGGTGAACGACGTCTGTCGCCGCGCCGAGCCCGACCAGGCTTACGAGCGGGAGGCCTGGGAGCGCCTGGGTGCGGTCGCCGCGGAGATCGATGCCGCCGGAACCGAGGGCTTCGCCGTCCGCGCCGACGTGAGCGATCCGGCCGAGGTGGAGGCGATGGTGCAGCGGGTGGTGGACCGGTTCGGCCGGCTGGACATCCTAGTGAACAATGCCGGCTGGGTGGTCGTCAAGCCCGCGGTCCAGACTACCGCGGCCGAGTTCCAGCACAGCCTGAACGTGATGGCGCTCGGCTCCTTCCTCTGCGCCACCGCTGTCGCCCGCCACCTGCTGGCCGAGGGGCGGAGCGGAAGGATCGTGAACGTCGCCTCGTTGCACGGCCTGGTCGGCTCCCCGCTGCAAGCGGCCTACTGCGCGGCGAAGTTCGCTGTCGTCGGCCTCACCCGCTCGCTCGCGTTGGAGTGGGCGCCATACGGGATCACGGTCAACGCCGTCTGCCCGGGCGCGGTGGACACCGAGATGCTGGCGGACGCCACCGCGGAGCGCTCCGGGCTGCGCCGGATCACCGCCGAGGAGCAGGTGCGCCGGCTCGTCTCCAGCATCCCGGTTGGCCGCCTGGCCAGCCCGGACGAGATCGCCCACGCGGTCGCGTTCCTGGTGTCCGACCAGGCCGGGTACGTCACCGGCCAGACTCTGTCTGTCGACGGCGGCTGGGCCGGATGATCCGACAGCTCACCTTCGTTCGCGCCATCAACGAGGCGCTGCGCGAGGAGATGCGCCGCGACCCAACGGTGTTCATCATGGGCGAGGACGTGGCGACGGGCTCGTTCGGGAAGCTGGTGGGGCTGTACGACGAGTTCGGGCCCGCCCGGGTGCGCAACACGCCAATCTCCGAGGCGGCGTTCTGCGGCGCGGCGATCGGCGCGGCGGCGACCGGGATGCGCCCGGTGGTGGAGATCATGTTCGCCAGCTTCGCCTACGTCGCTATGGACCAGCTCTGCAACCAGGCGGCGAAGCTGCGCTACATGACCGGCGGTCAGCTCGAGCTGCCGATCGTCTATCGGCTGATGTACGGCGTGTTCGGCGGGGCGGCGGCGCAGCACTCCATCGCTCCCTACGCCCAGTTCATGCAGGTGCCCGGGCTGAAGATCGCCCTGCCGGCTACGCCCGAGGACGCCAAGGGACTGCTGAAGAGCGCCATTCGCGACCCGGACCCGGTTCTCTTCTTCGAATGTGGCCGGCTGGCCCAGACGCGCGGCGACGTCCCCGCCGGGGAGCACCTGGTGCCGCTCGGTCGGGCGCGGATCCACCGCCCGGGCCGCGACGCGACCGTGGTCGCGCTCGGCTTCATGGTCCGCGAGGCGCTCCAGGCGGCTGAACTGGTGGAGCCGGAGGGTCTCTCCGTCGAGGTGGTGGACCCTCGCACCCTCGTCCCGCTGGACGTGGAGACGATTGTGGATTCTGTCAAGCGGACCCATCGCCTGGTGGTGGTGGACGAGGCGACGCCGACGGCGTCGGCGGCGAGCGAGATCGTCGCGCTCGTCGCAGAGCAGGCGCTGGATTGGCTGGACGCCCCCGCCCGCCGCGTCTGCGCCCACAACGTCCCGATTCCGTACGCCCCCGCCATGGAGCGCTTCGTCATTCCCAGCGCGGCGCGGATCGCCTGGGCGATCCGCGCGGTCGCCGGCCGCCCCTACTGAACGAGGGCGGCCAGGAGCCACCGCGGCCACGGGGCGCTGTTCAGCCCCGTGGCCCGACCACGCGGTGAAACGAGACGCGCAAGGAGTGACGCGGGGCGCGGCGAGCGGCCCTGACTCGCCGCGCCCTGCTGCTAAGATGCCAGGAGCTGCCGAACCGCGGCTGGCCGCAGCGGTGTCTGGCGCACCCGCGCCCCCGTATGCGCCAGCGCGTCGGCGACGGCGTTGGCCACCGCGGCGTGCGCCGCCACTGCGCCGCCCTCGCCCAGCCCCTTTACTCCGAGCGGGTTGAGCGGGGTGGGCGTCTCCAGGTGGGTGATGTCCACGCTGGGGACGTCCTGGCTGGTGGGGAGCAGGTAGTCGAGCAGGCTGGTGGTGAGGAGCTGCCCCTCGGCGTCATAGACCAGCTCCTCCAGCAGGGCACCGCCCAGGCCCTGGGCGATCCCGCCGACGATCTGGCCCTCGACGATCATCGGGTTGATCAGCTTGCCGGCGTCGTTGACCACGACGTACCGCTGCACCGCGACCGCGCCAGTCTCCGGGTCGACCTCCACCTCCACCACGTGGACGCCGTAGGAGTAGGGGGAATCGTGGGTCTCGAAATAGTAGCGGGCCTCCAGCCCCGGCTCCATCCCGGTGGGCCGATTGCCGCCCGGCCCGGCTGCCTGGGCGAGCTGGCCCAGCGTCAGCCGCTTGTCGGGCACGCCGCGCACCTGCGCTGTGCCATCTGCCCACTCGACGTCGCCCGGGCTCGCCTCCAGCAGGTGGGCGGCGAGCTGCACCGCCTTGTCCCGCACCCGCTGCGCCGCGACCGCAGAGGCGGTGCCGGCCATGACCGCGTTGCGGCTGGCGAAGGTCCCAACACCGAAGGGGATCTGGGTAGTATCGCCAAAGACGACCTTCACCCGCTCGAGCGGCACCTCCAGTTCGTCCGCGACGAGCTGCGCCAGCGTCGTCGCGCTGCCCTGGCCCTGCGGCGCCGCGCCGCTGATGACCGTGACGTTGCCGGCGCCATCGGCTCGCACGTGGGCGCTCTCGAACGGCCCCAGCCCGGTAATCTGGGTGAAGACACAGATCCCGATGCCGGGCAGGCGTCCCGACGCCCGCGCAGCCGGCTGGCTCTGGCGAAACGCGGCGTAGCCGGCGCGGTCGAGCGCGGTACGAAGTGCGCTGGGGAAGTCGCCGCTGTCGAACACGACCGGGCCTTCCACCGAGGCCACGCCCGTGTTGTAGGGCAGCGCCTCCGGTGGGAGCAGATTCTTCAGCCGCAGCTCCGCCGGATCCATGCCCAGCTCGCGTGCCGCCACGTCCAGCAGCCGCTCGCGGGCGAAGGTCGACTCGGGCTGCCCCGCGCCGCGATAGGGCGAGACGGGGCTCTTGTTGGTGAGCGCGCAGACCACCTCGGCAGTGTAGTGGTCGATCCGATACGGCCCGGGCAGCGTCGCGCCAGCTAGCGAGGGATTGATGACGCCGAGGGTGCGGACGTACGCCCCCTGGTCGCTCAGGATCCGGCCGCGCAACCCCAGGATGGTGCCGTCGGCCCGCAGCGCCAGCTCCAGGTCGAACGTCATCTCACGGGCATGGACGATGCCTTGCAGGTGCTCGCGCCGGTCCTCGATCCACTTCACCGGCCGGCCGGTGCGGATCGCCGCCAGCGGGATGACCAAGTCTTCGGGATAGAGATCGACCTTCACTCCGAAGCCGCCGCCGACCTCCGGCAGGATCACCCGCACCCGCTGCTCTTCGAGCCCGAGCAGCGCCGCGGCGAGCGCCCGGGCAGTGTGCGGCCACTGCGTGGAGGCCCAGATCGTCAGGTCTCCGCTGACCGGATCGCGCGCCGCCAGCACCCCGCGCGTCTCCAGCGGCACGCCGGTGTAGCGCTGCATCCGGAACTGCTCGCGGACGACCCGGTCGGCGGACTGGAAGGCGCTGGCCACGTCGCCCTTTTCGTGGGTCCAGCGCGCCGCGACGTTGTCCGGCGCGTCGTCGTGCAGCGGCTGCGCCCCGGGCGCCAGCGCCGCCTCGGCGTCCACCACCGCCGGCAGCGGCTCGTACTCCACCTCCACCAGCTCCAGCGCATCTTCGGCAAGATAGCGGTTCTCGGCGACGACCACCGCCACCGGCTCACCCACGTAGCGCACCCGGTCGCGGGCGAGCGGATACTGCGGGCAGGCGCGGAGCAAGGGGTGGGGGATGAGCACCGGGATCGCTGGCGGCTCGGGCCAGGCGTCGGCCAGGCTGAAGGCATCCACCACGCCGGGCGCGGCGCGCGCCGCCGAGAGATCGATCCGCCGGATTCGGGCATGGGCGTGCGGGCTGCGCAGGATCGCCGCGTGCAGTGTGCCCGGAAGTCGGATGTCGTCCACATAGCTGGCCTGTCCACGGAGCAAGCGCGGGTCTTCCAGCCGCTTGACCCGCGCTCCCATCAGCTTGACGCCCATCTCAGCGCTCCCAGAGGCGGTCCGCCGTCGCCACCGCCTTGACGATGTTCTGGTACCCGGTGCAGCGGCAGAGGTTGCCGCTGAGCGCCAGGCGAATCTCCTCCTCCGAGGGGCCGTGGCGCTCCTTCAGGAATTCGTAGGTGGTGATCAGGAAGCCCGGGGTGCAGAAGCCGCACTGGAGTCCGTGCTCCTGCCAGAACGCCTGCTGAATCGGGTGCAGTTCGCCATTGGGCGCCAGCCCTTCTACGGTCATGATCTCCGCGCCATCCGCCTGGACGGCGAACAGCAGACAGGAGCGCGCCGTCTGGCCGTTGAGCAGGATAGTGCAGGCGCCACAGACGCCGTGCTCGCAGCCCAGGTGGGTGCCGGTCAGGCCGAGGTCCTCGCGCAGGAAGTCGGCCAGGAGCTTGCGCACCGGCACGGTGCGGGTGTGCTCGGTGCCGTTTACGGTCAGGGTGATCGTTCGCTGGGTGTCCATCACGCCTCCCCTTCTCGCGCGGCGCGGGCGCGCCTGGCGGCGGTCGTCAGCGCGCGCAGCGTCAGCACGTTCGCCAGGTGCTTGCGATAGTCAGCCGGAGCGTGGATATCGGAGTCCGGCTCGACCGCCGCCCCGACCTGCTCCGCCACCACCCGTAGTCGCTGCGCCTCGGGTAGCTCGCCTCTGAGGGCGCTGCTGGCAAGGGCGGCCGCGTCGAAAGGACGGCCGCCGACGCCGGTCAGGGCCAGGCCGACGCGCTCCACCCGGCCCGCGTCGTCGAGCGCCAGGATCGCGGCGACTCCAACGATGGCGAAGTCGCCGGCACGGCGGCTGAACTCCTGGAAACTGCTGCCCGTACCCGCGGGCCAGCCGGGCAGGACGACCGCGGTGAGTAGCTCATCCGGGGCCAGCGCGGTGGTAAGATAGCTCACGAAGAACTCGTCCGGAGTCAGCATCCGCTCCCCGGAGGGGCCACGGACCTGGAGCTGGCCGCCCAGCGCGGTGACGACGGCCGGTAGCTCCGCGGCCGGGTCGGCGTGGGCCAGGCTGCCGCCGATCGTCCCCCGGTTGCGGATCTGGACGTGGCCCACCTGCTGGATCGCCTCGAAGAGCAGTGGGCAGCGCTCGCGCACCAGGGCCGAGCGCTCCACGCTGCGCTGGCGGGTGAGCGCCCCGATCACCAGCCCGCCGTCCAGGGGGCGGATGTAGTCCAGCTCCGCCACGCGGTTGATGTCGATCAGGTAACGCGGCCGGGCGAGGCGGAAGTTGAGCAGCGGGACCAGGCTCTGCCCGCCGGCGAGCACCTTGGCCTCGTCGCCCAGCTCTCCCAACAGCGCGACGACCTCGTCGACGCTACGCGGATCCGCGTACTCAAACGGCGGCGGCTTCACCGTGTACCTCCCAGAGCATCGTTAGGCCGAACTCGCCCAAACGGGGACAGATCATACCGCGCGGCGGCATCGGCCGCGCGCGTGCTCGTGGTTCATGGTAGCGCCCTCGGCCGTCGAACCCAACCCCATCTCGGGCGGAGCACGCCTCGGACGGCGCCACCGTGCTGCGCGGTTCGAGGTTCGGCCGCACCTCAGAACGCGATGGAGCGCCAGGGGCGGCGGCGGAGCCGCGCGGTGCCGGCGCGCTCGACCAGCCCGTCGGCCGCCGCCTGCGCCGCGTGCAGCACGCGCGCCTCGTCCACCGTCGTCGCCCGGCCCTCCCGGACGACGAGCCGGCCGTCCACGACCACCGTCTCCACCTCGCTGCCGATGGCGGAGTACACCAGCGCCGAGACGGGGTGGTGGACCGGCGCGGCGTAGGGGCTATGCGCCAGGTCCACGATCATCAGGTCAGCCCGCTTGCCCGGCTCCAGCGAGCCAACCTCCGCCTCCAGCCCGAGCGCCCGGGCTCCGTCGATCGTCGCCAACTCCAGCACCCGCTCGGCGGTGATGATGGTCGGGTCGCGGGTAGCGACCTTGTGCAGCAGCGCGGCGAGCTTCATCGCCTGGATCATGTTGTGGGTGTTGTTGCTCGCCGGCCCATCGCTCGCCAGCCCGACCGCGATGCCGGCCATCAGCATCGCCGGGATCGGGGCGACGCCGGACGAGAGGTACATGTTGCTGGTGGGGTTGTGCGACACGCACACCTGGCGCGCCTTGAGGATGCGCAGGTCGCGCTCGTCCAGGTAGACGCAGTGGACCGCCAGCACGTCCGGGCCGAGGAAGTCGAGCTGCTCCAGCAGCTCCAGGTCCTTCACTCCGAAGCGGCGCCGGCTGTTGTCCAGCTCGAACGGCGTCTCGGCCACGTGCATGGTGAGCCCGACGCCGAGCCGGGTGGCGAGCGCCCGGATCGCCCGCAGGCTCTCTGCGGTCACCGTCCAGATCATGCAGGGCGCGAAGCGCACCCGAATGCGTCCTCCGGCCGCGCCGTCGTACTGGCGCGCCACCCGCTCGCAATCGGCCAGGATCGTGTCGAGGTCCTGCACCAGCGGCGGCGGAACGCCCTCCTCGATACCGGTGTCGCAGTAGCCGCGGGCGAAGACGCCGCGAATGCCGACCTCCTCCATGGCTCGGATCACCGCGTCGGACAGCCCGGGGCGCGGGTGGACGTACATGAAGTCGGTGATCGTTGTCGTGCCGGAGCGGAGCGCCTCCAGGCAGCCTGCCAGCGCCGCGTGGTAGCAGTCCTCCTCGGTGAGCGCCGCTGCGCTCGGGCCGGTCATCTGCCGGAACCAGTCCACCAGCACCCGGTCGTCGCCCAGGCCCTTGAGCAACGTCTGGAACAGATGGGTGTGGGTATTGACCAGCCCGGGGAAGACAACCTTGCCAGTGGCGTCGAGGCGCTGGCGGGGCGCCACCGCGGAGCCGACCTCATCGGCCGGACCGACCGCGACGATCCGGCCGGCGTCTATCGCGACCGCGCCCGGGGCGAGCACACGCCGCGCGGGATCGACGGTGACGACAGTCCCGCCCGTGATGAACAGGTCCACGGAACGCGGCGCCGTGGCGCCCGGCATGCTGGCCATCGCTCCTCCCGACTGCCCGAGCCCGGCGCCGCCGCGCTCGGCCCGCGCTCGCGTGGCGGGCACGCCGCTGGAGCCTGGTCTGGCCCCCGCCGCGCGCTGGCAGCGCCGAGGGCTCAGTATGGGGATGCCGGGCGGGCCGGTCAACCGCGCCGCCGCAGCCGCGTTGCCTGCTGGCGCGGCTCCTCCTACACTCCTGTCCGGCGCCGCTCTGGCGGGAGCATGAGCTAGCCTGCCCGGCCGCGGCGCGGCGGCTCCCTCCAGCTCTCTCCTGGCGATGAACGTGCCATGAACACTCGCTCGCTGCTGCTGCTGGCTCTGCTTGGCCTGCTCGTCATCGTCCTGGTCTGGTATCTGGCCAGCCACGGCCAGCTCGGCCCTCGTGCTGGACTGCAACCGGCGACGCCGCCGGCGGCGGCGTCGCCGACCTTCGGGCCGCGGACCAAGACGTCTGGCTGCGTGGTCGTGGGCGGTCTACCGGATCGAGCCTGCACCCCGGGCGCGATCTTCCCGGACGTGACCAGGGACCAGGTCTGCCAGCCGGGCTATGCGAAGTCCGTGCGCGACGTGCCCGCGAGCGAGAAGGCCGAGGTATACGCCGAGTACGGGATCAAGAAGCATCCCCCGGGGAGCTACGAGGTGGACCACCTGGTCAGTCTGGAGCTCGGCGGCTCGAACGACATCGCCAACCTCTGGCCGGAGGCGGCCAACCCTCGGCCGGGCTTCCACGAGAAGGACCAGGTGGAGAACTACCTGCACGAGCAGGTGTGCAGCGGAGCGATGTCGTTGCAAGAGGCGCAGCAAGCGATCGCAACGGACTGGCTCGCGGTGTACCGCCGGATACAGCGCTAGCGCCGCTGGCCCGGCGGGCGCTTCGCTCCAGCCGCCGGGCAAGCGGCATTCCGGAGCCCAGGGCCGCGCCGAGCCTCAGGCGGGAATGCGGCCAACGTGCTGCTCGACGACGGCGATCAGATCGTCCAGGTCGAACGGCTTGCTGATGACCCCGTCCGCCCCGATCTCCGCTGCCCGCTTGGCCGCGTCGGGGGCGGCGGTAATGACGACGATCGGGGCGTGGGATACCGGCATCGCTCGGTAGGCTTCCACGAAGCTCCACCCATCCAGCCGCGGCATGCGCATGTCGAGCAGGATCAGCCCCGGCTGCCCGCGGCCGGTCCGCTGGAGCGACTCCAGGTACCTGAGCGCCGCGGCGCCGTCGGCGACGCCCATGACCGAGAAGCCCTCCTCTTCCAGCGTGAGGACAATGCCCTCGCGGATCATGTCATCGTCTTCAACGACCAGCACCGACACCCCAGTACCCCCGTGCAGCGAGGCGCGGCTTGGCACGCCAGGCGCGCCTCGCCGTGATCGCTGGTGGGCGGAGGACGGCCTCGACGGCCGCCGCCCACCAGCCCGCCGCCCGATGGGCAGAAACCGTACCAGACGGGTCCGGGGTCGCGCGCTTCCCTTCGACTCGTCGCTGTGAGCCTGTCTGGGGAGGCGTCGCCCGAGCCAGGGGCAGGGTCACGACGAAGCGAGTCCCCCCGTCAGCGGGGAACTCTGCCCGGATCGTTCCGCCGTGGCGCTCGACGATCTGCCGGGCGACGTACAGCCCCAGGCCGATCCCGGCCGTAGGACTGCGCCCAGAGCGGAGGGCCTGCCGCTCGAACACGCGCGCTCGAAGCTCGGTCGGGATCCCCGCTCCATGATCCCGCACCGCCAGCACCACGCTGTCCTCGGCGCCGGGCTCCGCCGCGGGCGCCGTCGCCACCTCGACCTCGATCGGCCCGCGCTCCCCGGCAAAGCGCAATGCGTTATCCAGCACGCTCCGCACTACCTGCCGAATCCGCTCCCGGTCCGCGAACACGAGCAGCGGGTCGGCCGGGGCATGCAGCGCGATGCGTCGAGCGGGCCAGACACCTTGCAGGGCCGCCACGACCCCGCGCACGACGTCACAGAAGTCGATGGTCGATCGCCGCAGCGTGAAGGTGCCCAGATCGAGCTGCGAGCTGTCGATGAGCTGCGCCACCAGGTGCGCCAGGGCGTCAGACTGGTGGCGGACCGCTTGGAGCACCTGGCGCATCCGATCCGGCCCGGCGTCGGGCTGTTGATCCAGCCGCCGAAGCGCCGTCTGTACCACCAGCGACAGCCGCGTCACCGGCGTTTTGAGCTCATGGGCAGCCAGGGCAAGGAACGCTTCCCGCTCCCGCAGCGCCGCCTCCGCCTCCGCCCGCGCCGCCTGCTCACGAATCAGCTCAGCCCGGGCCTCCTCGGCCCGCTTGCGGGCGGTGATGTCGCGGAGCGAGGCCAGGTATGCCGTGCCACTGTTCCACTCGATCTCGGCTACGCGCATCTCGACCACGGCGGGCGGCTCAGACGGCCGCAGGATGTCCACCTCGGCGGTCTCCCCGACCACGAGCGGGAAACCGAACGGCTGGCCGAGGAGCTCCCGGGCGGTCCGGCCGAACAAGCGCTCCGCGGCCGGGTTGACGAAGCGGATGCCACCACTGCCGTCGACGATGACGACCCCATCGCTGCTCGCCACCAGGATTCGGCGCAGCCGGGCCTCCTGCTCCTCGGAGGCGCGGGCGCGCCGCTCCAGCTCGGCCAGCGCGTGGTTGCGCTGCACGGCGTAGCGGATGGCACGCAGTAGCGTCTCGAGCGTGAGCTGGCCCGGGTGCAGGCAGTCCTGGGCTCCTGCCTGAAGCAGCGCGAGCGCCGGCGCGTCCGCCGCACTGTGCAGCACCACCACGGCCGTGGCCGGCGCGGCGGCGCGCAGGCGGGGCACCGTGTGCAGATCGGGGATCCCGGGCTGGGGGAGCCCGAGCAGGACCGCCGAAAACGGCTCGCGCGCGAGCCGTTCGACAGCATGGTCGAGGTGCTTCGCCGGCTCCCAGACGAGCTCCCGTGGATCGGCCTGTGCTAGAACGCGGCGGAGCGCCTCGGCATACTCCGAGCCTGGCTCAATAACAAGGGCGGTAAGCGTTTCGACTATCGGCGCCGGGTGGAATGCGGGATGCTGGCTCCCAGCGTGCAGTGACGGGCGCGGCGGGATGCCCTCAGTCGCCATCAGCACCACGCTCGTTCTGGAACAGGCCGCCGAGCCGCTCCAGCTCGGCTGGGGCGGTGTGGACCGGGGTGCCGGCGAGGATACCGGTCACGTTGCGGAACGGCTTGCCGATGTGCATGCCCTGGTTATCGATGGTGAACTCGCGGATGTCCTTGTCGTGCATCGAGCCGCGCATCTTCAAAACAGTGATACCACGCCGCATCTCGCCGAACATCTCCACATAGCGGAGCAGGATGATCGAGTCCGTAATCGTCGAGATGTGGGTATCGGTGACGGAAACGCCCCCCAGCAGGGTCGCGGTGGTCGAGGTGAACAGGCCGGCGATCTCCAACTCTTTCATGAACGAGGTGATGCCGATGACGAATTCGCGGAAGCCCTTCACGCTGGAGACGCGCTCCAGCGCAGAGAGGCTGTCCACCGCAACCCGGTGGGGCTGGAACTCCTCGGTGATCGCCTTCATGCGGATGAGCCGGTCCTCGAGGCTAGCGGACTCGGGATATTCGCAGACGATCCTGAGCAGCCCCGCCTGCTCCATCGCTTCGAAGTTGACGCCCCAGCCGATGGCGTTGCGCATGAGCTGTTCCCGGCTTTCTTCGAAGACGAACAGCAGACAGCGCTCGCCGTTCTCCGCTCCCCCTTTCATGAACTCGGTCACCATCAGCGTCTTGCCAGTGCCCGTGGCCCCGGAGACGAGGATGATCGAGTCGCGGAAGAAGCCACCGCCGCACATGGCGTCCAGCTCGGCGGTGCCCGAGGAGATGCGCACGTCCGAGGACTTCTGCTTCAGCTCGATCGCCGACAGTGGCACCACCACGATGCCCTGGCCAGGGATGATCGTGAACGGGAACTCCCCTTTCTGATGCGGGGCACCGCGGAACTTGAGGATCTCGATCGTCCGGCGCCGCTTCTCGTCCTCCAGGGCATTGCGCAGGATGATCACGTTGTCGGCAACGAACTCCTCCACCCCGAACGCGGTGATATCGCCATAGTCGTGGGCCCGCTCGGCGGTCAGCACCGCGGTCACGTCCATCCGCTTGAGCGCCGCCGTGATCCGGAACAGCTCGGCGCGGACGATCGCCCGCTCCTGGAAGCGGCCGAAGATGGCACCCAGCGAATCGAGCGAGACGCGCTGGGCACCCGTGTTCCGCACCGCGTATTCGATCCGCGCCAGCAGCCCTCCCAGGTCGTACTCGCCGCTGACCACCGCTTCCTCGTTCGGGCGGGGGGAGGCGTCGACGAAGGCCCAGCTCCCTTCCCGCTCCCAACGCTCGATGTCCCAGCCGAAGCCGAGCATGTTGGCGCGAATGTCGCCTGGCGACTCCTCGAAGGTCACGAAGACGCCCGGCTCTCCGGCGTTCAGGATGCCCGCGGCGAGAAATTGCGCCGCGAAGACGGTCTTGGCGCTCCCGGCGGTCCCGGAGACCAGCGTCGCCCGCGAGCGCGGCAGTCCGCCCGATGCAATGAGGTCGAAGCCCGGTATGCCGGTGGCCAGCCGGGTGATGGCCACCGGCCCGTCGTACTCGATCATTGCTCGCCTCCCTGATCGGACCGTGGCACCGCTGGCAGCGGAACACCCAGCGCGTGCAGCACCCGCTGGGTGTCCGAAAGATCCCCAAGGATGCGCAGCGGTGGCAGCGGCGCCTGCCGGATCACCGTGGGCGTAGCGAGAATGCCCTCTTGCTCCGCGAGGTTCGGCCGCTCGAGCACATCAATCACGTGCAGCTCATACTGGCTGCTGAGCATCGAGTCGCAGATACGGCGCAGGTTCACGATTGCGCGCTCCGAGCGGGGCGTTTGTCCAGCGACGTACAGCTTGAACAGGTAGCGCTCCATCCGCTCCTCCGTCACTGGACCGCCGCACCCGATTGGCGCGAGCCCGCGGGCCACGGCCGAACGGCGTAGCGGCGATAATAGGATGCCAGATGGCCCATGAGCTCGAGCGCCACCAGCCGGCCCTCTTCGAGGTACGCCTGGGCGAGCGTCGGAGGCAGCGCCGCGGTCTTCTGCTTCAGCGCGGCGGTGTGCACCTCGATCACGTCCCGAGGCCCGGCATTGTAGCTGCCGATCTCCTCCGCGAGCGCGCGCAACTGCTCCGAGACGCCGCGGTCCACCTTGTAGGCACGCTGCTCGAGCGCGCCGTCCAGCAGGTCGACGTAGCGCCTGACCAGCTCGGCGAACACCTCCGGCAAGACCTGGCGCAGTGGTGCCAGGCCCAGCGCCTGCGCTGTTACCGGCGTCCGAGAGAGGCGCTCCAGCGAATGGATCTCCTGCGCCTGGCGCGCCTTCCGCCGTTCCTCGGAAAGGCGGTGGGTTCGCAGCACCACCGCGGCAAGGTCGAGCAGCGCCGCCAGCGGGATCTCCTGGGCGCTGAGCACGGCCGCGGGCACATTGGCGAGCAGCAGGACACCCTCGAGCTGCCCGCCCAGCAGCACCGGGTAACCGCCGCCATCGCGCGGCGGGGGCCAGCTCTCGTCCAGGGGCCGCTCGTCGATCTGCATCCCTTCCTGGGCAACCGGCAGCAGCCGGCCCTGCTCCGCCTGGAGCAAGGCCGCCCCGGTGGCGCCGAGCGCGCTCCGGATGGCAGTAAGCACAGCGTAGAGCGAGTCCTCCGGCTGCTTGGCGGCCGCGACCGCGCGCGCCGTCCGGGCGAGCACCTGTACCAGCGCGCTGGCATCCAGCACCGGCTGCTCCGCCGCGACGTCAGCCATCGTCCACGCTCCTTGGGCCGCTCACGGGCTCGCCTCGAAGCCCGTTGCCGCGACGACCGGCGGCGACCGGCCGGTCGTCGCGGCGAGCAGATCGGCCGGGGCTACTGGCTTCAGCAGAAACGCATCGGCCCCGGCCTCCAGGGCGCGCTGCCGGGCGTGCAGCGTGCTCACCAGGATGATCCGCGGACCGCCCTCCGCCACGTTGCGCCGGAGGCGCAGGCGCCGCGCGAGCGCCAGACCGTCCAGGTCGGGCAGCAGGATCGACGCGACCACCAGGTCTGGATGGCGTGCCGCGACCGCGGCCTCGCACGCGGCCGCCGTGGTACAGGTGATGACCTCGAAGCCCGCGCCGGCCAGGACGCTGGCGAGAAAGCGCGCCGAGTCGGGGGCCGCGTCACACACCGCGGCGCATCCGGCTGAACGCACGGCCGGCGAGGTGTCAGCTTCGGGACTGCTCAGCGGATATCCGGCAACGGGGGTGACCCCCGTTGCCATTGGGATTCTGGCTCCGTGCGCGCCATTCACCATCATCTCAGCGAGCGTGGGGCTCCTCCGAGTATAGACAGCCCGGGGCCAGGAGTGCGCCGGAGAGTGTTCGCCACGCCCGACGATTACGAGGGCGGATGGGCCACCTCGACTTCGGAGGGCCGCGTCTGCGGCTCGCGGGCCAGGCCGGCCTCCAGGCCGGTCTCGCCCGCGAGCCCCCGGCGCTGGTGCAGGAGCTGAAGCAGGGTACCCCAGACGCCGCGGCGGAAGGCCAACACGACGATGATGAACATCGTCCCGGTCACCACGCCCCAGGCGTCGGTGCGGGTGGAGAGCGCGTCGCGCAGGAGCAGGAAGATCGCCGCCCCCACCACGCTGCCCCAGAGCGTCCCGATCCCGCCCAGAATCGTCATCACCACCACGGTTCCCGAGGTGCTCCAGTGGACCAGGTCCAGCGCGGCGAAGCCGTGGTTCAGCGCCTCCAGCCCGCCGGCCAGGCCCGACAGCGCCGCGGAGAGGGTGAAGGCGAGCAGCTTGTACCAGCGGGTGGGGTAGCCGAGCGATTGCGCCCGCGCCTCGTTGTCGCGGATCGCCACCAGCACGTGGCCGAACGGCGAGTGCACGATCCGATAGGCGAGCCAGTATCCCACGAGCACGAGCGGGAGCGCCGCGTAGTAGAAAGCCGTCGGGTCGTCGATGTACTGGCCGGCGAAGGTGCGGGGGACGTCCTGGAGCCCGTTCTCACCCCCGGTGATCGACCGCGCCTCGTTGACGACGTAGTAGACCATCTGGGCAAAGGCGAGCGTGACCATGGCAAAGTAGATGCCCTTGCGGCGGACCGAGAGGAACCCGGTGGGCAGGGCGAGCACCACCGCGGCCGCCATCCCGGCCAGGGCAGCCCAGGGGAAGTCGAGCGCGATCCCCTTCGCCAGCAGCCCGGCGGCGTACCCACCCGCGCCCCAGAACATGGCGTGCCCGAACGACAGCAGCCCGACGTAGCCGAGCAGCAGGTCGAGCGCGATGGCGAACAGGCCCCATAGCAGGATGTCCAGCGCGAGCACGGGATAGATCAGGTGGGGCAGCGCCAGTGCCAGAACCAGCCCGCCCAGGTAGCCGCCCCAGCGCAGCAGTCGCTCACTCACGACGCCTCCAGGTGGCCGAACAGCCCCGCCGGCCGGACCAGCAGCACGATCGCCATCAGGATAAACACCAGCGTGTTAGCCAGCGGGGGGAAGAAGACAGCGCCGAGCGCAGACAGCACACCAACCAGGAAACCGGCAACGACCGAGCCCAGAATCGACCCGAGCCCACCAATCACGACAATGGCGAAGATCGTGACCACCAGGTCGGCTCCCATCAGCGGGGAGACGCTCTGCATCGGGGCGGCCAGCACCCCGCCGAGCCCCGCCAGGGCCACCCCGAAGCCAAACGTCGGCGCCACCCAGCGGTCGACGTCCACCCCGAGCGCCCGGGTGAGATCCGGCTTCTCCGTCGCCGCTCGCACCACCATCCCGATCCGGGTGCGCTCGAGGATGAACCAGACGAGCACGCAGACGGCGAGGGAGAAGACGATCACGAACAGGCGATAGTTGGGATAGAATGTCAGGCCCAGGTTCGTCGCGCCGGCCAGGCTCGCCGGCGTGCCGTAGGGCTGCCCCTGCATCCCGTAGCGCAGGCGCACGGCGTCCTGCAGGATCAGCGCGATACCGAACGTCAGCAGGAAGTTGTACAGCGGGTCCAGCCGGTACAGGCGCTGGATCAGGGTGCGCTCCAGCAGCATCCCGAGCAGCGCGACCCCAAGTGGCGCCAGCACCAACCCCGGCCAGAAGCCAATCCCGAGCCGCTGCTGCAGGATGTAGGCGCCAAAGGCGCCCAGCATGAACAGCGCCCCGTGGGAGAAGTTCACCACCCGTAGTACGCCGAAGATCACCGCCAGCCCTAGCGAAAGCAGCGCGTAGAAACTGCCCTGCACCAGCCCGTTGAACACCTGGATGGCAAGATTCGCCGCGTCCATCGCTCCACACCCGCGCCGCGCAGCCCACTCCTGCGTGGGCAGCTCCGCTCGAGCATCGATCCTGGGGAAGCGCCCTTCCGCCAGCCCGAGGAGGGCAGAGGCCGAAAGGCGCTCCCTAACCTGTATCGCCCGCCTAGGACATGGTGCAGCCGGCCGCCTTCGCCTCGTCTACCGAGCGGAAGGCCTGGTTGGCTGGAATGGTACTCACGATCGTCGTGAAATCCCAGTCCTCCTTCACCTCGCTTTGTGGCTTGACCTTGGCGAGATAGACGTCGTGGATGACCTGGTGGTCCTCGGGTCGGATCATCGCGTTGCGCATCATGAAGTCACTGAAGGTGTAGCCGTCCAGCGCCTTCACCACCGCGTCGGCGTCATCCGTGCCCGCGCGCCGCACCGCCTCCAGGTACTGCCAGGCGGCGGAGTAGTCCCCGGCCTGCACGTACGTCGGGCGGACGCCGGTCGCCTTCTGGAACTTGTCGGCCCACTCGCGCGCCTGGGCATCCATGTTCCACTCCCAGGCAGTGGTGAACATCGTCCCGGCGTAGGCATCTGGCCCGAGGGCGTGGATGTCGGAGTCGAATAGCAGCCCGATGGCGAGGTTGATCCCCTGGTCACGCAGCTTGAACTCGTTGTACTGCTTGACCAGGTTCACCAGGTCCTGGCCCGCCTGCATTGCGCCGATCACGTCTGGATGGAGCGAGGGCGCCTTCAGCAGATACGACGAGAAGTCGCTATTCGGGAAGGGTGTGGCGTCACTGGCCAGCACCTCGCCGCCGTTGGCCTTGATCGCCGTCTGGAATGAGCGGTCCATGTCTTGGCCGTAAGCGTAGTTTGGGTAAACGATGTACCACTTCTTGCCACCGTTCCTGGTCACCTCGGTGCCCGTGCCATGGGCCAGCATCCAGGTGTCGTAGGCATAGTGGTAGGTGTATCGGTTGCACTGCTTGCCGGTGAGCTCCGTAGTCGCGGCGCCGATGTTGATGTAGAGCTTCTTCTTCTCCTTGGCGACATTGGCGATCGCCAGCGCCGTGGATGAGGTGGGGACGTCCAGGATCAGGTCCACCGCGTCCCGGTCGTAGAACTCTTGCGCCTTGGCGTTGGCGATGTCGGGCTTGTTCTGATGGTCGGCGCTGATGACCTCGATCGGGCCGCCCAGCGCGTCCTTGCCGTACTTGGCCAGGAAGTCGTCCACCGCCATCTGCACCGCCTTGACGCCGTTCTTGCCGGAGATGTCGGCGTACACGCCGGACTGGTCATTGATTACGCCAAGCACGATCTTGCCATCGGTCAGCTTGGCCGGACCGCTCGCCTGGCCAGCCGCGGCCGGGGTCGCGGCCGGGGAGGCCGCGGGCGTGGCGGCACGCGTCGGGGCTGGAGCCGTTGTGGGCGCCGCGGCCGTCGTCGCCGCCAGCGCAGCGGTTGCTGCGGGCGCCCTTGTGGCAGCCGGCGCCGTCGTCGCGGCGGGAGCCGCGGTTGGGGCGGGCGCACTGGTCGCCGCCGGGGCCGCGGCCGGCCGGGCGCCCGGGCTGCACGCGACCAGCAGCAGCGCCGGTCCGAAGATCGCCAAACGTACAATCGCCTGCTTCATCGCTCCTCAGCTCCTCCAGTGGTTCGGAACCGCGCTCCCCAGACGCGGCCCTAGCGTTAGACACCCAGATGGGTGAGCAGCTCGCGCTCGCGGGCAAGCACCTCCTGGTTGGAAAGCACCTCGACTATCCGTCCCTGGGCCAGCAGGTGGTGTTTCTCGGCTACCGCGGTGGCGAAGCGGAGATTCTGCTCGATCAGCAGAATCGTCACCCCGTGCGACCTGGCGGCGCGGAGCAGCTCGCCTACCTGCTGCACCAGGACCGGCGCCAGTCCCTCCGTCGGCTCGTCGAGCAGCAGCAGCCGGGCACCCATGCGGAGTACGCGGGCGATGGCAAGCATCTGCTGCTCGCCACCAGACAGCGCCGTGCCGCGCATCCGCCGCCGCTCGCTGAGCCGGGGAAACATCTGGTAAATCCGTTGTAAGCTCCATGGCTCCGGGCCGACTACGGGTGGGAGCAGCAGGTTCTCCTCGACCGTCAGGCTGGCGTAGATGCCCCGATCATCCGGCACATAGCCCAGCCCTAGCCGAGCCCGGCGGTGCGGGGGCAGCGCGCTGATGTCCTGCCCGTCGAGCAGGATGCGCCCCTGTACCTGGCGGTGCAGCCCCATCAGGCAGCGGAGCGTGGTCGTCTTCCCGCTCCCGTTGCGACCAACGAGGGTGGCCACCTGCCCCGCCTCTACCCGCAGGCTGACGTCGTGCAGCGCCTGCGCCTCACCGTACCAGGCCGACAGCCCCTCCACCTCAAGCATGCGCCTCTCCGAGGTAGGCGGCGATCACACGCGGGTCGTGCCGCACCTCCTGGTACGGCCCCTCGGCCAGGATGGTGCCGTGCTGCAGCACCGTGACCCGGTCGGCCAGCTCCGAGACCACCCCCATGTTGTGCTCCACCAGCAGCACCGTCCGTCCGGCGCGCACCCGCTTAATCAGATCAATCATGCGGTGGACGTCCTCCAGGCTCATCCCGGCGGTGGGCTCGTCCAGCAGGAGCAGCCGCGGCTCCAGCGCCAGCACCAGCGCCAGCTCCAGGGCGCGCTTCTGGCCGTAGGGGAGGCTACGCACCTCACGGTTGGCCACCGTCGCCAGGCCGACCTGCTCCAGGACCTCCAGCGCGCGCTGGCGAAAGCGGCTCAGCACCCGAGCCGACGCCCAGAAGCGGTAGCCCCAGCTCGTCTTCGCCTGGAGCGCCAGGCCGACGTGCTCGATCGCGCTGAGCTGCTCGAACAGACTGGTGATCTGGAACGACCGGCCCACGCCCCGGCGGGCGATCTGCTCCGGCGGAAACCCGGTGACATCTTCGCCCTCGAGCAGGATTCGTCCCGCGGTCGGCTTCAGGAAGCCACTGAGCAGGTTGAAGAGGGTGGTCTTCCCGGCTCCGTTGGGGCCGACGAGCGCGTGCACCATCCCGGCGTCGACGCGCAGATCGACGCGCTCCAGCGCCCGGAAGCCGCGAAAGCTCTTGGTCAGCCCGTGAGTTTCGAGGATCGGCACACACCCACCACGGTGCACGGTGGGGTTGAGAGGACACCTCCAGGCTACTGGCGACCACCGGGTGTGTCAAGCTGCCAGGCGTAAGGCCTGTGTAAGGGTGTAGGCGCTACAGCACTTTGGCGGAGTGGGCGTGACAGCCAGCCGGGAAGGGTCGCCACCGCCCAACAACTACTGCGAACGACGTAGGAGAATACTTCGAAAGCCCCCTACCTCTCTCTCCACCGCGGACGTACTCTCGCAGGGCGGCAATCCGCGGTGGAGAGAACGCTCGAGCCCGCTGCCGCTCCGCGCACGCCCAAGCTCCGGGCGGCGTATTTGTGAACGCTGGCTGAATGGGGGTGCGCGTGCGGCTCTTCGGTTCGAAACGCCTGCGAATGGGCGTACTGGTCATGGCCGCGGTCGTGCTGGGCACACCACTCGCCTATCGCGGGATGGTCGAGCTGCGGAAGCCGTCGACGAGCCTCCGCTTCACGGATGTTGCGCTCGAGGCGGGTCTCCAGGACCGCGGCAACCGCGGCCGGGCGGTGGTCGCCGCCGACTTCAACGGCGACGGCTGGATGGACTTCTACTTCGGCAATCCGGGCGGGACCAGCCGGATCTTCTACAGCAACGGCCCGGGCCCCGACGGAACGATCACCTTCCGGCCGGGGCCAATCCTGCTCGACGGGCCGGAGGCCTTCGCCTTCGGTGCGGCCGCCGCCGACTATGACAACGACGGCAACCCGGACATCTTCGTCGCCGCCGGTGGTCTCGACACGGTCATGACGCAGATCGGCGCCCCGAACCACCTGTTCCACAACAACGGCGACGGCACGTTCACCGACGTGGCGGAGCAGGTGGGGGTCAATGGCCACCTGAACAAGGATACGGGCCAGCTTGAGTTTGTGGCCTCGGTGCAGGGGTCGTGGGGCGACTACGACCGCGACGGTTGCCTGGACCTGTACGTCTCCAATCAGAATGACTACGGCAACTCGCTGTTCCACAACAACTGCGACGGCACCTTCACCGATGTCACCAAGCCGGCCGGACTGGACATCGACACCCGCTCCATGGCCGCCACCTGGGGCGACTTCAACGACGACGGCTGGCCGGATCTGCTTGTCCCACACGCCCGTGGCGGGCACCACTCGCTCTATCTCAACAACCGCAATGGCACGTTCACCCGCATCAGCCCCAACGTGCTCGCCTCGCCCTGGGCCTCGTGGGCCTCAGCGGCGGCGGACGTGGATCAGGATGGCAAGCTGGATGCCTTTGGCTTCGCCGCTCACGGCGTGCGTGACACGAAGCTATCGCAGCGGCTGCGCGACCTGTTCACCTCGGTCGTAGGCATGGTGCAGCCGAGCTATCTCATCAAGGATATCGATCAGGATTACGAGGGGCTGTACGTCAACCAGGGCGTGGGCAAGAACGGGCTGGACTTCACTGATGAAGGTGGCTCCTCCGGCTGGAGTCCGAAGGGCGCGCGGACCGCGGCCTCGATGGGCAACCAGGTAGGCGATCTGAACAACGACGGCTTCCCCGAGATCTACCTTGGCGCCGGCTCGCCGGTCCAGGCCGATCGGGATCGCCTGTACGAGAACGTCACCCAGTTCGGCGGGCCGACCCGCTTCCACGACGTGTCCTACCTGGTCGACACCCCGGCGCCAGACGATCCGAACTTCAAGCTGAGCGGGCCGATCCCGGCCCAGGTGTTTGGGCTGCGGACGATCTGTGGCGACCAGCGCTATGAAGCGCTCCCGGGCGGCCCGGCCAGCGACCCGCGCTACTCCTTCGGCTGCGCCACGCTCGCCGCCACGCCGAACGATCCGAAGTACGTCGAGGGGACGTACGCCGGGATGAATTACAAAGCGCCGTACCCGTATCGCGGCCACGGCACGATCTTCGTCGACTACAACCGCGACAACAAGATCGACATCATGGCCGTCAAAGGTGGGCCGCTGACGATGCCATGGACGATCGAGCCGAATCGGCTCTGGCGTAACGACACTCCCAATGTGGGCGCGCTCCTGACGCTGAAGCTCGTGGGGCGGCTGAGCAATCGCGATGGCTCCGGCGCGCGCATCGTCGCCCACCCGTCGCTGGGCGGCAAGGAGCAGCCGGCGCGCTACGTCGACGTGCAGAGCCAATCGGGCTTCGGCGCCAGCCGCTGGGGCGAGACCTACATTGGGCTGGGCCAGGCCGACAAGGCCACGCTCGAGATTCACTGGCCGAGCGGGGTGGTGCAGGTGTTGCGCGACGTGGCGGTGAACCAGCGCCTGACCGTGAACGAGGCGGATGCGATCGTCTTTGGCGACAGTTTCGACCAGGCGATCGTCCCCGCCCTCTGGGAAACGCGCAAGGGCCAATGGACCTGGATGGGGCGGCAGGCTGAATCGTGTGGCGGAACCCTGGCCAGCCGCGAGGGTACCTTTGCCGGGAGCGATGGCGAGATCGTCGCGAAGCTGACCATAGACAAGACCGGGGCAGCTGGGCTGGTGGCCCGGCTCGGTGGCAGCGGCGGCGGGATCGCCGCCCTGGTGACGCCACGCGGATTGCAGGTCGGGCCGCTCGACCAGATCCATCAAGTGGCGCCCACGGATATCGGCCCGGTCGAGCCGGGGCGCATGGTGTTGCTGCGGATGAAGCTGCACGGAGAGTCTGTCCAGGTCCAGGCAGACGAGGGGCAGCCGGTCGCCGTCCAGGACGCCACGCCAGCCACCGGTCCGGTTGGACTCATGGTCGAGGATGGCTGCGCCCGCTTCGACTACATCGCGGTCACGCGGTAGCGGCTCTCAGCATGGCAGGAGCGCGTGGCCGGAGGCCTGGCGGTCTCGCAGGAAGGAGCAATGCATGACGGGGCGGGGGTTGGCACGGTATAGCGCGGCAGCATCGGCGGTGGCGCTGGCGACTCTGGTCGCCAGTTGCAGCGGCCTGGGAATCGGCAGGCCATCGACCGAGCTGCGCTTCACCGACGTGGCGCTCGAGGCGGGCATTCAGGACCGCGAGAACATGGCACGAGCCGCCGGGGCAGCCGACCTCAACGGCGACGGCTGGCTGGATCTCTATATTGGCAACCCGGGCGGGACCAGTCGGATCTGGTGGAACAACGGCCCCGGCCGAGATGGGAAGATCACCTTCCGCCCCGGCCAGGTGCTGCTGGACGGGCCGGAGCAGTTCGCCTTCGCCGCGGCGTTCGGCGACTACGACAACGACGGCAACCCGGACCTGTTCATCGCGACTGGCGGCGCCGACGGCGCGCTGTCGCGGGTCGAGTCCTGGGACTACCTGTTCCACAACCAGGGTGGCGGCAGCTTCGTCGACGTCACCGACCAGGCCGGGGTGAAGGGCCACCACAACAAGGACACTGGCGAGCTCGAGGCGGTCTCGTCCTCGCAGGGCGCCTGGGGCGACTACGACCGCGACGGCTGCCTGGATCTGTTCGTCTCCAACCAGCTCGACACGGGCAACACGCTGTTCCACAGCAACTGCGACGGCACCTTCACCGACGTCACCAAGCCGGCCGGGGTGGACATCGACACCCGCTCCATGGCCGCCACCTGGGCGGATTTCGACAACGATGGCTGGCTGGATCTGCTCGTCCCACACGCCAAAGGCGGGCACCAGTCCCTATATCGCAACAACCGCGACGGAACGTTTACCCGCATCACCTCCAACGCGTTCGCCTCGCCCTGGGCCACCTGGGCATCTACCGCGGCGGACTTCAATCAGGATGGCCTCGTCGACGGCGTCGGCTTCGCCTGGCACCAGGTGCGGACGAACGCCGTCAGGGCGCAGATTTACGACGTCTTCCGGTCGGTGGGAAACTTCTTCCTCGGGCTCGTCCGCACGCTCCCCAAGGAGGTCGACCAGGACTCGGAGGGCCTATACATCAATCGCGGGGGGATGACGTTCGAGGACCAGGCGGACTCGTCTGGGTTCAGTCCGAAAGGCGAGTCGACCGGGGCATCGATGGGCAACCAGGCCGGCGACCTGAACAACGACGGCCTGCCGGAGCTGTACACCGCCAACGGGGCACCCAACAGCGGGGACCACGACCGGCTGTACGAGAACATCACCCGGATCGGCGATCCGCAGGTCAGGTTCCGCAACGTCTCGTACCTGATCGACTACCCGGCGCCGGACGATCCGAACTTCCGCCTGACCCGCCCGGTTCCCGCCTACGTGCTGGGCCAGAAGACCCTCTGCGGCGCCGAGGGGCAGGAGGCGCTACGGAACGCTGCGGACACCGGCGGGCGCGGCGTGTTTGGCTGCGCCAGCATTCCCGTGGGGCCGAACGAGCCGAAGTTCCTGCCCGACATGACACCCGGGACGGCGTACAAGGCGCCATTCCCGTACCGCGGCCACGCAGTGGTCTTTCTGGACTACAACCACGACAACAAGATCGATATCCTCGCCGTCAAGGGCGGGCCGATCACCATGCCATGGACCATGGAGCCGAACCGGCTCTTCCGCAACGACACCCCGAACGTCGGGGCGCTGATGACGCTGAAGCTCATCGGGCGGCTGAGCAATCGCGATGGCTCTGGGGCACGCATCGTTGCCCACCCCTCCCTGAACGGCGTCGTCCAGCCAACACGCTACGCCGATGTGGCTGACACCTCTGGGTTCGGATCGAGCCGCTGGGGCGAGACGTACATTGGGCTGGGCCAGGCCGACAAGGCCACACTGGAGATTCACTGGCCGAGCGGGGTGGTGCAGGTGCTGCGCGACGTGGCGGTGAACCAGCGCCTGACTGTGAAGGAAGAGGACGCGCTCGCCTTTGGCGACAGCTTCGACCAGGCGATCGTCCCATCACTGTGGGAGCGCCGCAGCGGCGACTGGGCCTGGCAGGACCGCCAGGCGCAATCCTGCGGCGGGACGCTGGCCACTCAGCCCGGCGCGTACCAGGCGCAGGACGGCGTTCTGACCGCGAAGGTGACCGTGGATCGCGAGGGCAGCGCCGGGATCGTCGGGCGGCTGGGCGGCAGCGGCGGCGGGATCGCCGCGCTGATCACGCCGCGCGGGCTGGAGGCAGGGACGCTGGCGACCGTCCACCAGTCGGCCCCGGTGGATATCGGCCCGATCAAGCCCGGACGTATGATTGTGCTGCGGATGACGCTGCGCGGGGATACCGTGCAGGTCGAGGCGGACGGCAGCCAGCCGGTGACGATTCACGACGACAGCCCGAGCGCGGGGCCGCTCGGCCTAATGGTAGCCGGCGGCTGCGCCCGATTCGACTACGTTGGAGCGGGTCGCTAAGCTGTAAACCGTGCGTGCGGACCGTCCCGTCTGGCTCCTCGGCTGGCTCGCGTCCCTGGTCGTGCTGGTGACGTGCTGGGTGGACGCAGCCCGCGCACACGGGCTCGTGGTGCGGACGGACCCGCCGGCCGGGGCGGTGCTCCGCGAGCCACCGCGGCAAATCTCGGTCTGGTTCACCGAGACGGTGCTGCCAGAGTTCGCCGCCGTGCGCGTGCGTGGGCCGCACGGGGAGCCGATCAACGTCGGAGCCGGCTACGTCATCCCGGGCGAGGACCGCCGCTACGTCGCCGCGCTGCCGCCGGACGCGTCGAAGGGCACCTACCTGGTCACCTGGCGCTTCTTCTCCCGCATCGACGGCCATCTGAGCGTCGGGTCGTTCCCCTATAGCATCGGCGTGGCGCCGTCGGTCTGGGACGCTGGCGACAGCCTGGATACGCCCACTGCCGTCGAATCGGTTGCGCGCTGGCTGACGCTCGCTGGCAGCGCCGTGGCAGCCGGAACACCGCTGGCACTGCTGCGGGCGATGCCGAAGTCGGCCGCGACCCGCCGCCTCCTCGCGCTGCTGCGGACTGGCGCCACCGCCGTGCTCGTCGGCGTGCTGGTCGAGGCCGTCGACCGCGTCATGCAGGCGGGCAGCGGCGCCTTCGGAACGCAGTTCCTGACGCTGCTACCAGGCTCGCTCGCCGGGGCGCTCTTGCTCGGCAAGCTCGGCCTGGCGGCTGCGCTCTTGCTCACCGCGACACGTGGGGCAATCAAGCCGCTGCTCGCCGTGGGCATTGGGTTCCTGGTCACCAGCGCCGCGGCGGGGCACGCGGCCAGCACCCCCTGGCCGGCGGCTGCGCTGCCGTTACAGATCGCGCACAACCTGGCCTCCGCCGTCTGGGTGGGTGGGCTGCTGCTCATCGTCATGGTTCGGCTCACCCGGGCAAGCGAAGGGTCCGGTGAGCTGGGAGCGGTGATCCAGCGGCTCTCGCCACTGTTCCTGGCCTCGGCCGCGGTGCTCATCGCCAGCGGTGTGGCCCGCGCAGTGATGGAAGTGGGCTCGGTGGAGCGGCTGCTGGGCACGAGCTACGGCTGGCTGCTGGAGCAGAAGGTCGCCCTGGTGCTGGCACTGCTGATGCTCGGGGCGACAAGCTTCCTGCTGAGCCGCGGCCGCGCCGTTCCGCGCCCAGCATTTCGGACCGTCGTCATCCTGGAGGCACTGGTGGCGCTGGGGGTACTGCTGGCGGCCGGGCGCCTGGCCCAGGCCGAACCGGCCCGGGAGGCGATAACCGTCGCTGGCCCGGCCTGGCCTGCGCCGGCGCAGGAGCACGCGGCGGACGGCCTGGTAGTGGGGATCAGCCCACCGGACGATGGCTCCTCGGCGTTGCGGCTGGTGGTGCGGGCGGCGCAGACCGGCCAGCCGTGGCCAGCGGCGCAGGTCCGGGTGCGCTTCGCGGAGCCCACCGCGGCCGACGCTGCCGCCGACGTCCAGGCACAGCCGGTGGGTAGCGGCCACTTCGTAGTCCCCACCTCGGCCGCCAACCCGACCGCCCTGCAAGTCGTGGTGGAGGGCGCGCCCCAGGGAGCCGAGCTGCTCACCCGCTTCGGCCTGGGGCAGCCGAGCACGAGCAGCCCAGCCCCGTTCCCCGACGCCCCGGCGGTACTGACCCGCGCCCTGCAGACGATGCGGGCGCTGGCGTCGGTACGTGTGCGAGAGCAGGTGGCCGATCTCCCGGTCCGTCCGGTCGCGCAGGAGGTCACCTGGGCAGAGTATCAGGCGCCGGATCGGGCGCGCTACTGGATCGAGAACGGGCCGGCTGGGATCGTCATTGGGCAGGACGAGTACACCGAGAGCGCCAATGGGTGGGCGAAGCTGCCGCGCGTGCACGTGTTTCAGCTCCCAGCGCACTTCGATTACCTGCTGCACGCGCTCGACACCAAGCTGCTCGGGACCGCGGTGGTGGCTGGCGAGCGGACGACAAAGGTGCTGCTGTACGACCCGCAGCGGAGCGTGACGGTAACCCTCTGGGTAGCAGACGACGGGCGTATCCTGCGCGAGCTGACCGACGAGAGCCAGACTCGCGACGCCGGCGGAGGCGACTTCGTCACCCGCGACTTCTACGACTTCAACGCCGTCCCCGACATCGTCGCCCCCCCAACCTCGTAGCCCCATACCCCCACGGGGCAACCGTGGCAACGCTGGCCTGCAGCGGGCCGCACCCCAGCTCAGATGGAGAGAACGGCCTGCCACACCCCGCGCCGGCGCAGCGTGACCCCGAATAGGGGGCGCACGGCGGGCGGTTCGACACACGGGCGCCGCCCGCGCATCAGGAGCGGCAGCTCGCGAAGGCTGCGCCGCTTACTGGGGGCTGCCGCCCGCGCAGGTGCCGCCCGGCTGGCCTGTGGTCCCCGCGCTCCGCACCTCCACCAGCTCCGAGGACTCGGAGCCACCGTGGATGACGACGGACTTCACCATCCCGACGCAGAGCGCGTAGTCCTTGTTCTCCACCACGCTCGGCTCGAGCGGGCTCCATTCCTTCGTCAGCAGCGCGTGCTGGAACGCCCCATAGGGGACCGTGACCGACTCGTCCAGGCTCTGCACCGCGGCCATGTCCTCGGCCACCCCGGCGGCGCACTCCTGGCGATAGACGTCCCCGACATGGGGATGCGCTTCCATGATGATGCTCGGCTGGGCCCCATTGTGGCCCCCCAGCCAGGAACCGGCGAAGCTGATCGGGTTGAACTCGACCGACGCCTCGCCAAAGTACCAGACGTTGCCGTCCTTGTCCTGGGCGTACCAGTCGATCGTCGACTCCACCGGCGCCCCGCTGGGGGTGGTCACTATGTCCCGTACCGCGGTGGTGACGATGCCGAGGACCACCCTGGTGTCGTGGGTGACCTCCACCGTGTCCTTATTGGGCTGGCCATCTCGCTGGCCCGCGTAGATGAAGGTGGTGCCTGGCAGAAGCGGGAGATAGGGATTGTCGATCTGGCGGACAAAGTCGGCCGGGCTGGGGAGCGGGGGGCATTGCGGACGGGCGGCCGGACTTCCCGCCACCGTGGGACGAGCGGCGGGTCCAGCCAACGCCCCCGTGGGTAGGAGCAGCGAGACGGCGACGATGGCGCCGAACACCCCCAGGCAATACCGCGGCACGTGCAGCATGTCTCCCTCCTGAGCGAGCGCGGCCGAAACTGCACGCGGCCGGCTCGTGTCACGTGCTCAGATCGGGCGCCCTCCTCTCTACCATGGGCCTTGTACCTAAACCGGAGATGAACATCCACGAAGCCGTTGCCATCGCTTGATACACTGGCCCCACCATCGGGGGTCGCCATCGTGCGTGTGCTGGTGGTGGAGGATGAGCTGAAGCTGGGCACCGCCCTGGAGGAGGGCCTGCGGCACGCCCAGTACATTGTGGACCTGGCCCTGGACGGCGCGGAGGCGCTCCAGTTCGCCCGAGCGGCGGCGTACGATGTCATCGTGCTGGATGTGCTCCTGCCCGGGCTGGACGGGCTGGAGGTGTGCCGGCGGCTGCGCGCGGCCGGCGCGCGCACGCCGATCCTGATGCTGACTGCCAAGGACACCGTGGCCGACCGCATCGCCGGCCTGGACAGTGGTGCGGACGACTACCTGGTCAAGCCGTTCGCCTTTGGCGAGCTGCTCGCCCGGCTGCGGGCGCTGCTGCGGCGTGAGGCAGCCCGCAAGGAAGGCATCCTGCGGCTGGCAAGCCTGTCGCTCGACCCAGCGACCCAGGTCGTCCGCTGGCTCGATCGCCCGATCGAGCTGACGCCACGCGAGTTCCGCATCCTTGAGCTGTTCCTGCGCCACCCCGGCTGGGTGATCGGCCGTGATGCCCTCATCGAAAGCGTCTGGGGCTTCGACTTTCCGGACTCGTCCAATCTGGTCGAGGTCTACATCGGCCGCCTGCGCCGCAAGCTAGCGGCACACGCGGTGACGGCGGTGATCGAGACGGTGCGCGGGGCCGGGTACCGGCTGCGGGAGCCCGAGCGATGATCCCCTCCTGGCGCCGCTGGCCGGCCCGGACGCGCCTGACACTCTGGTACGTCCTGCTCCTGGTGGTCACCCTTGTGGTGCTGGGCGGGCTCGGGCTGTGGGCGATCGGGCGGACCCTCCGGGCAGATGCGGACGAGGTGCTCCGCTCCGATGCTGTCGCGGTGGAAGCCGAGGTCGACGTGGTGAAGGGGCAGGTGCGGTTCGACGTAGACGACAGCTCCGACTTCCGGCCGCTGGAGGCGGAGCTGGTGGGGCTTGACGTAGTCCGCCTGTGGGATCGGGGCCGACGCACCGTCTACCGCCAGGAGCTGGTGCCGGGCCTCCCGACGGCTGATGTCGCCACCCTTGAAGCCGTCCTGGCCGGGCAGAGCGAGTACCGCACCGAGCACGCCGGGGATGGGACGAGCGTTCGCCTCTACGCTGAGCCGGTGCGCGATCGGGGCAAGATCATCGGCGTCATTCAGGTGGGTCGCTCCGAGGCGCAGCTCGAGGCGTTCCTGGCCCGGCTGCGGCTGCTCGGCGCCGGCGGGGTGCTGGCCGCCCTGGCGCTCGGCTGGGCGGGCGGGCACGTGCTGGCAGCGTGGGCGCTGACGCCGGTCGATCGGATCACCCGCGCCGCCGAGCGGATCGGCGCCCACCTGCTCTCGGAGCGTCTGGCGCCACCGCCCACCGACGACGAGCTGGGTCGCCTGGTGGCCGCCTTCAACGGGATGATCGGCCGCCTCGACCAGGCGTTCCAGCGCGAGCGACGCTTCACCGCCGACGCCTCTCACGAGCTGCGGACGCCGCTGGCGAGCATCCGCACCCAGACAGAGGTCGCGCTCGACCGCCCGCGCGACCCGGAGCGCGACGCGCGCGTCCTGGCCAGCATTCGCGACGAGAGCGAGCGCCTGGGCCGCCTGGTGGACGATCTGCTCGCCCTGGCGCGGGCCGACGCCGGCCAGCCGCTGGAGCTGCGGCCGGTGGATCTGGAGGAGATCGTCGCCGACGCGAGTGCCCGGATCGCCCCCCGTGCTCGTGAGCGTGGGCTACGGCTGACTGTCAACGTGGCGGAGACGGGCCCGGTGCGCGGCGATGCCACCTGGCTGACCCAGGCGCTGGTGAACCTGCTGGACAACGCCGTGCGCCACACCCCGCCGGGCGGGCAGGTCGCGCTGTCCCTGACGGCCGCCCCGGGTGGGGCGTTGCTTGAAGTGGCCGACACCGGCGAGGGGATCGCCGCGGAGCATCTGCCCCACCTGTTCCAGCGCTTCTACCGCGTCGACCAGGCCCGTGCCCGCGCCGGCGGCGGCGTCGGCCTGGGGCTGGCGATCTGCGACTGGGTCGCCAGCGCCCACGGGGGACGCCTGAGCGTGGACAGCCAGCTCGGCCAGGGCACCGCCGTCCGCCTCTGGCTGCCCAGCGCCCGCGCACCCCGCGCAGCAGCACCGCTGGGCGACTCCTTCGCCGGGGACGGCCTCACTTCCGAGGCCCGTGAAGCTCCCGCACCCGGCCGGAGTGTCGCCGCGCCGCCGCGGCCGCTGGCCAATGATGGAGAATGAGGCGAGAGGCATCTCTCTGTAGCCCCGAGCAGCGGCGCGTACGCCCCGGAAGCACGCGAGCCAACCACCGCGCGACCTGGAGGTTGCGGTATCGTTCGTTGGGCTCGCCTGCCGGCAATGGACCGCGGAGCCTACAGACTGCGCAACGCCTCGACCACGGGTCGGCGGGAGGCCGCTTGGGCACCCAGCACCGCCAGGACGGTAGCGCCGAACGCCGCGATGGACACGACCACCAGGTAGAGCCAGGGGACGGCGAGTGTCTCGGGTGGCGGGTCGAACACGCCGGCGAGAACGGTCACCAGCATCGTCGCGACGCACAGCCCAGTGAGTGCCCCGATCAGCGCGCCGCCGGCGAGCACCAGCAGCCCCTCGCTCCAGAGAAAGCTGGCCAACTGCTCCTCCGTTGCCCCGAGGGCTGCCAGGATCGCAAAGGCGCGGCGCCGCTCGGCCAGGCTGAGCCCCATCACCAGGCCGGTCGACCCAGCCACCAGGAGTACTGCGAAGCTGAGCTCAAGCCGCGTGAGCCCTCGCAGATCCACTGCCGTCAGGCTGGAGCTGATCGCCCGCTGCGTGGTGCCAATATCGGTGACCCGAGCACCCGCCAGGGCCTGAACCAGCACCTGCACCCGGCGAGCAACCTCGGCCGGGTCACCGCTTGTACGCAGCAGCACGATCTCCGCCGCGTCGGTACCGGTCTGCTGGGCAACGTAGCTAGCGTTTGCCACCAGGAACGAGTCCTTCGGCGCGGTGGGGAACTCGCGCACCACCCCTACGAAATGGAACGGGATGACATGGTACTGGTGGTCGCGCACGTCCTGCAGGCGCAGGTTGAGCAGGTCGCCCGGCTGGAGCTGGTAGTCCGTCACCGTCTCCTCGGACACCAGCACGCCGTCCGGATGGTTCGCTAACGCACCAAGCACCGCTGCAGCGTCGCCCCCTGCGAAGAAGGCGTTGGACAGGTGCGTCGCGTCGCCGATGTGCAGCGGGTCAATGCCGTACAGATCCTGAAGATCGTTCCCGACATAGGCAAAGCGGTGCTGCATGAGCTGCATCGCCACCACCCCCGGCAGTGTCCCGAGCGCGCTCCCCAGCGCGCTCGGCGGCGCAGCGGTCGTCCCGGTGACGGTCACGTCCGCGCCGTTGGTCAGCTCGGCGTCCACCCGCGATTGGGCGTTGTAGGTCGTGTTGAAGATCGCGGTGGAGGTGGCGAAGGAGAACGCCAGCGCTACCAGTACCACACCGCGAATCACCAGCGCCCGCTGGCGCGCCAGCGAGGCCGCCACTACCCCGGAGAGGCCATGGGCGATCGGGGCAAGCAGTCGGGAGACGGTCGCGCGGCCGCGGCCCAGGACGACGTCCCACACCCGTGCTGCCAGCAGGCTGACCCCGATCCAGAAGCAGACCGGCGCGAGGAACGTCTGATATGCGACCGAGGTCTGCGTCACTCCCTCAGGCGCCAGCACCACCTGGTAGCCGCTGCTCGCCGTCTGCCAGAAGGCGAGCACTGCGATCACAACGAGCAGGACGTCGAGGTAGAGGAGCTGCCAGAGCGGCCGGCGCGAGCGCCCGACAACCACGCGGGAGGCAGCGACCGTGGACCGGCGAACCTCCAGCCAGGCCGGCGCGAGCGTTGCTACCCCCGCCACAATAAAGCCGATGGTGGCAGCGCCGCCGAACCAGAGCGCGGTCGTTGGGGTAGCCAGCAGCTCGGGCGAGGCGATGGCCGCGGCCGCGCCAAAGGCGAAGGCAACGCCCAACACCGCACCGCCGAGCGCCACACTCAGCGCCTCGACGGCTGCCAGGGCGAGAATCCGCCCGGTGGAGGCGCCGCGGATGCGTAGCAGCGCCTGCTCCCGGCGTCGCCGCCCGGCTCCCGACGCGGCAACGGCCAGGGTGAGCACGAGCGAGAGGATGACCCCGGGTAGCCCGAGGAAGACGAACAGCACCCGGGCGTACAGGGCGTCGGAGCGCGCCCCATCGAGGCGCGCGGCTAGGTTGTTGGCCACCAGGCCACTGCCTGCAATACGCGCCTCCAGGTTACGCGCCCGCTGCTGGGCAGCGACGAAGGCCTCCTCCGGGCTCGACGGGAGGTCGCGTGTGAGCCGAACGTGGAGCTGGAGGTGGACCGAGTCAGGCCGGGCCTGCGCTTGCGGATCGAACAGCCGATGCCACAGGTCTAGCGGCAGCACGAGCACATCGTCCGGGGGCGCCTGCGGCGCCGCGCCCGGCGGCACCCCGACCGCCTGGAAGAATGAGTCGGCGTTGGGGAGATCGACGACGCCGTCGATCTGCACCGCCGCTGGCGGTAGGCCGACCCGGTGGATCGTAACCATGTCCCCCACGGTGACGTTGAGGTTAGCCGCCGTCTGCTGGGCCACTAGGACGCCATCGAGCGAGCCGATCAGCGGCCGCAGCTCAGCCGGGAACTCCTGCGCGTACTGACTGCTGATCCCGACGACCTTGCCTGCGCCGGTGTTCTGCTCTGCCCCGCCGGCCATGGCGCTCAATCCCTCGATGTCGGCATAGCCCACCTGCTCAAGCGCGGTGTATCCCGTCGCTTGTCCCACAGCCGCAGTCACCGCGTCGACGTCGGCGGTCGGGACGAGCTGGACCTGCCAGTCGACCGGAACTCCCTCGACTGTCCGCTCTGTCATAGAGGCAGCGCTGGAGGTGACGAACGCGCCGATCGCGCCGAGCAGGGCCACGGCCAGCGCGACACCGAGCATCGCCCCGATCAGGCGCCCGGATCCGCGCACGAGCAGGCCCTTGAGCCAGATGGCGGCGAGCAGCATCAGCCCCACGCCTCCAGAATGCCGCGCCGCAGCCTCCAGACCGTCCGCATCCGCTCGGCTACACTGCGATCGTGGGTGGCGACGACGAGCGCGGCCTCCGTCCCCTCGAGAGATGCCAGCAGCGCGTCGAGCAGGTGCTGCGCTGTGGCCCGGTCGAGCTGGCCGGTGGGCTCGTCTGCGAGGATCAACCGCGGGCGGCAGGCGAGCGCACGCGCCACCGCGACCCGCTGCGCCTGCCCACCCGAGATCTCCTCTGGGAGCGCGTCGACCAGCGGGAGCAGGTCCAGCCGCGCCAGCGCCCGCAGTGCCGCGGCGCGCGCCTCGCTGGCGCTGACTCGCTCCAGCAGAAGCGGCAGCTCGACATTCTCCACCACCGTCAGGGGCGCAAGCAGGCTCGGCATCTGAAACACGAACGCCACCCGAGCCGGGCGGCGATCGGCACCTGGCCCAAGCCCGGGCCAGCGAACGGTGCCTCCGGTCGGGGTATCGAGTCCGCCCAGCAGGTGCAACAGCGTCGACTTCCCGCCCCCGGATGGCCCGATGACCGCGATCCGGTCACCGGGCAAGATCGTGCAGGTGGCCGAGGCGAGCGCAACGACGGGCCGGCCGCCAACCCAGTAGGTGCGCTCCAGCGCGTGCGCCTCGACGAGCGCGGCTGGCCCGTCGCCGTGCCTCGTCCGGGCGGGCGCGGTCGCCAGCCCCCGATTGGGCGGATAGGTGCCGGTGTCGACGGCCTCAGGATGTGGATCAGGCATCGACAACCTTCCCGTCGCGGAGGCGCACCACCCGGTCGGCGTGCGCGGCCAAGGCTTCGCTGTGAGTGACGATCAGCGTGGCCTCGCCGGCGTTGCGACGCGCCTTGAACAGGCGCAGCAACATCATCTCAGTCTCGGCGTCGACCTCGCCGGTCGGCTCATCCGCCAGCAGGACCGGCGGCGATACCGCCAGCGCGACCGCCAAGCCGGCGCGTGCCGCCTCGCCCCCGGAGAGCTGCGCCGGATAGGCGGCCCGGCGCTCACTCAGCCCAACCAGGTCGAGCAGCTCGTCCACCCGGCGAGGGTCGACCACACCCGCCAGGCACATCCGGGCCAGCATGTTGTCGGCCACCGAGAGGTGGTCGAACAGATTGCCCGATTGCAGCAGGATGCCGATCTTGGTCGCCCGCATCGCGGCGCGCGCGGCTTCCGGGCGGCGAGTCAGCCGCGCGCCGAGCAGCTCCACGTAGCCCCCGTCCGGCTCGTCGAGCCCGGCGAGGCAGGCGAGCAAGGTGGATTTGCCACTCCCCGACGGCCCAAGGATGGCGACGATCTCGCCACGATCCAGGTGCAGGCTCACCCCTTGCAGGGCGAGTGTCTCGGCATCCCCCACGTGGAAGAACCGGTACAGGCTGAACGCTTCCAGCACACGCACGTTCAGCGCCACGCGAAGCTTTCGAGCATCTGGCGGAACGCGTCGACGTTATCGACCCCGTGCGGGGTGCTGAGCGTCAGGATCGCCAGACGAGCAGGGCCGGCAACGTAGTAGCGATCCACATCCAGCAGCACACGCTTCCCGGTGACCGGATTCGGCGGGGCGAGCGTCGTGTAGCGCAGGTGGGGCACCTGCGTTCCGCGCACGCCAACCGTGTCGACCGAAAGCCGTTGATAGGAGGCTGCCGAGGTCTTGAGCGCCGGCTCGTCTACGGTGACCACATAGCCCTGTATATCGCCGCCCGGGGGCAGCGGGACGAGCGTGACCTGCTCGGAGCTGTCCTTGTCTCGGAATTCCACCCCGCTGTCCGGCAGGTCCTGGTGCTGCCAGCCCTCGACATACTGGATCGAGTAGTGCCCAGCGGCGCTCGTGTAGGTCAGGAACACGGCGTTGTCCGGGATGTCGCCGGCGGGTGACACGTCGGTGCCGGCATCTGTCGGCTCTGGGCTCGGGGTTGCGGTGGGCAGGCGAGCACCACCCGCCGCAGCAGCCATCGTCGGTACGGGTTGAGCGGTCGCCGCGCTACTCGATCGGACCGTCGGCGCCACCGACGTGGCGGCTGCGTTCGGGGCCGGGGTGCCGGTGGCAGCGCTCTTCGCCGCCTTCGGCGCCGACGTTGCCTTCGGGGCTCGCGTCGGTTTTGGGGTAGGCTCGGGTGCGGCTGCCCCGGTGAACTGGCTGCACCCGGCGACGGCGAGCGCCGCAACGAGCAGCAGGAGGGTCAGGGAGCGAACGATGGAGCTAGGCATGGGTGGCATTAGTCCGGAGCATCATTGCCGTTCGCGTTCGGCGGCTCGGTCGGGACCGGCGTGGCGGTAGGGAACGGCGTAGCCGTGGGCGGGGCGCTCGTGGGCTTCGGCACCGGGGTGGCTATGGGACGGGCCGGGGGCGGGGCGGCTGCTTCCCAGTCGAAGCGCTGGTCGTTCGGCCGGCTCTGCAGCCCAAAGGGTCCATTAATCCAGGTGGTCGACCCGTTGGTAAAGGCCGTCCAGTTATCCGACTTACGCCATACGAGCAGGCCCTTAGTCGTGTCCTGCAGCCCATCGCCATTGTCCGGATTGTGGTATTCGCTGTCAACGCAGTCGCCGACAATGTCTGGGATCAGGTCATGCAGTGCGCGGAACCCGAGCTGAAACGTGCAGGGCGCCGGCTCGGGCCGCGCCGCCGCGATCATGCTTGGGGCAGCGGCTCCCGCGGCAATACCCAGTGACAACAGGATCGCCGCCATTTGCTTGTACCGCAAGGATGCACCTCCAAGGATAGGCATCCAGCCTGCGCGAAGTGTATAGCTACAACATTAAGCGCCAATTAATTCGATCATGAGCTTGCTCGATTTGGATTAGCTAATCTATGCTTCAGTAGGATCAAATACTACTTGGCCAAGATTCAGCGACATCAAAGCAGCTCTGCGCAGCAGAACATAGGGATAACATCTAATGATGGGGAGGGTGCAAGGGATCAAGAAAAACGAAGCTTCATACGTCGGCCAAGGCGTCTAACCGGATCAGGCGACTGAGCATGGCACAACTGGGCATAGAGCCGGGGTGATGGCCGGACCAGGCCCGGCCATCACCCCCCGAGGCTAGTGTTCGCCCTGGAAGTCTCCCTCCTGCTGGACATCGGCTCCGGTGTCGGATTCGTTCGAGTTCTGCTCGTTGTTGTCCCCTCCCCCATTCTCGTCGTTGTTACTCGCGTTGTCGTTGGAGCCATTGGACGAGCCGGGCGCAGCGGCCGCCGATGACATCTGTGGCGAAGAGGGCACCCGGAGCAACGCTGACATGCTCAGCGCCTGATCGCTGACAGTCTCCTTCTCCTCGCCAGCTCCCACTGGCTCGACCTGCAGCACAGCCCCGTTACCGGCATCGACCTTGACGTCCTGGGCTTGCCCGCCCTTGTCGACGAGCTGAACGCTGAAGATGAGCGTCCCGTTCTCATTGCCGAGCTCCACGTTCTGGACCGTTGCGCCTGGGAACCCCGCCAGCGCCGCCGCCCGGGCCTGGTCCGCGCTGATCCTGGCCAGGCTGGCCAGCTTCGCTGCCTCTTCGACCTCAGTCTGCCCAGAGAGGTCCTGCGGCACGGTGATCGAGCCGGTGTAGCTTGGCTGTGCCTCCTCCTGCTGTGTCGTTTGGTCCGGCGCTGTCTGGGCAAATGCCGCGCCGACCATCATCCCCGCGAACAGCCCGGCCGCGGCGAAGCCGTACGCTGCACCTCTCCGCAGGGCTGCCAAGCCGAACACAGCCCACTCTTTCTCCGTCATCGTGATCCAACCTCCTGCTGGTGTCAGTGTCGTCGTGGCACGGGTTAGCGCAGCCTGGTCAGCGCACAACCAGCCCGACGACAGCGAGAGGGCAGCGGGAGCACCCCTTCCGGCCTTGGGGATCTCCAGTCCCCGTGCCCTGAGGAGGACCCCCTACCCTCACGGAGCAGTCTCGGGCGCAGAGATGAAGCCTCTATGAAGCCAGTCTGAAGTGGTCCTCACGCGGCGGGGGAGGCTGGCGGGCGTGATCCTACGCTTGCTGCCGAGCGGTTCCATCCGTGCACTGGTGTCCAGCGTGAGCATGGGCGCACCTCTCCCCGCCGCGCGAGGACGCGAGCGGGAGGCACACGGTGAAGGTCGTTCCACGGCCAGGCCAACTCTCCACCGTGATCTCACCCCCGTGCGCTCGCGCGATCCACTGGCAGATCGCCAACCCCAACCCTGCTCCACCATCCGCTCGCGAGCGCGCGGCATCGACACGGTAGAAGCGCTCGAAGATGCGGGGCAGGTGCTCTGGGGGGATGCCGACACCGGTGTCAGCAACCTTCAATACCGCTCGCCCGTCGTCACGTCTCACTGAGACGGTGACCGCGCCGCCGGCGGGGGTGTGGCGCAAGCCATTGTCGATGAGATTCACCAGGAGCTGCGTCAGTCGAGTCTGGTCGCCTTCGACGCTGATTGGCTCCAGCGGCTCATCCGCGCCGCGCTGCAGCGCCACGCCACGCGCCTGGGCCAGGGGTGCCATCGCAGCCAGCACGTCATCCCTCAAGTCCTGAAGTGCCAGCGGCTCCAGCTCGAATCGCTCCTGGCCGGCGTCCGCGCGTGCCAGCGCGAGCAGATCGTCGAGAAGCCGGGCCATGTGCGCGGCGTTCGCGCGTATCGTCGCCAGCGCGTGTCGATAGTGAGCGGGAGTGCGGGGGCGCTTCAGCGCCAGGTCCGCCTCGCTCATCAAAATCGCCAGGGGGGTCCGCAGCTCGTGCGATGCGTCCGCGGTGAATTGTCGTTGTCGCTGAAAAGCCGCGTCGAGGCGCTCCAGCATCTGGTCGAACGTGGTCGCGAGCCGCCCGACCTCGTCCGCGCTCGTCGCCATATTGAGCCGTCGGGAGAGATCCTCGGCGCTCATGCTGGCCGCCGCTCGGGTAACCCGGTCGATCGGTCCCAGCGCTCGGCCGGCGAGGAACAACCCGCCGGCGATGGCGAGGATCAGCGTTGCCGGGATGACAACTGCCAGCACGATCACCAACTGGCTCAGGGCGACTTCTACACCCCGCTCCGAACGCTCCACCTGGAGCACTCCGACAAGCTGGCCCTCGTCGACGACCGGCACGACCAGCACCCGCCACCGCTCACCATCGGCAGCCTGAACCGTTAGCAAGCGCTTCTGGCCGCCTGCCGCTGCCGCGAGCACCTCAGGGAGGACCGGCAGGGGCTGGCGAGCATTGCTGGCGATGAACCGCTGCCCGCTACGGTCGTAGAGCGACGCGATCGTCCCCGCGGTGAGCGTGTCCAGCCCGTCGCCGAACCCTGGCTCGCCATTCTGCACGTCGATGGTGCTCACCACCTGCTGGGCATCGGCGGCCAGGGAGTGATCCAGTTCAGCGTACAGTGTGTAGGAGAGGCTCAGGTAGAGAACCGCGCTAACGCCAACCAGAATCACAGCGAGCAGCGCCACGTACCACAGGGTCAGCCGCACCCGAATCGTGTGTAGCGCCACACAGGCGCGGCGCAGTCGCTCGCCGAGCCTGCTCACACGCGTGGTGCCCTCAAGCGGTAGCCCATACCGCGAACCGTCGCCAGGAGCCGTGGCTCGGTGTCATCGCCGAGCTTGCGTCGCAGCGAGTGGACGTACACGTCGACGACGTTCGACATCGCCACGAAGTCGAAGTCCCAGACATGCTCGGCGATCTGTGTCCGGGTGAGCACGCGGTTGGGGTTGCGGACGAAGTACTCGAGCACGGCGTACTCCTTGCTGGTCAGCTCGATCAGCTTGCCAGCACGGCGGACCTCTCGGCTTGCCGTGTTTACCTCCAGATCACCCACGCGCATGACCGGGTCCTGGAACGGGCCACCGCGGCGCAGCAGCGCCCGTAACCGGGCGAACAATTCCCCGAACGCGAACGGCTTGACCAGGTAGTCATCCGCGCCACTGTCCAGGCCGGTGATGCGGTCGTCGACGGCGTCACGGGCGGTCAGCATCAGGACGGGCATGTTTCGCCGCAGTGCCCGGAGCCGGCGGCACACCGCGTAGCCGTCGAGCTGGGGGAGTAGGACGTCGAGGATCACGAGGTCGTACGGCTCGAGCTCAGCAAGGTGAAGCCCGTCTTCACCGGTCGCGGCGACGTCGACGGCGTACCCGTGCTCCGCCAGGGCGCGCCGCAAGACCCCGGCGAGCCTCCGGTCATCTTCGACAATCAGGATCCGCATCCCGCTCTCGCGTCGCAGGGGGTTGCACTGGGCGCGGCGGATTCGCCGCGCCAGATCATACGTACCGGCGCGACATGAAGCCTTTATTAAGCCGAGCGCGTGGGCGATGCTGGCGGCGGTGGACGGCTCAGCAGCGATCGCCAGGCCAGGCTCACGCCTCGAGGCTCTCGGGACGCGCGGGGGACACCGCTACCCGGGCGGTTTCAGGGCATCCAACAGCCGCGTGGCGACGCTCCCGGTCGTCGGCATCGACGGCTGCTGGCACTGGAGGGATGGACGGTGCAGCGGGCAGCCAGAGGCTGAAGGTGGCCCCGCACCCCGGTTCGCTCTCAACCTCCAGCCGTCCGCCGTGCGCAACCGTCCCACCGGGCGTGGTGGCAGCCGTTGGGACTATGCCGCCAGCGAGCGCATCACCGCGATGAGATTCGCCTTCACCTCGAAGCCGACACCCGGCACCTCCGGGAGCCGGACGTAGCCGTCCTGGACCGGGATGCCATCGGCGAAGCCGCCGAACGGCTGGAACACCCCCGGGTACGACTCGTTGCCCCCCAGCCCCAGCCCGGCGGCGATGTTCAGCGACATCTGGTGGCCGCCATGGGGGATGCAGCTCCGCCAGGACCAGTCGTGCACCCGCAGCATCTCCAGGATACGCAGGTATTCCACCAGCCCGTAGCTGAGCGCTGGGTCGAACTGCAGGATGTCACGGTCCGGCCGCATCCCGCCGTAACGGATCAGGTTGCGGGCGTCCTGCACAGAGAACAGGTTCTCGCCGGTGGCCAGCGGCCCCTCGTAGTGCCTGGCCAACTCCGCCTGAAGCGCGTAGTCCAGCGGATCGCCTGGCTCCTCGTACCAGCGCAGCCCGTAGGGCGCCAGTGCCTCGGCGTAGGCGAGGGCAGTCTCCAGGTCGAACCGCCCATTGGCGTCGACCGCGAGCGCTTGGCCACTGCCGACGACCTCCAGCACGGCCTCGATCCGCGCCAGGTCCTCCTCCAGCGGGGCGCCGCCAATCTTCATCTTGACCACGGTGTAGCCCTGGTCAAGGTAGCCGCGCATCTCGTCCTGCAGCGCTCGCAGGTCCTTGCCCGGCTGGTAGTAGCCCCCCGCCGCGTAGACGAAGACCCGGTCGTCCGCCTGGCCGCCCCGGTACCGCTCGGCGAGCAGACGGTACAGCGGCTTCGCCTCGATCTTGGCGACCGCGTCCCAGACCGCCATGTCGATCACGCCCACCGCGACGGAGCGCTCTCCGTGGCCGCCCGGCTTCTCCCCCTGCATCATCGTTCGCCAGATCCGATGCGGATCGAGGTTCGTCCCGCTGTCGTCCACCAGCGTCTCCGGGTCCGCCTCCAGCACCCGGGGGATGAACCGCTCGCGGAGCAGCCCGCTGGCGGCGTAGCGGCCGTTCGAGTTGAATCCGTAGCCGATCACCGGCCGTCCATCGCGCTGGACGTCGGTGATGACCGCGACGACGGAGGCGGTCATCCTCCTGAAGTCGATGTAGGCGTTGCGGATATCGGAGCTGATTGGAACAACCGTCTCGCGGATCTCGCGGATCCGCACTCCGGCGCGGCGCTGGCTCACGGACACGGCTCCCCTTTCTGTAGCACCGCTAGGACGCGGCGCGGCGAGCCGTCTGGCGGAGCAGCGGGGCGACGCGCCGGATGAACAGCCGCACCGTAGCGTAGTCTACCGGGGCGCGAACGCCGAGCAGGAAGTCGCCCACGCCCAGCTCGGCGTAGCGGAGCAGCCGCTCTGCCGCCTGCTCCGGGGTGCCGGTCAGCACCCGGTCGGCCACGGCCTCGGGAGGGACGTTGTAGGCGCGCGCGGCCCGCTCGGCGCGCTCGCGCGCCTCGACCTCCGTCTCGGCGATGGCGGCCGGCAGCACCAGCGACTTGCGGATGTCATTTGGGTCGCGTCCGACGGCGCGGCAATGCTCCGCCAGCACCTCCAGCTTGCGGTGATAGTCCTCGATCGGCATCAGGAAGGTGTTCCAACCATCGGCCGACTCCGCCACCACCCGCAGGGTGAGCTGCTCGCCCATCCCGCCGATCCAGAGCGGCAGCGGCTGCTGCACCGGGTTCGGCTCGCAGCGGGCGTCGGTGAGCTGGTAGTAGCGTCCCTCGAACGTCGTGGCCGGCTGAGTCCAGAGCTGCTTGAGCATCTGGGCCGATTCGCCCAGCATCCGGATGCGGCGCGCGGCAGTGTAGAAGGGGATGTGGTACTGCTGGTGTTCCAGCTCCCACCAGCCGGCGCCCATCCCCCACTCCAGCCGGCCGCCGGAGACATGGTCGATCGTCGCGGCGATCTTGGCGACGACCGCCGGGTGGCGATAGGTGTTGCCGACGACGAGGATGCCGCAGCGGATGCGGCTGGTCTGCGCCGCCAACGCCGAGAGCAGCGTGGGCCCCTCGAAGCACGGCCCTGTGGGGTCGGTCTGAATTGGAACGAAGTGGTCGAACACCGAGGCCCAGTCGTAGCCGAGCTCCTCAGCCGTCTGCCAGAGGCGTCGATAGTCCTCGTAGCTGGTGTGCTGCGGCCCGGAGTGAACGCCGAACCGGAGCTGGCCGGCGAAGATCTGCGCCATCTCGCACCTCCCGCGGCGACGTGGCCGCCACCTGCTCTGCACCGAACGGGGGATGGCCCGCGCCCTTACCGCCCGCTGGTGACCAGATGCTTGACCGCATCCACGATCGCCGCAGCGTCGATCCCGGCCGCGTGCAGCAGCTCGGCCGGCTTGCCCGAGCCCGGGAGCGCTCGCACCGCCAGTTTGACCACGGTTGGGAGCGGCTCGGCGGTCCCGGCAAAGGCGTCCAGCACTGCGTCCCCCAGGCCGCCCTCGGCCCAGTGGTCCTCGACGACGATGAGCTTCCCGCCGGTGTCGCGCGCCGCCTCGCGCAACGTCGCCGCGTCGATGGGCTTTACCGAGTAGGCGTCGATCACCCGCACCGCGATCCCCTCGCCGGCGAGCTGTTGGTGCGCCTTGAGCGCCTCGTGCAGCGTGATCCCGGCCGCGACGACCACCACCTGATCGGCGTCGGAGCGGCGCAGCACCTTGCTCCCGCCGATCGGGAACGACTCGCCGGCCGGGTACAGCACCGGGGTGGCGGCGCGGGTAGTGCGCACGAAGCTGATGCCCGGCAGGTCGGCCGTCGCCGCGACCAGCGCGGCGGCGGAGGTGGCATCGCTCGGGTACAGCACCGTACTGCCGTGGACGGCGCGCAGCATCGCCAGGTCCTCGAGCCCCATCTGTGAGGGGCCGTCCTCACCGATGGAGACGCCCGCGTGCGAGCCCGACAGGCGGAGATTCGCCCGCGAGATCGCGGCCATGCGGATGAAGTCGTAGGCGCGGCTGAGGAAGGCGGCGAAGGTGGAGGCGAAGGGAGCGTAGCCCCGCACCTGCAGCCCCACTGCCGCGGCGATCATCTGCTGCTCGGCGATGTACATCTGGAAGAAGCGCTCCGGGAAGGCGTGGGCGAACTCCTCCGAGTGGGTGGAGTTGCTCACTTCGGCGTCCAGCACCACCACCTCCGGTCGGGCTGCGCCGAGCGCCTTCAGCGCGTCGCCGTACGCCTTGCGGGTCGCCACGCTCTCCCCTACCCGGTACTGGGGGAGCTGCAAGGGCTGGCCCGTCGTCTGGCGGGCCGGCTGGCCCGGCTCCGGCTTGCGCGGCGTGACGACTAGATTCCGCTCCCCGCCGAGCTCGGCGATCGCCCGCGGGGCCTGGTCGGGGGGCACGGCCTTGCCGTGCCAGCCCTCCTTGTTCTCCAGGAACGAGACGCCCTTGCCCTTGAGGGTACGCGCGAAGATCGCCGTTGGGCCGTCGCTCTGACGCTCGGCCTCGGCGTAGGCGGCGTCGATCTGCTCCAGGTCGTGGCCATCGATCTCGATCGCGTGCCAGCCGAAGGCGCGGGCGCGGGCCGCGTAGGTGTCCAGGTCCCAGCCGAGCATCGTTTCGCCGCGCTGGCCGAGGCGGTTCACGTCGACGATCGCGATGAGCCGGCTGAGTCGGTAGTGGCCGGCGAGCTCGAACGCCTCCCAGATGGAGCCCTCCGACATCTCGCTATCGCCCAGCAGCACCCAGACGCGGTAGGGCAGCTTGTCCAGGTACTGCCCGGCCAGCGCCACGCCGACTCCGATCGGCAGCCCCTGGCCCAGGGAGCCGGTGGCGACATCCACCCAGGGCAGGACCGGGCTGGGGTGTCCCTCCAGCCGGCTCCCGAGCTGGCGCAGCGTCAGCAGCTCCGCGTCCGAGATCGCGCCGGCGGCCTTGTACAGGGCGTACAGCAGCGGCGAGGCGTGGCCCTTGGAGAGGATGAAGTGGTCGTTGTTCGGATTGTCGGGATGGCTGAAGTCGTAGCGGAGGTACTTGGCCAGCAGCACCGCCGCCAGGTCCGCGGCGGACATCGACGAGGTGGGATGGCCCGAGCCGGCGTGGGTGGTGGCGCGGATGCTGTCGACCCGGAGCTGCTGAGCGAGCTCGTGCCAGAGCGCGGTTCCGGTGAGCGGAGCGGCTTGTACGGTCATGATGGCTGCTTCCTTCCTGAGGCGGACGCCCCGGCGGCCTCTGCCGGCGACCCGGGCGATGCCCACCTGGGAGCGAGCCGGGATCGGCGGGGCGGCTGACAGTGGTTGACCTCGATCGCCTGGCGATCCTCTTTTACAGTAGTACCCGCGTGGCCCCGATCATTGCCAGGGCATCATCGCCCACGCCCTGTACCCCGTGACGTGGCGCCCCGACCCGGGTCCGCTGGTCAGGACCTGGCGGTGCCCAGGACGCGGTCGACGAAGGTCCCCGCCAGCCCGAAATACTGCTCGGGGCGCAGCAAGCGGTCCACCTCGGCGGGGCTGAGTCGCTCAGCAACGGCGGGATCGGCCAGGAGCTCGTCGCGCAGCGGCCGGCCGCGCTCGAAGGCGCGCATCGAGGCAGCATAGACGATGTCGTGAGCCCGCTGGCGGCCGAGGAGCGGGGCGAGCGCCATCATCACCGCCTCGGCGTTGATCAGCCCCCGCGTTGCCTCCAGGTTCTGGCGCATCCGCTCGGGGTGCACCACCAGGCCATCCAGCAGCTCCCGCGCCCGGGCGACGATGCCGTGGGTCAGAACCGCCGCCTCTGGCAGCGCCAGCCACTCGGTGTGCCAGGGGCCGGTGGCGCGCTCGTTGTCGTGCAGCATCGCGTCGAGCATCGCCGGAACCATCTGGCGCACCAGCCGGCTGGCGCCGATGATCGCCTCGCTGGTGATGGGGTTGCGCTTCTGCGGCATGGTGCTGGAGCCACCGCGTCCCGGGACGTAACCCTCCTCCACCTCGGCGATCTCGGTCCGCTGCAGCAGCGCCACCTCCTGCGCCAGCTTGGCCAGGGTGGCGCTCAACAGACCGAGCACAGAGACGAACTCGGCCAGCCCGTCGCGGCTGGTGTGCCAGGCGATCGGCGGCACGCCGAGGCCAAGGTCGGCGGCCAGCCGCCGCTGGACCTCCAGCCCGGCCGGGCCGACGGAGGCGAGCGTACCGGCGGCACCGGCAAACTCCACCAGCTCGGCCCGGGCCCCAGCGGCGGCGAGCCGCTCCTGGTGGCGCCGGAGCTCGGCCAGGTACACCGCCAGTTTGTAGCCAAACGTAATCGGCAGCGCCTGCTGGCCGTGCGTCCGCCCGGCCATCACCGTGTCGCGGTGCTCGCGGGCATGCTGCTCCAGCCGAGTGACGACTCGCCGCAGGTCCGCTTCGAGCAGGCGGCGGCTGTCCCGCACCTGGAGCGCGGTGGCCGTGTCCATGATATCCTGAGTCGTCGCACCCCAATGGACGTACCCGCCCGCTGCCTCACCCGCGGCGCAGGCGATCTGGCGGACGAGCGGGAGGATCGGGTAGCCGACCAGCTCCGTCCCCTGCTTCAACGCCGTCAGGTCGATCCGGTCGAGCGCGCAGGCCGCCTCGATGGCCGGAACCACCTCGGGCGGGATGAGCCCCACCGCCGCCTCGGCCCGGGCGAGCGCCGCCTCGACGTCGAGCCAGCGCTGGACCGTGCCCAGGTCGGACCAGACCGCGCGCATCTCTGCGGTGCCGAACAGGTCACGATACAGCGCGGAGTCAAGCGGATGGGCGGCCCCAGCGCCGTCCGACAGCGCAAGCGGCTCGCCCCCAGGCGCACCGTTCATCGCCGCTCGCCCTGCCCGAGCGGCCGCCAGCCGGGCAGCCGGTGGGCCGGCGGCTGAACCAGCTCGAGGACGATCTGGTCCGGGTCGTGGAAGTACACGGCGTAGCCGCCCTGGTTGATCCCAGCGGTAATCTTGTTCGGCTCTGAGAAGAAATGCACTCCTGCCGCCTTGAGCCGCTCGTACTCGGGGAAGATGTCGGTGACACCGATAGCAAGGTGGCCCTGGCCCGGGTTGCAGATGTTCACGTCGCCGCGCTGCCCTTTCGGCTGCAAATATTGGATCAGCTCCAGGTCGTGGTTGGACAGTCCACGCGGCTCGCCCGGGACGGCGAACTGCGCCACCAGGATATGAGCATCCGGATAGCCGACCAGCCGCCGGGTATAGGCGTTGTTCCCTTCCTGGCGGTGCACGAGCTGAAAGCCCAGCAGGTCGCGGTAGAACGCGATCGAGCGCTCGAGATCGGAAACCGTGAAGCTGAAGTGCCAGACACCCAGGTACATGCGAATCGCAGCGCCTTTCTTCCTCGCGGAGTGCTCGTTCACAACCGGCGACACGGCTGAGCCCGCTTCTTCTCAAAGTGATGGTGGCGAACTAGAGGCAGCATACCCGCTGGCGCGCGCTTCCAGCGAGGAGCCACCGCCCCGCGGGCCATAGGCCCTGGGCCAGGCTCACGGCGGAGCTGACCGCGGCTGCCCTCGCTGCGCGCTGCCGGCCGGGTCGGGCGGCGCGGCGGAGCCAGGAACCGGAGGCGCGGCGCCTGACTCCAGGGCCAGCCCGATCCGCAGCTTGCTGCGCCCGGAGTGGATGTGCGCCTCCACCGCCTCCACCACGCGCCGCGGGTCTCGGGATTCCAGCGCCTGAAGGATCGCCCGATGCTCGGTGAGCGACGCCTGGGCGTCGCCCGAGCGGGCCATGCCGGCGTGATCCTGGGCGCGAATAAGCCAGAGCGGAAGATTGATTTCTTCGTACAGCGCCGCGAGGCGCCGGTTGCCGGCGAAGCGGACGATCGCCGAGTGGAAGGCCCGGTCCCGCTCCAGGTAGGCGACGTAGTCGACGTAGCTGGTGCCGACGACGTAGCGCTCCATCTTTTCGAGGAGCTGGCGGAGCTGGCGAAGCTGGGCTCTGGTGATCTGGCGTGCCACCAGCGCGCCGATGAAGCTGTCGATCATCAGCCGTAGCTGGTACAGCTCTTCGACCGTGGCGAGATCGGCGCGGGCGACGAAGGTGCCCCGCCGAGGGCGGATCTCTACCAGCCCCTCAGAGGCGAGCTGGTTCAGAGCGTCGCGGACCGGTGTTCGGCTAACGCCGAGCTGCTGGGCCAGCAGGGCAAGCTGGAGCCGCTCGCCCGGTTCGAACTCGCGGCCGAGGATCTTGTCGCGCAGCAGCTTGTAGACGCGCTGCGCGAGCTGTGTCTGGTCGATCGCCTGGAGCGGCTTGGAGGGCAGGCGCCCGCCGGCCGCTACCCGTCCATTCGCCCTGCCCCGGCCATCCTCCCGCCGCTCGCGCGCCGCCACCGCAGCCTCCGTTCTTCCTGCCGCGCCTGACTCCAGGTGCACCACTCATTGGCAGCGGAGCGAAGGCGGGCGAGATGTCTGTCCCCCAGCGCCGCCACGGAGAGCTTGACAGCCCGAAGATGGGCTCCTAGAATCGGCCCCATCTGATATATCACACATCACGCTTCCGCGCGAGAGGGCGGCCTGCCGAGAAGGAGTATCCGCCCCCGGCCGTGTGGTGGGGAGGTGCGGGATGCGGCTGAACCGGCGCGGTGCGGAAGCCATACTCCGCCACTGCCGCCTGGACGCCCTTATCCGGACAAGGACACAGCGGTGAGCCTGGCGCTGCCGCTGCTCCTGTTCGGCATCGGCTCCTTGCGCTTCGAGCAGCTAGGGCTGACAACCGCCGCGGGGAGTGGCCGGCTGGACGGCCAAGGCGCCACAGCGCCGATCGTCGTCGCGGAGGGAGCATGACGCGCTTCAAGGTTGCGCTGGTGGGGCTGGACGGGCGCGACGTGCCGGAGTGGGTGCCGGCGCGCTTTGCCGCAGAGCAGATCGACTTCGTCGTCCGTGAGTGCCACAGTGCGGAGGAGCTGGAGGCGTCCGCGGGCGACGCCGATGTGGTCTGGCTGTTCGGCGGCAGCCGGGTGATCACGAAGGAGAGCATCGGAGTGCTGCGCCGTTGTCGAGCGATCGTTCGCACAGGCAGCGGGGTGGACAACGTGCCCGTCCGCGCCGCGACCGAGCGCGGCATTCTCGTCGCCCACACTCCGCAGGCAACCAGCGAGGGGGTGTCGGACCACGTCGTCGGGCTGCTGCTCGCGGTGCTCAGGCAGATCCCGAAGCACGACCATGCCGTGCGCCGGGGCATCTGGAGTCGCGAGCACGGCTGGCCGCTGGGGCACCTGCGCGGACAGACGCTGGGGCTGATCGGGTTTGGCACCATCGCCCGGCTGGTCGCGCGCAAGCTGCGCGGGTTCGAACTGACGGTCCTGGCGCACGACCCCTACGTCGCCGCGGACGTCTTTGCCAGCCACGGCGCGCGCCCCACGAGCCTGGACGAGGTGCTCTCCGAGGCGGACTTCCTCTCTCTGCACTGCCCGCTGACCAGAGCCACCTACCACCTCATCGGCGAGCGGGAGCTGCGGCTGATGAAACCGACGGCGATGCTCATCAACACGGCCCGGGGCGCGGTCATCGACGAGCCGGTGCTGGTCCGGGCACTCAGCGAGGGCTGGATCGCCGCGGCCGGGCTGGACGTGCTGGAGCAGGAGCCGCCCGCCCCGGACAACCCGCTGCTTCGGCTCGACAACGTCGTGCTGACACCCCACGTCGCCGGCTATTCGGACGAGTACCTGGACCTGAGCTGGCAGCTCTCCGTCGAGGCGGCGCTGGCGCTGGCGCACGGCCACTGGCCCCGCGCCTACGTGAACCCGGAGGTCACCCAGCGCTGGGGGCTTGCCCCTGCCGACCGCGCTGGAGGGAGCGACGCGTGATGGACGCCGCCCATACCCCGCCCGATCGCTATCAGCTCGCCGAGGAGGCGCTTACCGAGGCGCTGGAGCAGGAGGAGCCGGAGGCGCAGGCCAGTGGTCAGACCCGCGCCCGGCGGCTGCTCCAGTGGATGCTTGGCAGCCGCGAGCTTGCCACCCTGGCCGTCTGCATCCTGCTGTTCGCGCTCTTCACCGCCGGCAACCCGCGCTACGCCTCCGTCAACATCATCCTGGATATCGCTCGGCGGCTGACCCCGATCGCGCTGCTGGCCATCGGAATGACCTTCCTGATGGTGTCCGGCGAGCTGGATATCTCGATCGGGGCGAACTTCGGCTTCTGCAGCATCCTACTGGGGCAGTTGGCGAGCGAGCAGCACCATGATCCCTGGCTCTCCATGGTGATCGTGGTCCTAGTCGGCCTGGCCATCGGCACCATCAACGGGCTGGCCGTGACGCTGGTGGGCCTGCCGTCCTTCATCGCTACGCTGGGGATGCTGGCGGCGCTGCGTGGCCTGGGCAACGCGCTCACCGGCGGGGTGGGGACGTATGCCAAGGACACCGAGCAGTCCTTCTACACCTTCATGAGCGGCACCCTGCCCGGCACGCGCATCCCGAACAGCTTCACCATCATGCTGGTGTGCCTGCTGATCGGGGCGCTGGTGCTGGGCAAGACCAAGTTCGGCAGCGACGTGTACGCCACCGGCGGCAACGTCGAGGCGGCCCGCAACAACGGCATCGACACCCGGCGGACCAAGCTTATCTGCTTCATGCTCACCGGCCTGCTCGGCGGCCTGACCGGCGCAATGCAGTTCGGCTGGGTCCAGTATTCGCCCGGCAACAGCGGCATCGGCTTCGAGCTGCAGGTAATCGCCGCCGCGATCATCGGCGGCGTGGGGCTGTTCGGCGGCCGGGGCACGGTGATCGGCAGCTTCCTGGGTGGCGTGATCCTGAGCATGCTCACCAGCGGGCTGATCATGATCGGCGTCAAGGACTACTGGGACGGCGTCCTGTCCGGCCTGGTGATCGTCGCCACGGTTGGGCTGGACCTGCTGGTCCGGCGCGGCGCGGCGCGGGCGCTGGAACAGGCGGCGTGAGGCTTTGGGCGGCGGGAGGCGCTGGCGCCTATGCAGTGATGGTCCTTTGGCGGCCCTCGGCGCGATGTTCGTTCCCCATCCACGCTCCTGAACTGCGTTTGGAGGAGGCCACTCCATGAGCGACACGCCCGATGCTGCGGGGCGCTCTTTTACCCGCAGGCTGTTCCTTCAGGCGAGCACGTCTGCTCTAACCGTCACCGCGCTGAGCGGGCTGCTGGCAGCCTGCCAGGCGCCAGCGCCACCGACGAGCGCTACCAGCGCGCCCGCCCCGGCGGCAACGAACGCGTCCGCGCCGGGCGCGACTGCCGCACCGGCGCAGGCCGCCACCGCCGCTCCGGCGGTTGCTTCGAGCGGGGGCGGCGCCCCGCTCGGCCCGAAGCGCAAGGTGATCCTGGTGCCCCAGGACGCCGGGGACTGGAACGCGCCCGCCCGCGTCGGCGCCCGCGATTTCTGCGCCCTGGCCGGCTGGGAGTTCCAGCACCTGGGCAACCCAGTCTACTCCGTGGAGAACCACGTCGAGCAGGTCAACAACGCGATCGCCGCCAAGCCGGACATCATCATCACCGAGCTGGAGAACGTGGGGCTGGTGCCCGTCTTCCAGAAGGCGCAGGCGGCCGGCATCACCATGGTGATCTTCGACCAGGGGATCGATACGGAGGCGGCCAAGCTGGGCGTGGCAGTGGTCAACCAGGATGAATTCGCCGCTGGCGTCATTAACGGGACGCAGGCTGCCACCGTCGCACACAAGACCCTGAACAAGACGGAGGGCATCTTCGGGATCGGCAACGGCAATCCCGGCGCGACCTCGATCGACAAGCGCCAGAATGGCACCAAGCAGGGGATCGAGGACTACAACAAGGCTAACGGCACCAACTTCACCACGGATCTGTTCCCGGACGACGAGTTCTTCGACGCAAACTCCTCGATCCAGAAGTGGGGGGCGAAGCTCGACCAGTACGGGGACAAGCTGATCGGGATGATCGGCGTCGGCAACCCGACCCCGATGGTCAAGGCGCTCCAGGCCCACGGCATCGACAAGGGGAAGGTCGTCGTCGGATCCACGGACGCCAACCCGGACATTCTGAATCTGATCGACCAGGGTTGGGTCTCCTGGGGCATCGATCAGCAGTTCCCGGCGATGGGCTTCCTGGCCACGACCGCCGGCTGGCTCCAGTTGGAGCTCGGCTTCCCCCAGAAGACGATCAGGGTCGGCGGCGAGCTGGTGACCAAGGACAACCTGGCCGCGGTCAAGGCCCGCACCGACAAGTGGGTGGCGCAGGCCAAGCAGTACGGCGACCTGAAGTAGGCCGGGCGCGGGTGGCGTCCGATCCGGGTGGGCGGGGGCTGGCCGCCCACCCGCCCGCACGGCCAGCGACGAGGAGGAGGACGGTGGCAACGGCCACGGCAACCGCGTACTTGCAAGGGCGCGGCCTGTCCAAGAGCTTCGGGCACGTGCGTGCCCTGCAGGACGTGGACATCGACGTCTTCGAGGGTGAAGTCCTCGCCATCGTCGGGGACAATGGCGCCGGCAAATCAACGCTGACCAAGATTCTGAGCGGCGTCTATCAGCCCGACAAGGGCGAGATTCGGGTCGAAGGGCGGCCGGTGCGGATCCCGAACCCACGCGAGGCGCGCGAGTTCGGGATCGCCACCGTCTTCCAGAACCTGGCCCTGGTGGATTGCCGCGACGTGGCCACCAACCTGTTCCTCGGCCGCGAGCCCACCCGCTGGGGCATCTTCGTGGATCGCCGCAAGATGCTGGCGGACGCCCGGCGGGTGATCGCGGACCTGCGCGTGAACGTCCCGTCGCTCACCGTCGAGGCCGGGCAGCTCTCTGGCGGGCAGCGGCAATCGGTCGCCATCGGCCGAGCCACCTCCCAGCAAGCGCGAATCATCATCATGGACGAGCCGACCGCGGCGCTGGGCGTCCGCGAGTCGCGCAAGGTGCTGGACCTCATCCTCCGCCTCAAGGCTGCCGGCATTGGCGTGGTCGTCATCAGCCACAACATGCGCCACGTGTTTTCGATCTTCGACCGGGTGATGGTCCTGCGCCACGGCCGCCTGGTCGGGGTGCGGCGCAAGGGCGAGACCACTCCCGACGAGATCGTCCGGCTGATCGTCGGCGCGGACACCTTGTAAGGGCGAGGAGGCCGACGATGGGCGGCGTAGCCGGCGTCCCGGCGGACGGATTCGACGAGGCGGAAGAGACCCTGACCGCGGTGCTGGCCGAAGAGACGGTAGAGCTCGCGGCGGAGGGGCACCGACTGGCGCTGCTGCGGCTCGTCCTCCGCAGCCGTGGCACCGTCATCACGCTCGTCGCCCTCGTCCTGTTCGCCGTGTTCTCGCTGACCACCAGCACCTTCCTCACCTCCGACAACCTCTTCAACATCCTGCGCAACATCTCGTTCATCGGTATCGTCGCAACCGGCATGACCTTCCTGCTCGTCGCGGGCGAGATCGATCTTTCGGTCGGGTCTGTGTTCGGCTTCCTCACCGTAGTCATGGGGGTGCTCGTCGCCCGTCTCGGCATCAGTCCCTGGCCGGCCCTGCTGCTGGTGATCGCGCTCGGCGCCCTGGTGGGGCTCGTCAACGGGCTCATCTCCACCCGGCTGGCGATCCCCTCGTTCGTCGTCACCCTGGCCGGCTTCACCGCCTACCGCAGCGCAGCGCTGCTCGTCTCCGGGCCGCAGCCCTCCGCCGTCGAGGGGGCAGGCCTTTTCTATCAGGTGACGGGCGGCGACATCGGCGCGGGCCTCCCCTGGCTGGTGGTCTGGATGGCGGTGGTGATGCTGATCGGCGGCGTAATCCTGGCGACCACTAAGTTCGGCTACCACGTCTACGCCACCGGCGGGAGCTTGGAGGCGGCACGCAACAGCGGGATCGACACCCGTCGCGTCAAGCTCATCTGCTTCATGCTCACCAGCGGGCTGTGCGGCCTGGTGGCCGCGCTGATCTTCGGCTACCTGCATGGCGCTGCGCCGACCACCGGCACCGGCTTCGAGTTCCGCGTCATCGGCGCGGTGATCGTCGGCGGGGTGGCGCTCACGGGGGGGCGTGGGTCCGTCTATGGCTCCCTGATGGGAGCGGTGATCATCGGGATGATCACCAATGGGCTGGTGCAGTTGGGTTACTCGCAGTATTACGGCGACGTGGCGACCGGCGTGCTCATCATGCTGGCAGGCGCCCTGGACCTCTACACCCGGTTCACCGCGGCGCGCAGCCTGCATTACCTCGAGGGATAGCGGCCAGCCGCGCGCCGCCCACGCCGCGCCTGCACGGGCCTCAGCGCGGGCGTCCGTTCGCCTCCGCCAGGAGCGCCGCCCGCCGCTCCGCCTGCACCGCCGCGATCCATGCCTCCACCTCCTGCACCTGCTCGGGGCGATGCAGCGCCAATGGCTTCGGGCTGGTTGGCAGGCTCAGGCAGTCGTCCAGGTCCAGGTATAGCTCGCGCACGGGCAGCCCTGGCGGCACGGGGTGGCGCTGGCGCTTAACGGCGGCCCAGTCGTGCGCCGGCCCGGTCTTCACCGACAGCGCCAGCCCGTAGGCGCAGCCGGATTCGATCACCACGAAGTCCAGCCCCTCCAGGTCCAGTAGCTCGGCGCGCAGCACCAGCGGGAAGTGCGCCCGCAGCACGAGCTCGAAGTGGTGCTGGCGGACCAGCGCCGCCCAGGCCTTGTAGGCACGGGCGCGAACGCCGGCCGGGTCGGCGATCCCGGCCAGGGAGTACAGGTGCGTGGCGAACACCTCCTGAGTCGGTGGGAGCGCGGTCAGCGGTCCCGTCAGGTCCCAGTACAGCCCCACCAGGCTCGGGAACAGCGCCCGCTCGACCTTCGGGTGGGCCGGCAGGAAGTCGACGCGGTACCCGCCCAGCGCTGCCTCGAGGCGGGCCCGCGCCCGCTCCGCATCGCTCGGCATTATCCTGCACGTCTTCATGCGTTCGGCTCGCTCAATGGCGTGCTATCGGGGCGCCAGCCCCGCCGAGAGCATAGCAGAGCCAGTATTCCGTCAACCGAGCACAGCGCGTTGGCGCGCGACGTGCATACGCGTGGCCCGAGGATTCGGGCGCCCTCCGAGGGGGCCCGGCGGGGGGGCGTGATGAAGTTCAACGAGAACGCGCGGCTCGATCCCTCGCAGGTCGAGGACGAGCGCGGATCCAGCGGGGGTTTCGGTGGGTGGGCTCGCGGCGGCTACGGCCGCGGCGGGGTCGCCATCGGCGGGGGCGGAATCGGAGTCCTCATCCTCATAGTTGTCATGCTGTTGCTGGGGATCAACCCGTTTGGCGACAGCGGGGGCTACGCGGGGCCGTCGGCGTACTCGCCCAGCGCCCCGTACGGGCAGCTCAACGATCGTACCGCGGGCGACGGGAGCACCCTGGCCCAGGAGTGCCGAACCGGCGCCGACGCCAACCGCCGCGAGGATTGCCGGATCGTCGGCTTCGTCAACAGCATCCAGGCGTACTGGAGCGAGGAGCTGGCCCGGCGCGGGCAGGCGTACCAGCCCGCGAAGACGCGCTTCTTCACCGACGCCATCCAGACCGGCTGCGGCATGGCCACGTCGGAGGTCGGGCCATTCTACTGCCCGCGGGACAAGTACGTGTACATCGACCTCGGGTTCTTCGACGAGCTGCGGACGAAGTTCGGGGCGCAGGGCGGGCCGCTGGCGCAGGCGTACGTCCTGGCCCACGAGTACGGCCACCACATCCAGGACCTGGAGGGCACCCTGGCCCAGACGACCGGCGACCGCGGTGGCCCACAGAGCGGCTCGGTGCGCATCGAGCTCCAGGCGGACTGCTACGCCGGGGTCTGGGCGGACCACGCCACCCAGACCGGCTACCTGACCAACCTGACCGACGCCGACATCGCCGACGCTCTGGACGCCGCGGCCGCGGTGGGCGACGACCGTATTCAGAAGGAGTTCCAGGGGCGGGTGAACCCGGAGACCTGGACGCACGGCTCCTCGCAGCAGCGCCAGCGTTGGTTCACGACCGGCTATCGCAACGGCGACATGGACGCCTGCGACACCTTCCACGGCCCGATCTAGCCCCCGGCTCCGCCCCGGGTGGAGCGCTCAGGTTCTCCAGGCGCGAACCCGGAGGTCCAGCGCCAGGAGTGGCATCGCGATCGCGACTATATCCTCGTTGCACGCTTCGACGCGGCCGGTGTCCCAGCGCTCCTCCGCTTCCTGCTCGCCGACGCCTCCCCGGCCTGGCGCTACCCCTTGAGCGCGCCCGCCACCAGTCCGCGGATGAAGTAGCGCTGGCCCACCAGGTACACGAGCACCATCGGGAGGCTGGAAAGCAGCAGCCCGGCCATCTGCACCGGAACGTCGTTGTTGTAGCGCGACCCGAACACGGTGATCCCAACCATGAGCGTCCGCAACTCCTCCTTGGGCAGCAGCACCAGCGCAACCAGTAGCTCGTTCCAGACCCACAGGGTGTTCACCACGATCAGCGTCACCAGCGCCGGGCCCGAGAGCGGCAGCACGATCAGCAGCAGCACCTGGAGCGGGGAGGCGCCGTCGATCAGGGCGGACTCGATCACCTCGTGGGGGATGCTCTTGAAGAAGTTGGTCAGCAGGTACACCGAGAACGGGGTGACCAGCCCGGCGTAGACCAGGATGGCGCCGGGGTAGGTGCTGATGAGCTGGAGCTGGGTCAGCATCAGGAACTGTGGGACGATCAGCACGACAGGGGGGATGACCATCAGCGAGGTAATGCCAGACAGCAGGGGGCCGCGGCCGGCGAAGCGCATGCGGGCGAAGGCGAAAGCGGCCAGCACGGACACGACGGTGGACAGCACCACCGAGCCGACCGCCAGGATGACGCTGTTGCCGAACCAGAGGAAGAAGCGCCCGCCGCGCAGCGCGGTATCGAAGCTCTCCAGCGTCCACGGGCTGGGCAGGCCGAACTTGTCCGCCGAATAGTCCGCCTGGGTCTTGAAGGCGGTGATGACCAGGAAGTAGAGCGGGAACAGCACCACCAGCGCCGCTGCCAGCAGCACGAGCTGCTTCATCCAGGTGGCGCTGCGCGCCTCCACGGCGCGCGCCTCGGTCCGCGCCGCGGCCTCGTAGCCGGCCTGGGCGCTCATTCCAGCTCCTCCGCCTCGCTCCGCAGCCGGAAGTGGAACAGCGGCAGGATCAGCGCCAGCGTGGCCAGGAACAGGATCACTGCCACGGCGGAGGCGACCCCGGGCAGCGCGTTCCGGAAGGCGAAATTGTAGATGTACAGCTCCATGATCTGCGTAGCGTTGCCCGGGCCACCCTTGGTCATGGTGTAGACGTAGGAGAAGACCCAGGCGAGCATGGTGATGACGCTGACCACCACGTAGAACTCGATCACGCTTTTGAGCTGGGGGATGGTGACGTACCAGAGCCGCTGCCACCAGCCGGCGCCGTCGATCTTCGCTGCGTCGAACAGCTCCTCGTTCAGGCTGAGCAGCCGGGCCAGGAACAGGATGATCCCGAAGCCGGACTCGCGCCAGACGATGACGAACATCACCGTCCAGAGCGCCAGCCCGGCGCTGCCGATCCAGTCGAGCGCCAGGAAGCCCAGCCCGAGCGAGCGGAGAAGCTGGTTGACCACACCATTGAGCTGGAACATGTTGCTGAAGATCAGCCCCACCACTGGCACGGCCAGGATGTACGGCAGGAAGAAGAGCGTCCGGTACAGCTTCCAGCCGGCGACGCGCTCGTACAGCAGCACCCCGAGCACCAGCGACAGCAGGGTCATGATTGGGACGAGCAGCAGGAGCTGCGCGTTGTGGCGGATCGCCGCCTGGAAGATGTCGTCGCGGAGAATGGAGGCATAGTTCTCCAGCCCGATGAACGGCCCGGTCGCCCCGCGAATCCGCCGGGTGCTGAAGTCGAACACCGCCACGAGCGGGTAGCCGAAGACCACCAGCAGCAGCGCCAGCATCGGCGCCAGGTACAGGTAGGGGGTGAGCCGCCCGGTCCGCAGCATCGGTCAGCCCCGGCCCACAGTGTGGCCGCGCAGCCGGCGCGGCGCGATCGCCGGCGCCGTGCAGAATACGCCGTCCAGCACGGCGGGAGCGGGCAGAAAGAAGCCACCCATCCCTAGAACGTGCTCGTCAGCCCGCCGTCTATCACCAGCACCTGGCCGGTCATGTAGCGGCAGTAGTCGGACGCCAGAAAGACGAACGCACCGCTGACGTCCTCCGGGTAGCCGGTGCGGGCCATCGGGATATGGCGCTTCTGCACATACCAGGTTTGGAAGTCCTCGGTCGTCGTCTCGTCCACCCCGTCGATCACCGACATCGGGGTGCGCATGAAGCCCGGGGCGACGGCATTGACAGCGATGTTGTACGGGGCCAGCTCCACCGCCAGCGACTTGGTCAGTGCAATGATTCCGCCCTTAGCGGCGTTGTAGGCGCCGCAGCCGCCGCTGGAGAGGAAGCCCTGAATGCTGGCGGTGCTGATGACGCGGCCGAAACGGCGCTCGACCATGAAGGGCACGGTGAGCTTGGTGCCCATGTACACCGCTTCCAGGTTCACCCGCAGCGTCTCCCGCCAGTCCTCCAGCGTGTCGTCGAGGATCGTCCCGTACCGTGCGATGGCGGCATTGTTGACCAGGATGTCCACCTTGCCCGCGCGCTGCACGACGTCGGCAATGGCGGCGCGGTACGCCTCGTAGTCGGTAACGTCCAGCGGATAGCTCAGGCCGGGTCGCCCCCGCCGCTCTAGCTCCGCCTGGGTCTGCGCCAGACCGGCGCGGTCGCGGTCGATCAGCGCCACGGTTGCGCCCTCATCGGCGTATTCGAGCGCGACGCACCGGCCCAGCCCCGAGCCGGCGCCGGTGATGATCGCCACCCGGTCGTTCAGTAGTCCTCTGCCCATCTGCTCCTCGTCGCCACGCGAGGGGCGCCCGGCCGGGCGCCCCTCGCGCCTTCGCAGCCTTCCGCGCTCAGACACCCCGCGGCCCGCCCCGCGCCCTCAGGGTGTGGCGAGAGGCGGCTGGCAGGGGCTCGCGCTGTCCTGTCTTACAGTGCCAGATCGCTCGCCCACTTGGTGTAGTGGTCGAGCAGGTCCGGGTTCTGGTCACGCCATTTCTGGGCCACCGCCTGCGCGTTCTCTGCCGCCTGCTCGGCGGTGAACTCGCCACTGATGATCTTCTGCGAGTTCACGAACATCGCGTCCGTCCAGAACAGTGTCGGCATCAGGTTGGAGATGTACGGGACGTTGTCGCCGTGCATCCACTTGGTCCAGAGGGCGCTGATGACAGGATCGGTGATGAAGGTGCCGTCCCAGCCGGCGTTGGTGGGCAGCGCATGGGTCTGGTCCCACAGCGCCTGGAGCCGCTCGGGCGTGTTCAGGAACATCAGGAAGTCGGCCGCCTGCTGCTTGTGCTGGCTCTGGGAGGAGATCCCCAGCCCCTGGGTGTCGGCGATCGGCTTGCCGTTCATCTTGCCCTTGCCGCCGGCCGGGAAGACCATCGGGGCGACGCGATCGCCCAGTGCCTTCTGGGATTTCGGGATCAGTGGCCCGACCGTGGAGCACATCGCCCCCTGGCCGTTGTTGAACAGGTCGATGCCGGGATACAGCTCAATGGAGAGCATGTCGTTATTCATGTACCCGGCCTTCCAGAGCTGCTCCACCTTGGCCCAGTGGTCGTAGTACTTCGGGTTGCGCCAGTCCAGGCTGCCGATGAATAGCTGCAGCGCCTCGGCCGGCGAATCGAGGTTCGGGCCGAGCCCGTGGCCCATCTGCCACTCGCCCCAGTAGCCGTCCTTCAGCCCGCCGACGATCGGGGTGAAGCCCTTGCTCTTCAGCTTGTCGCAGGCGGCCATCAGCTCGTCGTGGTTGGTGGGCGGCTGGTCGGCGTTCAGCCCGGCCTTGTCGAACATGTCCTTGTTGTACGCCCAGAGCATCGGGACGGCATACCAGCCCAGGCGATACTGCTTGCCCTGGTACACGCTGAGGATCGTGGCGTTGGAGGCCTTGAGCAGGTCGTCCGGGATCAAGCCGTTGAGTGGCTCGACGTAGCCGAGCCAAACGCTCTCCATGTGGTAGATGCCGTTCCAGAAGTACTGGATGTCCGGCGCGGTGCCAGCGGCGGAGGCAGTCTGGAACTGAGAGATGACCACCCCGGTGTCTTCGAGCGTGGCGTCTACGCTCCAGCCGGTCTTCTCCTTGTACATCTGGATGCTCTGCTTGACATAGCCCTCCAGCCCGGGCGCCTCCTGCTCGCCCCACCACCACATGACGAGCGTTCCGCCGCTCGCCCGCGGGCGCGGCAGCGGGCTGGCGCCGGCCAGCCGCGCCGTTCCCTGGAGCAGCGCCCCGGCGCCCGCCGCCGCCAGTCCGCCCGCGGCCAGCTTCAAGAATTCGCGCCGCGATCGCCCTCGCTTACTCAGCCTGCTCACGGTTGTCCCCCTTTCATTTGTGGAGCTACTCCGCTCCCGCCGCGGGACGGCGGCCCGGCCGTCCCGCGGGCTCAGGCTCCCTCCAGGTGGCGCGTCAGCACCTCACAGCCGTCCTCGGTGACGAGGACCACCTCTTCCAGCCGCACCCCGCCGACACCAGGCAGATAGACTCCCGGCTCGACAGTGATCACCATCCCCGGTTGCAGCGCTGTCTCCTCGTACGGGACGATGCGCGGCGCCTCGTGGTACGTCGTCCCCAGCCCGTGCCCGGAGTGGTGCGGGTGGGGCTGGTAGCCGGCCTCGCGCAGGTCGCCGCGCAGCAGCGCGTCCAGCTCTCGTGCCCGCAGCCCGGGCCTCACCGCCTCGATCCCGCGCCGCAGCGCCGCCCGCACCACGTCGAAGGCGCGGGCCAGCTCTTCGGTCGGCGTGCCGACGAACCAGGTGCCGCAGGTATCGCCCCAGTAGCCGTCCAGCCGCGGCGCGACGTCGAAGATGACCGGGTCGCCCTCCTGAAGCACGTATGGCGTGGGCGGCCCCCCGATCTCCGCTGTCCGCTCAGGTCCCGCCACCAGGTCGGCCAAGATCGGCAGCCGGGCGCTGGCCGCCAGCTCCATGCGGCCGGCGGCCAGTGTCCACAGCTCCAGCTCGGAGCAGCCCGGGCGGACGTTCGCTCGCACCTCCGCCTGGCCCACGTCGCACAGCCGCAGCGCCGCCCGCAGCTTCTCGATCTCCTCTGCGCTCTTCACCGCCCGCAAGGGGTCAAGCTCGCCATCGAGTCGCTGCGTCGCCACGCCCGCCAGGACGTCCGACACCACTGCCGCCAGCGGCGCCGGGAGCCAGCTCCATTCCACCCCCACTGCTCCGCCCGCTCCGCCCTGCTCCTGAAGCAGCGCCCGCAGCGCGGCGGCCTGGTTGCCGATGGCGTCCAGCGGCCGCTCGATGGTGTAGCCGAGGTACTCGCGCACCTCCGCCCCGCTGGCTCGGGCCGCGGCCGCCTCCAGGTCGGAGACGAGCAGTGTCAGCGCCCCGTCGCGATACCAGCCGAGCGCTGGCCCACCCTCGAACGGGCTGGGCCCACTGTTGATCGGGGCAGCATACCCGCTCAGCCAGGTGACCGTGGCCGGGTTGGCAAGCAGCGCGGCAAATAGGCCGCGCGAGCGCAGGAACCGGTCGAGACGATCGAGTGCGTGCTGGTGCATCTGCTCCGCTGCCCGCAAGGTGGCCGTAGCGTAAGCTGGCTAGGCGCTGGCGTCAAGCGGGCGCGCCATGGAGAGGCGACAGGCCGACTGTAGTGCGCTGCGCCAGCTTGAGCAAGGCGGTGTCTCGCGATGCGGAATGGCCGCCCGTCCGGCGAGGGAAGGAGCGCGCCCAGGACGGGCCGCGCCGGAGGGCGACACCGCAGCCACGCGGCGGCCGGCTCAGAACAGTTGGTAGGCGGTCCAGCCGCCGTCGACGCGCAACGTCTCGGCGGTGATGTACGCCGCGTCGTCGCTGGCGAGGTAGAGCATGGCATCAGCGATCTCCTCCGCGGCGGCGAAGCGGCGCAGCGGGGTGCGGCGGGCCCAGGCTTCGGCGGCCACCGCCCCAGCCGCGATCTCCCGGCGCGCCCGCTCGGTCAGCACCGGCCCGGGGGCCACACCGACCACGCGAACGCCCCGCCCGGCCCATTCGACCCCCAGCGCCTCGGTCAGCGCGATCAGGCCGGCCTTGGCAGTGCTGTACGCGGCATGGCCTTCCAGCGGGGTCCAGCCGAGTGCCGAGGCGACGTTGACGATCACGCCACCACCACGGGCCAGCATCGCTCGCCCGGCCGCCTGGCAGCAGTAAAACGCGCCGGACAGGTTCACTGCCAGGCTCGCCCCCCACGCGTCGGCCGGCAGCGCCTCCGCCGCGCCGCGCTGCCGGGCTTCGGCGGCGTTCACCCAGACGTGGATTCCGCGGCGCTCGCGCTCCAGGCGCTCCACCAGCGCCAGGCTCTGGGCCGGGTCTCGCACATCCAGCGGCGCGGCCTCCGCGGCGAACCCCGCGGCGCGCAACGTAGCCGCGGCGGCGGCCGCCCGCTCCGCGTCCAGGTCGGCCACCACGACGCGCGCTCCCTCCTCGGCGAAACCTCGGGCGCTCGCCAGTCCGACCCCCTCGCCGCCGCCAGTAACCACGACCGTCCGCCCGGCGAACCGCGCCTCGCCCGGCCGCCGCGCTCGCCGCGCCTGCAGGGCAGCAGCGACAGCCGCGTCCGGGTCGCCAATGGCCGCGCCTTCGGGAAAGCCGGTGCCGTGCAGGTTGCCCCACGGCACCCAGCCGCCGTCTACCCGCAGGTTCTCCCCGCTGACGAAGCTAGCACGGTCGGAAGCGAGGAACAGCACCGCGCTCGCGATCTCTCGGGTCTCAGCGACACGGCCGAGCGGGGTGCGGTTGGCGAAACGCTCCACGCTCGCGGCGCCGGTGCGAATCACGCTATCCAGAATCTCGGTGCGGGTGACCCCGGGCGAGACGGCGTTGACCCGAATCCCGTACTGGGCCCACTCCGTCGCCAGCACCTCGGTCAGGTTGATCACTCCGGCCTTGGCCGCGTTATAGGCGGAGCGCATCGGCCAGCCGCCCATCCCACCGATCGAGGCGATGTTCACGATGCTGCCACCACCCTGCGGAATCATCGCCCGCGCCGCGGCCTGGCTCATCAGGAATACGCCGGTCAGCATAACGTCGAGCTGCAGCCGCCAGTCCGCCTCGGGCATCTGCACGGATGGGTGCAGGATGAACAGCCCGGCGTTGTTGACCAGTACGTCCAGCCGGCCATAGGCTCGAACGACCCGCTGGACCAGCGTGGCGCAGGAGTCGGCGTTGGTGACGTCCAGCGGAATCGCCTCCGCCTGATATCCCTGCCCGCGCAGCCGTTCCGCCGCCTCGCGCCCGCGCTCCTCCACCAGCTCGCCGATGATGACCCGCGCCCCCTGGCGCGCGAACGCCTCGGCGATCGCCAGTCCGATCCCCCGACCCGCCCCGGTCACGACCGCGACCCGATCCTGCAGGAGCGCCATGCTGCACCACCCCGTTTCCGAATACCTCGGTGAGTGCAAGGGTCGCCGCGGTGGTGCCCCGGCGTCAAGCGCCAGGCGCTGGTATGCTTGCCAGCAGCGGCGCCGCCGATTGGACGCGACCTCCGGTGCTCGCCCTGCCCACGTCGCTTCCGAGCGGTTGAGCAGCGACGAATCACTGCCGCTGCGCTGCAAACACCGTTCGCCGGGTGCTCTCGCCATGAACGGCGTGCCCGTGGAAGCGCTGGCCCAGCAGCTTACCTGGCTGCTGCTGGGCGCGGCGCTGCTCGGCCTGCTGGCGCGCCGGGTCCGCCTCCCCTATGCCGTGGCGCTCGTGCTGGGTGGGCTGCTGGTGGCGCAGAGCGGCCTGGTGGCCGTGCCTCGGCTCGAGCCGGGCCTGGTGCTGTTCGTCTTCCTGCCACCGCTGCTGTTCGATGCCGCCTTTCGCTTCGACGTGAAGGCGCTGCGCGCGGTGGCGCGCCCGATCCTGCTTCTAGCGGTCCCGGGCACCGTGGTCACCGCGGTGGTGGTCGGCGGCATCCTGGCGCTGGCGCTCCGCCTCCCGCTCGCGGAGGCGTTCCTGTTCGGGAGCATCGTCGCGGCAACCGATCCCGTCGCGGTGGTGGCCGTGTTCCAGCGGCTGGGCGTCTCCAGCCGGCTGGGCGCGATGATTGAAGGCGAGAGCCTGGTGAACGACGGCGTGGCGATCACGCTGTACACTGCGCTGGTTGGTCTGGCGCTCACCGGGACGCTCGATCTTCCCCACGCGCTGGTGTTTTTCGGCCAGGAGGTGCTGGGCGGCGTCATCGTCGGGGCGCTGCTGGGTCTCGCCTTCTCCCGCTTGACGAGCATGGTGGACGACCACCTGGTGGAGATGACGCTCTCCACCGCGCTCGCTTATGGCAGCTTCCTCGCCGCCCAGGCATTGCATACCTCAGGGCCGCTGGCCTGCGTTACCGCCGGGTTCATCCACGGCAGCTACGGCCGTGAGGTGGGGATGACCGAAACCGCCCGCCGGCTGCTCGACGACCTGTGGGAGTACCTGGGGTTTCTGGCCAATGGGCTCGTGTTCCTGCTGGTCGGTTTCAGCGCCAACGTCACCAGTCTCCTCACCCAGGCGCCGGCGGTGGTCGCCGCCATCGTCGCGGTGCTGGTCGCGCGCATCCTGATCGTCGCGGTCCCGGCGCTGGCGATCCCTCGGAGGCAGGAGGTGACGACGTGGGCAGAGCGGACCGTGCTGATCTGGGGCGGGCTGCGCGGCGCGCTCACCATCGCCCTGGCGCTGGCGCTGCCGCCGGATGCCCCGGCGCGGGGGCTGCTGATCGACATGGCGTTCGGCGTAGTGCTGTTCACCCTGGTGGTGCAGGGGCTCACCCTGCCGCTGGTCATCCGGCTGCTCGGCCTGCACCGCTCCAGGTAGGCCCGGTCGGCCAGGAGGGCAGGCGCCAGCACAAGCACCCCCCGCTACTCCACTTCCACGATCATCTCGATCTCGACGGGGATCTGCATCGGGAGTGAGCCCATTCCGACCGCCGAGCGGGCGTGCTTGCCGATCTCCGGGCCGAACACCTCGACCAGCAGGTCCGAGGCGCCGTTGATGACCTGCGGCTGCCCACCGAAGTCCGGCTCCGCGTTCACCATCCCGAGCAGCTTGACAATCCGCTTGACACGATCCAGGTCGCCGAGCGCCTCCTTCACGCTGGCCAGGCAGTTGATCATGGTGAGCCGGGCCGCCTGGTAGGCGTCATCCGGGCTGACGGCGGTGGGCACTTTGCCTCGATAGGCCATCTGGCCATCTCGGCTTGGTCCGTGGCCCGAGACGAACAGCAGGTTGCCAGCTCGCACCCAGCGGACGTAGTTCGCCACCGGCGCTGGCGGGGTGGGCAGCTCGATCCCTAGCTCCTTGAGTCGCTGCTCGGCCTTCATGCACGTTCCCTCGTCAGATGGGTTGGGCGCGCGGCGCGCACCGACGGCCATCGTACCACGGCGAGGGACGGAGGCTGGCTATGAGGGGTCGACTTCGACCTGGACAGGCGCGGGGGCAGGACGGCGCGCGGCGATGAACGCCTCGTGGCGGGCGCCGAGCACGGCTACTCCAGCCGCTGAGGCGCCAGCGAGCAGCAGGGTAAGCAGAATGAGGCCGTCCACCCTTAAGACGTCAACGAACGGCGCCGCGATCATGGCTCCCAGGAGCTGCCCCAGTCCGAGCAGCACCGAGTACAGCCCCATCACCGCGCCTCGCTCGCCAACCTCGGTTTCGGAGATGTCCGCCAGGTGCGCCAGCGCGGCCGGGGTGAAGCCGCTGGCCACCAGGAGCGCCAGCCCGGAGCAGGCGAGCGCGACCGTGATGCGGACAACATCGTGGGGCTGGGCATGGTTCAGGAGGTACAGCGCCGGGCACAGGGCGAACATACCGACCAGTCCGAAGCGCATCGAGCGCAGGGCGCCAAGGCGGCCAAGCGATTGGCCCCAGAGCACCAGCCCGGCCAGGAAGATGAGCCCGACCACAGCCGCGTACAGGCCCACCTGCGCCCCTTTGAACCCGCCCACCAGCAATTGGCCGGGGTCGTCCGCGCTGGCAAGCTGGTAGCCGATGTGGGCGAACCAGGCGCCGAGGATGGCGTTGACGGCCAGCCAGGCGGGGATGAACGCCGCGACGCCCGGCAGCCGCAAGGCCGACAGGAGCGCAACATGAGGAGCCGGGTGCCGCTCGGCGCGGCGAAGCCGCTGGACCTCTCGCACTCGGGTAAACGCCAGCCAGCTCAGACCGTAGATCACCAGGATTGGAATGAACGACAGCAGGCCGAGACGGTCCCACAGCAGCCCGCCGGCCGCCCAGCCGGAGATCATCCCCGCCACCGTCGTCACCTCGAAGGCGGCCATGACCCGTCCCCGCAGCGTAGCATCGCCCGCGCTCGCGTCGGCAACGAAGCCAAGGCTGGACGGCGCGGAAGCAGCGGTGGACAGACCCTGGAACAGCCGACTGAACAGCACCACCGGGAGTAGCGGCAGCGCCAGCATCAGGGCCGCCGCCGCGCCGCCCAGCAGCGGGCTGATCAGCAGGAACGGACGCCGCCCGTAACGGTCGCTCAGCACTCCGAAGCCGGGCGCACCCAGCAGCTCCGTGGCGAAGAACAGCGCGCTGGCGAGCCCCACGGCCCAGGCCGGCACCGAGCCGCCCTCGCGCCCGATCTGCGCCAGCAGCAAGCTCACCAGGATGCCGGCGCCGCCCGCGGCGGCGCGGAGCAGGAGCGTCCCGCCCAGGCATGCCAGCAGGGACGCCGAGCGCAGGGGTCCAGGAGGCGCAGGAGTCGCTTCCACGGTCTCCGCGGCCGAGGGGAATTGCGGTAGTGTAGCGGAAACGAGCGGCTCCGCGGGAGTGCCCGCATCTGGCCGCGCGGGCGGCCAGGGCCTTCGCCCGCGAGGCGGTGGCGGCAAAGGCGTGGAGTATAGCCGCGCGCGTCCCTGCCTGGTAGACTCTGAAACGGGGGCTTGAGCTGGTGCCGCGGGCGCGTGTTCGCCCCTGCCGCGCTCACATCCTTCCATCACAGGACATCACAGGGGGTCGAGGTCGGGATGACCGTCACAGGTGAAGCGGGAACGATCTCCGCGCTGCTGAAAGAGGAACGCCGCTATCCGCCCCCACCGGAGTTCGCCGCCCAGGCCAACGCCAACGATCCGGCGATCTACGCGCGTGCCGAGGCGGATCCCGAAGGCTTCTGGGCTGAGCAAGCGGCTCGGCTGGATTGGTTCACCCCGTTTCAGCAGGTGCTGGAATGGAAACCACCCTACGCGAAGTGGTTCCTCGGCGGAACGCTGAACGCCACGTACAACTGCGTCGACCGCCACGCGAAGACCTGGCGGCGCAACAAGGCGGCGATCATCTGGGAAGGTGAGCCGGGCGACGAGCGGGTGCTGACCTACGGCGACCTGCTGCGCGAGGTGAACCGGGCCGCCGCGGCGCTGAAGCGGCTGGGTGTGAAGAAGGGCGACCGGGTCGCCATCTACATGCCGATGATCCCGGAGCTGCCGATCGCGATGCTCGCTTGCGCCCGCCTGGGCGCGCCGTTCACCGTAGTCTTCGGCGGCTTCAGCCCGGACGCGCTACGCGAGCGGATCGCCGACTCCGCCGCGAAGGTGGCGATCACTGCCGACGGCGGCTACCGGCGCGGCAACGTCGTCGGGCTGAAGGCGAACGTGGACGCGGCGATCAGCGGCGAGACGACCATCGAGAAGGTGCTGGTGGTGCGCCGCACCGGGGCGCCGATCCAGATGCAGGAGGGACGCGATCTCTGGTGGCACGAGGCGCTGGACGCCGAGGGCTACCCCCGCGTGCCCTGCGAGCCGGTCGACAGCGAGCACCCGCTGTACATCCTGTACACCTCCGGCACTACGGGCAAACCGAAGGGGGTGCTGCATACCACCGCCGGATATCTGGTGGGCACCTCCGCGACACATCGACTGATCTTCGACATCAAAGAAGAGGACGTCTACTGGTGTACCGCGGACATCGGCTGGGTGACCGGGCACTCGTACATCGTCTTCGGCCCGATGGTGAACGGTGCGACCAACATCATGTATGAGGGCGCGCCCGATTGGCCGGACAAGGATCGCTTCTGGGCACTCGTAGAGAAGTACCGCATCACCATCCTGTACACCGCGCCCACGGCGATCCGCTCCTTCATGCGCTGGGGAACGGAGTATCCCGCCCGCCACGACATGTCCAGCCTGCGGCTGCTGGGGACCGTGGGCGAGCCGATCAACCCGGAGGCCTGGGTCTGGTACTGGGAGCATATCGGCGGCGGCCGCTGCCCGATTGTCGACACCTGGTGGCAGACCGAGACCGGGCAGATCATGATCTCCCCGCTGCCAGGCCTCACCACCACCGTGCCCGGCTCGGCCACCAAGCCGTTCCCGGGGGTCAAGGCGGAGATCCTGGACGAGGCGGGGAACCCCGTCCCGGACAATACCGGCGGCAACCTGGTGCTGTCTCGTCCCTGGCCGGCGATGATGCGCACCATCTGGGGCGATGACGAGCGCTACGTGCGGCAGTACTGGTCCAAGTACCCGGGCAAGTATCTCACGGGCGACGGCGCGCGGCGCGACGAGGACGGCAACTTCTGGCTGCTGGGCCGGGTGGACGACGTTCTGAACGTGGCCGGGCATCGCCTCGGGACGATGGAGATCGAGAGCGCGCTGGTCAGCCACCCGGCGGTGGCCGAGGCGGCAGTAATCGGGATCAGCCACGAGATCAAGGGACAGGGCGTGGCCGCCTTCGTCACCCTGCGTGCCGGGGCCACCCCGAGCGATCAGCTCAAAGAGGAGCTGCGTGAGCAGGTAGCCAAGGTGATCAGCCCGATCGCCCGGCCCGACAAGATCTTCTTCACCGCGGAGCTGCCCAAGACCCGCTCGGCCAAGATCATGCGCCGGCTGCTGCGCGACATCGCCGAGGGCCGCGCGCTTGGCGACACGACCACGCTCACCGATCCGGCCGTGCTGGCGGAGCTCAAGAAGCGCTACGAGGAGAAGGAGAGCTAGCGGCGGGCCAAGAGACCGGAGCAGGGGCGGCGCGGGCGACGCTGGATCCGCCGTCGGCGCCGCCCCTGCTCCTATTCCGTTCCCTCGCCGTCCTCGTTCTTCCAGAACAGGTGCGCCCAGCAGGGCGGGTCACCCCCTAACTCCTCATCGTCGGCACCGTCGGCGACCACTGGACGTGGCGAGGGGGTTGCGTTAGCCTGTGTCTCCACTTCTTCGCGCGCCAATACGCGGTCGTCACCTCTGGAGCGCTCGGCTTGGTTAGAGGAACAAGAATTGCTCATGGCTCACCGTGCCAATGTTACACTGGACCCTATCCCGACGGGATGAGCGTCCTTACGTTCTTAACGTTCGGGTCGCTGGCCGGCCATCGCGTTTCGGCCGTTCTGCGCCGTTCGCGTCGCTCAAGGAGCGTCGTCGCGAATGATAGCCATCCTCGCGCTGCTCTCTCTCCTGGCGACTCTCGTCGGCGGGCCGTGGCTGCAGGTTGCGCAGCAGAGCGGGCCGAACGGTCCTGGCCAGCAGAGCCCGGCCGGAGGCGGTCCCGCCCCACAGCCCGCCCCAACCGGACTCCAGATGAACGCCCGCGCCGGCCTGGACGGCATCGCCCGGGTAGGGACCTGGGTTCCGGTCGAGGTCGAGTTCACCAACCAGGGTGACGACGTCGAGGGCGAGGTCCAGGTGCGGGTGGAGGACGCCCGACGCCAGGGAGTGTATGGCCGTGCCCCGACGGTCTACACGCTGCCGGTGTCGCTGCCGCCTCGATCGCACAAGCGCCTGCTGATGGACGTGCTGTTCCCATCGGACACCAACCAGCTCAAAGCCACGCTCGTCTCGAATGGCAAGGAGCTGGTCACGCAGGACATCAGCGTCACCCGAGCGGCGCTGGGCGACTTCATCTGTGGGGTGATCTCCCGCGATCCCCAGGCATTCGACTTTCTGCCCTCCCTGGACCTCAACGGACCGCAGCGGCGGGTACGCCTGGCGCGGCTGGACCCGGTGGAGGTGCCGGACCGCGCCCAGCTCCTCTCCTCGCTCGACTGCCTCATTCTCTCCAACGCGCAGTCGTCGTCGCTCCGCCCGGAACAACTGGAGGCGTTGCGGGTATGGGTCGGCGCGGGCGGGCTGCTGATCGCGGTGGGTGGTCCCACCTGGCAGAAGACGCTCGCGCCGCTCCCCGACGATCTGCTGGCGGCGCACCCAACCGAGCTGGCGACGGTGGATCGGCTGGACGGGCTGGTCGAGCTGACCGGGCAGGCGCCCACTCATCCTGGTCCGTGGCTCATCTCGCGCGGCCGGGCCAGCGGCACCGTGGTCGCCCAGCAGGACGGCATCCCGCTCATCGTTGGTCGCAAGCAGGGGCAGGGGACCATCTTCTACCTCGCGTTCGACCCGAGCTCGCAGGCACTCGGCAGTTGGCCCGGCCAGCCGTTCATCTGGCGCTACCTGCTGGCACACGCCAGCGTCGACACGGGCGTCGGCTCCACGCTCGCCCGACCCTACATGCGCTGGGGGCGCCTGCCGCGCGCCGCGCTGGGCGACTTCGACTCGCTGCCGGAGCCGGACTTCAACTGGGCCGTCTGGGGACTGCTGCTGTATGCCCTGATTATCGGCCCGGTGTGCTTCCTGTTCCTACGCCGGGTTGACCGGCCGCTGCTGGCGCTGCTGACCGTGCCCGGACTGGCGCTCGGTACCTCGGCGCTGTTCGTCCTTCTCGTCGCCGCAGAGCGCGAGGGCGACCTCGCGGCGACCAAGGCGACCGTAATCCGGGGTGTCGGCAGCCTCGCCTTCAGCCGGACCTACGTGAGCGTGTTCGCCCGGCACGGTGGCACATTCGATGTGAACGTTCCGCCGGGCGGGCTCCTGTTCGGGCTCTACTACCCGTTCCCGATGCGCTCCTACACCGACACGCCCGATTGGGCGCTGCGGGTGGCCGAAGGGGCGGACGTGCGGGTGGACTCGCTGACGATGAACGACGGCTCGCTGGCCACGTTTGCTGTCGACCAGCAGTTCAACCTCAACGGCCAGGTCGACACGGCGCTGGTGGCGGATCACGACCAGATCGTCGGCACGGTGACGAACCACCTCGGCCAGCCATTGCGCTCGGCGGCGCTGCTGCTAGATATGCAGTCCGTCTATCCACTCGGAGACCTGGAGCCCGGGGAGTCGCGGACCGTCTCCATCACCCTGCCGGAGCGAGCAGCGATCGGGTATGGGGTGCCAACCGGGCTCGCGTCCCAGATCTATCCGGGGTGGAACGCGGCGCGGCCCGAAGATAGCTCCCGCCGCGACCTGCTGGAGTCGATCTTCTCGTCTCGGTACTACGCCGCGCGGATGGATATGTCGGGGACGACCCTGGTCGGCTGGCTCGCGCACAACCCCACCTCGCTGGACGTCAACGGAACGCCGCTGGCGAGCGTGGAGTACACCCTATTCGTGAGCTCGATCCCCGTGTCGTTCCCAGACCACTACGAGGGGGAGCTGCGCCCCTCGCTGCTGGCACGCCAGCACCTGACGGTGGCGCCGGTGGGGCAGCAGGACTTCGGCAGCTACACGCTGGCCCCGGGCGAGTCCGTCTCGCTGCAGTTCACCCTGCCCGACCGGCCCGAGCGGCTGGAGGTGCAATCGCTCACCGTCAATCTGGAAGGACAGCCGTCTGGCCAGTCCACGGTGCTCACCAATGGGGTTGGCCATCTGTCGCTGTTCGATTGGCGGGCCGCCGCCTGGCGTGACTGGGAGGCGCACTTCGGCGGGACGCGCCTGGACGATCCGCAGCGCTTCATCTCCGCGGGCGGCGACATCCGGGTGAAGTACACCTTCGACCCACCGCCGAATAGTAACCTCACCCAGATTCGGCTCACTCGCTTCGACATCTCCGGTCAGGTACGAGCACCATGAGTGTGGAAATTAGCGGACTGTCCTGTCGCGGTCGAAACGAGCACGGGCTGACGAACATCAGCCTGAGTGTCGCCCGCGGCAACGCCTGCCTGCTGCTCGGGCCGAACGGGGCGGGGAAGAGTCTGTTGCTCGCTACTCTCGTCGGGCTGGTGCGGCCGACGGCTGGGCGCGTGGTGGTGAATGGGCTGGACCTGGTGCGGCAGACGACCGCGGTCCGCCGGGCAACCGGTTACCTGCCGCAGCTCCCCTCGGCGTTTGTGGGGCTGACGGTCTATGAGCAGCTCGACTTCCTGGCGCGCTGCCACGGGCTGGTGGGCCGCGAGCGGGAGGAGAGCGTGACCACGATGCTCGAAGTGGTCGGCCTGCTGGAAGTGTCCCGGATGGAGGCGGCGCTGCTTACCCCCGGCCAGCAGCGGCGGCTGGCGCTGGCCGGGGCGCTAGTCCACCACCCGGCCGTGCTGCTGCTGGACACACCGCTGGCCGGGCTGGACGTGGCTGGACGCGAAGAGCTGCTGGAAGTGCTCCACGAGGTCCGGGCGCTCGGCGCCACCTGCTTGATCGCCTCCGACCGCCCGGCGGAAGTGTTCGGGCTATGTACGCAGGCGGCGGTGCTCGACGCCGGCTTGCTGCGCTGGTACGGGCCGATCGCGGACCTGCCGGCTGAGTACGGCGGAACAGCGACGCCCGCTCCCTCCAGCGCGGGCGAGGTGCTGGGAGGAGTCTCCTAGATGCTGATCCTGGCGGTGCTGACCAAGGAGCTGCAGGTCTGGCTCAGGCGTCCGGCGACGTTCGGGCTGTACACGCTGCTGGTGCTTACGACCGGCGGCGTGGTCGTCCTGGGCACGGCGACCGTGCTGGCGCAGGGCGTTGGCCCGGTGCCGGCGCTGTTCTCGACCGGCGCCACCGCCACCTCGGGGCTCACCGCGCTCGTCTCCTCGTACCGTGCAATGTGGCTGTTCCTGGTCGGGGCGATCTGCCTCCTGCTGGCCAGCAGCCTGGTGGCGCCAGCGGTGGCGAGCGCCGCGATCCAGGGCGAGCGCGAGGCGGGCACGTTCGATCTGCTGCTGGCCAGCGGGATGAGCCCGAGCGCGGTCGCGCTGGGCAAGCTGTTTGGCGCCACGGTGTTCGTCCTGCTGCTGCTCGGCACCGCGCTGCCGGTCTTCGCCGCGTCCTGGCTGTTCGGGGGGGTGAGCCTCCAGGAGGCGGGGCCGGCGCTGCTGGTGGTCATCGCCTCCGTGGTGCTGTTTGCCTCGCTCGGGCTGTTCTTCTCGACCTTCATCCCGTCGTCGCTGGCCGCGGCGCTGTACGCTTACTTGATCGTCAACACGCTAACTCTCGGCACCGCGGCGCTCTACCTGGTGGCCGCCTCTGTCCGCCTCGGCGACACCTTCGGGGTGCTGGTTTACCTGAATCCCTACCTGGCGCTGCTGTCCGCCTCCGAGTCGCTGCGCCAGGACGTCGTCTCGCTGCTGCCGCTATCCGAGCGCGGCTTGCTGCCGGGGCCAGCGCAGCAGGTGTTCGGCCTGCTAGTGGCGTTGCCTCACTGGGCCACCACGGTGGCGCTGTACGCTGTCGCCAGCCTGGTGCTGGTGTATCTGAGCGGGGTGGTGCTCGACCCGATGCACCCGCTCAAGACACGCGGCCTGCGCGCACCACGGAGCGCCACGCGATGACGCTCCTGGCGCCTCGAACGATCTGTGCCGCCGGACACCTGCGAGGGAGGTTGGTCCCATGAGCGTCCGTTTGACCCGCCGGGAGGACGCCGTCGAATTCTGGCGTCTGTACGGCTACCTGTCGCGCGCGCTCGCGCTGCGCCGTGCTGTCGTCTGGGGAACCCGCCTGCTGGCGTTCGGCCTGGCCGCCTCCACGCTCGCCGTGCTCGCACTGCGCCTGCTCGGCCGCGGCCTCCCGCCGCTGCCGACGCTGTTCGCCCCGGCGCTCGTGCTGGGCGCGCTCGGGCTGCTGGTCGGCTACCTGCGCCGGGACCAGCCGGAGCGCGCGGTCTGGCTCGCGGACACGCACCTGGATCTGAAGGAACGGCTGACGACCGCGCTCGAGCTGATCCGGACCGGCAGCACCCAGCCGCTGGCGGCCGCTCAGGTCTCGGACGCGGTGATGCACTTCGCGCGCTTCGACCCGCTGGACGCCTTCCCGGTCCGCATCCCGCTGCGCGCCGGGAACCTGGCGGTCATCCTCGCGGTGCTGCTGCCGATCGCCGCGCTGGCGCCCAATCCGCTGGCCAGCCCAGCCAAACCGATGGACCGCAGCCGCGAGATCGCCAAGGAAGAGGCGGAGAAGATCGACCAACTGTCCCAGGAGCTGGCGCAGCAGCAGAACTCCCAGAGCGAGGAGATTCGCCGGCTGCTCCAGGAAGCCTCCAAAGCGATGAATCCCGACACTCACACGCCGGACCAGTCGCTTGCCGCGCTGGACGATCTGCAGGATCAGCTCTATCGACTCGACAGCCAGGATAGCCAGGGCCTGGACGCGGCGCTCGCCGCGCTCGCCGCGTCGCTGGCGAGCACGCCCGGACAGCAGGACCTGGCCAAGCGGTTGGCGACCGGCGATCTGAAGCAAGTGTCGAGCAGTCTGCGCCGCCTGGCCAACGACCAGAAGTCGCTGGATCCAACCCAGCGCGCGCAGCTCGCCCAGGCGCTGCAAGCCGCCGCTCAGAGCGCGGGGCAGTCGAACGCCCGCTTCGCGCAGCAACTCCAGGCGGCCGCCAACGCGCTGAACAGCGGCCAGCAGGACAGCGCCGAGCAAGCGCAGCAGGCGCTGAACAACGCCGCTGCTCAGGCCGAAGCGGCATCCAACCGCGAGCGAGCCCTGTCGCAGCTCCAGAGCAGCCGCGCGAACCTGGCGCGGAGCCTGGGGCAGCAGCCGACTGCTGGCCGCTCGAACGGCGGCGGCCAGCGCGGCCAGAGCCAGAACCCGGGCGACAACCCCCGCAACCAGACGCAGGGCGGCCAGCAGGGTAACAGCTCAGATCAGGGCCAGGGCGATGGTGCCCAGCAAGGGCGCGAGCAGGCGAACAACCAGCAAGGGAGCCAGCCAGGCGGCTCCAGCGCCGGCACGGGCGACGCCCCCGGCCAGGGCGACCAGATCTACGACCCGCTGTTCTCAGGCGGCCACCCGGAGCAGGTGCCCGGGCAGGACCAGCCCGATTCGGCGTCGGTCTCGCCCGATCCCTACCTCTCGCCCGCGGAGCAGAACGGCTCCCAGGTAGGCTATCGCGACGTGTATGGCCAGTACCAGCAGCGCGCCGTCAAGAACATCGAGCAGACGTACGTTCCGCTCGGGCTCAAGGACCTGGTGCGCCAGTACTTCGACGAGCTGGACCCGAACAAGTCAGGAGGCTAGTGGCAGATGCTCGAAACGGCTCTGTCCCCGAGCGAGTTCGTTACTACCGCCCGGGCGATCGAAACCGAGGTCAGCAAGTTTATCGTTGGCCAGACCCAGGTCGTCCGTGGGGTGCTGATCGGGATGTTGGCGGGCGGCCACGTGCTGCTCGAAGGGGTGCCCGGGCTAGGCAAGACGATGCTGGTGCGGACGCTGGGCACCGCGCTGGATCTGACCTTCTGTCGGGTGCAGTTCACCCCGGACCTGATGCCGGCGGACATTACCGGCACCAACGTCATCTTTGAGGACGAGTCCGGGGTGCGCAGCTTCCGCTTCCAGCAGGGCCCCATCTTCGCCAACATCGTGCTCGCGGACGAGATCAACCGCGCCACGCCCAAGACGCAGTCCGCGCTGCTCGAAGCGATGCAGGAGCACCGCGTCAGCGCCGGGCGGAGCACGCATCATCTGCCGGAGCCGTTCTTCGTGCTCGCCACCCAGAATCCGATCGAGATGGAGGGCACCTATCCCCTCCCGGAGGCTCAGCTCGACCGCTTCCTGTTCAAGCTCCAGGTGCCGTTCCCGAGCGCCGACGAGCTGAAGGAGATCGCCCGCCGCACCACGACCGGACAGCCAGTCGAGGTGAGCACCGTGGCCGATGGCCCCACCCTGCTCCGGATGATGGCCTTCTGCCGTGAGCTACCGGTCGCGAGCGCGGTGATGGACTACGCCGTCCGGCTGGTGACCCGGACGCACCCGGAGGATCCGGCGAGCCCGCCCCTGGTCAAGCAGTATGTCCGCTACGGCTCGAGCCCGCGTGGGCTCCAGGCGATCGTCCTGGGGGCCAAGGTGCGGGCGCTGCTCGAGGGGCGCTTCAACGTGGCGCTGGAGGACCTGCGCGCCGTGGCGCCCGCGGCGCTGCGCCACCGGGTGCTGCTGAACTTCGAGGCGGATGCCGAGGGCATCAGCGCCGACCGGATCATCGCCGAGGTAATCGAAACCAACTGACACGGGTCGAGCAGGCCCATCCGACCGGCGAGCAGCTCAGGGGCTCGTGGTCGGGCGGGCGGCGCGGCGTTGATCGCTGCCGGTGGGAGCTTCGACATGGCACAGGCGGTACTCGACACGGCGCTCCTGCACCGATTGGATCGCCTCAACCTGATCGTGCGGCGCCGGCTCGCCGGTTCGGCGGCGGGCGACCGCCGCAGTGTGCACCGCGGCGCCTCGCTCGACTTCGCCGACTACCGCGCCTATGTGCCCGGCGATCAGCCGGAGCGAGTCGACTGGAACATCTACAGCCGCTCCGGCGCGCTGTTCGTCAAGCAGTTCGACGACGAAGAGCTGCTCACGGTGCACCTGCTGCTCGACGTCAGCCGCTCGATGGACTGGGGTGAGCCCAACAAGCTGGACTATGCCCGGCGCCTCGCCAGCGCCCTCGGCTACATCGCCCTGCACGGCCATACCCGGCTGGTGGCCTCGTGCCTGAGCGAAGGGCTCGTCTCTAGCTTCGGCCCCGCCTGGGGCCGCGGACAGTGGGCGCGGCTCCAGGCCTTCCTGAACAGCACCGCGGCGGAGGAGGGCACAGACCTGGATCGCGGGCTGGGCGCTCACGCGCAGGCGGCCTCCACTCCGGGGCTGGCGATCCTCATCTCGGACCTGCTGACCCCGCACTGGGAGCGGGGAGTCAAGCGGCTGCTCGCTCGGCGCTACGAGATCGTCATCCTCCACGTGCTTGCGCCACAGGAGGTCCATCCGGCGGTGAGTGGCGACTTGCAGCTCCACGATCGCGAGACCGGCGAGCGGATCGACATCACCCTGAATCAGGACGCGCTCGACCGCTACCAGGAACGCTACACGGGCTGGTGCCGGCATCTGGAGAGCTTTGCCACCCGCTACGGCATGCGCTACCACCGAGTGGAGACGAGCGAGCCGCTGGAGCGCCTGCTGTTCACCTCGCTCCGGCAGCGGGGGGTGCTGGAATGACGCTGCTCGCCCCCTGGGGGCTGTTGCTCGGCGTGCTGCTGCCGCTGCTGGTGCTGCTCTACCTGCTCAAGGTGCGCCGGCGCGACGTCGAGGTCTCCAGCACGTACATCTGGCGGCACCTGGTGCGCGACCTGGCCGCCCACGAGCCGTTCCAGCGGCTGAAGCTCACCGCGCTGCTGGTGGCGCAATTCCTGCTGCTGGCGGCGCTCGTGCTCGCCTTCGCCCGGCCGGCCATCCCGGTCCTGGCGCAGGAGAGCGAGTTCGCAGTGGTAGTGGTCGACGATTCCGCGAGCATGCAGGCCACCGACGTGCCGCCCTCGCGGTTCGAAGCGGCTCGCGCCCGGGTCCGCGACCTGATTCAGCGCCTGCCGGGTGGCTCCAGCTTCACCCTGATCCAGGCGGCCCGCCGGCCAGAGGTGCTCGCCTCCGACCAGCAGAGTAGCCAGGAGGCGCTGCGGGCGGTTGAGCAGCTCCATCCGAGCAACACCCACGGCGACGTGGAGGAGGCGCTACGCCTGGGTATCGCCCTCGCGGGCGACCGGCCCCACCGACACCTCTACGTGGTGACCGACGGCGCCCATGGCGGCTTCCAGCTCCCCGACTTGCACGGCGCCCCGTTGAGCTACCTGCGCGTGGGCGGCTCCTCGGACAACCGCGCGGTGACGGCGATCGCCGCTCGGCCCGACCCGCGCGGCTCGGGGCAAGTACACCTGTTCGTGCGGGTGCGCAACTACGCCGACACCCCGGTCTCCGACACCCTGGTGCTGGCGGCCGACGGCTCGCCGGTGGAGGCGCGCCCGCTACAGTTGCCGGCCAACGACGGTGTAGACGTCGTTTTCGACACCCTGCCCCGCGACACCAAAGTGGTCCAGGCACGGCTGGATGGCAAGGACGCTCTCCCGGCGGACGACAGCGCCGCGGTGGTGCTCGGCAATCGCCCGCCGGTCAAGGTGCTCCTGGTGTCTCAGGGCAACCTCTTCCTCGAGCGGCTGCTGCGGATCATCCCCGGCGTCGACCTGTATCGTGCCGACCCGCGCCGCTACTTCGCTCTGGATACCGACAGCTACGACATCGTCGTGTTCGACAACTACCTGCCGGAGTCGCTTCCGCGGGGCAACACGCTCATCCTGAACCCACCGGCGAGCACGCTGTTCCCGTTCCAGGGGCCGGACGTGCGCCAGCCCCGGCTGACCTACTGGGACAAGGACCACCCGCTGCTCCACTTCGTCGATCTGCGCGACGTCGGCATCGCCTCGGCCCACGACCTGGCGCCGCCAAGCTGGATGAAGCCGCTGGTGCAGGCGGGGAACGTCCCGCTGCTGCTGGCGGGAGACGACGGAACCCGGCGGGTGGTGCTATTCCCGTTCGACCTGCGCCATTCCAACCTGCCGCTCTCGGTGGCGTTCCCGATCCTGATGTCCAATATCGTTAGCTACCTGGAGCCGCCGGGGACGCTGGACGTGCGGAGCCTGGCGCCCGATCAGCCCCAGACGCTGATCCCCCTGCCGCAGGCCGACGCGCTGCTGGTGCAGCGGCCCGATGGCAGCAGCGTCAAGCTGACGCCCCAGCGCGGCCAGCCGCTGCAATACGACCAGACTGACGAGATCGGGCTGTACACCGTCACCCAGCGGCAGGGCGACCAGGTGCTGGCCAGCGAGCAGTTCGCGGTGAACCTAACGGATGAAACGGAGTCCGATATTCGCCCCGGCGACGTCCCGCCGGGGGTCGACACGACCGCGCAGGCGGGTGGCCCACTGGTGACGATGCAGCGCGAGATCTGGCTTCCGATCACGCTGCTGGCCTGCGCCCTGCTCCTGTTCGAATGGTGGCTGTTCCACCGTAGGAGTGGCTGATGCCAGCGCTGCCATCTCTCGAGCTCACCCGCCCGCTTGGCTTGCTCCTGCTCGCCGTCCTGCTCCCCGCCCTGGTGCTGATCCACCGCCATAGCCGGGCCTACCTGCCGCCTGGCCGCCGCGTGCTCGCGCTGGGGATCCGGCTGCTCGTGACCATGCTGCTCACCCTCGCCGTGACCGCGCCCACCGTGCGTGGCTCGGCCGACCGGATGGCTGTCGCGTTCCTGGTCGACCGCTCCGACAGCATCGCGCCCGCGGCCCGGGCGCAGCAAGAGGAGTGGCTCCGCAAGGCGCTGGCGAGCATGGCCCCCGAGGACCGCGCCTCGATCGTGGTGTTCGGGGCCGAGCCATTGATGGAGCGGCAGCTCAGCGCCGACCGGACCCTGGGCCAGATCGGCTCGGTGCCGCCCGGCGGCCAGACGAACCTGGCCGCGGCGATCCGGCTGGGGATGGCCTCGCTCCCCAGCACCTGGGCGCGCAAGCTGGTCATCCTCTCGGACGGCAACCAGAACGTGGGCAACGCGCTGGACGAAGCGAACCTGGTCCACGCCGCGGGGGTGCCGATCTTCGTCGTGCCCGTCAGTGCCGACACCGGCAACGAAGTGCTCGTCAGCGACGTGCAGGTACCGTCGGTGCTCCGTGAGGGCGAGACCTTCTCCGTCACGGTCACGGTGGAGAGCACCACCGCCGCCCACGCGCGCATCCACCTGCTGTCGGATGGGCGGGTGGTCGGCGACCAGGAAGCGGACCTCAACCCCGGGACGAACTCGATCGTCTTCGCCGAATCGCCGCTCGACAAGGGCTTCCACGCGCTGCAAGTGCAGGTGGAGGCAGACAACGACACCTTCCCGGAGAACAACCAGGGCGGCGCGTTCGTTGTCGTCCGCGGGCGCCCGCACGTCCTGATCGTGGAAGACACCGCAGGCCAGGGCCGCTTCCTCAAGAACGCGCTCACCGCTGCCGGGATCGACGCGGAGGTCGCCAACCCCGGGAACGGGCCCCTGACCGAAACCGCGCTGCGCTCGTATGACAGTGTGGTGCTGGTCAACGTGGCCGCGTCGAAGCTGTCGGATGCCCAGATGCATGCGCTGCAAGCGTACGTGCGCGACTACGGCGGCGGGCTGGTGGTCATCGGCGGCACCCAGTCGTACACCGTGGGCAACTACTCGCGCACCCCGCTGGAGGAGGCGCTGCCCGTGCGGATGGAGCTGCAAGGGCAGACCGCCTCGGCCAGCGTGGCGCTGGTGCTGGTGATCGACAACTCCGGCAGCATGGCCGGCGGCCCATTCGGCGCCTCCAAGATGGACCTCGCCAAGGAGGCAGCGATCTCCGCCGCCGAGCTGCTCGGCGAGTACGACCGGCTGGGCGTGATCGCCTTCGAGGAGACGCCCCGCTGGGCGCTGGAGATCTCCGACGTCACCGACATGGGGCGGGTCCAGCAGGAGATCGGCTCCATGACCCCGGGCGGCGGGACGAACATCTACCCCGCGCTGGACGAGGCCTACCGGGCGCTGGCGCAGCTCGACGCCAAAGTGAAGCACGTCATTCTGCTGACCGACGGCATCACCCCAGGCGCCAACTGGGACGACCTGATGTTCCGCTACAACCAGGCCCACATCAGTCTGTCCACCATCGCTATCGGCAGCGACGCCGACTTCAACCTGCTCAAGCAGTTGGCCGAGATGGGGAAGGGCCGCTATTACGAGGGGAACGATCCGTACGACCTGCCCCGCCTGGTGGTAAAGGAGACACAGCAGGTGGAGCGGGCGGCGATCGTCGAGCAGCCGTTCCATCCACACCAGGTCTCGCGCAGCCCAATGGTCGAGGGCTTCCAGGACGGGCAGTTCCCCGCACTGCGCGGCTACGTCTCGACCACGCTCAAGCCAACGGCGCAGATGGTGCTCACCACCCCACAGGGGGATCCGCTCCTGGCGGAATGGCAGTACGGGCTCGGGCGGACGGTGGCCTGGACCTCGGATGCGGAGAACAAGTGGGCCGCGGATTGGGTGGACTGGCCGGAGTTCAGCCGCTTCTGGGCACAGGTTATCAAGCGTACGCTGCCCCCGCCGGTCGATCCGAACCGCCAGATCACGGTCGTCCAGGACGGCCCGAACGCGCACATCGTGGTCGACGCGGTGACCGAGCAGCGAGCGTTCCTGAACTTCGCCCACACCACCGCGAGCGTCACCCTGCCAGATGGCCAGCAACTGGACGTCCCGCTCACGCAGTCGGCGCCCGGCCGCTACGAGGGCCAGTTCCCGGCGAAGGACGAGGGCGCCTACTTCATCGAGGTGTTGCAGCGCGACGACGCGGGCAACGTGATCTCCAGCCAGCCCGGCGGGTACGTGGTGCCCTATTCCGCCGAATACCGCGAGCGCCAGCCCAACCTCTCCCTGCTGACGAACCTGGCGCAGCTCACCGGGGGGGCGACGCTGGACGACCCGATCAAGGCGTTCGCGCACGACCAGCCGGCGCCCGGCCAGCCGCTGGAAGCCTGGCCGACCCTGCTCGCGCTCGCGGCCGGGCTGTTCCTGCTCGACGTCTCGATTCGCCGGCTCCGCCTCGCCTGGGCCGACGTCCGCCCGCTCACCCGGCGCCTGCAACGCGCCTGGCGGCAGCGCCAGCCAGGCAGCGGGCTCGTCGGCACGTTCCGGGCCGCTCGTCAGCACGGCCGCTCCACACGGGGCGCGGCGCTCCCTGATCTGAAGCCGGGCGAGGCGAGCGCGCCGCCGCCAGCCACTGCTCCACCGGAGAGCGCCAGCGGGCGCACCACGCGCCTGCTCCAGGCCAAACGCCGAGCGCGGGCGGGAACACCGCCCGCGGGGGCGCCGGCTCCGCCGGACAAGCCGCCGCGCTAGCCATGTCTCCTAGCACGCCAGCTTCGCTCCGGACTGGCAGAGACCACCGCCAGGCCGTGTACCATTGCGCAGCTCGCGGGAGAGAGCGATGACGACGACGACCAGGAACGCGCGGATCGTGCAGGTGAACGTATCTCCGGGCGGGGTGCCGAAGCTGCCCGTCCAGCGCGCCTGGCTGGATGTGGAGGGCCTGGAAGGCGACGGCCATCGCGCCCCGGGGCACGGCGGGCCGCTGCGCGCTGTCTCTCTCTGGTCGCTCGAACGGATCAAGGCGCTGCGGGCCGAAGGGCACCCCGTCTTCCCCGGGGCAGCGGGCGAGAACCTGACGATCAGCGGACTGGAGTGGGCGGAGCTGGAACCAGGGCAGCGGCTCCGCCTCGGAGCCGCGGTCGTGGAGCTGACTCGGTACGTCGTGCCCTGCAAGAACGTGGCCTACGCCTTCACGGATGGCGACTTCCAGCGCATTCACCAGGACGCGCATCCCGGCTGGGCCCGGCTGTATGCCAGGGTGCTCGTGCCCGGGATGGTCGCCGTCGGTGATCCGGTCGAGTTCGTGTCCGCGGATGCCGAGGTTGGCGCCTCAGCGTAGCCCGCGCCACCCGGGTGGGCGGGGCGACGCCGGCCATGCTCGGCCGCGGGATAGCCATCCACTACCCGCCTCGGGCCATCCCGCGGGCGCTGCCACTCGCCCCTGCCGCCCGGAGGCGCGATGAGCGTGCCCACGCGGGTCGCGCCAGCGCGCCGCGCGGCTCAGCCCGCGCCCGCCCCCTGGCTGGCCAGCCTGCCCACGGCCGCCATCGCGGTGGCGTTCGTCGCGCTCGCGGCGCGGCTGATCCTGTTCGTTCACCGCTACGCGGTCAATATCCTGTTCTGGGACCAGTGGAGCTACTACCAACCGCTATTCGACGGCGACAACCCGCTGCCACGCTTCTTCTGGCAGTGGGGATTCCACCGCATGGGCCTGTCGTACCCGGCGATCTGGGCGCTGGCGCAGATCAGCCAGTGGGACAGCCGCTACGAAGCGTTCTTCAACGTGGCGGTGGTCATCCTGGAGGCGCTCGCTGCGCTGTGGCTCAAACGCCGGCTCACCGGGCGTCTGGCTATCTGGGACATCGCGATCCCGGTGATGCTCCTGAACCTGTTCCAGTACGAGATCTTCCTCGGCGCTCCGAACCCGGAGAATCGGCTGCCGCTGCTGCTCGTGCTCCTGTTCTGCCTCTGCCTGCTCGTCGAGCGGGTGCGGCTCCGCTACGCGCTCCTGCTGCTGGTCAACTTCGTCACCACCTTCACCGGCTATGGCGTGTTCGTCGGGTGCCTGACCCCGCTCATACTCCTGTTCGAACTGGCCAGGGACCGGGCGCACTGGCGGCTGAAGCTCGCCGCGCTGGGGGTCAGCCTGGCCACACTGGCCGCGTTCTTCAATGGCTACGTCTTCAGCCCCTCGGTGGACTGCTACCAGTTCCCCCACCCGCGCCCGCTGGAGTACCTCCAGTTCTTCACACTGATGTACCAGACATTTTTCGGCTTCCGGCAGGAGTTCACCTGGTGGACGCCGATCCCAGCGCTCATCCTGCTGGCCGGGTGTGGCTACAGCGCCTGGCGGCTGCTGCGGTCCCGCGACTACCAGCCCATGCTGCCAGTTATGGTGCTGTATGGGTTCTCCTTCGTCTTCGCTGCCGAGGCGGCGATCGGGCGCGTCTGCCTTGGCGTGGGGACGGCGATCGCCTCGCGCTACGTTACCTACGAGGCGCTCGGCTTCCTGGCGCTGTACCTGACTCTCGTCACGCTGCCACGCCCCGCGCCGCGGAACGGCCTGGCGCTGCTGCTGCTGTCCAGCGTGGTGGCGACGCACGCGCTGAACGACGGGGTAGCCACCCGCCGCGCCGAGTACTACTTCAAGAAGGACGACTGGAAGAACTGCTACCTGCGCTACGAAGACATCGAGCAGTGCGACAAGCGGACCAAGTTTGCTCTCTATCCCAACCCCGCCGAGGTCCACATGGCTGAGAAGATGGCCTTCCTAAAGGCGCACAAGCTCAACCTGTACAAGGACTGACAGGCGCCCGGGGCGGTTACGGCCGCCCCGGGCGCGGCATTCGGCGCTCGAAGCCCCTCCCGAATTCTGAGCTCAGGGAGGGAGCTGCCCGCGCTACAGCCCGTACATTCGAGCGGCGTTGTCGTGTAGGATCGCCCGGCCGGCCGCGTAGGCCTCGCGTGGCGAGAAGAAGCCGTCTGCCGCCAGTTCGCCCAGCACCTGGCCCAGCGCGCGCTTGTACCGCTTGGCGACCAGCCAGAGCGCCTCGGGGAGCGAGGCATCGGCGGCATAGAGAATCTTGGTGTACGGGGCGCTTTCCAGCACCTCCAAGATGCGCTGCCTGAGGTTGGCCAGACCGAAGATAGCGCCCTCGGAGACATCGAGATACAGGTTCGGGAGCATCGCCACCATCACCGCCGCTTCGCTTACCCAGGGCCAGCCGCCGTGGATGAGCACGACCCGGTTGGCGCGGAATCGCTCGCTGTGCAGCAGCGGGTAGAGCTGCCCGGGGTTGGCGCGCTGGAAGACGATGTCCGGGTCGCCGGTCGCGGCGTGGATGTGCACCCATAGCCCGCGTTCGCGCGCCACGTCCATAGCGTGGCAGAGCAGGAAGTCGCGCAGCGGCTTCTGGGCGCTGATCGGGCCGCCACGGCTCACCTCGAAGTTGCGCCGCGCCTCGTCTTCCGATATAGGCTCGACATTCAGGCCAGTGCGATAGGCGATCACTGACTTGAAGGCGATCGCTCCGTCCGCGATCGCCGCGTCCAGCTCCTCCTGATAGCGCTGGAAGAAGCGGGGCCAGCTCTCCTCCTGTTCGAGCAGGTCGCGGACGAAGTTGTCGGTGCGGGCGACGCGGCGCAGGCGGGCGGGGGCGATCTGCCCGAGCTGCTCCAGCGTGACGCGTGGCCGGGAGCCGCCTTCGTCCACCAGCAGCGCGTCGATCCGGGCGTCCTCGAACAGCCGCTGCGCCCAGCCGCGGTAGTCGGCCTCCGCGGCGCGGTTGCGCGCCGCCGCCACCGCCTCCCAGCGCTCTTCACAGCCCAGGAAGCGCGCCAGGTCCACCAGCAGCGCCCGGACGCTCAGGCTCGTCTCGCGGTACAGCCGTAGCGGCGCTTCGAGCTGCTCTGCTGGTAGGAACGGCTCGCGGACACTGGTTACTACCGCGTCGACGAACGACACGGATTCGGCGAGGGCCTCAGCGCTGAGATGCTTGCTGGACTCGCGCCAGGGGTGGACGTGGTTATCGACGACCGGGACGTCTGACAGGTCGATCACAGGGCCCTCCAGGCAGGTGCCGGCCGCGGCGCGGCCGGGGACACAGGGTACGGTATCGTCCGGGCCACAAGCGCGCAAGTGGGGTGCGCGGCTGGACAGTGTTACGATCCTGGCGTGGAGGACCTCGATGTTCTGCGGTTCGACACCTGGCCCCGCCAGGCCCGCGAGCGCGCGTGCCGCGCCGGGGTAGAACCTGGCGGTCAGGAGCTCGTGGGGACGGGGCGCACCAGGATCTTGGCGTTGCGGGTATCGGGGCGGATCAGCTCGTCGAAGCCCCGCTCAACCACGTCGTCCACGTCGATGATGGAGGTCACCACGCGCTCGGCGGGTAGCCGGCCCGCGACCATCAGCCCCAGGGTGCGCTCGAAGTCACCGGGCAGGTAGCAGAGCGTGCCCTGGATGCGCCGCTCGAAGTTGGTCAGGTGCGCCGGGTTGAGGGCGACAGCACGGGTGAAGACGGCGACCTGCACCATCGTCCCGCCCTTGCGGGTCGCCTCCAGCGCGTCGGCAAAGGCGCGCTCGTTGGCGCTGCACTCGAAGACCACGTCCGCCCCGGCGCCATCGGTGTGCTCGCGCAGCACCTGCGGCACATTGACCCTCGTTGGATCGAGCACCTGGGTCGGCTCGGCGTTGCGTGCCGCCAGCTCCTGGCGCACCGGGGTGACTTCGGAGAGGTACACCGCGCGCGCGCCTGCGGCCCGGGCGGCCATAGTGACGAGCTGGCCGATCGGGCCGCCGCCGGTCACCAATACCACATCGCCGGGCCGCACCCCACCCTGGTCTACTGCGTGGAGCGCGACGCTCGCCGGCTCCAGCACCGCGCCGTGGACGAAGCCGAGCGCCTCGGGCAGTGGGACGAGCTGATACTCCTTGATCAGCGCGTAGCGGGCGAAGCCGCCCCAGCGCGTCTGGAGCCCCATACCGGCCAGCCGCTCGCACGCCGCTGGCACGTGGCGCCGACAGCCCGGGCAGGAGCCGCAATACTGGAGTGGGTTGACCGCCACCCGGTCGCCCACCTTCACCCGGGTGACGCCCGGACCCACGTCGACGACGGTGCCGGCGAGCTCGTGGCCCATGATCACCGGCGCGGTGGCCCCGGTCAGCGGGTGCGGCTCCAAGGGGATGTACTGCGGGCCCTCGGTGTATTCGTGCAGGTCGGTGCCACAGATCCCACACAGCGCGACCTCAACGATCACCTCGCCCGGCCCGGCTCGCTCAGGCGCCGTGGTCTCCTCGACGCGAATGTCCCGCTTTCCGTGCCAGACTGCCGCTTTCATGTCCGCCAGCTCCCTGGATCGTCGATCTACCGAGCCCCGGCCTCGTGGCCCAGGGCCTGAGCCCCGGGCGCCGCTGGTACGATGGTCAGCTCGTCGAACCCGAGCCGCACCCGGCTGCCGCTGCTCGCCATCAGCTCCAGCCGGCGCGCCCCGCCGACCTCGACCAGCAGCCGGGCGACGTCGGTATCCACGTGCAGGTGGACCACCGAGCCGTCGAAAATGACCCGGTCGACAATGCCGTCGACCACGTTCGCCGCCCCGTTGCTGCCAGGCTCCAGCACCATGATGTTCTCGGGGCGCAGGTACGCCAGCACGGGTGAGCCCGGCGGAGGTGGCTGCGGATGCCGAGCCACCAGCTTCCGGCCGCCAACCTCAACCGCGACCCGCTGCGCTCCGCCGGATGTCGGCTCGCTGTCCACCACCATCCCCCGCAGGCAGTTGTTGCTCCCGAGGAACTCCGCCACGAACTGCGTCTGCGGGTGCAGGTACAGCTCCACCTGAGTGCCGCCCTGCTCCACCCGTCCCTGGTTCATCACGAAGATACGATCCGAAATGGCAAACGCTTCCGACTGGTCATGGGTGACGAAGATCGCCGTCTTGCCCGTTTTCTGCTGCAGCTCGCGGATGCTGTGCTTGAGCTGATCGCGCAGGTTCCGATCCAGCGAGGAGAGCGGCTCGTCGAACAGCAGCACCTGCGGGTCGGTGGCGAGCACACGTGCCAGTGCCACGCGCTGCTGCTGCCCGCCCGAGAGCTGCGCCGGCATGCGCTTCTCATAGCCCGAGAGGTTCACCAGCGCAAGCATCTCCTTGACCCGCTGCTGGATGAACTCTTTCTTCGCCCCGCGCACCGAGAGCCCGAAGCCAACGTTGTCGGCGACGGTCAGGTGCGGGAACAGCGCATGGCTCTGGAAGACGAAGCCGACGTTACGCTTGTTGGGCGGAACGTGGCCCACCTCCTGGTCATCGAAGTAAATCTCGCCCTCGGACGGCTCGATCAGCCCCGCCACCATCCGCAGCGTGGTGGTCTTGCCACAGCCGGACGGCCCCAGCAGGGTGACGAACTCGCCCTGGGCGATATCCAGGTTGACGTGATCGGCGGCGACCACAGAGCCATAGCGCTTCGTAACGTTGACCAGGCGGACACGTGCCATACAGCCCCTCAGTATTCAGCGACCAACCTCGAGACCAGTGGTCCCGGGCCAGTGAGCAACCACACCCCCAGCCCGAAGCGGCTCGCCCGGCCGCGGCGAGCCGACCACTGACCGGTGTTACATCAAGAACGTTCCCCTCAGGTACCGCGAGCCGACCAGGCGGAAGAATGCCACGATCAGGAGGAAGGAGATGAGCTGCATCGCCACCGCGAGCGCCGCGGTGGTATTCGCGATTCCGGCGCTGCGGATCAGGCTGTAGACCCGCAGTGGCGCCGTCTGCTGCCCGGGGCCGGCGATGAACAGGGTGACCAGGAACTCGTTGAAGACGATGACGAACGTCAGCAGCACGCCGGCGGTGATGCCGGGGCCGATCAGCGGCAGCACGACGCGGGTGAACGTCTGCCACCGGGTCGCGCCCAGGCACAGCGCCGCCTCTTCGTAGACGCCTGGCAGATCCTTAAGCGCCACGATGATCGGCATCAGCGCCAGGCCAAAGGTGCCCATCGTCATCGCCGCGATCAGCCCGAACGTCGTCTGCTCGATGTGGTAGACGAGGTTGTAGACCAGCACCAGCCCGAGCCCCATCACCGCCGCCGGGGTGTACAGCGGCAGGTTCAGCAGTGCCAGGATCGACCGTTTCCCCGGGAAGCGGTAGCGCACGATCCCGTACGCAGCCGGCACAGCGATCAGCGTGTTCAGGACGATCGCCGAGATGGTGACCTCCAGGCTGAGCAGCAGGTTCTCTTTGAAGGAGCCCAGGAACACATAGGAGTAGTTGCCGATGACGTCGTAGCCCTGACCCTTCTCGATGGAGTACTCCGCCAGCGCCAGGAACGGCAGGACGAACACCGCCAGAACGAGCACCACGTAAGCGTGCGCCACCACGTCGCCCAGCCGGCGCAGCGAGAGCCAGCGCGGGCGGGGCCGACGCAATGAAACGACCGTGGGGGCGGCCCGGGTCTGTACCACGCTCATTCGGCCAACGCTCCTCGGGAATAACGCAATGAGACGTAGGTCACGACCGAGGCGAGCAGCATCAGCACGATACCCTGCGCCGCGGCCAGCCCGTAGTCATTGTTCTTGACTGCCTTGATGTACATGCTCACCGCCAGCACCCGCTGGTCGGCGGTGGTGCCCAGGATCAGCGGAACGACGTAGACCCCCAGGTTCCAGCCGAAGCACATCAGGCTGCCGGAGAGAATCCCGGCCCGAGTGAGTGGGAGGAGTACCCGGGTGAAGGTCTGCCAACGGTTGGCGCCCAGCGCCGCCGCCGCCTCCTCCAGTACCACATCCACGTTCTGCAGTGCGGTGGCGATGTTCACCACCATGAAGGGGAAGGTCCCGACCGCCAGCGCAAACAGCACCGTGGGCGTGGAATACAGGTAATCGACCGGGTTCAGTCCGAGCGAGACGAGGAGCTTCCCGAACGTCGCGTTCGGCAGCAGGATGAACTTCATCCCGAATGACAGGTACAGCGCCCCGAACAAGGGGAACGCCATCAGCGCCCGTACCAGGTCGCGGTAGCGCACCTTGCGCACCAGAATGTAGGCGAATGGGAAGCCGAAGATAAGATCGATGATCGTCGAGCCGAGCGCCTGGAAGACGGTGGTATAGATCAGGTAGAGTTCCTGGCTGAAGATCTCCACGTAGTTGTCGAGGGTGTAGACTGGCTCGAACAGGAACGACGACTTCTCGGTGAAGCTCATCACCAGCAGGTAGAAGAGCGGGACGAGCAAGAAGAATGTCGTCGTCGCCAGGCCGGGCAGGATCAGCACCCAGGGCATGATCCGTCGCACCGCCGGCGAGCTCCCACCCGCCGCCCGCTGCTGCTCTCTCAGCGCTTCGACCGCCGCCATCACACCCCCACCTGTGCATCAAGCAACCGCCCCACTGGGGAGAAGCGGCCTACCAGACGCTCCGGAGGCGGGGCGAGGCCCCGCCCCCGTTGCATGATCCTACCCTCCTCGCGGCGACCGCGTCGCATTTACAGGCCCAGGCCCTTGGCCTCCTGATCCTGCCACTCCTTGTTGTGAGCGACGTAGTATTCCCAGTCGACTGCCTTCAGCTTGTCATAGTCGCTGAACGGAGGATAGTATTTTTTATAATCGTCCTTGAACCAGGAAGGGATGTCCTTCTCCTGGTCGGCGTACAGCACCCCTTCGAAGATCTCCGACCAGGCGCCCTTGTTCTCCTGCCACTTGAACGGCCACTTATCCGAGGGGATGAGCCCGTCGCTGCTGATACGCCAGTTGATGAAGAGCTGGGCCAGCAGTGGGTGCGGCGCGTTCTTCGGAATCCAGGCGTAGCCGTTGATCACCGGGGCGCCGGTAGAGGGCAGGGTGTAGACCGTCTTGTCCGTTCCCGGCTGGCCGCTGAGCTGCTCTAGGCGGGCGAGCGAGTTCCAGAAGCACACCGCCAGGGCAGCGCCCGAACGCAGGAGCTGCTGCATCTCGGCCGAGTCCGTGGTCACCTTCAGCACGTTCGGCTTGATGTTGTTCAGCAGGAAGTCGACTGTCGCCTTCATGTCGTCGGGATTCTTGTAGTCCTTGCCGAGCGACCAGGCGAGGCCGATCAGATGGCCGCCGTTGGTGATGTCGCCCACCTCGGGGATGGTGATCTTCCCCTTCAGGCGCGGATCGGCCAGGTCCTTCCACTCCTTGAACCAGTCGGTGGTGTGGACGACGATCGGGAACGCCGTCGCCTGGAACGCGACCGCCTGGTTGCCGACCTTGAAGCGCTTGTCCACCGGCTCCCAGTTCGGCATGAGGTCGGAGGGGAAGATGTCCTGGGTGATGCCGTTATTCTTCGCCTCCACGTAGTACGGCTGCTCGATATTCATGCAGTCGTAGGGCGCCGGGTTGCCCGCTTTGCTGGCAGTGTAGAGGTTCGTCAGGTAGACGCTGGGGGACTGCGACGGCAGGTAGTTGCACTTGACGTCGACGCCCCACTCGTCCTTGACGACCTGCTGGAAGCGGCCGACGATCGCGTCGTTGGCGGTGTAGGTCCAGTTGGCGACGTTGACCTCGCCTTCCTTCTTGAGCGCCTCGACGATCTCGTCCTTGGTCATCTCCTTGTTCAGGATCGAGACCTTGTACTTCTTCCCGGCGCTGACGCCCGGGGCGGCGGTCGCCCCGGCGGCTGGCGCCGTGGTCGCGGCCGGAGCGGTCGTCGCCGCGGGCGCTGGCGCCCTGGTAGCCGCGGCCGCCGCGGTCGGCGCCGCCGCGGTCGTCGGCGCCGCCGCGGCAGTCGTCGGGGCCGCTGCCCTCGTTGGGGCGGCGGTCGGAGCGGCGGGGGCCGTGGTCGGGGCCGCGGCGGGCGCGCTGGTGGGGGTGGCGCCCCCGCCGCCGGCGCAGGCAGCAAGCAGGCTTCCCACGGCGGGCAACGACAATCCCAGGCCGATTGCGCGCTTCACAAAGGTGCGCCGGCTCATGCGGCGCACCATCGCCGCGTGCGCCGGATCGACGAGCTGCTGGTCCTGAGCCATCTTCGGAGGTCTCCTTCCCTCGGATCCGCCTTGGCTGACGAGGCAAACCATACTGGCACCCCTGGCGGGTGTCAAGAATGCGCCAATCCGCCAACAGAGCATGCTTCCCCGCCGCGCGGGCGTCCCGTCGCCGCCGGTCACCGCCCGGCCTTCAGCCCGCTCCCGGTGAGCAGCAGCACGCAGCGTTCGTCGGCTGAGATCAGGCCGCGCTGCACCAGGCGCCGGTAGCCTGCCGCCGCCACGGCACTGGTCGGCTCCACGTACAGCCCCTGCGCTGCCAGCTCCGCCTGCGCCGGCAGGATCTCCTCCTCGGGCACTGCCTCGGTCGCGCCGCCGCTCTCACGCAGCGCCCGCAACGCCTCCGCGAGCCGGATCGGCCGACTGCTGGCGATTCCCTCTGCCAGCGTAGGCCGCTGCTCGGCGGGCGACCAGGGCTCACCGCGAAACGCGGCGTCCAGCGGGCGACAGTTGGCCACCTGGACGGCGAACAGCCGCGGCAGGCGGGCGATCTCGCCAGCCAGCCGTAGCGACTGGAAGGCGCGGTAGGCGCCAAGCAGGGCGGAGCCGTAGCCGGCGGGAACGATGACGCTGTCCGGCGCCTGCCAGCCGAGCTGCTCCCACACCTCCAGCGCCCAGGTCTTGACCCCTTCTACGAACGCCGGCTGGCGGTTATGGCTGGCATACACCGCGGTCTGCGCCGCCTCCAGCGCCGCCTCCGCCACCTGCTGGCGAGCCCCGGGCACCTTCACCACCCGGGCGTGGTGCGCCGCGATCTGCGCCAGCTTCCCCTCGGAGGCGCTGGCCGGGACGTAGATAGTGCAGCCAATGCCCGCGCGCGCCGCGTAGGCCGCCAGCGACGCCCCGGCGTTGCCGCTGGAGTCTTCGATCACCTCGGTGACGCCCTGGCGTACCAGGGCGGCGACCATCACCACGGTGCCGCGGTCCTTGAACGACCCGCTCGGCATCAGGAAGTCGAGCTTGGCCAGCAGCCGTCGCTCCCCGCGCCGTAGGGACACTAGGGGCGTCAAGCCCTCGCCCAGCGTCAGATCGCGCGGCACCTCGTGGACTGGCAGCGTCGCCCGGTAGCGCCAGAGGGACGGCTCCGTGTGGTCCACTTGGTCGCGGGCGAACGGCCGCGGCGGCCGGAGCTCCCAGGGCCCCCCGCAGGCGCAGGCGAAGCGGCGGCTGTCCAGCGGCGCCCGGGCGCCGCAGTCGGCACACTCCAGGAACGACTCGGGCTGCGTCACGCTGCCACCCTTTGCCATGGTGAGGGGAAGGATACGGACCGCGGGCTGGCGCCGCTACCGCTCCGGCGCAACAGCAGGCTGCTGCCCGGCCGGGACAGCCCGGCCGCGAGTCCAGGGCCCGGGGAGCAGGCGCCCGCCGACGATGACCGCGTCGGTCCAGAACAGCCCGGCCAGATAGCCGGCGACGACGTCGGTGAAGTAGTGGACGCCAAGGTACAGCCGCGACAGTCCGATCAGCAGGACCAGCACGATCATCCCGATGGTGAGCGCCAGGCGGCGCACACCGCGCGTGAGTCGCCAGCCCAGGTAGGCGACGTAGCTGTAGAACGACGCCGAGTCCATCGCGTGGCCGGAGGGGAAGGAGTAGCTGTCGCCAGGGATGATGGCCGCCACCGCGGTCGGACGCGTCCGCTGGAACAACTCCTTCAAGATCCAGTTGAGCGCGTGCGCCCCGACGAACACCAGCACCAGCGCGGCGACCACTCCCCAGCGCCGCCTCCAGCCGAAGTAGCCCAGCAGCAGGACGAACAGGACGTCGAGTCCCTCGGAGCCGAGGAGCGAGACTCCCTGGGCGGCAAGGTCCAGCGCCGGGCTGCGCTCGCGCTGGAGCGCGCTGAGCACGGCGGTGTCCAATGCCTGTGTCTCCTGTTCCTTCACCTCGCCGGCCAGCAGTGCGAACACGACCAGCAGCAGCGCCGCTCCGACGAAGCCGAGCGCCAGCACCAGGCCGGCGGTATGGAGGCGCTGCCAGCCGGAGGGGCTCAGGCCGTGGAGCCACAGGCGCCAGCTTCGCGGGCTGGCTGCTTGCAGCGCCGGCTCGGGGGTGGCAGCGGGCGACGTCCGATCCATGGGACCTCCAGACGTTACTGGGGCCGAGCGGCGGCGTCAAACCGGGTGGGCAGGGTGGTGATCGCCGTCGGCTGTCCCGGCTGGGGCGGCCCAACGATTACCTTCAGCGCCGCCGGCAGCAGCTCGAAGCGCGCCGGGGTGCGCCCGAGGATTCGGCCGTCCGAATGGACCATCAGCCGCTTACGGACGTGCTCCACCTCGACCACTGCGCCTCGCAGTGTCCGCGTGAGGGGGGAGCAGACCTGTTGCGCCAGCTTCATCGCAAAGGCCAGGCGCAGCAGCTCGACACGGCCGCGGCACTCACGGACCAGCACGTCGAATTGCCCGTCGTCAATCTTCGCCTGCGGGGCGACGGCCATCCCGGCCCCGGTGAACGGGCAGATCGCCACGGTAATCATGAAGGCGCGCACCAGCGCACGGCGGCCGTCCACGGTCAGGTAGGCTGGCCGCTGGCGGTAGCGCAGCATGAACCGCAGCAGGGGCAGCAATGCGCGCCAGTTGCCGGCGTCGATCTGGTTCCCGTAGGCGAAGATGCCGGCGTCGAAGCCAACGCCTGCCGTTTCGAAGAAATAGCTCTGCGCCCGCCCGGTGCTGGCGAGACCGACGTCCATGTGAACCGTGCGTCGCTCTCGGATCACCTCCGCGGCGGCCTCCAGCTCGCGCGGGATGCCGAGCGCGCGGGCGATATTCATCATGCTCCCGAGCGGAAGCACGCCCAGGGTGACGGGGGTCCCCACCAGCGCCCGGGCCACCTCGTGCACCGTCCCGTCGCCGCCGCCGGCGACAACCAGGTCCGCTCCAGCAGCGACCGCCTCGCGGGCGATCTCGGTGGCGTGGCCTTTGTGCTCGGTCAGCCGCACCGCAGCGAGCGCACAGCAGCGCGCCAGCGCCTGGCGCGCCTGCTCGGGCGTCACCATGTTCGTGGGGAGCCCGGCCTTGCGGCCGGCGCCGGGGTTGAGCACGAGCCAGGCCCCGCCCGTCGCCACCGCGCCCTCCAGAGCAGAATGCTGCTGCGCTGCTCGGTCTTCTTTATGCAGTCCGAGTGCCATCGCTCCGCGGCAGCGCGCTGCCCTCACCCCCGCGTGGCGGCGCACCTTCTAGATAGCCCCTGGAAGGGCTCCTGGCCGCGCCGGTCGCAAGCCGCCACAATGCCAGAGATACTTGCTGGAGCGACCGCATGACTGAAGCGCCCTGGCGGCGGCGTTTTCGCGCCCCCCGCGTCTCCTTACCGTCGTGGGCTCGCGACGAGCCCGAGCGCCTGCTGTACACCTCGAACCAGAGTGGGAAGTTCGAGCTGTACACCTGGGACCGCCGCACGGACCAACATCGCCAGGCCACCGACCGTCCCGCCGGGACGGTACACGGCGCGCTGGACCCGACCGGAGCACACCTCTGGTGGTTCGACGACGACCAGGGCAACGAGTTCGGGCGCTGGATGGTCCAGCCGTTCGCGGGCGGCCCGGCGTCGGTCGCCGTTCCCGCACTGCCACCCGCTTACAGCGCCGGGCTGGCGCTCGGCCGCACCGTGGCCGTGCTCGGATCGTCCACCGAGACTGGCACGTCGATCCACCTGGCCCGGGCCGGCGAGGCGCCAGCGCTGCTTTACCAGCACCTGGAGCAGGCGGAGGTCGGCGGGCTCTCGCGCGACGAGACGCTGCTCGGCATCAGCCACTCCGAGCACGGCGACAGCCGCCATCCGGCGCTGCGGGTGCTGGACCTGCAGGGCCGAGCCGTGGCCGAGCTCTGGGATGGCCCAGGCCGGGCGCTCTGGTTCTGCGAGTGGGCGCCGCTGCCCGGCGACCAGCGCCTGCTCGCCCAGCACGAGCGCGAGGGCGTGGGCCGGCCGCTGATCTGGGACCTGCGCCGGGGCGAGGCGCGGGCACTGGAGATCGGCTTGCCGGGCGAGGTCACGCCGAGCTGGTACCCGGACGCCTCGGCGCTGCTGCTCGCCCACGACTATCGCGGCCGGGTGGAGCTGTACCGCTACGACCTGGACAGCGGCGCCCTGCAGCGGCTGGAGGTGGAGCCCGGGACGATCACCGCGGCGGACGTCCGCCCCGACGGCGAGGTCTGGTACGCCTGGACCCGCGCCTCCACCCCGCCCGAGATCCGCGCGGACGGCCGGGTGCTGCTCCGGCCGCCGGGCGAACCGCCCCCGGCCGGGGTGCCATACACCGACCACATCGTGAGCAACGTCCACGCCTTGCTGGCCGAGCCCCCTACGCCGCGGCCACACCCCACCGTCTTCGAGATCCACGGCGGGCCGCACTCCCACGACCGGGACGCCTTTTCGCCCCGGGTACAGGCCTGGGTCGACCACGGGTTCACGGTAGTGCTGGTGAACTACCGGGGCAGCAGCGGCTACGGCACGGCCTGGCGCGACGCGCTGGAGGGCAACCCGGGGTTCACCGAGCTACAGGATATCGCCGCCGTTCACGACTGGGTCGTGGCCTCCGGCATCGCCCAGCCGGACAGGATCGTCCTCAGCGGCGGCTCCTGGGGCGGCTACCTGACGCTGCTCGGCCTGGGGACGCAGCCGGAGCGCTGGGCGCTCGGCATCGCCGCTGTCCCGGTGGCCGACTACGTGGCGGCGTACGACGACGAGATGGAGCCGCTGAAGGCGTTCGACAAGGCGCTGTTCGGCGGCACACCGACGGAAATCCCCGAGGTCTACCGTGAGCGCTCCCCGATCACGTACGTCGAGCGGGTGCAGGCGCCGGTGCTGATCCTGGCCGGGGAGAACGACCCGCGCTGCCCGATCCGCCAGATCGATAACTACATCGCCCGCCTGCGTGCGCTGGGCAAGCCGCACGAGGTGTATCGCTACGAGGCCGGCCACGCCTCGCTGCTAAGCGACGAGGTGATCCGCCAGATGGAGGTACGCCTCGCCTTCGCCGCCCGCCACCTGGGCACCCCGCCCCCGCTCTCCTGACCGCGGCCCAAGTGTCTCGAATGCCGCCGAGCGTGTTCCGCCTGGGTTGTACACTTGCACCACGTGCTGGCGGCCCATACCGTTCGCACGACCTGGAGACGAGGGAGCAGCAGCTCATGGCCGACCCGACGATGACCGACCCCGATAAGTACAAGGTCATCTTTGAGAACGACCGCGTCAGAGTCCTCGAGTATCGCGACGAGCCAGGCCAGAAGACGCGCCCGCACGAGCACCCCGACAGCGTCATATACACCTTGGGCAGTTTCAGGCGGCGTCTGATCGGCAGCGGGGGCCAGGCGATCGACGTTACCCTGACCCAGGGGGAGGCTCGGTGGCTGGAGGCTCAAACGCACAGCGGCGAGAACATTGGTGACACCCCGACGCACGTCCTCTTCGTTGAGCTGAAGGAGCCCACCAGGCCCGGAGGCGGCGCATCGCTCGGGCCAGCGTAGCGACTCCGGCGGAGCGCCCGGCCTGGCGGCGCTGGACCGGCTCGGCCTCCCGCGCGTGACCATCAGCGACGCTGGCCTGCACGATGCGCGCATCTCCGACGTGCTGCGCTGGGCGAAGGACAGGGCCGCCAGCCACAAGCAGATCCGCGCTGTTTCCTAGCCCCTCACTACAATGCTCACCGTGTGTCGCCGGAGTGACCATCCTTAAAGTGAGGTGAGCCCGATGCGGATGCCGACTGCTGGTGGGGTGGCGATCGTGCTTGGCGCCCTGGTCGTTGGGTGCCTGGTGTTGATGCTGGCGCTGAATGCGGTTGCGCGTGGGCTCGCTGAGAGCTCTCCAGATGTGGCCAGCATGGCGGCCGCGGGGCGGCTCGCGGCCGGCTCGACGCTGCTGTATGTCCTGGTGCCCCTGCTGATCGCCCTGGGTATCACCTACCTGGTGCAGAAAGTGGTGCGCTGACGGGCAGCGAGCCGGGAACCCTTGACGAGTCCGCAGGGCTCCGGTAGCGTGTGTAAGCGCCGACACCGCCGGAACGGGTGACGCGGGAGAGCGGGATGGCGAGCTGGACGATCACGGCGCTGGATACCGGCGCCTCCGTCATCGAGAAGTCGGTGCTGACCTATCTGCACGACGTCGGCACGAAGATCAAGATCGTCCGGATCATGTTCTATCTGGAAGGCCCCCAGCGGATCATCGTCGACACCAGCGTCGGTGATGCCGAGCAGGGGCTGCGACTGCTGGGCGAAGCAACGCTGCGCACGCCCGAGCAGGAGCCGCTGGCGGCGCTGCGCGCCGCCGGGATCGACCCGGAGCGGGTTGACGTAGTCATCAATACCCATCTGCACTGGGACCACTGCGGCAACAATCATCTGTTTCCGAATGCCCGGGTGCTGGCCCAGCGCGACGAGATCCGCTACGCGATCGCCCCTGGCGACTTCTTTGCCAGGGGTTACTTCGCCCCGACGTGCGGTGCCCAGCCGGCCTACTGGGGCACGCGGTTCGAGCCCGTGGATGGCGACATCGAGGTCGCCGACGGAGTACGGATCATCAAGGTCCCCGGCCACACGCCCGGGTCGCAGGCGGTGCTGGTGCAAACGAGCGCGGGCGTGTACGCCATCGCCGGAGATGCCATCTTCCTGTACGAGAACGCCGACAAGCTCATTCCGCCCGGCTACCACTGGCGGATCGACGAGTCGATGGACGCGATGCGGCGGATCCTCGGCTCCAGCGACCATCTGCTGCCATCGCACGACTACCGGGTGTTCGAGCGCGGCAGCCCGGCCCGCTACCCCTGAGCCAGCCGTCACTTTCTCGCGAGGCGCCTATGGCAACGACCCCGTGTGGACGCATCCTGGATGTCGACCTGTCGAGCGGGGCGATCCGCGTCGAGCCGATCAGCCCGCGCGCGTACCGCGCCACCATGGGCGGTGGCGGCCTGGCCACCGGCCTGGCGTTGCAGGCCGACGCCCCCTCCGCGGATCCGCTCGGGCCAGACAACGTGCTGGTCTTCGCTGCCGGGGTGCTGACCGGGCTAGAGGCGCCCGGCTGCGCCAAGCACGCCGTGGTCGCGAGGTCGCCACTCACCCTGGGTATCGGCGAGTCGCGCTCGGAGGGTTTCTGGGGCCCGGAGTTGAAGCGGGCCGGCTTTGATGCCGTCGTCGTCCGCGGCGCGGCGCCGCGCCCGGTCTGGCTGTCGATCCGCGACGGCGCGGCCGAGCTGCGGCCGGCCGACGACCTGTGGGGGCTGGACGTTGGGACCGCCACTGCGCAGGTGCTGGCGCGGGCCGGCGACCCGGAGACGCGGGTGGCGACGATCGGCCCGGCCGGTGAGCGCGGCGTCCGCTACGCCTCCATCGTTAACGACTACCGGTTCGTCAACCATCGCATGGGGCTGGGCGCGGTGATGGGCGCCAAGCGGCTGAAGGCAGTGGCGGTGCGGGGAACGGCGCCGCTGACCGTGCACGACCCGGAGACGATTCAGGCGATCGCCCGGCGCTTCGCAGAGCACTTCCGGGATAACCCGGTCAACGCAATCCAGCACGACTACGGCCACGCCGGCCACCTGGCAGCGATGAACGCAGCCGGCATGCTCCCAGCGCGCAACTACCGCGAAGGCGTGTTCGCGGGCTGGGAACGGATCACCGGGCAGACGATCGTCGCCGAGTACCTGGACTACGGCCAGCCCTGCTACGCCTGCCCGAACGACTGCCGCAAGGTGCTGCGGCCGATCCACAGCCCCTACGAGATCGACCCGCGCTACGGAGCGCCGGAGCTCGAAGCGGTGCTCGCGCTTGGACCGGACTGCGGGGTGGCCGATCTGCCGGCGGTGCTCAAGGCCTGGGATCTCTGCCAGCGCTACGGCCTGGACGCGGTCTCCACCGGCGCGACCATTGCCTTCGCGATGGAGTGCTTCGAGAACGGAATCCTGACCCGCGAGCAGACGGGCGGGCTGGAGCTCCAGTTCGGCGCTGGCCCGGCGCTGATCGAGGCGGTGCGGCAGATCGGAGAGGGCGAGGGCTTCGGCCTGGCGCTCGGCGAAGGCTCGCGGCGGCTGGCGCAGACGCTCGGCCCTCGGGCGGAGCCGCTGGCCGTGCAGAGCAAAGGCAAGGAGCTATATCTGCACGACCCGCGCGCCAAGGCGATGCTCGCCCTCGGCTACGCCGTCCACCCTGTCGGGCCGGACTTCCTGGTGGTGGAGCACGACACCGATTTCGACTTCCAAGCTCCCCAGCTCTTTCTGGACATGGTGGAGCCGCTGGGGATTCTCGACCGGCTGGAGCCGACCCGCCTGGATGCAGCCAAGGTGCGAATGTTTTACAACCTCTGGTTGTACTGGGGGTTCTTCGAAAGCGTGGGCGCCTGTGAGTATGCGATGGCGCCGGTGCGCTGGCTCCCGATCCCGGATCTGGTGGCGCTGGTGGAAGCCGGTACCGGGTGGCGCAGCAGCCTCTGGGAGCTGATGAAGGTGGGTGAGCGCCGGATCACCCTGCAACGCCTGTTCAACCTGCGCGCCGGGCTCAGGCGCGCGGACGATTGGCTGCCGCCACGCATGTTCGAGCCGATCGCCAGCGGCCCCCTCGCCGGCCAGCGGGTGGACCCTGAGCAGCTCCGGGCGGCGATTGAGCTGTTGTACGCGATGGCCGGCTGGGATGCGCAGGGCGTCCCCACGCGGGCGAAGCTGGCCGAGCTCGACCTGGAATGGGCAGCGCCCGCTCGCCCCGGGGTTGAGGCGGGCCGGTAGACATGCACAGAGGAGGTTGCGGGGCAGAACGCTGACGGCGCTTCCTGATGCACCTCGGCGACCCTATCCTGGCGACCACCCGGCGAGCGCCCACTCGCCGGACTTGCCCATCACACAGAAGAGGAAGGAAGACTGATGGCGGACGATTCGTTGCTCAAGCGCACCGTGACTCGGCGCACGTTCGTGCTCGGCCTGGGCCTAACCGCAGCGAGCGGGCTGCTGGCGGCCTGCGGCGGCGGCGCTCCGGCGGCACCCACCACGGCCCCGGCGGCCGCGCCAACCACAGCACCAGCGGCGCCTACCACCGCGGCCGCGCCGACCCGGCCACCCGCCGCGCCTACCACGGCTCCGGCCGCCACCACGGCCCCGGCCGCGGCACCCACGGCAGCGGCGACCCGGGCCGCGGCCGCTGCGCCGACCGCTGCCGCCACGACCGCCGCCGCGCCCACTGCCGCGGCTGCCGCCACCACGGCCCCGGCAGCCACAGCCGGCGCGCTGCCGAACCTGAGTGGCCAGACGATCCGTATCTTCACCATGACCGGGCCGTTCATCAGCGGCCCGATCCGCGCCCACGCGCCCGACTTCGAGCAGAAGACCGGGGCCAAGATCGAGGTGACCGAGGCACCCTTCGCCGACCTGTTCCCCAAGGTGCAGCAGGTGGCGACGACCGGCGCGGGCGACTTCGACTGCCTGCTGCTGGCCAACTCCTGGGTTGGCGACTTCGTCAGCCTGAACTACACCATTCCGCTGGACGATTACTTCAACAAAGACAAGAACGACCCGATGTTCGACCTGGCCGACTTCCCAAGCCAGGTGGTGGCCAAGGACACCTGGGGCGGCAAGGTCCGCATGGTGTTGATCGACAACGACAATCAGACCATGTTCTACCGCAAGGACCTGCTCAACGATCCCAAGGTGCAGGACGACTACGCCAAGGCGAACAACGGGGAGAAGATCCCCAATCCCCCCCAGACACTCACCGAGCTGACGAAGGTCGCCAAGTTCTTCGTCGGCCGCGACCTGGGCACCGGCGAGAAGGGCTACGGATTCATCAGCAGCACCACCCGCGGCTCGCAGACGTTCTACTACGCCTACCCCTGGGCGGCGCCGTACACTGTGGTTCCACCAGGCAAGGCGCCGGCGCTGGGCATCTTCCTGTTCGCCCCAGACATGACCCCGCTGGTCAACAAAGAAGGCTGGGTACGCGGGATCACCGAGTTCATCGATACGATCAAGTCCGCGCAGAAGCCCGGCCTGGACACCACCCGCGCGGACGTGATCGAGGAGATTATCCGGGGCGCGGCGGCGTTCTCGCTCGACTGGGGCGACACTGGGCCGGCCTCGGTGGCGCAACGCTCCGTGGTCAAGGGCAAGGTCGGCTTCGCACTGACCCCGGGCTCACTGGAGTACTTCGACTGGCAGACGGACAAGTGGGAGAAGGTCACCGAGGTCAACCGCGCCCCTACCCACGCGTTCAATGGCTGGTCCTACTACATCACCAAGACCGCGAAAAATCCCGACGCCGTCTGGGCCTGGATCAAGTACCATTCCAGCCCACAGATCAGCTCGATCGACGTGGCCGCCCCGGACAGCGGCTACCAGCCCTGGCGCATCTCCCACAGCAAGAACCTCGACCCGTGGGTGAAGCAGGGGTGGAACGCCGACGACGCCAAGGTGTATATCCAGACTATTCTTGACGCGACCAATCACCCGAACCGCGTATTCGACATTCGCATCCCCGGCGCCCCGCGCTACGGCGACGCGCTGGAGCTGCAGATCCTGCGCGCGCTCACCGGTGAGGCGTCGGTCAAGGATGCGCTGGATGCTGCGGCGCAGGAGTTCGACAAGATCACCAACGACATTGGCAGGGACAAGCAGATCGCCGCGTACAAGGCGCACCTGGGAATGAGCTAGTCCACGGGAGCGCCAGGGCTCCGGGGGAGGGAGCGGGTCGGGCTCGCCCCTCTCCCGGTGGCCCGAACGGCGGGACCGAATGGAGCCGGGAGCGGCCCGTTCCCAGGACGCACCGGAGAAAGGAGCGAGCATGGAGCGCCAGGCTGCACAGGGCGCGGCCGTCGCGGTACGGCCCGGCAGACATCAGCAGGTTTCGTGGTTAGATCGGAATGCGCGCTTCGTGCTGCTCGTCCCGGCGATCGCCTACTTCCTGATCCTCGGCATCTTTCCCACCGTCTTCTCCCTCTACCTCGCCTTCAGCTCCTTTCAGCCAGGCTCGCAGGGGATCCAGTGGGTGGGACTGCAGAACCTGCAAACGCTGATACACGACACACGCTTCTTCAACGCCCTGCTACTGACGATTATCTACGTCGTCCTCGTCGTCGGCGCCGAGTTGATCCTCGGTACGATCATCGCGATGACGCTCCAGCGCCAGGTATGGGGGCGCTCCTTCTTCCGGCTCGCGTTCATCCTACCGATGCTCCTGACCCCGATCGCGATCGCCTTCACCTGGAAGATGATGTTCGACTTCAACCGCGGACCGCTCAACTTCTTCATCAAGAGCGTTGGGCTGGAGCCGGTGCAGTGGATCGCCGGCCGCGAGACGGCGATCCTCTCTATCGCCATGGTGGACGTGTGGCAGTGGACCCCATTCGTCGCGCTGGCGATGCTCGCTGCGCTGGAGTCGATGCCGATCGATCTGTACGAAGCGGCGGTGGTGGACGGGGCCTCCTTCTGGGGCACGTTGCTGCACATCACCCTGCCGCTGATCCAGCCCTACGCGGTGGCGATTGTGCTGCTGCGGGCGGTGGACGCCTTCAAGGTGTTCGATACCGTGTTCGTACTGACCGGCGGCGGCCCGGGCACCGCCACCGAGGTGGTGAACTTTTACCTGTATCAGGTGGGCTGGCGAAACTTCAACATCGGCTATACCGCGGCGATGGCCTGGGTGCTGCTGATCGTGATGTCGATTCTGTTCACCTTCTACGTCAAGGCGTTCCGCCGTGCCCCGGCCCGCGTCGAGGGAGGCTGAGATGCTGCGCACCTCTCGTCCAGCCAAGGTCGGCATCTACACCATCCTGATCCTCTGGGCCCTGATCACCCTGTTCCCGATCTACTGGACGCTGATCACCTCGGTCAAGACACCCGACGCGGTCTACCGCTCCACCCCGGCCTTCCTGCCGTTCATCGACTACACACCCTCGCTGGTGCCGTTCCTGTCGATCTTCTTCTCCGGCTATGGCTACGAGACGGGCGGGTTGACCGACGTGGGGCTGCTGCTGCGCAACAGCCTGATCGCCTCGCTCGGCAGCGGGGTGCTGGCCTCGATCATCGGCTGCATGGCAGCCTACGCGCTCAGTCGCTTCCGCTATCAGCGCTGGAACAACGAGAATATTATGTTCTTCATCATCTCCCAGCGCATGATGCCCCCGGTGGCGCTGGCCGTGCCGTACTTCGTCCTGTTCAACTTCCTTGGCGCGCTGGATTCCCCCTTTACGCTGCTCATCGTCTACACTGCGATGAACCTGCCGATCGTCGTCTGGCTGCTGCGCGACTACTTCGCCGACATCCCAATCGATATCGAGGAGTCGGCCCTGGTGGACGGCTGCTCGCGCATTGGCGCCTTCTGGCGCATTGCCATGCCGCTGGTGCTGCCTGGCCTGGTGGTAGCGTTCCTGTTCGCCTTCGTCTTCGCCTGGAACGAGTTCCTCTTTGCGCTGACGCTCACCTTCAACAACAAGACGTTGCCGGTGCAGCTCGCTGGCAACGTCACGCTGCGCGGGCCGCGCTACTGGGACATCGCAGCGCAGGGCGCGGTGGTGATGCTGCCGCCGCTCTTCGTCGCGCTGCTCGCCGGCCGCTACATCATCCGCGGCCTGACCTTCGGCGCGGTGAAGTGATCTGTCCCCTGGAGGTTCACTCGATCCTGAGGACGGCGAACAGCTCCCGGGCGGTAAAGCGACAGCCGGGCAGCAGGTCGGCCAGGTCAATCAGCTCCTCGCCATGGGACGCCCGCGCCTCGACGCCCGGGCGGAACACTCGTCATCGGGGCGACCAGCAGCGCGAATCTGCACCCCGTGCTGGACGTGCCAGAGGCAGCGGCGGATCAGCCCGGCCAGGCGCTGTTCCGGCGAGGCGATCTCGACCGCCAGATCGGGCGGGGTCAGAATGTCGTCCACCACCGTGCCGTCGGGCCGGCGCGGAATCCGCTCCCAGCGATAGACGGCGACGTCGGGGACGTAGGAGCGGCCGGCAAAAGTGGCGCGCAGCTCGGGAAAGGCGTAGGCGAGCCGCGCGGCTTTGCGCAGTGGTTGATCCGCTCGACCAGCGCCGCCCGCAGTGCGCTGTGCCGTCCCTTCGGCGACACCTTACTGTCTGGCCACTCCCTCCTCGTATTCCAGCGCCGGCTCCTCCTCCGGCAGGGCCAGGAACTCCTTCAGGGGCATCCGCCGCGGCGTGGCTACCATGCGCCTTCCCTTGCAACTCGCGGCCATCCCGCCTCGTTAGTGCTCGAGCATGCACATATTGCAGGGGCCGCCGCCCATGAGGTCTAATCGAGCACGCTCGCGCTCGCCCAGGGCGCGAAGCACCAGGCCCCGGGTGTAGTAGGCGTGGGTCCCGCCCAGCTTGACGGCATAGCTGAGGTCGCGCAGCGCGGCGGCGTAGTCCTGGCGGCGATAGGCGATCTCGCCGCGCCGCTCGTACGCCTCGGCCTCCATCTGCGCCACCAGTGCCGGGACATCGTTCGGGGTGCGCGGATGCAGCGCAATCACCCGGGTGCAGTCCTGCTCCGCCAGGTCCAGATCGCCCTTCGCAAAGGCGGCGGCGCTCCGAGCCAGGTAGGCGTCGGCGCGGGCCGGCTGGTGCTGGATCGCCTCGCTGAAGGCGGCGATCGCCGCGTCCCACTGCTGCGTCCCGAGCGCCTGCTGCCCCCGCGCCATCGCGGCGTTGGCCGCACTCACGTCAGCCGGGTTCGGCTGGCAGGCAGTGGCAGTCGAGAGCGCGAGCAGACCGGCGCCAAGCCACGCCGGCCAGCCACGGCAAGGAGCGCCTCGATGCCTGTTCACCCCACGCTCTTCTCCTGCCCGGGATACCCTCGGCAACACGGTAGCCAGCTCCTGGTCTGGCTGTCAACGCTGACGCTGCTCCTGCTGGCCGCCTGCATCCCAGCGCCCGCGTCCTCGGCTACCACCCCCACCGCGCTTCCACTGGTGCCCGTCGCCCCCGGGGTGCAGTTGCGGATAGACGGCGCGCCGGAGCTGCTCGGAAGCGCCGCGGACCGCAAGCCACAGGGCGTGTTCGTGATGGTTCCGCTGCGGCTGATAACGGAGCCGAGCGGAGCGGACACCAGCGCGCTCGGCCCGTTCCTGCTGGTCGATGGCAGCGGGGCGGAGTACGCCCCGGTACGCGATCTCTGGGTGCTGAAGTGGATCGGGCTGAACCGCCGCCGGCTGCCACTGCTGGACGCGGCGGCGAAGCCGAGCGGCTTCCTGATCCAGACCCAATCGTACCGCTGGGAGGTGAAGCCGCTCGGGCCGGGGCGGGTGATCGACGCCTTCCTGCTCTACGACGTCCCACCCGGGGCGCGGCGGCTCGCACTGCGGTACGACAACCAGCGGCTGGACCTGCCGGCGCTCCAGCCCGGGCCGACACCCGGCGCATGAGCAGGCATGTTCCCGGCCCGCGCGCGCGCTGGGCAGGCGCGGGCGCGGCGCTGCTGCTCCTGCTGGCTGGCCTGGCGATCCTCCTCGCCGGCTACGGCACGGGGATGCGGCTCACCCCCTGCTGGGGCGGCTGCCGCTCGGGCGGGGAGCTGGGCACGGTGCTCACCGCCCTGACGCCCGAACAGCTCTCCATCGTCGAGAGCGGGCGCTGGTGGTTTGGCCACGCGCACACGCTGCGCGAAGGGCTGGGGCCGTTCTTCAACGCCCAGAGCTGCCTGGAGTGCCACGATACCGCGCTGGAGCAGGGCGCACCGCGGAGCGTCCCCGGCGGAGCGGGCCGAGACAACCAGGTGGGCCCGTTCCACACTCAGGCGCTGCACGCCGGGCGGACCGACCCGGACGGCACGTTCGACGGCCTGATCCGTGAAGGGGGCGAGGTGCGCCACCAGCGGACCATCCAGGACCTGGTGCCCGGCTGTGTGCTGCCGCCGCAGACGGTGCCACCCGACGCGCCGTTCGTCTCCCCGCGCCAGGCGCCGCCGCTGTTCGGGCTGGGCCTGATCGACGCGATTCCCGACGAGGCCATCCTGGCGCAGGAGCGAGCGGCCAAACCCGACGGCGTCCGCGGCCGGGCCAACCTCGGCCCGGCGATGGACCCGTTCGTCAACGACCACGTCGTCGGCCGCTTCGGCTGGAAGGCGGAGTACACCAGCGTGCTGCAGGCAGTGGCCGACCAGTACTTCGTCCACCTCGGGATGACCTCACCCTACGAGCCGATGGAGATCACCACCCCGCGCTACTGGGTGCCGAACGCACCAGCGCCGCAGATCAGCGAGCTTCCCGAGCCCTGTCGCCAGGCGCTGGCCTGGCCCTATGAGGCGAACGCCAAGGGCGAAGTGGTGCTGGCCCTGGCGGAGTTCGTCCGCGCGCTCCGCCCGGCCGATCCCACGCCCTCCCCTGCAGCGGAGCGGGGTCGCCAGGTGTTTGCCGAAACCGGCTGCGCCGTCTGCCACCTGCCGAGCTACACGACCGGGCCGGATCCCGATGCCGCGCTCGCCAATCAGCCCGTTCCGCTGTACTCCGACCTGCTGATCCATGACCTCGGCCCGGCGAATGCCGATGGCATCGTCGCCGGCCTGGCCCACGGCTCCGATTGGCGCACCACCCCGCTCTGGGGCCTGTCGCACCGCCCGTATCTCTGGCACGACGGCCGCTTCTCCGCGGGGCGCGACGGAATCCTCGGCGCCATCCGTGCCCACGGCGACGAGGCAGCAGTTGCCGTCGAGCGCTTCGCCGCCCTCGACGCTGCCGACCGGGACGACTTACTCGCCTTCCTGCTCGCCCTGTAGCCTCTTCACGAGCCGTGCTGGCCGCCGGCTGCGCGCCGGAGAGTATCGTGAGGACCGACCTCTCGCCCCAGGGGAGCAGCAGGGTACACATCTTGCGGCCGGCTGGAGTAAGCTCGACATGGATGCTCCGGTGCACGGAGCATGTCCGAGGACGAAGCGTACGGGAGAGCGGTTCAAGGAGAGCACGCATGCGCCCGTTTCGCGATCGCCGAGACGCCGGCCAGGTGCTCGCCACCCGGCTCTCCCACTATGCCTACCGTCCCGACGTGCTGGTGTTGGCGCTCCCACGTGGCGGCGTGCCGGTCGGGTTCGAGGTCGCCAAAGCACTCGATGCCCCCCTGGACGTTTTCCTGGTCCGCAAGCTGGGTGTCCCAGGCCACGAGGAGCTGGCCTTCGGTGCCCTGGCCATGGGCGGGGTGCGGGTGCTGAATGAGCAGGTCGTCCGCGAGCTACACCTGCCTCAGTCGGTGATCGACGCGGTGACCGCCAGCGAAGAGCGCGAGCTGGCTCGGCGCGATGAGCGCTACCGCGACGGACGGCCGCTGCCGGATGTGCGTGGGCGGATCGTCATCCTGGTGGACGATGGTCTGGCTACCGGCTCGACGATGCGCGCCGCGGTGGCCGCGCTGCGGCAGCAGGGGCCGAGCCGGATTGTCGTCGCCGTGCCCGTCGCCGCGCCGCCGACCTGCGAGGCGCTGCGGGCGGAGGCCGACGAGGTGGTCTGCGCCGTCACCCCGGAGCCGTTCTGGGCCGTGGGGCTGTGGTACGAAGACTTCTCCCAGACCAGCGACGAGGAAGTGCGCGCACTGCTCCAGCAGGCGGAGCAGCTTCACCCAAGCCAGGCGACCACGGCCGGAGGTTCGAGCGAGTAATCCGGCTGGAGGACGCTGGAGATGCTGGAACAGAGGACGCGGACCCTGGCGCAGGCGGTCCGCGAGGTCGCGCACCCGCTCACCGGCGCGGCGGCCGACTACGACCCGTTGCTCGAGCTGATCGGCGACGCGCGCTTCGTCCTCCTGGGCGAGGCATCGCACGGCACCCATGAGTTCTATCGGGAGCGGGCCCAGATCACCCAGCGGCTTATCCAGGAGAAGGGCTTCACCGCGGTCTGCGCGGAGGCCGACTGGCCAGACGCCTACCGAGTCAGCTGCTACGTCCGGGGCGCCGGGGATAGCGCCAACGCCGACGAGGCGCTCAGCGGCTTCAAACGCTTCCCGACCTGGATGTGGCGCAACCGGGTGGTACTCGACTTCGTGGAATGGCTGCGCCAGCACAACGAGCACCTGCCGCGGGGCGCGCCGAAGACCGGCTTCTACGGGCTGGACCTCTACAGCCTGTATACCTCCATCCAGGCCGTGCTCGGCTATCTGGACAACGTCGACCCGGAGGCGGCCAGGCGCGCCCGGCACCGCTACGGCTGCTTCGAGCACTTCGGGGAAGATACCCAGGCCTATGGCTATGCCGCCAGCTTCGGGCTGTCGGAATCGTGCGAGCGAGCGGCGATCGAGCAGCTCGTCGACATGCAGCGGCATGCGCTGGAGCACGCTCGGCGCGACGGCCTGATGGCGGAGGACGAGCAGTTCTACGCTGAGCAGAACGCCCGGCTGGTGAAGAACGCCGAAGAGTATTACCGGACCATGTTCAGCGGCCGAGTGTCCTCGTGGAACTTGCGCGACCGCCACATGGTCGAGACGCTCGACGCCCTGATGGCGCACCTCAGCCGCCATGGGCAGCACACTAAGGTCGCGGTCTGGGAGCACAACTCCCACCTGGGCGACGCCAGGGCAACGGAGATGAGCCGCCGGGGAGAGCTGAACGTGGGGCAGCTCGTCCGCGAGCGCTACGGCGACGAGGCGGTGCTGATCGGCTTCAGCACCTACACCGGCACGGTGACCGCCGCGAGCGACTGGGACGGCCCAGCGGAGCGCAAACGGGTGCGGCCGGGGCTGCCGGAGAGCTACGAGGCGCTCTTCCACGAGACCGGACAACCTAGCTTGCTGCTCCGTCTCAGGAACGGAGGCTCCATGGCGGAGGGCCTAGATACGCCGCGCCTGGAGCGCGCGATCGGGGTGATCTACCGCCCGGAGACCGAGCGACTCAGCCACTACTTCACCGCGCGGCTGGCGCGACAGTTCGACGCCGTGCTGCACTTTGACGAGACGCGAGCGGTCGAGCCGTTGGAGCGGGCGCCGCAGTGGGAGATGGGAGAGGCGCCCGAGACATACCCCTTCGCCGTCTGACCGGAGCGGGCACGGACAGGAGTACTGCCAGAAAGGCAAGGGGCAGCGGCGGGAGCGCCACCGCGCTGCTCCCCCTGCTATTGGCGAGATGGGCAGCAAACGGAGGTTCCGATGGCCAGGGCAAGCGGAGCACAGCATCGGCTGGTCCAGGTGCCAGCAGGCACGGTGACGCTGGAAGGGGACCTGGAGGTCCCAGAGCAGGCGCGAGCGGTGGTGCTGTTCGCCCACGGGAGCGGCAGCAGCCGGCACAGCCCGCGCAATCGCTTCGTCGCCCAGGTGCTGAACAGCGTGGGGCTGGGGACGCTGCTGATCGACCTGCTAACGCCGGAGGAGGAGCAGGTCGACCTCGCCACCCGCCATCTGCGCTTCGACATTGGGCTGCTCGCCGACCGGCTGGTTCGGGCGACGGACTGGCTGACGCGCGAGCCGGCCACCAGCGGGCTACGGATCGGCTATTTCGGGGCGAGCACCGGTGGCGGCGCGGCGCTGGTGGCGGCGGCCGAGCGGCCGGACCTGGTTGGCGCCGTCGTCTCCCGCGGCGGCCGGCCCGACCTCGCCGGCGCGGCGCTGGCGCGGGTCCGGGCGCCGACGCTGCTGATCGTGGGCGGCAACGACTGGCAGGTGCTGGCGCTCAACGAACGCGCTCTGGAGGAGCTGGCCGTCGAGAAGCACCTGGCGATCGTCCCCGGGGCCAGCCATCTGTTCGAGGAGCCCGGGGCACTCGAGCAGGTCGCCCACCTGGCAGCAGACTGGTTCCAGCGGTATCTCCTCCAGGCGCAGCGGGCGACATGAGGCGCCCGCACACCGCCCGCACCGACACGGTCACTCCGCTGGCCCGGTTCGCGGAGCAGGTGAATCGCCTCTGCGCGCGGAACGCGGATGCTGCCAGCACCCGCCGCCAGGTGCTGGCAGCACTGCGCGAGCTCGCGACCGTCTTCAGGCCAACCCCAGCACAGCGGGCGCCTGGCCCGGATGGCTATCGTGCTCCGTTGCTCTACCAGGATTCAGCCGGCTGGTCTGTCGCGCTCGTGGTTCTGCGGCCGGGCGAAGCGACACCACCGCACGACCACGAACGCTGGGGCGCGGCAGCGACCGTGCAGGGCGTGGAGTGCAATCGGCGTCTGGCCGGCGTCTGCCCCGACGCGCTGGAGCTCCTCGAGGAGCAGCTCCTCCCCGTGGGGCACGGGTATCTTTTCGCCAAAGGGGAGATTCACCAGGCGGTAGGTGCCTGGCCCGATGGAATGACGCTCTCGCTGCACTTTCTGGTCCACGGCTCGAAGCGGGAGCTCCAGCGCTGCGCCGAGGCGCAGCAGCCAGGGTGGTCAACCGACCCCGCGCCGGTGGCTCCTGCGAGTGCGGACAACCACGGGGGAGCGGAGGACTAGATCGGGTTCGGGTCTGGCGGCCCTGGCACGCCTGGAGGCGATGGCCTGGGCTCCGGCGGTGGCTCAGGTGGGACAGGCCCTGGATTCGGCGGTTCCGGTGCGTAGCGCCATGGTGTGTGCATCGTCACCCCCTCCTCGACGTCGATTTCAGACGGGCCCGCGGCGCTGGCTGGCACGACGAGGGAGCCAGCCGGACGGGGCGGCTCGTCGGCTGGCTGTTCAGCCGGCTCAGCCGGGTGACTGCGCTGGCTGCGAATGGTCGTGGGTGTGCGCCGTCTCGTCGTGCTCGCGGCGTTCTGTCTCCTCATCATGTCCTCTGTGCGCGTGCAAGATACCGGCGTGATTGTGCTCGTGGCTATGGTAGTGCGAACGATGCGCGAATGCGCCCAGCAGCTCGCCGCTCTATATGATGGTGCGAGACGTGGTAGTGGCCGTGGGCGTGCGTTACTGGTGGATGGTAATGCTGGTGCTCCTTGTCACCCACAACCTCTTGCTTCACCTGTCCGATCTACATCAAGAACTCTCTAACTCAGTATCTGACTCAGTATCTGAAGCGGGGCCGAGGGGCAGGCGTCGAGTCGCCCCCTCGGCCCATCGCCTACGGCGAGCCACCGCTGGGCGGCGCTCCCCTGCATACCGCTGCTGCCTGCGCTGCTCATCCCCGGGTGCTTTTCCCGGTTGTGCTGCTCGAGCTGCTGCTGCGATTCGAATGGCTGCCCGCACATCTTGCAGGTATACTGCGCCATGCTGCGCTCCTCTGCGCATAGTTGCCCCAGCGCTGGGGGCATCTGCCCTCCGCGGCTGCACGCCCTGTGCATCACATCGCCGCAAGCATGCAGCGAGGAATGGTTGCTCACTGGACCGACCCGTACTAGGATGAAGCCATACGCCACCCGGCCGGGGGCGGCACCCCCGGTGCGGGCGATGGGGGGATTCGAATGGCGGTTTCGCGGCGCGAACTCCTCAAGGCGTCCGCGGCGACGGCGCTGGGCGGATTGCTGGCGATGGGCTGTAACGTCCAGCCGGCGCAGCAGCGCGCCCAGGAGCTGCGGATCAAGGACGCGAAAGCGGTCCCAAGCGTCTGCCCGTATTGCGCGGTTGGCTGCGGCACGGTCGTCCACGCGATCGACGGCAGGATCGTCAACATCGAAGGCGACGTTCGCAGCCCGATCAACCAGGGCAACCTCTGCCCCAAAGGGGCGGCGATTTATCAGCTCCACGTAAATCCCAACCGCGCCACCAAGGTGCTGCACCGCGCTCCGGGCGCCACCCAGTGGGAAGTGTGGGATCTGAACAAGGCGATGGACCGCGTCGCAGAGCTGGTAAAGAAGACACGCGACGAGACGTTCGTCGAGAAGACCGCGGACGGGCGGGTGCTCAATCAGACGTTGGCCATCTTCTCGCTCGGCGGAGCGACGATGGACAACGAGTGGAACCACCTGCAGCAGAAGCTGATGCGCGGCTTAGGGGTGGTGGCGATAGAAAACCAGGCCCGCATTTGACACAGCTCGAGTGTCCCCGGTCTGGGGGTACGACTCGGGCGCGGCGCCGCCACCACCTTTCCCGGTAGCCTGGCCAACTCGGATTGCATCGTCATCGAGGGCTCCAACATGGCCGAGTGCCACCCGGTGGCGTTCCGCTGGGTAACGCAGGCCAAGCTGAAGGGCGCCAAGATTATCCATGTCGATCCGCGCTTCACCCGCACCAGCGCGCTAGCCGACCTGCACGCGCCGATCCGCGCCGGCAGCGACATCGCCTTCCTGGGCGGGCTCATCAACTACGTCCTCAATAGCGACCGCTGGAATCGCGAGCCGTTCTTCCGGGATTACCTGGTCAACTACACCAACGCCGCGACTATCGTCAGCGACGACTTCAAGGACACCGAGGACCTGGACGGCGTGTTCTCCGGCCTCGGGCCGTACACCGGCGACCCGATCAACGGGTTTATCGGCCAGTACGACGGCAAGAGCTGGCAGTACAAGCTGACTCCGGTCGGCGAGCAGGGGCGCGCCGCCGCCACCGCCCAGTCGGGCGAGCAGCCGGTACAGTCCGGCAACCAGCAGGGGCAGCCGGGCCAGCCCCAGCAGCCGCCCCCACCCCCCAAGGGGCCGCCGTTCGACCCGCTGGTGCTGTCGCTCAAGAAGCCGGCCCCGCTGCGGGATGAGACGCTGCAGGACCCGCGCTCTGTCTTCCAGATCCTCAAGCGCCACTACAGCCGCTACACCCCGGAGATGGTCGAACGCGTCACCGGCTGCCCGAAGGACACCTTCCTGCAGGTGGCGCAGGCGATCGTCGACAACTCCGGGCCAGACAGGACTACCGCCTGGTGCTACGCGGTCGGCTGGACGCAGCACACCTACGGGCCACAGATGATCAGCGCCTGCGCGCTGCTCCAGCTTCTGCTCGGCAACATTGGCCGGCCCGGCGGCGGGGTGATGGCGCTGCGCGGCCACGCCACGATCCAGGGCTCGACGGACGTCCCAACGCTGTACCACAGTATCCACGGCTATATGGCAGCGCCGTCGATCCTCAAGAAGCACGACACTTTGCAAGACTATCTGGCCACTGAGACGCTCCCCACCGGCTATTGGGCCAACACGCCCAAGTTCATGGTCAGCTACCTGAAGTCGATGTACGGGGACGCTGCCACGCCGGACAACGACTTTGGCTATGGCTGGCACCCGCGTATCAGCGGCGACCACTCGCACATGCCGATGTTCCTGTTGATGGACCAGGGCAAGGTGCGGGGGATGTTCGCCATGGGCCAGAACCCGGCGGTGGGCGGGCAGAACGCGCGCTTGCAGCGGCGGGCGCTGGCGAAGCTGGAATGGCTGGTGGTCAAGGACAACTTCGAAACCGAGACCGCCGCCTTCTGGTACAACTCGCCCGAGGTCAAGAGCGGCGAGCTCAACCCGGCCGACATCAAGACGGAGGTCTTCTTCTTCCCCTCGGCCCAGGTGGGGGAGATGGAGGGCTCCTTCACCAACACCCAGCGGCTGATCCAGTGGCACCACAAGGCCGCCGACCCGCCGGGCGACGCCCGCTCCGATCTCTGGTTCACCTACTCCCTGGGCAAGCGGCTCAAGGCGATGTACGCCAGCAGCAACGAGCCGCGCGACCAGGGGATCAAAAACCTGGTCTGGGACTACGAGCCCGACCCGGAGGAGATCGGCGACTTCCGAATCAAGGACGAGCCGAGCGCCCGCAAGATCGTCAGGGAGATCAACGGCTACGAGACGGCCACGGGCAAGCTCCTGCCCGGCTTCTCCGCGCTGAAGGACGACGGCTCCACCACCTGCGCCTCCTGGATCTACTCCGGCCTGTACCCGGCCCCGGACCAGCTCCGGCCCGCCAGCCGCGAGCCGGACCCGCCCGAGGGCCCACAGACCCACCTCAAGTGGGGCTACTCCTGGCCAGCGAACCGGCGCATCCTCTACAATCGCGCCTCCGCTCGCCCGGATGGCCAGCCCTGGAGCGATCGCAAGAAGTACGTCTGGTGGGATGGCAAGCAATGGACGGGCTACGACGTGCCGGACTTCGCACTCACCAAGGCGCCGGATGCCCCGGCCAAGCCGGACGGGATCGGGCTGGACGCGCTCTCGGGCACCGACCCGTTCATCATGAAGGCCGATGGCAAGGGCTGGCTGTTCGCCCCGTCCGGGCTGGTGGATGGCCCGCTGCCGACTCATTACGAGCCGCTCGAGTCCCCCATCCAGAACCCGCTCTACAAGCAGCAGAACAGCCCGGTGCTCAAGCTCTGGAAGCACGAATCCAACCCGATCGCCGCACCCGGTGACCCGAAGTACCCGTACATCCTGAGCACCTATCGGCTCACCGAGCACCACCTCTCGGGGGTGATGAGCCGCTGGCTTCCCTGGCTGGCCGAGCTCCAGCCGGAGCTGTTCGTGGAGATCAGCCCCGAGCTGGCGAAGGAGAAGGGGATCAGCAACCTGGACGTGGCCAGGATCAGCACCCCGCGGGGCCAGATCCTGGCCAAGGCGCTGGTAACCCCGCGCATGCGGCCGTTCCAGTTGGACGGCAAGCTGGTCCACCACGTCGGGCTGCCCTGGCACTGGGGCTACCAGGGGATCGTCACCGGCTCAGTGGTGAACGACCTGTCGGCGATGGTGGGCGATCCGAACGTCTCCATCCATGAAGGCAAGGCGTTCGTCTGCAACGTGGAGAAGGCCTGATGGCAGAGCCGATGGGGTTCTACACGGATACGACGGTCTGCATCGGCTGCAAGGCGTGCGAGGTCGCCTGCAAGCAGTGGAACCAGCTTCCGGCGACCAACGGCGGGGCGAACACGCTCAGCGGCCACAGCTACGACAACACCCGCCGCCTGGACGGCGAGCACTGGCGGCACGTCAAGTTCATCGAGCAGTTCAGCCCTGACCGCTCCTCGGGCCGCTGGCTGATGATGAGCGACGTCTGCAAGCACTGCGTCCAGGCCGGCTGCCTGGAGGTATGCCCGACCGGGGCGATCATCCGCACCGAGTTCGACACCGTGGTGATCCAATCCGATGTCTGCAACGGCTGCCGCGACTGCATCGCCGCTTGCCCGTTCGGCGTGATCGAGATCAACCCGGTCACCAACACCGCCCAGAAGTGCACCCTCTGCTACGACCGGATGCAGGCCGGCCTCACCCCGGCCTGTGCCCAGGCCTGCCCCACGGCGTCGATTCAGTTCGGCACAATTAGCGACCTGCGGCAGCGCGCCGCCCAGCGGGTCCAGCAGCTCCACCAGCAGGGGCTGACCGATGCCTACCTGTACGGCGCCGACGAGAGCATGCTGGGCGGGCTCAACTCGTTCTACCTGCTGATCGACAAGCCGGAGGTGTATGGTCTGCCAGCCAATCCTCGGCTGCCCAGCCGCAATCTCGCGCCCGGCTCCGTCCTATCAGCCGCTGGTGCGGTGCTGGTCGGAATTCTGGGGCTGCTCAGCTTCCGCAAGAACCGCATGGACCGCTTCGCGGCGGAGGGGCGCGATGCCACCGTCTGATACCTTCTTCACCACTGCGCCCGGCTGGGAGTGGCTGGTGATTCTCTACTTCTTCTTCGGCGGCCTGGCCGGAGGCAGCTTCGCGCTGGCGGCGCTGGTGGATCTGTTCGGCCGGCCCATCGACTGGCCCCTGGCTCGGCTGGGCTACATCATCGCCTTCGTCACCCTGCTTCCCTGTCCGATCCTGCTCAGCGCCGACCTGACCCGGCCGGAACGCTTCTGGCACATGCTCATCGCCTCCGAGCGGGCGCCGGCGCCCATCTTCAAGCTGTGGTCGCCGATGTCGGTCGGCTCCTGGGCGCTGCTGCTGTTCGGCCTGTTCTCCTTCCTGGCCTTCCTTGGCGCCGTGGGCTCTCGCGGCCCGCTCGGTGTCCTCCGCCGCGATCCGCTGCGCTGGCTGATCGTGCTGCTGGGCGCCGCCTTCGGCTTCTTCGTCGCCAGCTATACCGGCGTCCTGCTCAGCGTCACCAACCGTCCCATCTGGGCGGACACGCCGTTGCTCGGACTGCTGTTCCTCGCCTCGGGCGCCTCCACCGCCGCGGCGCTGATGCTGCTGCTCGGCCGGCCACGGGGCTGGGTTGCCCCGGCCTCGCTGGCGCGGCTGGAGCGGCTCGACACCTGGGTGACGATCCTGGAGCTGGTGGTCCTGATCGCGATGGTGCTGTCGCTCGGGCCGCTGATGAGCATCTGGCTGAGCATCTGGGGCCTGCTGCTTGCGGTCGGCGTGCTGCTCGTCGGCATCCTGCTCCCGCTGGCGCTACACTGGGGTGCGCGGCAGCTTGGCGGGGCCAGTATCGCCGCCGCCTCCGTCCTGGCGCTCATCGGCGGCTTCATCCTGCGGGCGGTGATCGTCCTGTCGTCCGAGTCGCTATAACGTGTGAAGAGAGCGAGTGCGATGAGCCGAGCCGTAGCTGCCTGGTTCACGTCACTGCTGCTGGTTCTGTTCCTTGTCGGCCTCGCCGCGTGCAGCCCCGAGGCGTCGCGGACCCGCGGCGATGGGCCGGGGGCAGACCCGGGCAACCACGGCGCGGTGATCCAGCTCCATGGGACGCCGGAGCCGTTCTACCAGACACCGCTGAAGGGCGCGGGGCGGTGACGAGCCACGAGCTGCGCGTGGTCTCCCGCGCTCCTTCGGCGCAGGCAGAGATGGCGAGCCGAAGCGCGGAGCTGGCGCGCGAGCGGGCGGAGTGGCGCCCCTGGCTCGCGGTGCTCGACGCGACGATCCAGGCGACAGCCGACCCAGCCTGGGAGCATGCCGCCTCGGTCTCCCTGGCCACGCAGCGGCCCCAGGGCGCGCCCGGGCTGGCGGAGGCGGTGGTCAGGCTCGATCCCCGGCTGGCGCGCGACTGGACTCGGCGGCTGCTGACCCTGGCCGCACGCGGCGGCTCGCCTCTCGGCACGGCGAATCAGCTCGAACCGCTGGCGCTACTGGAAGCGGTGGCGGACCAGGAGCCCGGGCGCCTTGGCGAGCTCGCGGCCGAGGCGGGCGCCGACCCGGAGGCGCTCGTGGCGCTGGCGCCGCTGCTATGCACGCCGCTGCTGCACGCCTGCGCCCGCCGCGTGAGCCCCGATGCTGCCTGGCGGCACGGCTACTGCCCACTCTGCGGCGCCTGGCCGACACTGGCCGAGCTGCGTGGGCTGGAGCGCGCCCGGCGGCTGCGCTGCGGCCGCTGTGGCGCTGATTGGGGCTTCGACCCATTGCGGTGCGTCTTCTGCGGCGTCGCTGACTTCAAGCAGCTCGGCTCCCTTGTGCCCGAGGCGGACCCGGAGAGCCGCAAGGTAGACACCTGCTCGGTCTGCAAAGGGTACGTCAAGGCGCTCGCCACCCTGGTGGCCTGGCCGGGACCACGCCTGGCGCTGGAAGACCTGGCGACGGTGGAGCTGGACCTGGCGGCGCTGGAGCGCGGCTTCAGCCGCCCCGGCGGCACTGGCTACCCGCTTCGGCTGCGCCTGGAGCCCGCCGCTCCCCGGCGCGGACTGCTCGGCTGGCGCCGATGAGCGACATGGCCAGCACCGAGCTGCGCCCGGCCGAGGTCTGCCGTCGGCTGCTCGCGGCGCTGGAGGCGTCGGACGGCCGGCGCGGCAGGCGCAAGCGTGACACGCCCCCGGACGCGATCGGGATCGCGATCAAGCGGTCGCTTTTGGAGGCCGCTGCCCGCGAGGATCCGAGCCCGGAGGGCTTCGAGGCCTGGCTGCTGCGGCAGTGCCAGCGCGCTGGAGCTGGCAGCGGGCCGGTGCGGGCGATGGCGCTGGACGTGCTGCACGAGTGGCGGCTCGCCCAGGCTGTGCCGCCGTTCGAGGCCTGGCTGGAGCGGGGCGCCCCCTCCGACGACGCTCAGTCACTGGAGTGACACGCAGAGGCGGAGCCGGCCCCACAGGTCGCTCAGTCCGTCGGGTGGTTCGCGCAGCCCTCGGCCTTGAGCTGCTGCCGGAAGCGCGCGCCCCACCACCAGAGCTCCTCTGGCGGGGTATCCGCCGCCAGAGCGTACCAGAAGCGTTTCCGGCAGGTGGAGCACTGCACCCAGCGGACAATCGTTGCTTGCAGGATCTCGTACGGCTGGCGGTGGGCAGTGTCCGTCTCGGGACGCAGCCGCACCTCACGGTTGTATTTGAACGGCGGCTCCTGAATCATCGTCAGCCGGGCGGGTGCATGTCCGCCCCGATGGCACTCGAAGCCGGCGGCTCCGTCTCCGCGCACGGAGCGCCGTCACGGCGGGCCACCAGCCAGGGACCGAGCCGCTGGACGCCGCGGCCGGCGACGAGCACCAGCGTCCACATGTCCACCCGCGCCGTGGGCAGGCTGGCCAGGTCGAGATGGTGTACCTGCTGGCCCGGGCGCAGCGCGTTGCGGACCAGCGCGACCGGCGTCGTCGGCGGGCGGTGCTCCAGTAGCACCTGGCAGGCGCGCTGGAAGCGCTCCCCACGCCGGCGGCTGGTCGGGTTGTAGAGCGCCAGCGTCAGATCGCTCGAGGCGAGCTGCCGCAGCCGGGGCTCGATTATGCTCCAGGGCATCTGCGCGTCGCTTAAGCTCAGCACCGCGAAATCGGCCAACAGCGGCGCGCCGAGCACCGCCGCCGCGGCGCTGGCGGCAGTGACGCCAGGGACGATCTCCACCAGCTCCGAGCGACGCTCAGCCAGTCCCCGCCCCGCCAGTTCCTCCAGCACTAATCCGGCCATGCCGTAGATCCCCGGGTCGCCGCTGGAGACGAGCGCGACCTTCCGCCCGCCGAGCGCCAGGTCCAGCGCCCGGGCGGCGCGCTCGCGCTCGCAGCCGATGTCGCTCGGCTCGACCGGTGTGGCCGGTAGCCAGGCTCGAACCTGCTCGACGTACGGGCGGTAGCCGAGCACCACGTCCGCCTCGAGCAGCCGCTGGCGAGCGCGGACCGTCAGGTGCTCGCGCCCATCGGGGCCGAGCCCGATCACGCTCAGCCGCCCCAGGGCGCGGCCCGCATAGCGGGCGATCGCGGCTGTCGCCCGCGCCTGCTTCACCTTCGGAACTAGCAGCTCCGTGGCTCCGGCCGCGAGCAGCGCCGCCGGCTCGGCCACGCCGGCTGTCCCCACCGCCGCCCGGACCGCCTCGGACGGATGCAGCACGCCCGCGACGCGATCGAGCGCCGTGGCGGGAAAGAGGCGCAGCTCCAGCCCGCTATCCCGAGCGAAGGCAAGCAGCCCGGGCTCGTCCCGCTTTCGGTCGAGGCTCGCCAGCATTCGCAGGCTCAGCGGCGAAAGCCCGCCGCGGGCCAGCGCCTCGTGCACGACCGCGCGGATCTCCTCCGCGCTCGCGCCGCGGGCGCAGCCCACCCCCACGACCAGGCTGCGCGGTCGCCAGATCACCCACTGCTGGCAGGGCAGCCCCGGCGGGAGGAGGCGGTCGGTGATGACGACGCCCGGCAAGCCGCTGGCAGCGAGCGCCTCCAGAGAGTCGAAGTCGCGCAGGGGAGCCCCGGCCGGACGCCAGGCGGTCTCGCCGGCGTCCTGGTAGACACCCAGCGGCTCGCCGTCCACGGCCGCCGCCAGGACGCGAGCTGGTGCCTGCTCCAGCCGCCACCCGAACGGCTCGCCCAGCAGGTCCAGCCGCGGGAGCCCGTGCAGGTCGCTGGCGGTGCTGACCACCGGTGCGGCGCCCACCGCCGCCGCGATCCGCTGCGCCAGCCGGTTGGCCCCGCCCTGGTGCCCGCCGGCCAGCGCGATCGTGTGGCGCCCGAGGTCGTCGAGCACGACCACCGCGGGGTCGCTCCGCTTATCGGAGAGCAGCGGGGCGATCAGGCGTACCGCGATCCCCGTCGCCATGATCAGCGCCAGGTCGTGCTCGGCCCAGAGCTGGGCGACGAGCACGCCGACCGGCTCTTCGAACGATTCGGCCGCCGCGCCAGCCTCCGCCGCGTGCCGCGCCGGGACGAACAGCCGGCTCTCGGGCAGCTCCTGCCGCAGCCGCGCCCCGAGGCGCGCCCCGGCGCGGCTCAGGCTGATGATCGCAAGCGGGGAATCGGGCATCGGCCACCAGCCTTGCAGCTCAGCTATCAGCGTCCAGCCGCGCGGCGCCGTCCCGGGGCGCGGCACTGGCTGCCGCGCCCGGCCGGCTCACTCGGAACCCGTGGCTGTACTCCTCGCAGTACAGGTGCGAGCGGCGCTGCGCCGCCAGCTCGCGGATGCCCTGCCCGACCGCCGGGCCGACCAGGATCAGCGCCTGGCGCGTCAGATGCCGCGTGTGTACCTGCCCGGCGATGTCGGCCAGCGTCCCGCGCAGGACCTGCTCATCGGCCCAGGTAACCCGATAGACCACCGCCGCGGGCGTCGCCGGCTCCAGCCCGCCGGCCAGCAGCTCCGCGACGACCCGATCGATTACATGGATGCTCAAGAAGATCGCCAGCGTCCCGCCCAGCCGGGCCAGCTCGCGCAGCCGCTCCCGCTCGGGCATCGTCGTCGTGCGCGACGGGAGACGGGTAAAGATGACGGTCTGCGCCACGTCGGGGACGGTCAGCTCGCAGCCGAGCGCCGCCGCGGCGGCGAACGCGGAGCTGACGCCGGGCACGATCTCGTAGGGCACGCCGGCCTGGTCGAGCCGCACCATCTGCTCGTGGATCGCGCCGTACAGCGTCGGGTCGCCACTCTGTACCCGGGCCACCGTCTGCCCCCGGCGCGCCGCGGCGATCATCCGCTCCATCATCTCGCCCAGCGCCAGCCCGGCACTGCCGATCACCTCGGCCTCAGGCCGAGCAAGCGCGGCGACACCCGGATGCACCAGCGAGTCCGCATAGATCACCAGGTCGGCGCGCTCCAGGATCCGCCGCGCTTTGACGGTCAGCAGCTCCGGATCCCCCGGCCCGGCACCCAGGAAGTACACCTTGCCGCGCTCACCCATTGGCCCACCCACCAGAGACGATCACCAGGGAGAAGTAGTCGAGCGCCTGGCCGCGCAGCGCCCGCAGGTCGCGTTCCAGGCGCTCGCGCGGAGTGCCGACGCGCTCGGCGAGGATCGCATTGTCGGCGCGGCCGAGAGATTCCAGCAAGTCCAGCAGCGCCTCGAAGTGGCGGGCGACCTTCAGAATCACCACCGTGTCGTAGCGCTCCAGCGCCTCGCGCAGCGCCCGGCGGCTGCTGGTGGCGGGAACGATGGCGATGCGCTCATCCAGACGGGCGAGCGGCAGGTGCGCCTGCGCGGCCGCGGCGACGATGGAGGAGACGCCGGGAACAATGCGGATCGGGAGCGAGGGGAACTCGTCTTGGAGCGTGAACAAGGTGGGGGTGAAGCTGCTGTAGAGCAGCGGATCGCCTTCGACCAGGAAGGCGCCGTCGGAGCCGTCGGCGAGGTGGGCGGCGATCAGCCGGGCGTTCGCCCGCCACTGCGCTTCGTCGGGCTCGCCGTCCCGCGGCATCGGGTACACCAGCGCGACGACCTGCTGGCGCGCCAGGTCCAGGTGCGGCCAGGCGATCTCCAGCGCGTAGCTCGGCGCCTCTGGAGCGCGCACTGGGGCAAAGAGCCAGCGGGCGGCACGGAGCAGCCGCAGCCCCTTCAGGGTAAGCAGCTCCGGATCGCCCGGCCCCAGTCCAATGGCCGTGAGGGTGCCGTAGCCAGCGCTCACGCTCGCTCCGGGCGCTGGGCCGCGAGGATGAACACCGGATTTGCCGCCGCCAGCCGTACCCCGCCCGCCGTTGGCTCCCCGCGTGCCACCGCTACCTGGCACAGCTCAGTCGGCCAGCCGGCCCGGGCGCACCGGCGCTGCGCTTCGCTCACCGTCTCCAGCAGCACCGCGTTCAGCACCAGCCGCCCGCCGGGGCGCAGCCGCCGGAACACCGCGCGCAGGATCGTGCCAAGCTGGCCACCGCTACCGCCGACGAACACCGCGTCCGGGTCTGGCAGGGCGCGCAGCGCGGCGGGCGCCTCCCCGGTCACCACCTCCAAGTTCGGCCGCGGGTGCCGTTGGCGGTTCTGCTCCAGGAGCGCGAGCTGCTCCGGGTCGCGCTCGACCGCGTAGACGCGGCCGCCGAGGATAAGCCCGGCGACCTCCAGCGCCACCGAGCCGCAGCCAGCGCCGATGTCCCAGACCACTGACTCAGCCGCTACTCGGAGCTTGCTGATCGCTACCGCGCGCACCTCGGCCTTGGTAATCATCCCCGCCCGGTGCGCGTAGGCGTCGTCGGGCAGGCCGAGGCTGAGCGGCTGCCAGACTCGCTCCCGCCGCAGCACCAGCACGTTCAGCGGATCGAACTCCCGCCCCTCCAGCTCGTCCAGCCGCAGCGCGGTGATCCGCTCGTCCGGGTGCTCCAGCCGCTCCAGCACGTAGGCCTGGCAGGGCTCCATCCCGGCCTCCAGCAGCGCCCGGGCGATGACTGCCGGAGTGTGGCGCGGGTCGGTGAGAATCGCCACAGTGCGCGCCGCCAGCGCCCGGGCAACCACGGGCGCCAGCTCGCGGCCGTGCGCGCTGAGCACTACCGCGTCGTGCCAGGGGAGGCCGAGCCGGGCAAAGGCGAGCTGCGCCGCGCTCGGATGCGGCAGCACCCGCACCCGCTCTGGCCCGAACGCCTCGACCAGCCGCGCGCCGATGCCGAAGCAGAGCGGATCGCCGCTGGCGAGCACGACCACCCGCTTCCGCACGGCGAGCCGCCGCAGCCGCCGCAGCAGCGTCTCCACGTTCGCGCGGATGGCCACGCGCCGGGCGGGATGCTCCGGGAAGAACGCCAGGTGCCGCTCTCCGCCGCACAGCACCTCGGCGCGCTCCACCAGCGCCAGCGCCCGAGGCGACAGCCCCTCCGGGCCATCGGCGCCGATCCCCACCACCATAATGGGCGCAGCCAGCGGCTGCTCGGCTGGCGCTGCCTCACCGCTCGCGCGCGCGCTGCTCACGTCCCCCTGCCCAGCCTCTACGGATTGACCAGGATTTTGCCGAACTGCTCGCGCCGGGCGAGCGCCTGGTGCGCCTCAGCCACACCCTGCAGCGGCAGCACCCGGTCGACCACCGGCCGCAGCCGCCCTTCGGCCGTCAGCCGCAGCACCATGCGCGCCTCCGCCCGCGTCGCGGAGGTGCTCCCCAGCAGCGACAGCTCGCGACTGTAGACCGGCCGCAGGTCCAGCGCCACCTCGTGGCCCGAGGTCGTCCCCACCCAGGTGATCCGACCGCCCAGGCAGGCCGAGCGCAGGCTCTTGTCCCAGGTGTCCGCCCCGACCGACTCGACGACGACTTCCACTCCGCGGCCGCTCGTCAGCCGCAGCACCTCCTGCTGGAAATCCCGCTCGGCGTAGTTGATCGTTGCCTCCGCCCCCAGCGCCCGCGCCTTGGCCAGCTTCGCCTCGGTGGACGCTGCCGCGATTACCCGCGCCCCGGCCAGGCGGGCGATCTGGATTGCCGCGACGCCCACCCCGCTGCCGGCCGCCAGCACCAGCACCGTCTCCCCGGCCCGCACCTGCGCCCGCACCATCAGCATGTGCCAGGCCGTCGTCGCCGCCAGCCCCATCGCCGCTGCGTCTTCGAACGACAGCGCCTCCGGCAGCGGAATCAGACAGCGCAGCGGGACGACCGCGTACTCGGCGTGCCCGCCCTGGGTCGTCACCCCGACGATCCCACGAGTGGTGCAGCGCGTCTCCTCGCCCTTCAGGCAGAACTCGCAGTGGCCGCAGGTGACCGCGAAGTGCACCAGCACCCGCTGCCCGACCTCGATCCCCGGCGCCTCGCCCGGCCCGAGCGCGTCGACCTCGCCGGCGATCTCGCAGCCGGGGACGTGCGGCAGCTCGACCTTTCGGCCCATCCCCGCTCGGGTCTGCAGGTCCACCCGGTTCACCCCGCAGGAGCGCACCCGCACCCGCGCCTGCCCCGGCCCCGGCCGCGGCAGCGGCCATTCCTCCAGCCGCAGCACCTCCGGCCCACCATGCTCATGGTAGGCAACCACCCGCATCACCGCTCTCCTGTCATCGAGCGACATTAACACCTGGTATGGCGGCTCAGCACACAGCACCTGTCTCCACGCTGCCGGGCCACAGCTATCCGGGTCGATACTCCCACCATACGCGTAGCTCCCGAGCGCCTCGACACGCTCCAGCCGGGCCCGGCAGGCAGCGACAGGACATGCCGCTCGCCGTGCGCTCCGAGCAGGCGTATAGACAGCTCGCGGCGCGGCTAGTCCACCCCGGCGAGATGCCAGAGGATGGTTGCTAGCGCCGAGTAGTCGTCGTCGCCGCGCCCCTCCGCCACCAGCGCGCTGACGAGCTGCGCGACGACCGCCGAGACGGGCATCGGGACATCGTAGGCGCCGGCGGCGTTCATCACAATCTTGTAGTCCTTGTGGTACAGCTTGGCCCGGAAGCCCGGCTTCCAGTTGTTCTGGAGCATCCGCTCCCCGTGGACCTCCAGCACCCGGCTGGCGGCAAATCCGCCCAGCAGCGCTTCCCGCACCTTCGCCGGGTCCACCCCGGCCTTGCGCGCGAGCGCGAACGCCTCGCTCACCGCCGCCAGTGAGCCACCGATCACGAGCTGGTTGCACGCTTTGCAGAGCTGCCCGGCGCCCGATTCACCGATGTGGACGATGTTCTTGCCCATCGCCGCCAGGATCGGCCGCACCCGCTCCAGGGTCGCCGCGTCGCCTCCCACCATAATCGAGAGCGTAGCGTTGATCGCCCCGATCTCCCCACCGCTCACGGGCGCGTCGAGCATACTCGCGCCCCGCCTGGCCGCCTCGGCCGCTAGCTCCTTGGCGATCACTGGAGAGATGGTGCTCATGTCGATCAGCACGCTCCCCTGGCGCAGTCCCTCGAAGACGCCGTTGGGGCCGGCGAGCACGAGCTGCACGTCCGGGCCGTCCGGGAGCATGGTGATAATGACGCCCGCCTGCCGAGCGACGTCGGCCGGCGAGCTCGCCGCCTTCGCCCCGGCCGCGACGAGGTCCTGCACCGGCCCCTGGCTGCGGTTGTGGACCACCAGCGAGTAGCCGGCCTTGAGCAGGTTCTTCGCCATCGGCCGGCCCATCAGCCCCAGCCCAATGAACCCTATCGTCTCTGCCATCGTTGCACCTCACTCGCCGCCTGCGGGAGCCCGGCTCGGGCCACCCAGGGCGGGTACTGGACCTGTTCGCGCTCGATTGTCCCGGCAGCGCCCCGCCGGTGTCGAGCGCGCCCAGACTCGGCAGCGGCAATTTCGTCACCCCTCTGTCCAGACACGGGGCTCGTGGAGTATCGTGGCGCCACGCGGCGCGCAACCGCGCCGCCGCTCAGGGGGGTCTCGATGATTGCCAGGGATGTGACGGCGGGTTCCAGCGATGCCGGCCCGCGCGAGGAGGCCGCTCTGGCGCGGCGGGCCGCGTCGAGCGGGATCTGGCAGCGCAACCGCGCCAAGTACGCCTTTATTCTGCCTGGCATCGGCTGGGTGTTCGCGATCGGGATCTTCCCGATCCTGTACGCGCTGCGGCTGAGCGTGTTCAGCTACCACCTGGGCGGAACAGAGCGCTTCGTCGGCCTCGGCAACTACCTAAGAGCGTTCAGCGACGACCAGTTCTGGCACGCGCTCGGGGTGACGCTGCGCTTCGCCGTGGTGAGCGTCTGCGCCACGGTCACCCTGGGGCTTCTGCTAGCGCTGTTCTTCAACCGCCCGATCCGGGGGATGCCGGTCTTCCGGACGATCCTGACGCTGCCGCTGTTCTCGCCCGCGGTCGCGATCGGCTACCTAACGCTGACGATCGTGCACCAGGACGGCCCGGTCAACAGCGTCCTGCGGCTGCTGGGCCGCCAGGAGCCGATCCCCTGGCTATCGGACCCGTTCTGGGCGTTCGTCACGGTGAGCGCGGTGGACATCTGGCAGTGGACGCCCTTCGCCTTCATCGTGCTGCTGGCCGGATTGCAGGCGATCCCCGACGAGATCTACGAAGCGGCCGCGCTGGATACCTCGTCGTCCTGGCAGGTGCTCCGCCACATCACCCTTCCGCTGCTGCTGCCGGTGATCGTCACGGTCACCATTCTGCGGACGGTCGAGTCGTTCAAGATGGTGGACATCCCCTACGCCGTCACCGGCGGTGGCCCGGGCACCGCCACTCGGACGTACTCCCTGTACACCTACCTGGCCGGGATGAAGGGGTTCGACTTCGGATACGGCACCACGCTGTCGCTGCTGCTGATGGTTCTGATGGTCGGGCTGAGCGCGCTGTTCTTCCTGCGCGCCCGCCAGCTCTACGAATAGCCCGGGGGCAGGCCATGATCCGTCGCAAGCCGAGCCTTCCCATGCGCCTGTTCAGCGGCGGCTTCGTCACGCTGTCGATGTTCGTGGCGCTCTACCCATTCGTCTGGGCTGTGGTGACCTCGATCAAGAATCGCATCGACTGGTTTACCTTCTCCTATATCCCCTTCGTGCAGTTCAGCCCGACGCTGGAATACTGGATCGGCGAATTCGGCTCGGAGGTCCGCGGGCCGCGGCTGATCCGCGCGATGACCAACAGCCTCACCCTGGCGCTGGGCGCGGCGCTGCTGGCGCTGGTACTAGGGGTCCCGGCCGGCTACGCGCTGGCGCGCTTCCGCTACCGCCGCTGGAAGAACAAGGACATCACCATGTGGTTCCTCTCCCAGCGTTTCCTGCCGCCGGTCGCCACCATCTTCCCGATCCTGCTGATGTTCCGCTTCGTCGGACTGTTCGATACCCCCTGGGCGTTGGCGATCACCAACGGCACCGCCACGCTCCCGTTCGTCGTGCTCATCCTGCGCGACGTCTTCCGCGACCTGCCGGTGGAGCTCGAGGAGGCGGCGCTGGTGGACGGCGCCTCGTTCTTCGGCGCCTTCTGGCGCGTGGCGCTCCCCCTCGCCCGTCCGGCGGTCATCGCGGCCGGCATCATCTGCTTCGCCTTCGCCTGGAACGAGTTCTTATTCGGGCTGATCCTGACCGCCCGCAACGGCACGCCGATGACGGTCATTATCAGTGAATCGGAAGAGACGACCGGGGTGCTCTTCGCCCGGCTGGCCACACGCACGCTGACCGCGATGATCCCACCGCTGATCGTGGCGGTGCTGGCGCAGCGCTACATCGTGCGCGGGCTGACCTTCGGCGCCGTCAAGGGGTAGGGCCGGGGCTGGCGCGGCGGCACACTTCGTGCCTTTGACCTCGCTAGAGATAGGCGGGCATCGACACTCGACTCCGACGGTGTAGCCGAGCCCTTTGGCCCCCGACACACGCCGACTCCGATGCTCGGCACCGCGCTGCATCATGGGGCCTCCCCGCCGGGTGCCTGTACAACCAGAGGTTCAGGTGATGCCCGGCATCCCGACTTCCCCTCACCCTCATCTCTGTGGGCCGGTCCTGATCGTGGAGGACGACCCGCACCTGCGCGAGACGCTTCGGCTCGCGTTGGAGGAAGAAGGGCTGCCCGTCGTGACCGCGGCGGATGGCTGGGAGGCGCTCGAATGCGCCGCCAGGATCCGTCCCTCGCTGGTAGTTCTGGATTGGAACCTGCCGCGCCTGAGCGGCGAGTCCGTCGCGGCCGGGCTCCGTGCCGCCTTCGGCAAGACGGTTCCGATCGTGGTCATTACCGCGGCGGGGGACGCGGCGGAGAAGGCGTGGCGGGTGGGCGCCTACTCCTGTGTGCGCAAGCCGTTCGAGATCGACGAGCTGGTGATCGCCGTCTGGATCGGGCTTGGCAGCCCGTAGCCCCCACGCGCCCGTGGCAGGCCAATGCCAGCTCGGTGGCACAGCGGCGCTGGTAGGCCCCGGGTCAGGTGCTCCTGCCATCCTCCTGCTCGGGCCGCGGGCTGTAGTAGCGCGCCAACCACTGGCTCAGCCCGTCCAGGCCAGGAAACAGCACCCGCTCGGTAACGTTCGCCTGATCGAGCTTGTCGCGCACCTCCCACTTGAGCGCGGCCGGGACGACGATCCGCTGGCAGATCTCCGGGTGGCGCTCCAGCCAGGCATCAAGCCGGGCGCAGGGACTGGACATCACCGAGAACAGCGCGAACTGGTTCACGATCCGCTCGTCCAGCGCGGGCGGTTCAAAGAATAGGGCAAACTCCTGGTCGGCGAGCGCGTCGAGCTCCTGCAGGCTCGGCGCGGCGCGATCCAGCATCTCGACGGTGAAGACGTCCGCGCCCTCCTCCCGCAGCGCGTCTTTCAGGGCCGCGGGGAGCCGCTCGTGCGCGCCCACGTAGTCCACGCACCAGACAACCCCGTCCTCGCCTGCCCGAGCCAGGTTCGCGGTAACGAAGTGCAGCGCAACGTACGGCGAGTAGGTCCAGTCCAGCAGGCGCGTCGGAAGCCCGTGGTGCTGCGCTACCGCCAGCCAGTTCCAGAGCGAGTCGGGCCAGGACACCAGAGAGCGCAGGGCGTACTTGCGGAAGTTGCGCAGCAGATGCCCCTCGTTGCAGGCGTAGGCTCCGCCGAGCCGCATCAGCCCCGTCCGCAGATCGCTGAAGGCGTCTGGCTGGCCCCGAAAGGCGAATCTCGAGCGGAAGCGCCTGAGCTGCTCCTGCCACGAGTGTCGGTAGAGTTGCTCGTTCAGCTCGTGCCAGCTCGAGACACGTACCTCGTTCACTACGCCGCTCCGCGTCCGACGCCGGGCGTGGTCGCACGGGGTGTACCAGCGCGGGGCGGCGCTGGGTCAGCCCAGGTCGCACTCGTCCTGGTAGCCGGGGTCCTGGGTCACCCAGGTGTAGAGGCCAGCCTTACCCGCGGTCTTCTCGATGGTGAGCTGCGCGTTCTCCTGCCGCTGGAGCAGGCTGGTAGGCCGTGCCAGCCCGCCGCCCGTCATCCAGTCGAAGGCGCGCGATTCCTGCTCCATCGCGTCCACCTCGCGGTGGATACAGTCAGGATTGGGATCGAAGACCTGCTGGTAGGCGTGGCGCACTTCGTGGACGAGCACGGCCGCCGCCACGGCCGGGAGGTCCGAAGCCGCCTCAGCGCTAATCGTGACGCGGTTCGTCCGGGTGTTGTACACGCCCCAGGCGCCATCCAGAGGCGCGACCGTGACCCGCGCGCCGGAGCCGGACAGCCAGCCGGCGACGATGTCCGCCGCGGTGGCCTGCCCGGCGTCGCTGTCCACCATGGTGGCCTGCAGCGCCTCCCAGGCGGGGTAGAGCGCGGTGGGTAAGTCGCGGGGGTAGGGCGGTAGCGGAGCGCAGGGCTCGCCCCGCTCCCAGGGGAGAGTCTGGTCGTTGGGGCGGCTCTGCAACCCGCAGGGGCCGTTGATCCAGGTCGTCGCGCCATCGGTAAAGGCGGTCCAGTTGTCCGCCTTGCGCCAGACCAGCAGTCCGTGGGTGGTGGCCTGAAGGGTGTCGCCCGTCGCCGGATCGACGTGCTCGTCGTCGCGACAGTCGCCGACGATCTGCGGGATAAGCGCGTGCAGGGTGGCGAAGCCGAGGGTGAAGGTGCAGGGAGAGGGCGCCGGGGCGGCGAACCCCGTCATCCCGAATTGGGCATGGAGCAGGATGACGGCGAGCAGAGCCAGAAGGTGGTTCCGGCGCATGCGACGCGTCCCTCCCCTCGCCCGGCACGCCCAGGCCTCGCTTAGATCTCTACCCCGGTCCAGGAGGGCGGGTCGCTGGCGGGGAAGGACTGCGCCGATTCGAAGGTCACCTCATCCGCCTCCGCCTCGAGCAGTGGCTGAGCTGGCTCCTCCACAATAGCCTGTGGCCGCGGCCGCGCCGGCGGCCGCCCCGGCGGGAGCGCGCCCAGCAGGCGGAGCACCGAGCCGGCCATGACTGTCAGTCCGGCGCGGAGCGCCCGCTCGTCGAGGTCGAAGCGCGGATGATGCGAGGCCCAGGTGAGGCCCTGCTCCGCGTTGCCGACGCCGAGGAACCAGAACACCGCTGGCGCTACGCGGGAGTAGGCGTGGAACGACTCGCCGGTGAGCCGTGGCAGCGGCAGGATAACCACCTGCTCGGGGCCGAGCAGGTCCCGCGCCACCTCTGCCACGAGTTGGGTGAGCGTTGGATCGTTGACGACCGGGGGCAGGTACGGTTGATAGCGCAGGTCGTGGCGGCACCGCAGCGCCGCGGCCACTCCGCCGACGAGGCGTTCGAGCCGCTCGGGCAGGCTGGGTCGGAGCGCCTGGTCCGAGACCCGGACCGAGCCGCTCAACTCCACCCGGTCCGCCAGAATATTCGCCCGCTGGCCGCCCTGGATTGTTCCGACGTGGACGATGACCGCCTCCAGCGGGTCCACCTCGCGGCTGGCGAGTGTCTGCAGTGCGGTGATGACGTGCGCGGTGGCGACGATCGCATCTGCCCCTTTCTGGGCGGTGGCGGTGTGCGCCGTGGCGCCGAGCACGGTGAGCTGAAACAGGTCGAAGCCGGTCATCATTACCCCAGGGCGTAGCGCCACCTGGCCGGCCGGATACTCGGGGTAGACGTGCAGGCCCAGCACAGCGTCCGGGCGGGGGTCAGCCAGCACTCCCTCGGCCAGCAGGCGCTCCGCGCCCGGCTCCAGCCCGCTGTCGAGCGATTCCTCGCCCGGTTCGAAGATGAACAGCACCGTGCCGGCCAGCGCCTCCCGTAGCCGCGCCAGGAGGCTGGCGGCGCCGAGCGCAATCGCCAGGTGGGCGTCGTGGCCGCAGGTATGCGCTACCCCGGGCACGCGGGACAGCACCGGCTTGTCACCCTCCTCCTGGACCGGCAGGGCGTCCATGTCGGCGCGCAGCGCGATCGTCGGCCCCGGCCGCCCACCGCGAAGCACACCGATCACGCCGGTGCCGGCGGCGCCGCGGACCTCCAGCCCGAGGTCCCGCAGCACGGCCGTGACGGCAGCGCCGGTGCGATATTCCTGATATGCGAGCTCGGGGTGCGCGTGGAAGTCGCGCCGCCATTCCACTAGCCGCGGCTCTAGCTCGTCCACCAGTGCCAGGAGCTCGTCACCCAGGTTAGCGCTTTCCATGGCACCCTCCCCAGGGCTCGGTGCGCTGGTCGTCCTGTTTCACGCCGAGCCTCAAGGGATGGTACCACCCGCTCGGCCGGGCCTGGTCCAGGCGCATAGGGGCCGCACGGGCGCTGTGCCCGCGGGCACAGCTATGGGTTGACCTTCTGGGGCGGAAGCTGGGTGTTGTCGACGGCTGGGAGCTCTTCTGCCGGCAGGCGCACGCCCACTGCACGCGGGTGCTCGCCACGCTCGTCGCCCGCGGCGTGCTCCTTGCAGCCGGGCGGAGCAGTTGGGGCAGCAGAAGACGTAAGAGCCGGTGACTACCCGGGTTGTGGAGTTGACGATCGGGGTCCCACAGTTGTCGCAGCGCGTGGTCGCGTTGGTCATGCACGCTCTCATGGCGGCCTGTCGTCGCAGTCGCTCCGGCTGGCGTGTGTCAGCCGCACTCAGCAGAGCAGGGGGTGTTCCAGTGGACCGGCGGGGCAGAGCCCGGGGCCAGGCGGCGGCCCCGGGCGGACGCCGTCGCGCCGAAGCGTGTTAGCGGGGCGGCGCGGCGAGCTGCTGGTCGAGCAGGCTGCGCAGGGTGTCTTCGGCCATCGGGCCGATGAAGCGGCGGACGAGCTGGCCGTTCTGGTCGATCAGGAACTTCTCCGGCACCCCGGCCAGGCCATATTCGATGGCCACTTCGCCCGTGGGGTCGGTGCCGTTGGGATAGGTGAGGCCGAACTGGCGGACGTAGTCGAGCGCATCCTTCTGCTCGTCGAAAATGTTGATCCCCAGGAGCACCACCCCGCGGTCGCGGTACGCCTCCCAGACCCGCTCCAGGCCGGGCGCTTCATCCCGACAGGGCTGGCACCAGGAGGCCCAGAAGTCCAGGAGGACAACCTTGCCGCGCTGCTCAGCGAGGGTGAAGCGGTCGGGGCGCGGGGCGAACAGATCGACCGTGAAGTCGTGGGCGGGCTTGGGTGTCACCGCGACCTCGCCGAACTGGTTGCGCACCGGCACGCCGCCAACAGTTTCGCGGCCCTGGATGCTCAAGCCATAGGCGAGCAGGGCGAGAATGGCAGCCACGGCCAGGGCGATCGCCAGCGCCGGGAGCAGGGGGCGCCGGGGCGTTTGGACCGCCATGAGGAGCTAGCCGCCCGGGGTGGGCGTCGGCTTCGCCTTGCGCTTGCTGCTGGGCGTCGGGGTCGACACGGGCTGGCCCGCGTTCGCCGGGCTGGGGTTGTTCGCCCGCGTTGCCGTGGGCTGGGCAGCCGGGGCGGGCGGAGGCGCCGTGGCCGCGGGCGGAGGCGGAGTCGGCTGCGCGGGAGCGGCGGTCGGCGGGGTTGGGGTCGGGGCCACGACTTCCTTCGTCTCAGCCGGCGTGGCGACCGGGTTCGCGGTGGAGGCTGGGCTCGGGGTCGGCGCCGTGCCCGGGGCCGGGGCGGGCGGGTTGTACAGCGGCACCCCCGCGGGCTTGCCCTTGCTCCCGATCATGGTGACGTCGCTCGACGGCTGGTAGGTGGAGGTAAGCTTGAGGGTCCGCACCTCACCATTGTGCGTCACCCGGCGGACAATTTCCACATCGAAGCCGTCGCGCGCGGCGGAGACGTGTAGCTTCCAGCCCCACGGCATGTCGGGGCGCTCCTCGTAGTGCGGAGTGGGATCCGCTTTGCGCTGGTTCGTGATGACCGGCTTGTCGACGTCTACCGTCCAATCCGGCTTGGTGCCGTACAGCGCGAAGTTCACGGTGGACTCGTCGGTCCACGACTGGATGAGCAGGTAGTTCGGCGTGTTGTTGATGAACTTGAAGTCCAGCCCGGATGCTTCGTCCACGGTCGCGTCCAGGCCCACCGTTCCGTGCGAGGTGTAGGCCGGAATCCAGTACAGGTGCCAGTTCCGCTCCTCGATCTGGTAGCCGGACCAGAAGACCGGCTGGAACAGTGTCGTCGCCACCTGGCAGATCCCGCCGGCCACCGAGGGAACGGTCTTGACCCCGCTGCTGCTGGTTTCCAGCCCATAGCCCCACTCGAAGCCTGCATCCAGCGTGGTAGGGCCAACTTCCTTGTTGAAGGAGAAGGTCGCTCCCGGCGCAACGACGACTCCGTTCAGCCGCGACGCGGCGAGCTTGATGTTGTGCTGCTTCTCCGGGATCGACCCGGCGAAGCTGGTCGAGCCGGACTCGATCAGCTCACGGATGCCCATGTTCGGGATGTCACGCGTGTCCACTGCCGGCTTGGCCACGTCGACCGGCAACGCCAGGGTGTGATCGTCGGACTGGAGCGCCTGCAGCGCGGCTTGGACGGCGGCATCCACGTCCAGCTTCCGTCCCTCGCGGCTCTCGCGCAGCACCCCGATCTTCCCGCCGTTCCAGGAGAGCCGGGCGTTCTGCGGCTCCTGGTCGATCTGGCTGGCAATCTGGGTGAGCTGCTCCCGCAACGGCGCGTCGTCCAGCTTGATGCGCCAGGTTTGTCCATCCGAGGCCTCGAACGAGAGCATGCGAGCGATGGTGGCTCGGTCCACCGTCCAGCGCTGCTCGCCAAAGGTGAGCGTCAGCGGCGCGGCCAGGATGCGCTGGGCGGCAGCGTGGGCATCGGCGAGCTGCGCCTCGGTCGTCTTCGGCGGCGTCTCCCTGACCAAGGGGGCCAGATCGATACTGCCCCCTTCCAGCAGCGCACCGCGCAGGCGCGCCTCCACCTGCGCCACGTCGAGGCTGCGGCCGGGGGCGCCGGGCCGAAAGTCCAGCGCCAGGTCCGGCGTGACCGCCAGATGCGCCTCTTCGACTGGACGATCGATCTGCGCCGCGAGCGAGCGGACGTAGGCAGACAGCGCCGCCGAATCCGGGTTCGCTGGCGTCCAGGCGACGTCGGCACCGGAGGAGAGCGCGGAGAACAGATCGCCCAAACGGGTGGGCAAGCTGCCTTCGCGGCCGACCCGGAAGGCGGCCTCGGCGAGCGGACGCGGGTCCAGACGCAGCCCCAGCTCCGCCGCGGAGATGCGCCAGGCCTGGTCGTTCAGCCGCAGGGTCACCTCGGTGCGCTCGAGCGCCGCGGTGCGCTGGGCAAGCCGCGCCTCAGCCTCCTCGCGTGTGGCACCGCCCAGCTCGACACCCAGGGCGGCGACACCGGGGTACACGCGCTCGGCGTACACCACCTGCAGCGCCGCCAGGGCGACGAGCAGCAGCGCCAGCGGGGCGGCGAGCAGCAGACCAAGCGGCGGCGGAGGAGAGGCTCGACGGCTCCGTCTCGGCGCGCTCCGCCGTACCCGCCGAATGGGGGGACGGGCCGGACTGCGCGTGGTGACGGCCATGACGTCTCCAGGGTGTGCAGGGTCTGGCCAGAGCGAGGGCCGCGCCTCCGGCGCGGCGAGGGCCAGGACCCCAGTGTACCGGAGCGCCGTGAGCGGAGGAAAGCCGGCCGCAGCGCCCGTTTTCGCGAATTCAGGTAGTGCTCTCGGGAGGCGGCGCGGCCGGGGGAGGGGCTGGTTCGCCGGCGCACCAGCGCTCGGCCCAGCGGTGCAGCTCGCGGAGCACCCGCTGCAGGTCGCGCCCCTTGTCGGTCAAGGAGTACTCAACCGCGACGGGTGCACTGGCGCTGACGCGCCGGGCGACGATGCCCTCGGCCTCCAGCTCCTTGAGCCGTTCGGAGAGCATCCGGTCGCTGAGCCCCTCGACTGCGAGCGACAGGGTGCCGAAGCGGCAGGGGCCATCCAGCAACGCGTGGACGATCAGCCCGGTCCAGCGCTTACTGAACAGCGCAACGGCACGTTGAAAGGCGGGGCAGGCACGCGACCCGTTCCGCATGTCCACCTCCGCCCTTCATTCTACGCTAACAAGAGAGAAGTAACTGGAAAAATGTAAGTACAAACGCGTATACTGCATCGTGTCGAGATATCGCTCGCTCCCGCCGGGAGCCCGCCGATGAGCAGCCCGGGGCGCCGGGCCAAGGAGAAAGGCAGGCCCGTTTATTCATGGCCACGATGATCACCTACGAGATTGCGGATGTTACCTGTATGCTCTGCGGCCGCCTCTGCGGCACCGCCAAGCGTGAAGGGCAGGGGACTCCGCTGTACTTCCGCAGCCGCGAGGGCGGCGAGTGGCGCCAGGTCCGCGCAATCAGCGGACTGCGCTGCCCGAGCTGCGGCGGCTCGCTGTACCTGGATGAGTTCGAGCTCAAGCGCGAGTTCACTGCAGAGGCGTTTCTGGAGGAGGACGCCGCGCGCCCACGCCGGGGACGCCCCCCGCGCCCGTTCCGCATCCCCAGCCAGGCCGCCTAACCCAGTCCGTCCGGCACAGCAGCGGTCCCGAGGCGCCGCTGGCGCCTCGGGACCGCTGTTTTCCCGGCGGCGCGGGTCACCGCCGCTGCAGCCCCTCGGCCAGCAGGCTGTACAGCACGAACATCAGGTTCGCCGGCCGCTCCGCGAGACGGCGCATCAGGTAGGGGTACCAGGCCTCACCATAGGGGACGTAGACCCGCACGTTGTAGCCGAGCTTGGCCAGGCGCGTCTGGAGATCGCGCCGCACCCCATACAGCATCTGGAACTCGAAGCGAGACGGGGGGATGCGCTGCTGCTGGGCAAACCGGACCGCGTGGCGCAGCAGCCGCGCGTCGTGTGTCGCCAGCGCTGGGTAGTTCCCCTTGAGCAGCAGCCGCTCCATCAAGCGGCGGTAGTTGGCGTCGATCTCGGCCCGCGATTGGAACGCGACGTCGCTGGACTCTAGGTAGGCCCCTTTGCAGAGCCGAACCCGCACCCCGGCCCCGATCATCGCATCCACGTCGTCCGAGGTGCGATACAGGTAGGCTTGCAGCACCACCCCCACGTGGTGCGACCGCTCCCACAGCCGCCAGAACAGCGCGAGCGTGCGATCCGTGTAGGCGCTGGACTCCATGTCGATTCGGACGAACCCGTTGAGCCGGGTAGCGCACTCGACGACCCGGAGGAGGTTGTCGAAGCAGAACGAATCCGAGATGTCCAGACCCATCTGCGTCAGCTTGAGCGAGACGTTCGGCTCGACCCCGGCCTGGTGCAGCGCCGCCAGCGCCTCCAGGTAGGAGTCGGCCGCCGCCCGTGCCTCCGCTTCGTTGGTGACGCTTTCGCCCAGATAGTCGAGCGTGGCCAGGATACGCTGCGCGGCGAGCGCCTGCGCCACCACGACTCCGTCTTCCAACTGCTCGCCGGCGACGAACCGCAGCGCCAGACTGCGGAGCAGCCCGTACCGCATCGCCAGGCGGTACAGAAACCGCTGGTTGGCCAGAAACAGCAGCAGACTCCTCATCCGGGCCGGCCCGCAGGGTGGAATGCATACCTGGGAGAAGCGATCCGGGCGTACACCGCGGCTCCCGCCTGCGCGAGTAGTGGGGACAGGGACAGGTAGGGCGTCCTCGCACATCCTATCCGAGGTCGGGCTCGCGCTGCTCAGCGCTCGGCGTGCAGGCGCCCATCCTCGCACGGTACAAGTACAGCACGAGGACGAGAAACGAGCCATGCCGATCGCCGCGATCACGTTCGACCTGTGGGGCACGGTGCTGTGGCCCCGCGATCCGGAGGGCAAGTTCGAGCGTCGGATGGCCCTGCTGCTGGACGTCGTGCGAGCCGCCGGGGTGCCGTGCACCCGGGAGGTGCTGGCGGCGGCCTGGCACGAGACGTTCCGCGAGGCGGATGCGCTCATTCGGGAGCGGCTGGAGGACATCGGCCCGCCCGGGCGCTGGCAGATGCTGGCGCGCCGCCTCGGGCTCCCCGACGGCGCGGTGCCCTATGAGGTGGTCGAGGCGATCTACCAGGACCTGACGCTGGAGTTCCCCCCGCCGCCGATGCCCGGCATCCACGCCGCGCTTGACCGCCTGGCCGGCCGCTACCGGATCGGGCTGATCTGCAACACCGGCGTCACGGGGGGGCGGGTGCTGCGCCAGGTGCTGGCCGACCACGGCCTGCTCGGCTACTTCGACACTACCGTCTTCTCGAACGAGTTCGGCCGGGTCAAGCCAGACCCCAGCATCTTTCGGCACACGCTCGACCAGCTTGGCGGCGTCGCCCCGAACCGGGCACTGCATCTGGGCGACCTGGAGGAGCTGGACGTGGATGGCGCCCTGGCGACGGGGATGTACGCGTTCCGCTACGTCTACCCGGAGCTGCAAGAGCTGCCGGTGGCGAGCCGCGCCCACCGGGTGCTCCACGACTGGGCGGAGCTCCCCGCCGCGCTGCGGGCGCTGGAAGACGGCGCTCTGGCTGAGCGGGACCTCGGGGCCGTGACACACCTGTAGCCGCGCCGGCCTCCGCCCGACACCCGGGGCGCCGCCCGCGGTGGTACGATGACACTGGCGCTCCGCTCCTCTTCCCGTTCCTGACCGAATGGGCATCTGTCTGGGACGATGGCAGCGGCGCGGGCGGCCGAATCGCTGAGACGGTGGGACGGGTATGGCCGCGGACCAGTTCGTTCACCTGCACCTGCACTCCGAGTACTCGCTGCTGGATGGGTTGTCTCGGGTGGAGGAGCTGGTGCGGCAGGCGGCCAAGCTGGGCATGCCGGCGCTGGCGCTCACCGACCACGGGGTGCTGTACGGCGCCATCGACTTCTACCTGGCGGCCAAGTCCGCCGGGATCAAGCCGATCATCGGCGTCGAGGCCTACATCGCCCCGCGCGGGATGGCCGAGAAGACCTCTCAGGATCGCCAGTACAGCCACCTGGTCCTGCTCGCCCGCGATCTCGACGGCTACAAGAACCTGCTCAAGCTGGTCACCAAGAGCCACCTAGAAGGCTACTTCTACCGGCCGCGCATCGACCGTGAGCTCTTGGCGCAGCACGCCCGGGGGCTCATCGCGCTCTCGGGCTGCCCCTCGGGCGACGTCGCCCGCGCGATCTTGCGCGACGACCTGGCCGCGGCCCGGGAGGCGGCCGCCGTCTATCGCGACATCCTGGGACCAGACAGCTTCTGGCTGGAACTGCAGAGCCACGGGCTGGTCGAGCCGGACGAGGCCAAGATCGCCCAGGGGAAGCTCCAGCTCAGCCGCGAGATGGGCATCCCGGTCGTCGCGACCAACGACGTCCATTACACCTTCAAGGAAGGGGCGCAAGCGCAGGACCTGCTGCTCTGCATCCAGACCAACAGCACGATCGACGACGCCAAGCGGATGCGGATGGAGCGGGACGAGTTCTACCTGAAGAGCCCGGCCGAGATGGCCCGGCTCTTCAGCGAGATCCCCGAGGCGCTGCGCAACACCCTCGCCATCGCCGAGCAGTGCGACCTGCAGCTCAAGTTCGACCGGCTCAACTTCCCGGAGCTGGGGCACGTCGTCCCGCCCGGCGTTACCCCTCAGGAGCACCTGGAGCGCCTCTGCCGCGACGCCCTGCCGGAGCGCTACCCGCATAATCGCCAGCGCGCCAGCGAACGGCTGGAATACGAGCTGGATGTCATCCGCGCTACCGGCTTCGCCGCGTACATCCTGTTCGTCTGGGACTTCGTCCGCTGGGCCCGGGAGCAGGGGATTCTGTGCGGCCCGCGCGGCTCGGCAGCCGGGGCGATCGTGCTGTACCTGCTCGGGATCACCCAGGTGGACCCGCTGGAGTACGGGCTCACCTTCGAGCGCTTCTTGAACCCGGAGCGCGTCCAGATGCCCGATATCGACATGGACTTTCCGGACGACCGGCGCGACGAGGTGATCGAGTACGTCGTCAACCGCTACGGGCGGGACCACGTGGCACAGATCGTTACGTTCGGGCGGCTGGCCGCGCGGGCGGCGATCCGCGACGTCGGCCGGGCGCTCGGCTTCCCGCTGAGCGAGGTCGACCGGGTGGCCAAGCTGATCCCCACCATCCCGGTCGGCACCACCATTGCTCAGGCGCTGGAAGGGAACAAGGAGCTCAAGGAGCTGTACGACAGCCAGCCGCACCTGAAGCGGCTGATCGACGCGGCACGCAGTGTAGAGGGCGTGGCCCGCCACGCCTCCACCCACGCTGCTGGCGTCGTCGTCTCGGGCGAGCCGCTCGTCGAGCATGTCCCGCTCCAGAAGGTTGCCAAGAGCGACGGCGGGGTGATGACCCAGTACCACATGAAGGCGCTCGAGAAGATCGGGCTGCTGAAGATGGACTTCCTGGGTCTGGCCAACCTGACGATGCTAGACAAGGCGGTCAAGAACATCCAGGCGACGCGCGGGATCACCATCGACCCGGCGAAGCTCCCGCTGGACGACCGGAAGACGTTCGAGGCGCTCTCGAAGGGCGACAGCAAGACGGTGTTCCAGCTAGAAGGCTCGGGGATGACCCGCTACCTGAAGGAGCTCAAGCCGCAGACCGTTCAGCACCTGGCGGCGATGGTGGCGCTCTACCGCCCTGGCCCGATGGCGCACATCCCCGAGTACATCGCCCGCAAGGAGGGCCGCAGCCGGGTCCAGTACCCGCACCCCTCGCTGGAAGAGGTGCTCAAGGAGAGCTACGGGATCATCGTCTACCAGGACCAGGTGCTCCAGGTGGTGCGGGTAGTGGCCGGCTATAGCCTGGGCCAGGCCGACATCCTGCGCCGGGCGATGGGCAAGAAGCTGCCCGAGGAGATGAAGCGGGAGCGCAGCCGCTTCCTGGAGGGCGCCCGGGCGCGTGGCTACCCGGACGATGTCGCCAACCAGATCTGGGAGTACATCGAGCCGTTCGCCGGCTACGCGTTCAACAAGTGCGTCGTCGGCTCGACCATCATCACCGACGCGCTCACCGGCGAGCGGACCACGGTCGGCTCGCTCTTCACCACCCCGCGTCCATTCGTGATCCACGCACTCGGCGCGGACGGCACGCTCCGGCCGCGGCGGGTCACCGCCGTGATGGCTAACGGGACCAAGCCGGTCTACGAGCTGCGGACCGCCCAGGGGCATCGAATCGTCGCGACCGCCAACCACCCGTTCCGGACGCTCGCTGGCTGGACGAACCTGGCGGACTTGAAGCCCGGCGACCGCATCGCTGCTCCGCGCCAGCTCCGGATCGAGGGCGGAGAGCGCTGGCCGCGCCACGAGCTGATCGTGCTCGCCGGGCTGCTGGCGAAGGGCAGCACCGGCCACCCCTCCGCCCTGTCCTTCGCCAGCAACGACCCGTCCCTGATCGACGACTTCGTCCAGGCCGCCACGCGCTTCCCCGACACGGTCGCCCACGTCACTGTGCGCGAGAACGGCCGCCGGGTCGTCTACCTGAAGAGTGGCCGCGAGACTCGCTTCGCCGCGGGTGAGCGCACCTGGAAGGCAGCGGGCGGAGCCGCGACGCTCGCGCCCCCCCACGCCCGCTCCGGCGCCGGCACCTGGGCCGAGCAGCTCGGCATTGTTGGGTGCCAAGCGGCCGACAAGCGCATCCCCGCGCCCGTCTTCCGCCTCCGCGACGAAGATCTCGAGTTGTTCCTCGGGCGGCTCTGGTCGGGCGACGGCTTCATCGCGAATCGGACGAGCCGGGTCCCCTTCTACGCCGCTACTTCGGAGGAGCTGGCCCGCGGGATTCAGGCCCTGCTCCTCCGCCTCGGGATCGTCAGCGGCGTCCACAACGAGACGTTCTCCGCTCGCGGCAGGCGACGGCTGGGCTGGACGGTGCGCCTGGTCGGTGAGAGATCCGTCGAGGCGTTTGTCCGCCGGGTGCTCCCCCACGTCGTTGGGCGAGACGAGGCGGTCGCAATACTCCGCGCCCACCTTGACGCGGCCGCGCGGCGCCAGGCCTCTTTGGGCTCGGAGCGGCTGCGGGCGGTGGCGGACTCGGACGTCTTCTGGGATCGGGTCGTCTCGATCACGCCGCAGGGTGAGGCACCGACCTACGACCTGACAGTCGAAGAGGACCATAACTTCGTCGCCGACGGCCTGATCGTCCACAACTCGCACGCGGTCATGTACGCGCAGATCGCCTATCAGACGGCGTACCTGAAGGCGAACTACCCGGTGGAGTGGATGGCGGCGGTGCTCTCCACGGAAGCGCTGAACACCGACCGGGTGGTGAGCGTCATTGCCGAGTGCCGCCGGATGGGGATCCCGCTGCTGCCGCCGAGCGTCAACCGTAGCGAGCGCGGCTTTACCATCGAGGCGATCCCCACCAGCGCGCCGGAGGGGAAGCAGGGCATCCGCTACGGCCTGGCCGCGATCAAGAACGTCGGCGAGGGGGCGGTCGAAGCGATCATCGCCGAGCGGCAGCGGGGCGGTCCGTTCCGCGACCTGGCCGACTTCTGTCGGCGGATGGACCTGAAGACGATCAACAAGCGCGTGCTCGAAGCGCTGGTCAAGGCCGGGGCGATGGACGAGCTGGGCGACCGGGCCCGGCTGCTCGCCGGGATCGATCAGTGCATGGCGGCAGCGCAGCAGGCGCAGAAGGCCAGTAGCCAGGGCCAGGTGAGCCTGTTCGAGGCCACCCTGGGCCCGAGCGCCGACCCGATCGTCACTGTGGAGCTGCCGCGGGTCGAGCCGCTCACGGAGCGGCAGCGGCTCCTCTATGAGAAGGAATCGCTCGGTCTGTACCTCTCCACCCATCCATTCCAGGCGGCAGCCCAGGCGCTGGAGGAGGTGGTCAGTGCGACTATCTCCGAGCTCGGCGCTGACCTGGCCGGCCAGAAGGTGACGGTGGCCGGGCTCGTCGTCGGGGTGCGGCGGCTGACGACGAAGAAGGGCGACGCGATGCTGGTGGCCGAGGTGGAGGACCTGACCGGCTCGGTGGAGGTGATCGCGTTTCCGCGGACCCTGGAGAAGACCGCCGAGCTGTGGCGTGAGGACGCGGTGCTGATCGTGGAGGGGAAGCTGGACCTGCGCGACGACAGGCCGCAGATCATCTGCGACGCCGTACGCGAGTGGAGGGAAGGGGAGATCGTCATTCCAATGGGCGGCGCTTCACCAGCCCAAGGCAGCGCGCCAGGCCAGGGACGGGCAACGGCAGCCCGGCGCAACGGCCACGGCGGCGCGCCGGCGAGCGACGGGCCGGTGAGCGACGGGCCCAGGCGGGCCCCGGAGCCCACGGCGCCGACGCCAGCGCCGGCCGCTCCCGTGGGCGCCTCAGCCGAGCCGAAGGTGCGGCTGGTCGTCCCGCGCACCGGCCACCCGGTCGAGGACCTGCGCCTCCTGGAGGCCCTGCACGCGCTCCTGAGCGAGCATCCGGGCGACGACCCCTACGAACTGGTGCTGTCGGCCGGCACGCGGCGGGTACGGCTCACGAATCCCACCAGCCGCCTGGCCTGGACGCCCGCACTGGCGGAGAACCTGCGCGCGCTGCTCGGCCCGCAGAACGTGGAGATGCTGCCGCCACCGGCCCCGGTCGAGCCGGCCTCGCCTCCTGCGCCATCGCTCACAACCGCGGGCGACGTGTCCGACGGCCCGCCCGAGGACTGGTCCGCGCCAGAGGACGAGGATGACGAGCTGCCACCGATCCAGGGCTTGCGCGCCCGAGACGACCTGGAGCACGTCCGCAACTGGTGGGGCGAGACGTAGGCGCCCGCTCGGCTCCGCCCTCGCACTGCCTGGGGCGAACAACAGCGCCAGCGCTACGGCTCGCCGCGATCGACCTCTGCCGCGCTTGGCGCGTCGTCCGCTCGCGGCCACTGGATGTCTCTTGCTCCGTGGAAGGCGGCGAAGCGCTCGACGGCGCGCTCCAGCGCGGCGCGGAAGGCGGAGTCCCGGGCCAGGTCGGACTGCTCCAGCCAGAGGCCGTTCAGCACCAACACCCCACGCTTGCGGTCCATCTTCGGGTCCAGCCGCCCGACGAGACTCGCTCGCCAGAGGATCGGCAGCGCGTAGTAGCCCCAGCGGCGCTGGTGCGGCCGCTTGTACACCTCCCAGGAATAGTCGAAGCCGAACAGCCGCAGCACCCGGGCGCGGTCCCAGAGCAGCGCGTCCAGCGGTGCCAGCAGGTTCACCTCCTCCTCGCCGTCCAGCGACCCGACGCAGCGGTCGAGCCGATCCAGCGCATCGGCCGGGACGTAGTGCGGCTCGCGGAGATCTTCCACCTGCACGGTGACGACCTCGCCGACGCGCCGCAGCGCTTCGAGCTCTGCCCGGCGCTCGACGGCGGAGAGGCGGCGGTGCATGCCGTGCAGGAAGCGGAAGCGGGCGGCGAAGTCTGCCGCGGCGCCGATCCCGAGCAGCGCCAGCGTCCGCCGGGCCAGGAAGCGGCGGGCGGCCGGCTCATCCACGGGCTCCAGTGCCGCTCCGTCGGGTAGACAGCGTGGGGTGAGGTCGTAATAGCGGCCGAAGTTGGCGTCGCGGTGATGGGTGAGGATCTCCCCGCCGTACCACAGCCGCCAGAGCGCCCGGGTGGCATCCTTGACCACGCCGTAGCCGCCAGCCATCTTCTGCCCTTCGAGCTGGCGGGCGCTCAGCGGCCCGCGCGCCTCGAGCTCGGCCCGCACCCGCGCCACGACCGGGGCGAGCAGCTCGGCGTGCGCGTCGCCATGCCAGGGGTCGTGCCCGGGAAAGGTGGTGCGGAAGAACGGATACTCGTCGGTCGGGACGATGAGCAGCGGCTGGCAGTACTCCATCAGCCGCCGCTGGCCATAGGCGAGATCCCACAGGTAGGACTTCTGGTAATCCCGCACTCGGCTGAGCAGCGCCAGGTCGTGGCTGCGCTCGACCACGTTCACCGTGTCGAGCTGCAGGTAGCCCATCTGGCGAACGGCCTGCTCCGTTCCCAGCGGCCCCTGGAACGGCAGAAAGGGCAGCAGCCCCTGGGCCATGAGCGCGAAGCGACGGGCTTGCTGGAGCGAGACACGCATCGGGGCCATTCGATCATCCGTTCTAGAGGCTGCTCCCAACTGTACCGGTTGGCGGAGCCGATTGCAGCTATCGCCAGGTATCTGAGCGCGATTGAGCCGCTGCTGGCGCGATGCTAGACTCCCGCGCGGGAGCCGAGATTGCGAGAGGGGGAAGCGAGGATGCCGTTTGTAATTCACCAGGGCCGGGCCGCGACGACCCCAGCGCCGGGCGTCACCCGCACCGTGGTGGCGGATCGGGAGGATGGCTGCGGTGCGATCTCGATGCTGTATGCGGTAGTGGAGCCGGGTGGGGCAATCCTGCCGCACACACACCTGGTAGAGGAGGCGTTCACCATCCTGGAGGGCGACGCGCGGGTGCTGGTTGGCGACGAGGTGCGCGAGTTTCGCGGCGGCGGGGTTACCGTTGTCGCCCCCGGCAACACGGTCCACGCGCTCCGTAACATCGGCACCACGCCGGTGCGGCTGATCGGCGCCTACCCCTCGGTCAACGTCGGCTCCACTCGGGTGGAGATGGAGTTCTAACGGGAGGTGTGCCCCGGGCGCGGCGCGCGGCGGGCGGCCCGCGACGGCTGGAGGGAGCTGCGCCGTGCCGGCGCCTGGTCGGCCTGGGGCGGGCGACGGGCCTGCTGCCGAATTGCCGCCACCGAGGGGTGGTTACTCCGCGCGCGCACTGGGCTCCAGCAGGAGGCGCAGCTTCTGCAGTCCGATGCGCAGCCGGCCCTTCACCGTTCCGAGCGGAACGCCCTGGAGCGCGGCGATTTCCTGCTGGGTGCAGCCGGCGAAGTAGGCCAGCTCGATCGCCTGGCGCTGCACGGCCGGGATGCTCGCGAGCGCGGCGCGGATCTCGGCGCGCTGCATGTGCTGGTGCGCGGCCTGGAAGACGTCGGACCGCTCCGGATCGGCGATCGCCTCGTCCAGCTCGGCGGGCGAGCCCTGCCGCTGGGCGCGGCGCAGGCGGTCGATGCAGCGATGGTGGGCGATGGAGAGCAGCCAGCCGCGTGGCGTGCCGCGGGCGGGGTCGTAGCTGTGGGCGCGGCGCCAGGCGGCGAGAAAGGTTTCCTGCAGCGCGTCCTCGGCCGCCGTCCTGTCCCCGAGCATGCGATAGGCCAGGCCGAGCACGGTGCGATGGTGCGCGTCATAAAGCGCCTCCAGGCCGCGCGCATCGCCAGCCTGGACCAGCCGCATCCAGCGGGCGTCCGCCCCGTCCTCCGCGGCCTGGCGCTGGGCCGCGGGCTCGCAGGCGTGCACCGGCCAGGAGAGCGGATTCCTGGCGGGGCAATCAGCCGCGCTGCTCGATCGCGCCGCGCTCTCGTCATCCGCGCTGAGCAGAAACATGGCGCTACCCCCAATGCCAGGCCGAATCGCTGATCCGCGGACACAGTCTGACAGGGGAGTCCTAAGCGAGTCGCAGCGCGGGCTTAAGCGGGTCCTAAAGCGACGAGATTCGCAGGTACTCGGGCCGATCTGCCTCCCTTCCCGGAGGCCAGGGCACTGGCGGCTTACGGCTGCGGGCGCTGCGCCAGCTCCAGCTCGCCGCGCATGCCCATCTGAGCGAGTTCGGCGCGAGCCCGCTCGTACAGCGCCGTCGCTTCGGCGCGCTGCTCCCGGCGCTCGGCGAGGTGGGCGAGTGCCAGGTCGACCCGGCACAGCTCCGGCCGCGCCTCCAGGGGGATGAGCAGGTCGCGGCTCTCTCCGAGCAGCCGCGCGGCGGCGTCGAGATCCCCCGCATCCAGCAGGGTTTCCCCGAGCACGCGGGCGCACAGCGCCGACTCGAACACGACGCCCTCCTCATCCGCGATCACCCGGCCGAGTTCGGCGTGGCGGCGGGCGTCCTCCAGGCGGCCGGCGCGCCGATACAGGTCCGCCAGCCAGGCGTGGGCGCGCCCGAGGATCGCCCGGGTCCGTGCCTGCTCCGCGGCGGCGAGGGCGCGTTCCTGGGTCTCGATCCCGAGCGAGATGCTATGCAGGAAGGCCTGCGCCCGCCCGAGGTAGACCAGGCTCAGGTATTCGTAGATGGCGCTTCCCGCCTCGCGCGCCCGCTCCAGGGCACGGGTTGCGTGGCGCTCCAGCTCCTCCCACTCGCCGCGGGTGTGGTGAACCAGGGCGACGTAGAAGTGAGCTACTGCGTCGACGGCCGGATCCCCGGCGCGCGCAGCGTTCGGCAGGAGCGAGGCGGCGACGGCCCGGGCCTGCTCGAACTCTCCCATGAGCGCCAGGCCGGTGGCGAGCAGGCCGGTGGTCGCGGTGAGGTCGAGCGCCGAGGCGTTGCTGGCCAGACGGGGCAGCGCCTGCTGAATCAGCTCCACCCCGCGCCGGTGCTCGCCCCGGATCACCAGCAGTCGGCCGAGCATGCTCTCGCAGCGGGCCAGCAGCGTCGCGTCGCCCGAAGCCTCGGCCAGCGGTCGGAGCCGGTTGAGCATCGGCAGCGCCCGGCCGAAGGCGCCGGCGATGTAGCAGGCCCGCGCCTGCTGCAGCCAGACGCTCGCCAGCCGCTGCTGGTCGCCGAGCAGCTCGGCCTCCCGCTCCGCCGCCTCGAGCCAGTGTGCGAGCTCGCCCGGCCGGAAGTAGAACGCCACCTCGGCGAGCGCCAGCCGTGCGTCGACGGCGCGCCGCCGATTCGCTTCGCTGGCCGGCAGGTGCGCCAGGCAGTCGAGTACCTGCTGGTACAGCAGGAGTGCCGCGGAGAAGGCCGAGAGGCGGATCGCCTCCGCCGCGGCGACCTCGCTCCAGTACGCGCCCCGCTCCCAGTCCTGTGCCCGCACCGCGTGATAGGCGAGCGGCTCCGCCAGCCCACTGGTTTCCAGCCGCTCGAGTCCGTCCAGCGCGCGGCGGTGGAGCACAGCGCGGCGCGCAGCGCTGAGTCGGTCGTAGACCACCTGCTGGATCATCCCGTGGCTGAAGCGGTAGAGCGTCTGTGGCCCGGCCAGGGCGCGCTCGGCGGCCCCCTGCTCCCGCGACTCGCGGAGCAGATGCGCCCGCAGCAGCGTCTCCAGAGCGTCGAGGGCGACCTCCTCCGGCTGCCCGCTCACCTGGCGGGCAAGCTTGAAGTCGATCCCGCGGCGGAAGATCGCGATGGCATTGAGGAGGTCGCGAGCCGGCGGCTCCAGTCGCTCCAGACGGGCCTCGATCACCGCCTGGACGCTCTCGGGGATGACCAGCCGCTCCGCATCCAGCCCGCCAATGGGCTGGATGGCGCCGTCTTCGAGCAGCGACCGTACGGTTTCGACCGCGAACAGCGGATTCCCCTCGGTCTGCTCGTAGACGCGCTGGCCGATCGACTCCGCGCCCTGGCTGAGCAGCGCGGTGACGAGCTGGCGCGTGGCGTCGGCCGACAGGCGACCAACCCGGAGCCAGGCGAGGCGCCCCTCCCGTTCCAGGCTGCGGAGCAGCCGCTCCAGCGCCGGGTCGCGGTCTTCCGGGCGGGCGGTGGCGACGACGAGCAGCGGCTGCGGTGACTCATAGCGGAGGAGATACCCGAGCTGCGCCTGGCTCCCCTCGTCCGCCCAGTGCAGGTCCTCCAGCGCCAGCAGCAACGGCCCGGGCAGCGCGGAGATGAAGCGGGCTACGCCCTCCAGCAACCGCCGCTGCTCCTGCCGGGGGTCGAGCCGAGGCGGATCGGGCAGGCGCGGGTACAGCTCCGCCAGGTCAGGCAGGAGCCGATTGACCTCCGCGAGCCAGACCTCGGGCAGGCCGAGCTGGCGAACGTCGAGCTGGGGCAGCGCCCGCCCCAGCGCTTCGACAAAGGGACGAAAGGCCAGGCTCTGCTCCGCCTCATAGCTATGGCCCAGGAGGACCGTCCAGCGCTCCGGCCGCCAGCCGCCGCGTTGCAGCCGCCACAGTAGCTCTTCCAGTAGCCGCGACTTGCCGATGCCGGCCTCCCCTTCGAGCACCACCAGCCGGCGCTGGCCCCGGGCAGCCTCGCCGAGATGGCGCCAGAGCGCGTCGAGCTCCGTCTGCCGTCCCATGAGGGGGCTTGCCGGTGGCCGCAGCCGGGGCTCGGGCCGCTGAGCTGACTGCGGTTCCAGCCCCGCCGCGCCGAGCCGCCCGGCGCTGATCGCCTCTGCCAGCGCCACGGTCTGAGCATCCGGCTTGGCACCCAGCTCGTTCTCGAGAAGCTGCCGGCACTGGCGATACTGCCGCAGCGCCGCGGCGCGGTCGCCCAGGCGAGCGTGCAGCGTCATGAGCGCGCGGTGGAACCGCTCCTGCAACGGGTCCAGCGCAATCGCCTGCTGCGCGTAGGGGATGGCTCGCGCCCATTCCCCGCGCCGCTCCAGCTCCCGGATCAGGCGCGCCAGCAGCCCAAGCTGCCGCTGCTCCCATACCTGGCGCTCCTGGCGCAGCCAATCCTCGAACACCTCGCCGGTGCGAACGGCCAGACCATCCAGCAGCAGCCCTCGCCAGAGCGACACGGCGGCGTCGAGCTGCTCAGGGGTGCTGGCCGGGTCGTCGGCAACCGCCTGGAGCACGTGGGCATCGACCCATACCCCGCTCACGGGTGCCCAGGAGAGCGTGTCAGCGTCGGCGTGAAGCGGAAAGATGGGTAGCACCTGGCGGAGCTGGCTCAGCGCGGTGCTCAGGCTGTTGCGGCCTTCTCGCTCCGGGCTGTCCTCCCAGAGCAGCGCGGCGAGCGAGGCGCGACTGTGCACAGTGCCCGGGTGCATCGCCAGGTAGCAGAGCAAGACGAGCGCCTTGTGCGACGGGATGCGCAGGTCATGGCCACGAGAGCGGACCAGCACCGGTCCGAGCAGCCGCAGCGCCAGCGGCGCAGCCGCCTCAGCAGCCGACAGGCTCACGCTGCCTCCCCTATCCCCGGCCGTCGACCTTTTGCCCAGGCATGGACAAGGGTGCCGTGCGCCGTTGCCTGAGCGCCGGCCAGGGGTACCATCGCGCCTTCCCTCGCGTGGTGCCGCCAGCGCCATTGTAGGGCGCACCACGTGACAGCACGATCAATGCGCATCCAACACCCTGCTCGCCGGGGCAGACTGCGCGCTCCGCCCGTGCACCGCCACCACGATGCCGTTCACCCTGCCCGTCCAGAGCCGCTCTCGAGCGCAATCAAACCCGAGCGCCTTCCACAGCGCCGCGTGCTCGAACTGCTCCAGCTCCGCCGGCACCAGCCGCAGCACCGACGAGGCCGCCAGCACCACCAGCTTCCGGCGCGGCCGAGAGATCGCCACGGTGAAGCGGTTCGGGTTCAGCAGGAAATCCGCCTCCTGCGCCACGTAGGCGGGATCGGAGGCGGTGGCGCAGACGACGATGACGTCACGCTCTCCGCCCTGGAAGCGCTCCACGGTGTCGATCGCCTGCGCGGCCGCGAGCTCCGGGAAGCGAGCGCACAGCGCCGCTTTCTGGGCCCGGTGCGGAACGACCACACCGAGGCCATCGCGCGGCTCGAGCCGCAGAACCTCCAGGCACGCCTGGACGATCCGCGCCGCCAGCTCGACCTCGAGCACGTTGACCTGCTGCGACTCGCGGTCGCCATGCTCGACCACGACAATGGGGAACGCGGGGTCGAGCACCGCGGCGACCAGCGGATCGTCGTAGCGCCCGGCCGGCAGTAGCTGCTCGCGGCGGGAGAAGAAGCGGATGCCGTCGTGGCGATAGACGTGCTGGTCGAGGAACTCGGCCTGCACCCGGTGCAGCCGGAAGCTCTCGTCCAGCGCGACGCAGGGGAAGCCACGATCGCGCAGGAACTCGAATGCCGAGCGATAGGGCGCTGCCTCCTGGAGCGAGCGCTTCGCCTCCCGGTCCCACGGGTGAGCGAGGATCGGCGGCATCTGGCGATGGTCCCCGACGACGATCACCTGGCCGTCGGGACGCAGCCCGGCGCAGGCAAGCAATGCTTCCGGCACCGTCATCTGGGACGCCTCGTCGATGACTACCAGATCGAACGGTGTCTGCGCGGGTAGGCTGGCCCGCTTGAGCAGGTTGGCCAGCCCGCCGGACGTGCCGCCAACCACCAGCCACTCGCGCGCCAGTAGCGTTCTCAGCTCCTCGGCCTTGGCCGCCCGGTCCGGCCCGCTCGTGCTGACGGCGGCTACGCCCAGCGGCGCCTGGCCATCGCCGTCGAGCTTCACGATCTCCAGATCGACCGGCGGGCCGCTGGCCCGCCGGAGCCGGGCCCATTTCTCGGCAACCGAGGCGAGCACGATCCCAACCGCGTTGTGCGTCTTGCTCGACACCGCGACGCGCAGCGGCCCGCCCCGTGCCAGCAGCCGCGCTAGCACCGCCCAGCCGAGCGTATGCGACTTGCCGGTGCCGGGTGGTCCCTGCACCAGTAGCACCTGATCGTCCAGGTGGCCGCCAATCACCTCCGCCTGCGCTGTCGTCGGCGGCGCGCTCGCCTCGAGGCGCCGGATCGTGGCAAGCGCCTGGGTGGCGCGGTCGAAGACGGACGGATCCAGCCGCAGCCGCGAGCGGGATGTTCCGGCCAGCACCGCCTGATAGAGCGTGTTGCGTTCGGCCTGGGAGCAGGCGGCAAGCAGCTTATCGCCGTTCAGGTCGTCGAGCATCGGGTCGGCGCTGTACAGCCGTCCCGGCTCCGGGGTGAGCTGCCAGGCATGGGGATAGGCGAACGGGCTCTTCCCCACGGCGGTGGTCAGATTCATTAGTTCGAGCTCCGCCTGGTCATCCTGCAGAACGACGATGCGGCCGAGCCGGCCCCTGGCCAGCGCCCAGGGGGAGTGCTCGCCGCCCGTGTCGGCGCAGTTCACCACCACCCAGTCGTCCTCCCGCAGCCGAAGCTGGTGCAGCGCCAGCGTCGGATCGAGACCGGCGCGGTCGAAGGCGAGGCGGAAGCGAACCCGGTCGCCCTCTCCGCCCAGGCATTCGAGCAGCAGCGCGCGCCCGCTCGCAACGCGCTGCTCAAGCGGCAGGGTGAGCCGCTGCAGCCCTTCCTGCACCCGGGCGTGGTGCTCCAGGTAGAGGAACTCGATCAGCGCCCGCTTCAGCGGCACGTCGGACGCAAGCGGCAGGGCGATGCGCGGCAGGTCCAGCGGCTTCTTGTCGATCTGGCGGTTCTTCTGAGTGAACGACCGCTCGATATGCGCCAGCGCCCGGAGTCGGTGCTCCTGGAAGCGGCGAATCTGCTCCACGGTGACGGCCCGGAAGGGCCGGAGCAGCGGCTCGTCGGCCGGGCCGGGCAGCAGGCCCCAGGCGCCATAGGCGTACTCCAGTGGGATCTGCGAGTTGAAGCGGCTGGCGCTCTCGATCGGGACGCGCAGCGGATCATCGGGAGCGACCCCGGCGACCGGGACCTCGATGCGTCCCTCCGGGTGGAAGCGCACCGGCCGGCGATTGTCGAACAGGCGGGCCCGGAACAGGGAGTAGAAGCGCAGCGAGCCGTCGGTCCAGTCGAAGCGCTGGCCGTCGGCGTACAGCTCGCCCGCCACGCTGTGCAGCGGCTGGCAGGTCAGGTCGAGGTTCGCCCGCTCCCGCACCTCCTCGGCCAGGAACGAGACCATCGGCTGCGACAGCGCCGCATGCGAGGTGAACAGGTCGAACAGCGCTGGAAAGGCGCCGATGACGTCCAGGTGCCGCCGCAGCGCCTCTAGCAGCACCTGCTGGTCGTAGCGGTCGTACAGGTACAGGTGGACCGGGGCGCTCGGCTTGCCGGCGACCTGGACCAGCGCCCGGAACAGGTCGGCCAGCCAGTCGGCCAGCAGCACCCGCTCCGCCTCGTCGTCCGGCGGCCCGGCCGTCATCCGCACCAGCGGCACCTCTCCGCCGGGTCCATGGACCAGCGCCCCGACCAGGTAGAGGCGGTCGCGCAGCTCGTCGCGCTGGGCGTCCAGGAAGACCTTCACCAGGTCCGGGTAGCGGCTGTCATCCGGGAGCGAGCCGAAGCCTGCGCCCGGGAGCGTGCTCCAGGCCTGGACGTTGCGGTCGAAGCGGCGGAGCACGCGCCGGGCGCGCATCACGAGCCGGTCGAGCTGCGCGCCGACCGGCCAGGTGGCGCTCAGTTCCCGTGCCAGCGCCTCCCGGCCCGGCGCGGGCGGCAGCGGCAGGGAATAATCCCCGGGCGGCGGCAGCGTCTTGAGCTCGGCCAGGTCACGCAGGGTGCGGATTCCCGCCTGGCGCAGAGCGCGCTTGTCTGCGAGCTGCAGAAACGGGATCAGCGCCAGGTCGCCCCGCTCGGCCGAGTCGTACATGCAGAGGGCGTTGTAGAGACAGCCATCACACTTGTAGCTGAGCTGGTAGTCCAGCTCGCCGAAGGGCGTCGTCTCGACCCGGCTGAGCGGTGCCTCGGGACCGTCCACCAGGTGCTCCAGCGCGAGCAGGTACGGGGTGAGGTCGAACGTGGGCCAGGCTTCGCCCGGGGTCGGCACCGCCGCCTCGCGGTGCAGCACCGCGCCCTCCAGCCTGGCCAGCGGCAGCCCTAGCGCCGAGAGCGTCTGTTCCAGGAGCCGAGCGTAGAACGCCACCTGCAGCCGGTGTTCGACCCGCTCCTTCCAGCTCGCCTTCACGTCCGCTACCAGCGCCCGGACGCGGCCCTGCGCGTCGCGGCACAGGCGGAGCAGGTCCGCGCGCCCGCCGGCGAGCCGGCCGCCGAGCTCGCCCTCGAGCGACACCTGCGCCAGCAGGACCGGGCTAGTATCCAGCCGGCACAGCCGCTCCCGGGCCGCCTGGGCATCCTGCCCCTCCAGGGACTCGACCCGCCAGCCCGCCGCTCGCAGCCGCTCGACCGTCTCCTGCTCGAAGCGCGCGCCCTCGTCACGCAGCAAAGGCGGCAGCGGTTGGAAAGTCAGGCGCCAGCGGCGGCGGAGCGCTTCTGGCTCATGCGGGAAGCGCGCGAACCAGAGAAAGCGCTCGCAGCCCTCTAGCCGGACGAACTGGCTGAGCGTGGTCGCGCTCAGCGGACGCGCGCCCTGCCTCGTCTGTGCCCGTGCTTCGCGGCTCGGCCCGGTCCGCATCGAATCTCACGCTCCCCGGCGGGCGCGGCGGCACCCGGGCTCCTCGGTACCCCGTGCCAGCTCGCGATGGCACAGCATACCGCGCTCGCGTGCAAACGTGGAGCGCGCGAAGCAGAGACGGGACGCTCGTTCGCGGAACGAGCGGTGGTCAGGCGCGCCGAGCGGCACGAAGCAGGCTGGCAGCGAGCAGCACAGGCGGCTGGCCGCTGCGCCCGGTCAGGCCAGCAGGAGCCAGAGTCCGGCGACGATACACGCGGCGCCAGCCATCAGGCACAGCGTGCCGAGTAGTACGCGAGTAAGCGAATCCATGCAATCCCCACTGTGTGCGGGCGCTTGAGCCCTCTGGGGCAATGCCCGTACCGCGCCGCGCCACCCCAGCCCGCAGCACGGGACGCTGGGGAGCGGCCGAAACGAGGGGGCCGCGCCCTGGTGGTACAATAGTGGTCTGGTACCCGACCTTGCGAGCGGCGGTTCGGCCGTTTCTGAGGAGCCGATGCCCGGGTTGGACCGTCCCCAAGCTCCCGGTGAGCGCGGCGAGCGCCTCGCCTCCCAGCTCGCGGAGTTCGCCCGCGAGCGGACACAGCTCCTGCCTGCCCTCTGGCGCGTTCAAGAGGCGCTCGGGTATCTGCCGGACTGGGCGCTGGAGCAGGTGGCGGCCCATTTGCGGGTCCCGCGCAGCGAGGTCTATAGCGTCGCTACGCACTACCCCGAGCTGCGCCTGCGGCAGCCAGGGCGCCACCTGATCCGCATCTGCACCGGTGTGCCGTGCCGGACTGGCGGCGCGGACGCGCTGCTCGCCGCGGTGCGCGACCGACTCGGAATCGCCCCCGGGGAGACGACGCCCGACGGCGAATATACGCTGGAGACGGTCGGCTGCTGCTTCGCTTGCTCGATGGCGCCGCTGGCGGATATCGACCACGAGTTCCGCGGCCGGCTGAGCCCGGATCGGCTGGAGCGGGTGATTCCCAGCCCCGGCCCGACGCCGGAGCACGATGGGCATCGGGCCACGGAGTCGCCGCCCGTCGGCGCCCTGCCGAGCGGTGGCTCGCCCGCGGTCGTGCTCGGCCAGCTCCGCCAGGCCCTGGCACAGCCGGCGACGACCCGGCTGCTCGTGGGGGCGGGCATGTGCGGGCTGGCCGTCGGTGCGGGCGAGGTGGTGGCGGCGCTGCGGGAGGCACTGGCGCGGCGCAGCGTGGCCGCGCGAGTGGTGGAGGCGGGCTGTGACGGCGCCTGTTTCCGCGCGGTGCAGGTGGCGGTCGAGCAGCCAGACGGCACGCGCCACGTCTTCACCCGGGTGCGCCCCGAGCAGGCGGAGATGCTGGCTCAGGCCCTTGCCGCCGGAACGGTCGATACGCTGGCCGGTCTGGAGCGCGCCCCGGATGAGCCGGCGGACCCGTTCTTCGCCGGCCAGCGCCGGATCGTGCTGGAGCAGGTCGGGCGGATCGATCCGTCGGACCTGGGCGAGTACCTGGCGCAGGGCGGCTACACGGCGCTGGTGAAAGCGCTCGAAGCGCTCGGCCCCGAGGGGACCATCGAGACGGTGAAGCGCTCCGGGCTGCTCGGCCGCGGCGGGGCGTATTTCCCCGCCGCGGTGAAGTGGGAGGCGGCGCGCAAGGCGCCGGGTGAGCCGAAGTACCTGGTAGTCAACGCCGAGGAGGGCGAGCCGGGGGTTTTTAAGGACCGCCACCTGCTGGAGGGCAATCCGCACCAGCTTCTGGAAGGGCTGCTGCTCGCCGCCTTCGCCATTGGCGCCAGCCGCGGGGTGCTGTTCGTCAACGGCGAGGCCCGGCTGGCCTACCAGCGCTTGGCCCGGGCAGTGGCGGAGGCGCGCGCCCACGGGCTGATCGGCCCAAGCGTGCTCGGGAGCGGCTTCGCCTTCGAGCTGGAGCTGCGTCGGGGCGCGGGCGGCTTCATCCTGGGCGAGGAGACGGCACTGCTGGAGTGCATCGAAGGGCAGCGGGCGATGCCCCGGGTTCGACCGCCGTTCCCGGTCGAGCGCGGGCTGTACGGCCGGCCGACCGTGATCAACAACGTCGAGACGCTGAGCGCGGTGCCGGCGATCGTTCGCCGCGGTGGCGAGTGGTACGCCGGGATCGGCCAGGGAGCGAGCGGAACCAAGGTGTTCAGCCTGGCCGGCGACGTCGCCCGCCCAGGGGTGGCCGAGGTGGAGATCGGCGCAACGGTCCGACACCTGGTAGAAGGGATCGGGGGCGGGGCGCCGGATGGCCAACCGCTCCAGGCGGTGCTGATCGGTGGGCCGTCAGGGCGCTTCCTGCCGCCCGCCTGGCTGGACGACCCGCTGGCGCCGCGCGGCCGCTTCGGGCTCGGGTCCGGCGGGGTGACGGCGATTGGCGCCGGCCGCGACCTGGCCTCATTGATGCGCACACTGGTCGCCTTCAACGCCGCCGAGTCGTGCGGCAAGTGCACCCCCTGCCGCGAGGGACTGCCCCGCCTGCTGGACCTGCTGGACCGCGGGCAGCTCGACTCGGTCGCGGCGCTGTTAGAAATCATCCAGTACGGCTCACTGTGCGGGCTGGGCCAGGCCGCACCGCTCAGCGTCGAGAGCCTGCTGACCGCGTTTTCCGAGGAGCGACGAGCATGATGACCGCGACACCCCCCGCCGCGCCGCCGCGCGTGACGATCACCCTGAACGGCCAGCGCCGGGACGTTCCGGCGCACGCGACGGTGCTGGAGGCGATCAACGCCGCTGGCATCCCGCTCCCGCAGCTCTGCAAGGACCCCGACCGCCCGCCGCTCGGCGCTTGCCGCACCTGCCTGGTCCAGATCGAGGGGGTGCGCGGCTTCCCCGCCTCCTGCTCCACCCCGGTCCGCGACGGTATGGTGGTCCAGACAAACACACCCGAGGTCGAACGCATCCGCCGCGGCGTGCTCGACCTGACGCTCGGGATGCTCCCAGCCGCCGCCGAGGGCGTCGACGGCCGCCTGGGCGAGCTGGGTCGGGCGGCGCAGCAGCACGGGCTGGCGCGCTCCACGTATACCCCGCCCGCCTCGCGCCCGATCGACGACAGCAAGTCGTTCTTCGTCCTGGACCGCGACCGCTGCATCCTCTGCGCCCGCTGCACCACCGCCTGCGACCGGGTGCAGCAGATCGGGGCGATCGCGCTCAACGGCAAGGGACACGAGACGCGGGTGGGCGTCTTCGGCGATGGACTCATGGCCGACTCGAACTGCACCTCGTGCGGCCAGTGCGTCGCCACCTGCCCTACCGGGGCGATCCGCCCCAAGGCGCCGGTGCGCCCGGTGGCGCGCGAGGTCCACACCACCTGCCCCTACTGCGGCGTCGGCTGCGGGATCGTGCTCCAGGTCACGGAAGACGGGCGCTTCAATCCGATGAGCGACGACGAGCCGGCCAACCCCTCCAGCCAGGGGATGCTCTGCGTCAAGGGGCGCTTCGGTTTCAACTACGTCCACCACCGCGACCGCCTGACCACCCCGCTGGTGCTGCGCCACGGCAAGCTGGAGCCGGCCTCCTGGGACGAGGCGCTGGACCTGGTCGCCGAGCAGTTCGCCCGCTACCGCGGCAGATTCGCCGCGCTCGCCTCGGCCAAGGCGACCAACGAAGACGGCTACGTCGCCCAGAAGTTCGTCCGGGCAATTATGGGGACCAACAACATCGACCACTGCACCCGCCTGTGCCACTCGCCCTCGGTGGAGGCGATGCTGGCCTCGGTCGGCTCGGGCGCGACCAGTAACTCGTACCAGGACTATGAGGAAGCGGGCTGCCTGATGGTGGTCGGCGCGGACGCCACTGCCAACCACCCCGTGGCCGCGGTGCGCTTCCGCCGGGCGGTGAACGAGCATGGAGCCAAGCTGATCGTGGTCAACCCGAAGTGGGTGGAGCTGTGCAACTACGCCGACCTGTGGATCAGCCATCGCCCGGGCACCGACGTCGCCCTGTTCAACGGGCTGGCGTACATCATCCTGACAGAGAATCTGGCCGACTGGGAGTTCATCCGCACGCGCTGCGAGAACTTCGAGCCCTGGCGTGACACGGTCATGCAGTACCCGCCGGAGCGGGTCGCGGAGATTACCGGCGTCGCCCCGGAGGCGCTGTTCTATGCCGCGCGGACGTTCGCCCGGCCGCCGCACGGCGGCTCTTGCCTGATCTGGGGCATGGGGGTGACCCAGCATACCAACGGCACCGCCAACGCCTTCGCCCTGCTGAACCTGGCGCTGGTGACCGGCCAGCTCGGCAAGCCGGCCAGTGGCATCTCGCCGCTGCGCGGGCAGAATAACGTCCAGGGCTGCGGCGACGCCGGCTGCATCCCCACCAATCTGCCCGGCTACCAGCGGTATGATCCGGAGACGCTGGCGAAGTTCGAGCGCGCCTGGGGTCGCCCCCTGCCGAATCAGGTCGGAATGACGGTCACGGATATGGTCGAGGCGGCGGGCCGGGGCGAACTGCAGGCAATGTACATCATCGGGGAGAACCCGCTGCTGGGCGAGCCGGACCTGCACCACGCCGCGGAGGCGCTGGCGCAGCTCCAGTTCCTGGTGGTACAGGACATCTTCCTGCAGGAGACGGCCCAGATCGCCCACGTGGTGCTGCCGGCGACGACCTTTGCCGAGAAGGACGGCACCTTCACTAACAGCGAGCGGCGGGTGCAGCGCGTGCGCCGGGCGATCGCGCCGCTGGGCGACAGCCGCCCAGACTGGCAGATCACCCAGGAGATCGCCCGCCGCACCGCGGCCAAGCTGGGCTTCGAGGCGCGCGGCTTCGACTACCAGCACCCCTCAGAGATCTTCGCCGAGATGGCCTCGCTCACCCCGATCCTGGCCGGCATCTCCTACGAGCGGCTCGAGGCCGGCGGGATCCAGTGGCCCTGCCCCACTCCCGACCACCCCGGGACGCCGTACCTGTACGCTGACTCCTTCCCGCGTGGTAAGGGGCGCTTCTTCCCAGTGGAGCAAGGGGCACGGGCCGCCGAGCTGCCCGACCCGGACTACCCGTTTATCCTGAACACCGGCCGGGTGCTGTACCACTGGCACGGCGGGACGCTGACTCGGCGGGTGCAGGGGCTGCTGGACCTTGCCCCGGACCTGGAGGTGGCGATCCACCCGCGCGACGCGGAGCGGCTCGGGCTGCAAAGTGGCGATCCGATCCGCGTCTGGTCGCGCCGGGGTGAGCTGTTCGGGGTGGCGCGGGTGACCGCGGCGGTGCGCCCGGGCGAGACGTTCGTCCCGTTCGTCAAGCTCCAGGAGAGCGCGGCAAACTTCCTGACCAACGCCCAGTTCGACCCGGACTCGAAGATCCCCGAGTACAAGGTCTGCGCGGTGAACGTGGAGAAGCTGCGCGAACCGACGCGTTTGCGCTGAGCCTGCGCGGCGCAGCCGCTCAGGTCCGGCCGTTCGGGCGCTCGGCCAGGCGATAGGCCTCGTCGAGCAGGTCGACCACGTGGGCGACCCGCGTCCGCAGCCCGGCCCGGCGCGCCCCGAAGGCGAGCTGGAGCATGCAGCCGGGATTCGCGGTCACGATCGTATCCGCGCCGGTGGCCGCGATGTCTGCCATCTTGTCGTCCAGCAGCCGCAGCGACATCTCGGGTTGGAACACGCTGTACAGGCCGGCGCTGCCGCAGCACAGGTCTGGGTGCGCCATGTCGACCAGCTCCAGGCCCGGGATCGCTGCCAGCAGCGCGCGCGGCGCCGCCTTTACCCGCTGCGCGTGGACCAGGTGGCAGGACTCCTGCAGCGTCACCCGGCGTCGCAGCGGCCCCAGGCCCGGCCGCAACCCGATCTCAGCCAGGTACTCGGTGATGTCCCGCGTCATCGCCGCTACCCGTGCCGCCCGCTCGGCGTAGGCCGGATCGTCCCTCAGCAGCTCGCCGTACTCCTTCACCGTCGAGCCGCAGCCGGCGGCGTTGACCACCACGGCCTCCACGCCGGCGGCGAGGAAGGCGTCCACGTTCCGCCGCGCCAGCGCTCGCGCCACGGCGCGCTCCCCGGCGTGGACGTTCAGCGCCCCGCAGCAGCGCTGCTCCGGCGGGACCACCGTCTCGATCCCGTTGCGCGCCAGGACCCGCAGCGTCGCCGCGTGGGTGTCACCGTACAGGAGCGGCATCACGCAGCCGCGCAGCAGCGCCACCCGGCCCCGCCGTTCGCCGAGCGCGGGGAAGACTGCGCGGCGGGGCTCGAAGAAGCGCGGCGGGATGTCTGGCAGCGCGCGCTCCGCCTGGGCCAGCCGGGGCGACAGGCGATCCAGCAGCCCGCTGGTCTGGACCAGCGCCCGCAGCCCGCTCCGCTGGTAGGCCCGCAGCCCGGCCGCCAGCGCCCGCAGCCGCCCGGGATGGGGCAGCAGCTCGGTGAAGATCAGCCAGTCTAGCAGCCTGGAGCCGATGCCCTGCCGGCGAACCGGCCGCAGCGAGGCGCGGGCGGTCTCGATAATCCGGCCGTAAGGAACGCCGGAGGGGCAGGCGGTCTCGCAGCCGCGGCAGGCGAGGCACAGATCCAGATGTCGGAACACGTTATCCGTCGGCTCGATCCGCCCTTCGAGCAGCGCGGTGACCAGGTGGATGCGCCCACGCGGCGACTCCGTCTCCAGCCCGGTCGCCAGGTACGTCGGGCAGCTCTGCAGGCACAGCCCGCAGTGGACGCAGCGGTACAGGTCTGCCGCGGACGGCGCGTCGGCGGAGGCGGGGTCGAAGACGGACACGGACAGCCCTTCGGGTGGGATCGGGGCATTATACGGGCGGGCTGGTCCGCTTCGTTCCAACGAAGCGGACGCTACACCCAGAGGTCGGCCGAGGTTGGAACGACCGCCGCCCGCGGCCGGGCGAACGTGTCACCGCAGGAGGTGGGCATTGGGATCACCTTGGCCGGATTCATCCGCTCCTGGGGATCGAATGCTCGCCGCACCCGCGCCTGGACTCCCAGGTCGGCATCCGAAAAGTACCAGGACATGAAATCCCGCTTCTCCACCCCGATCCCGTGCTCCCCAGAGATCGCCCCACCCTCCTCGACGCACATGCGGAGCATCTCGCGCCCGCAGCGCAGCACCCGCTCCAGCACCCCGGGCTCCTTCACGTCGAACAGCAGCATCGGGTGGAGGTTGCCGTCGCCGGCGTGGAACACATTCGCCACCGGCAGGCTGTACTTGGCCCCAATCTCCAGCACCCGGCGCATCACCCGCGGCAGCTTCGAGCGGGCGACGACGGCATCATGCAGGTAGTAGTTCGGCGCCACCCGCCCCATCGCGCTCGCCGCGCCCTTGCGCCCGGCCCAGAGCAACGCCCGCTCGTGCTCGGTGCGGGCGACTCGGAGCTCGCGGGCGCCGTTGGCAGCGCAGATCGCCTCGACCTGGGGCGCCAGCGCCTCCAGCTCCTCGGCGAGCCCCTCCAGCTCGATCAGCAGCACCGCCCCCGCGTCCGCCGGATACCCGGCGTGGAAGGCGGCTTCGACCGAGCGCATTGTGAGCTGGTCCATCATCTCTAGCGCGGCCGGGATGATCCCGGCGGCGATGATCCCGGAAGTGGCCGCGCTCGCGTCGTCCACCGAGTTGAAGATCGCCAGGAACGTCTGCACCGCCTCTGGCTTGCGGAGCAGCCGCACCAGCGCCCTGGTCACCACCCCGACCGTCCCCTCCGCGCCGACGACCAGCCCCGACAGGTCGTAGCCAGGCCGCTCGCGGGCGCTGCTCTCGCACCACAGCACGGTGCCATCCGCCAGCACCACCTCGACCCCGAGCACGTGGTTGGCGGTGACGCCGTAGGCCAGGCAGTGGGGCCCGCCGGCGTTGTTGGCGATGTTGCCGCCGATCGTCGATGCCTTCTGGCTGGAGGGATCGGGCGCGAAGTATAGCCCGTAGGGCTCCGCCGCCTTGCTCAGCTCCAGGTTGACGACGCCGGGCTCCACCAGCGCGGTGAGATTGTCCGCGTCGATCTCCAGAATGCGGTTCATCCGGCTCAGCGCGATAACCAGCCCGCCCTGGATCGGCACCGCGCCGCCCGAGATCCCGGTGCCGGCGCCACGCGGGATGATCGGCATCCCGAACCGTGCAGCGATCGTGACCGCGGCGACTACCTCGTCCCGGCCGCGGGGCAGCACCACCAGCTCCGGCGGGTGGCGGTCCAGCCCGTAGTCATACTCGTACACCAGGACGTCCTCGGGCGCCTGGAGCACGGCATCGGGTCCGAGCGCCCGGACAAGCTGCCGGGCCAGCTCGGCGAGCACGGAAGCGGGCGGGGCGACGACCATCGGACGCTCCTGTACCTGCGTCGCGGCATTGTACCACCGCGCCCGTGTCCAGCCCGGGCGCTGCGGCACGCCAGCCCCGGGCTGGACACGGGGTTGTCGCCGAGGCAAGCTCCGTACTCCCACGCCCATTTTTCCGTACCCGCTACGATGTGCGATCTGCGCAGACAGGGCACACTGGGAGCCGATCCGCCGGCATAGCTCACCGCGAGCGTGCGTGGCCGTTTCAGGAGTGAATGGATGAGTACCCCACTGCGGCTACTGGCCGTGTTCGCCCACCCCGACGACGAGACGCTCGGAACCGGCGGCACCCTGGCGCGCTATGGCGCCGAAGGCGTCGAGACCTACCTGGTCACTGCCACCCGGGGCGAGCGCGGCTGGAGCGGCCCGGAGGAGGAGTCCCCCGGGCTGGAGGCGATGGGCCAGCTCCGCGAGCGCGAGCTGCGTGCCGCCGCTGAGGCGCTCCGACTGCGCGAGGTCAGCTTCCTGGACTACGTGGACGGCGAGCTGGACCAGGCCGACGCCCCTGAAGTCATCGGCAAGATCGTCAGCCACGTCCGGCGCATCCGCCCCCAGGTGGTGATCACGTTCGGGCCTGATGGCGGCTACGGCCACACCGACCACATCGCCATCTCCCAGCTCGCCACATCCGCTGTCGTCTGCGCCGCCGACGCGACGTACCGCGATCCGAGCGGCGGGGAGCCGTACCGGGTTGCCAAGCTCTACTACAAGGTCTGGACGCGCGAGGAGCAGGAGCTGTATGCCCGCCTGTTCGGCCAGATCGTCATGACCTTCGACGGGGTCGAGCGGACCGGCGTGCCGTGGGAGCCATGGCAGATCACCACCCGCGTGGACGCCCGCGACTACTGGCGGACGACCTGGGAGGCGGTCTCGTGCCACCGCTCCCAGCTCCCGATGTACGACCGGCTACGGGCGCTTCCGGAGGAGACCCACCGCCGCCTCTGGGGCGACCAGGGCTACTATCGCGCCTACAGCGCGGTCAACGGCGGCCGCCTGCTGGAGACGGACCTGTTCGCCGGGCTGCGCTAAGCCGCGAGAAGCCCCGAGAGCTCTCGACTGCGCGCTCGGCGGCGCCGAGCTCAGCAGGCCGCCGTGAAACCGACACGCTCCCTGCACATCCGCATCCCGGGTAGTGGCTCAGCGGCGTCCTTTGCGATAGTGTGGGTGAGGCGCCGCGGCCGCTGCTCCTTCCTGCCGGCCGCGGCCGGGGAGGACGCGTGCGGTACGGCATTCATCTATCGGCGAGCGGGCCGCTCGCCACGCCCGAGCGGATCGCCGCGCTCGCCGAGCGGGCTGAGGCGCTCGGCTTCGACTCGGTCTGGGTTTCGGACCACGTGGCGTTCCCGGTGGGCTTTCAGTCGGTGTATCCGTATGGCCCGCCGTCGGCGTTCACGCAGCAGACAGCGCACTATTACGAGCCGCTGGTCACGCTGGCCTGGGTGGCCGGGCGGACGCGCCGAGTGCGCCTGGGGACGAGCGTGCTCGTCGTTCCGATGCGCAACCCGGTCTACCTCGCCAAGCAGGCGGCGACGCTGGATCGGCTGGCGGGCGGGCGGCTGATCCTGGGAGTGGGCGCCGGCTGGCAGCGGGAGGAGTTCGAGGCACTCGGGGTGACCACGTTCGCGCAGCGCGGCGCGGTGCTCGACGAGTGGATCCGGCTGATGCGGCGGCTCTGGACCGAGGAGGTGGTGGAGTTCTCGGGCGCGTTCTACCAGGTGGGGCCGATCATCGTGAACCCCAAGCCGGCCCAGCCGGGCGGTCCGCCCATCCTGGTCGGCGGCAACGGCCCGCGGGCGCTGCGGCGGGCGGCGGAGCTGGGCGATGGCTGGCACGCGATCCGGCTCTCCGTCGCCGAGGTCGCGGCGGGCGCGAGCCGGCTGAGGGCGCTGGCCGAGGCGGCCGGGCGCGAGCCCGGATCCCTGGAGGTGTCGCTGCGGGTGGACGCGGCGCATGGGGAGGCGGCAGGTGGCCCGGAGGAGTGGTGGATCCAGGGAGCGGCGCCGGCCGCGGCGGAGCGGGTGCGCCAGTACCGCCAGGCGGGCTGTGGCATGCTCCTGTTCGGGCTGACGCCGGCCACCTCGGCCGAGGCGATGAGCGCGACGATGGAGTGGTTGGCGGGCGAGGTGCTCCCCGCCGCGGAGGACTGAGGCGCACCTCCTCGCTGGCGGAAGCGGTCAGTTGAGCCGGACGACGCGCTTCGCCTTTGCCTCGAAGCGGGGCAGGCTCCCACAGGGCACGGCAGCAACGTTCATCCGCAGGCCGATCCGGGTCCGCAGCGCCGCCGCGACTCGCTCCGCCAGCGCCCCGGCGAGGTCTGCGCTGGTCGGCTCGATCTGGACCGTCACCTCCGCCATCTCCCGCACCCGGCTCAGCTCGATGCGATATTCGGCCACCTCGGTGAACTGGCGCACGACGTCCTCGATCGCGCTGGGGAAGATGTTGACACCGCGGACGATCAGCATGTCGTCGACGCGGCCGAGGATCCCGCCCGGCAGCCGGCCGAAGGTGCGGCCGCAGTCACAGCGCTCGGGGGTGAACCGCACCAGGTCGCCACTCCGGTAGCGGATGAGCGGCGAGCCGAGCCGCCCCAGGTTGGTGATCACCAGCTCGCCCTGCTCGCCGGTGGGGACCGGCTCCAGCGTGCTCGGATCGAGCACCTCGAAGATGAACTCCGACTCGATCAGGTGGACGCCGGACTGCTCCTGGCAGGTGAAGCCGGTCGCGCCGATCTCGGTCATCCCGCAGTGGTCGAAGCAGCGGGCACCCCAGGCCGCCTCGATCCGGGCGCGGGTGGCCGGGATGCTCGCCCCGGGCTCGCCGGCGTGGATCGTCGTCCGGATGGTGCTGGCCGCCGTGTCGATCCCCTGCTCGGCTGCCACCTCGGCCAGCCGAAGGGCGTAGGTAGGGGTGCAGAGCAGCACGGTGGCGCCCAGCTCGCGGATGGTCGCCAGGCGCTGCACCGACTGCTGCCCCCCACCCGGCAGCGTCAGCGCCCCCACCTTCCGCGCCCCCTCCCAGGCGGCCCAGAAGCCGATGAAGGGGCCGAACGAGAAAGCGAAGAAGATGCGGTCACCCGGCCCAACCCCCGCGCCGCGGTAGACGTGGCCCCACAGCCGCGCCCACCAGTCCCACGATTCCTCGGTGTCCAGCCAGCGCAGCGGGACGCCGCCGCTGGTGCCCGAGGTCTGGTGCAGCTTGACGTAGCGCTCCAGCGGGTAGGTCAGGTTCGTCCCGAACGGTGGCTCAGCCGCCTGGTCGGCCACCAGCTCGGCCTTGGTCGTCAACGGCAGCCGTCGGAACGCCTCCCAATCGCTGAGCTCCCGGGCATCGGTCAGGCCGGCCGGCTGGAGCTTGCGCTGGTAGAAGCGGTTGCTCGCTAGCACCTCCCGCAGCATGGCACGCAGCCGCTCAAGCTGGTGCTCGACCAGACGCTCGCGGTCCAGCGTCTCCATCCGCGGGTCGAAGTAGGTGCCGGCCGACGGCTCGGCGATCATTTCATCCTCTCTGCGCAGATTCAGGCAGCGCGGCTACTCCCCGCCGCTGGGCCGGTCGCGGGGCGCGCCCTCCAGGCACTGGCGGCACCAGAACTTCGTCGGGCGCAGCGACCAGCCCCACGGCTCGGAGACGACCTCGCCCACGAAGCGCCAGCCGGCTTCGCCCGGGCCCAGCACCCGGCCGCAGCTCCGGCAGCCCGGGGCGCAACCGAAGTGGAACAGCAGGTCGCCGAAGCTGACCAGCGCCTCGGCATGGTCCACCGCTTCCCAGCAGGTGGCGCAGCGCGGGTCCAGCCCGTCGAGCAGCGTTGGGAGCGTCTGCGTCCGGCCGTTCCTCATGGCGCGAGTATCGAGCAGCCTTGTGACATCGGGGTTACTCCCAGACCGGCATCCGCCCCTCCAGGTAGGCCCGCTGGGCCTCGAAGAAGTCGTGGCCGCTCTGCGCCTGGCGCTGGAGGCTGAAGTATTCTGCCAGGAACGCGGCGTGATCCAGGTCTGGCCCCCGGTTCAGCAGCAGCTTGGAGAGCCGGGCGCCTTCCGACGCCGCGCTCAGGTAGTGCTCCACCAGCCGCTCGATCTCCGCCGGGAATGTCTCGGCCGGGAAGACGTAATCGACCAGCCCGATGCGCTGGGCCACCTCGGCCGGCAGGTTCTCGCCCCCGAGCACCAGGCGCTTGGCCCAGCCCATCCCAACGTAGCGCGGCAGGCGGAAGGTAGACAGCCCCGGGATGAGGCTCTCCTTGATGGCGGGCAGCCCGAGCTGCGCCTCAGCGCTGGCGGCGCGGATGTCGCAGGCGAGCGCGAGCTGCAGCCCGCCCCCCAGACACCAGCCGTTGATCGCCGCAATGACGATCTTGGGGAGCATCTCCAGCCCGCGCAGCGCCCGCTCGAAGTGCTCATGGTATTCGAAGGGGCTCTCCCCGGCGGCCAGCTCCTTCAGGTCGATCCCGGTGCTGAACGAGCGGCCGGCGCCGGTGATCACGACCACCCGCGAGGCGGCGTCCTGGCCGAGCCAGTCGACCACGCGCTCGAGCTCCAGGATGGTGGCGTAATGCATCGCGTTGAGCACGTGTGGCCGGGCGAAGGTGACACGCACCACGCGCCCGCCCGGCTCCAGGCGCAGACACTCCAGCTCCACAGCGCCCTCCTGAGGGAGCAGCCGGGGCGACGCGGTCCGTCTTCCGCGCGGCCCGGCCCTCTCCCACCGTTATACTGTTCTGGTGTAACACGCGGCGGGGCGGCGGGGACCGTCTGGCAGCACCTGCCAGGACGGCCGCTCGCTGCGGCCGGAAGCGGCGCTGGAGCGTAAGGAGGATAGAGGGTGAGCTTCTTCCGCAAGAAGACTATCGCGGAGCAGGAGCTGGGCGACCGGCTGCCGCCCGGCCAATACAAGACCGACAAGTGGCCGGTGCTGCACTACGGCCAGGTGCCGACCTTCGACCCCGCCACCTGGGACTTCCGCATCTTCGGCCTGGTCGATCCCCCGGTCCGCCTGACCTACGACCAGCTTCGGGCGCTGCCAACCGCCACTATTACCCGCGACATCCACTGTGTCACGCGCTGGAGCCGCTTCGATACCTCGTTCACGGGCGTGCCGTTTCGGGAGATCATGAAGCTGACGACGATCAAGCCCGAGGCGACCCATGTGCTGGTGCACGCCGAGCACGGCTTCACCACGAACCTGCCGCTGGCGGACCTTGACCGCGACGACGTGCTGCTGGCCTGGCAGGCTGACGGCCAGGACCTGGCGCCCGAGCACGGCTGGCCGCTGCGGCTGGTGGTCCCGCACCTGTACTTCTGGAAGAGCGCGAAGTGGGTGCGCGGGTTCGAGCTGCTGGACCACGACCAGCCGGGGTTCTGGGAGCAATACGGGTACCACATGCGCGGCGATCCATGGAAAGAGGAGCGCTACGACTGGCAATAGCCGGCCGCGCTTCGGTGAAGATATCCCCTTCGCATCTGTGCGCCCTGATATAATGCCGCGTTGCGGCCCCTGCGGGGCCGCCTGTCTGCCGGCAACGGCGGAGCCTTTCCGCGCTCGGTGCGCGCGGCCGTCGCATCGTGGCCACGCTTCAGTCCGAGCGCAGACCCGTGGAAGGGAGTGATACGATGCGTGAGTACGAGCTGATGCTCGTGTTAGACCCTACGCTCGATGACGAGGGACAGCAAGCCGCCACCGAACGCGTGGGCGCCTTCGTGACCAGCCGGGGCGGCGAGTTGCTGAGCCAGGAATCGATGGGGCGCCGCCGCCTGGCCTATCCGATCAAGCGCCACCGAGACGGGATCTATACGGTGTCCCGGTTCAAGATGGCCCCAACCGCGGCGGACGAGCTTGAGCGGAACCTGAAGCTGAACGAGCAGGTGATCCGCCATCTACTCATCCGTACCGATTGAGATCAGCGTCGATCAGATCCGCCTGCGTGCTGGCTGATAGAGGAGCGAAAGCATGGCTTCCATCTGCAAGGTGACCCTCATCGGCAACCTCGGCGCCGATCCCGAGCTGCGTTACACGCCCAACGGCAAGGCCGTTACCAAGTTCCGGGTCGCCTGCAATAGCCGCAAGCGGACGCCTGAAGGCGAGTGGCAGGACCACACGGAGTGGTTCGGAGTCAGTGCCTTCGGCCGGCTGGCAGAACAGGCCAATGAGCTGTTGCACCGCGGCAGCCGGGTCTACGTCGAGGGTCGGCTGGAGAGCCGCGTCTGGGAGAGTCCAGACGGCCGCCGCTTCTTCCTCGATGTGCTGGCCGACGAGGTGATTGCGCTCGATCCACGCCCACGCGCTGAGGGGGCGGAAGCCGCGCCGCGGCCCGCCGCGATCCCGCCCGAGGAGCCGGATACCCTCGACGACGTACCGTTCTAACACCCAGGGAGAATCTCCGTGACGACTGGACCACAGCGTCCACCAGAACGCAAGAAGAAGAAAGAATACCGGGGCAAGTACACCCCCCGGCGGAAGGTGTGCGCCTTCTGCGTCGACAAGATCAAAGACATTGACTACAAAGATGTCGGGCGGCTCCGCCGCTACCTGTCCGAGCGGGCGAAGATCGAGCCGCGCCGGAAGACGGGCACCTGCGCCCGCCACCAGCGCGGTCTGACCGTCGCCCTGAAGCGCGCCCGCTACGTCGCGCTGCTGCCCTTCACCGCGGAGCACATCCGCGAAAGCGGCTTCAACCTGCGCGGGTAGGAGCGAACCGGCTCTCCTGATCACCGTGCCTCGGGGCGCCGCGGGTTGCCTGGCCCGCGGCGCCCGGTAGTCTGGAACGCCACGCCCCGCGGCCATAGGATCCGCGCCAGGGTCAGGCGCAGCCGCTGAGAGTGTAGAACCGCCACATGCCACCCCATCGAGCCCGCACTCAGCCCCCGGTCAAGCCCTCCAAGAGCGCCGCGGTGCGCCATGCCCTGCTACACCCCTCGCTGCGCCAGCGCAGCAAGATGCAGCGGCAGCGGATGCAGCTCCGGCTCATCTGGGGCACTGCCGTGGCGCTGGCGGTGGCCATCGTCGCGGTGCTCGGCTTCGGCTACTACCGCGAGAACATCGCCCGGGGGTATGAGGTGGCTGCAACGGTCTACGGGACGCCGATCACCCTCAACGACCTGGTGCCCTGGGTGACGCCACGGGTGAAGGGCGGGGCCGAGGCAATTAGCCAGCTCAAGGCGCAGGGCCAGGACGTCAGCCAGTTCACGCTCCAGCTCAGCCGCACCCCGGACCGAGTGCTGAACGACCGGATCGAGGCGATGGTGATCCAACGCGAGGCGGACAAGCGTGGCATCACCGTCACCGACCAGGAAGTGGACGCCAAGATCCGCCAGACCATTGCCGAAGAGGCGGCCGCCGAGGCACCGCAGCCCACCGCAACCCCCACCACCGCCGGCCAGGCGACCCCGGCCGAGACCGCCGGCGCAGCCGCTGCGGCGACCCCGGCCGAGACCAGCGCCGCCAACGCCACCCCGACCGCGACCACCACCCCGGCCGGAACCCCAACCGCCACGGAAACGCCCACTCCCGTGCCCACGCTCACCGCGGACCTCTTCAAAGTGAAGTACGAGGCGTTCCTCGACCGCACCGGCTACACCAACGAGCAGTACCGCGAGCTGACCCGGCAGGACCTGCTCAGAGACAAGGTGAAGCAGGCGATCGAAGCGCAGGTGCCAGCGGTGCAGGAGCAGATCCACGCCCGCCAGATCCAGGTAGCGAACAAGGATCAGGCACAGGACATCCTGAACAAGCTGGACCAGGGACAGTCGTTCGAGGAGCTGGCGAAGGCACAGTCAACGGACAGCGAGAGCAAGGACAAGGGCGGCGATCTGGGCTGGCTCCCGCGCGGAATCATGCCCAAGGAGTGGGACGACGCCGCCTTCGCTCTCCAGCCCGGCCAGCGCAGCGGCGCGGTCGAGGTCCCCGGGCGCGGCACGGTGATCATCGAGGTGCTCGAGCGCGACCCTGCCCGGCCGGTGGCAGATGACCAGCTCACTCGGCTGCGCCAGGACGCCTTCGATACCTGGCTCACCAACGCAAAGAAGGAGCCCGACGTCATCCAGACTCCACTCACCTCGGAGCAGCGGGCCTACATCCTTCGCAAAGCCGGCGTTCCCAATCTGGCCTAGCGTTCGACCACCGCCGGTCCCCTCGCGGCGCCGCGAGGGTGCGGTCCGCCCAGGAGCGGGTGCTGCTGCCCATGCGCTGCGCCAGTCCCCGCACTTGACCAGCAGACAGCGGACCGATGGGGTACGCTGGTGCCGGACGGCCCGCGCCGCGCGGGAGCAACCAGCGGCGGGACACAGTCCGAATGTCCTGTGCGAGAGGAACAGCAAGATGGGACAGCGGCTCGACGGCAACGTGGCGATCGTGACCGGCGCCGGCAGGGGAATTGGACGGGCGATCGCCCGGGTGTTCGCGGCGGAGGGGGCGCGGGTTCTCACCGTGGACAAGGACTCCGAGAGCTGCGCCCGCACCGCGGAGGCCATTGTGTCCGCGGGGGGGATAGCCTCCGCGGTGCGGGGGGACGTCACCCGCTGGCCAGACATGCAGGCGATGGCGCAGGCGGCTATCGAGCGCTACGGCCGAATCGACGTCCTGTGCCAGAACGCGGGCGTCTACCCGGCTGTCCAGTTGCAGAATATGACCGAGCAGGATTGGGATCGGGTCCACGCGATCAATCTCAAGAGCCTGTTCTTCGCGGTCAAAGCCTGCTTGCCCCAGATGATGCAGCAGCGCTCCGGCCGGATCTGCGTCACCTCCTCGATTACTGGCCCGCGAACTGGCATCCCCGGGCTGACCCACTATGCCGCCACCAAGGCAGGGATCAACGGGTTCGTTCGCTCCGCGGCGCTTGAGCTCGCCCCGTACAACATCCGCATCAACGGCGTGGAGCCAGGCACGGTCCTCACCGAGGGCCTGCGCGAGCTCATGACGCCGGACGAGATCGACGCGCTGGCGCAGTCGATCCCTTTGAAGAAGCTCGCCGATCCCGAAGACATCGCCTACGCGATGCTCTTTTTGGCCTCGGACGAGGCGAAGTACATCACCGGCCAGACGATCGTCGTCGACGGCGGCCAGATCCTGCCGGAGTCCAAGTTCGCGCTTGTCTAACCCGCTCTTTTCGCCGGGGAGCGCGAAGGAACGGAAGGCGGAAAGGATAGATGAGGCCCGCGCGGTGTCCGAGCATCATGCCGCCGGCAGCCGAGGCTGGAGAGGAATGGCGCCAGGCGCCGCGTGCGGGCCGGCCGCTGACAGCAGCAGGGCGTGGCAAGTTGGGGCGGTGCCGGCGGCGGGAGTCGAACCCGCACGCCCTTGCGGGCCGTCGTTTTTAAGACGACTTCGTCTACCGTTCCGACACGCCGGCAGGCAGGCTCGCGGGATTGTAGCACGCACAGATGCCACAGCCTTGCCGCGGCTCCAGACAGCAAACGACCCGATCCCCTCACAAGAGATCGGGCCGCGGAGGCGACGGTGGGAATCGAACCCACGATGAGGGTTTTGCAGACCCTTGCCTTGCCACTTGGCCACGTCGCCAGGGTACGCCGGACCGTCCGGCGCGCCCAAAAGTATACCACAGCGCCGCGACCGAGAGCCGAGCGGCATTGGCCCGGCCGGCCAGATGGCCCTGTCAGCGCCCGGCCTCCACTAGCAGCGACATGCCGTCGGCGAGGTTGGTCATCTTGCCCAGGAACAGGCTCCCCTTGGCGACGAACAGCGCCCGCTGGATCGCGCCCGCGCGCATCTCCTCGCGGGCGTGGGCCAGATAGGGCAGCGCGGCCGGGATGTGCCCCTGGGTGGGGACGTAGCCGGGCATCCCGAAGCGGCGCTCGAACAGGTGGAGCTGGTCGCGCGGCCACTGGCCGGCCAGCGCCGCCAGGCTGGCGATCATGCGGTAGTTGGTCCGGGCAACGTCGCCGCTGGCGCCCGCTTCCATGATCTCGGCGTTGTGCAGTTCGACCGCGTAGCGGTCGACGTCGGGAAGGGCGAGCCCGGCGCGGGCCAGCGGCTGCTGCACCAATGCTTCGTACAGCGCTCGCGGGGCGCCACCGACCGCAACCTCGTGCTTGCCCACTACGTCGAGCCGCAGCCGGGGATCCCCGTCGCCGTCATCAGGTCCCAGCAGGATCGCCAGCGCCGCCAGGCAGTCTTCCAGAATCGGGATCCCGTGCTCCAGCGCGCCGCGGAACTTCATCCCCAGCTTCGCCAGGCTCCCCCCGCCGACGATCACGACATGCTCCTGGACCCCCGCTGCCACCAGCGCGCCGCCAAGCACGGTGGCGTGGACCGGCGCGCAGCAGAACGCTTTCACGTCGGCGCCATCCGCTCGCGGCAGCCCTGCCATCTCTGCCATCGCCTTGGCCAGGTTGCCACCACCACGCTGGTAGCGGTCGCCAACCGCCTCTTCTCCGCAGCCAAGCAGGTAGTCGACCCGGTCCGCAGGGAGGCGCGCCTGACGCAGCAGATGCCGGAGCGCCAGCGCACCGGACGCCTTGGCAGCGAGGTTCTCCAGCAGAATGGCGGGCGTCTGGCTCAGGTCCTCCGGGTGGCCAGGGACGACGTAGCCGAGGAGCCGCCCCTGAGGGTCACGCAGCGCGAGATTTCCGGGCTCTGCCGCTCGCGCGGCGATCAGGGCGGCGGGCTCGCCGGCGTCCAGCCTGGCCAGGTCGAGCTCGGCGAAGAGGGGATGGCGCCGGAGGCGCTCGGCCGCCTCAGCGGCGACCTGCTCCTCCAGGTGCAGCAGGTCGAAGTCGTCAGCCAGCTTCAGCAGGCCCCAGAACTCCGCCTCGGGCAGCAGCTCACCGAACGGGCCGGAGCGCGGCGCGTCCTGAAGCGGGTGCTGCCACCACGGCCTGGGGAGGTCGAACAGCGCGCGCGGGGGCAGGTTGCCAATGAACGCCTGGTTGGGAGCATAGGCCAGGGCGTCGCGCTCGTCGCGCAGGCTGGCGGCGAGCTGCTGCCAGAGCCCCACTCCCTCTTTGGCCAGCTCCCGCGCCGGCTTGGAGCCGTGCGGCACCAGGGAGGGAGCGTGCACCAGCACGCAGGCCACCGCCTTGACCACCGGGACAGCGGGCATCGGCGTTGCTCCCCCGCAGACCGCGGCGGATCAGGCCGCGGCGTCAGGGCTCGGCAACGCGGCGTCCAGGTCGGGAACGAGGCGTCGCAGCGCGGCGAGGATCAGCTCCGGGGTGCAGCGGTCAGCCGCCAGCCGCTCCCGCTCCTGGCCGTCCCGGTAGAGGATGAACGTCGGCAGCCCCATGACCCGCAGGTTAATACACAGGCGGCGGTTCTCGGCCGCGTTCACCTTCACCACCTGCACCCGGCCGGCGAGACGCTCGGCCAGCCGCTCCACCCAGGGTAGCAGGCGCAGGCAGGGACCGCACCGCGGCCCCCAGAAGTCCACCAGGACCGGCAGCTCTCGGCTCGCCTGAACCACATCCGCCTCGTACGTTTCACCCGTAATCGCCTGCATTGTCCTGTTCCCCCTCCGCAGTCCCCAGGCTCACCTGCTCAGGCGTCTGCCGCGGCCGCGCGCTCGCGGACCGCCCGCACCGCCTGGCGGATGGCGTCGGTCTCCAGCGCCATCTCCATCAGCTCCACCTGCGCGGCGTAGACCCGCGGGTCTACAGCGGCACGGATCTCCGGCTCGGTGACGTGATAGACAGGGAGTTTCAACGAAACCCCAGCCAGAGCTCCGGAGTAGGTCGGATCACCCAGCGTAACCGTCTCGGCGAACAGCTCGGCGGATTCGGGGTCCGGTGATCCAAGGATCACCACCAGGTCGTCCGCGCCCTGTTGCTCGACGAGCTGCTTGATTCGCTGCTGATCCTCCAGATCCATCGCCCCGGCGGCGGTTCAGACGTAACAGCTTGTGACCTGGAGCACGACCTCCGCGCCGGCGCTGCGGGCCACCTCCGCAATCGCCTGTCCCTGCACCCCGTCGCGCTCGCCCAGGGCACAGACCTTCTTTCCTTTCAGGTCTATCGCCACGCGCCGCCCCCAATGGTGCAAGCGTTTGCACTGCTCTGCACAACGGTACCAGCCCCGCCCCCGGCTGTCAAGCGCGGGCCGCGCTTCCATCCAGCGCCCGGACCGAGCTTTCTCGGACGACGAGCTGCACCGGGAGCAGCCGTGAGGCGGGCATCTGGCCCCGCTCCCTCGCTTCCAGCAGCATCGCCACCGCCAGCCGCCCCATCTCGGCCGCAGGCTGCACCACAGTGGTGAGTCGCGGGTTGCACAGCGCCGCGAACGGGATGTCGTCGAAGCCGGTCAGCGCCACATCCGCCGGCACCCGGACGCCGTGGGCCCGCAGCGCGTCCAGCAGCGCGATCGCCAGCTTGTCGTCGTAGCAGATCACCGCCTCGGGTCGCTCCACGGCGATCGTCGCCGCTAGAGGGCCCGGGCAGCGCCAGCCCGCCTCGCCCCCTTCGTACAGCCGCGGCCGGGGCAGCCCCGCCTCCGCCAGCGCCCGGCGCGCCGCGGCGCGCCGGGCGACGTTGGAGGCCACCTCCGCTCCACCCAGGTAGGCGACGCGGCGGTAGCCCTGCTTGGCCAGATGGCGCACAATGGCGTGCACCCCGGCCGCTTCGTCGGCGCGGATCTCGCCCACCGCTAGCGCCGGTGCCTTGTTCGCCAGACTGAGGTGCTCGCCGGCGACGAACACCACGCGGGTCGGCCCGGCGGAGGCCAGCACCTGGCGCGGGTCCAGAATGCTGCCGACCAGCGCCACCCCGTCGGCACGGTGGGTGGCCAGCAGCCAGAGCGCCTGGCGCTCCCGCTCCGGATCCCGGAACCCGTTGGTCAGCATGACGCTATAGCCGCGGGCCGCCGCCTCTTGCTCGAAGCCGGCGACAAACTGGCCGTGGATCGGATCGGTGACGTTGGGGATCATCAGCCCCAGGGTGTGGGTGGCGCGGAGCACCAGGCTGCGGGCGGCGGCATTGGGGACGTAGCCGAGCCGCTGCGCGGCTTGAACGACGCGCTCACGAGTGCTGGGGCTGATGCGCGGATCGCCGCGCAGGGCGCGGGAGACGGTCGCCTGGTTCACTCCGGCGGCCACCGCCACGTCGCGCAGCGTCACCCGTCGCTCAACCACGTACTCCCTCGCACCGTGCCATCGGGTGCAGATGCTCGGGCCAGCGGGCGGACGCTGTCAACCCAGCACTCAGACCGAGCGGCCTGCTCACCACCAGCCCCGGGGCCAGGAACCGCCCTGCCGGCGGGGCGCCGGACCCAGGAGAGGGTCTTGACGTGGGCCGAGTGGGGTAGTACAAGTGAGAGCAAGTTTTGGAACGATCCAACGCCGGCTCTGTGGGCCTGAGGGCGGGCTGCAGCGTCCGGCGCGGGGAGCGTGGGCGGAGGAGCGGGATGAGCAGCACCGAAGCCTATCGCGAGGTTCCGGCCCGGTCGTGGAGCGAGCGGCTGGACTGGGTGAGCCTCGGGCTGATGGCACCGAGCCTGGCGCTGCTGCTGCTGCTGTTCGTCGGCCCGGTGCTGTACGCACTGTACCTCGGCTTCACCAACCTGGAGCTCGTCGGGCCGCGCTCCCAGGCCTATGGCTTCACCGGCCTGGCCAATGTCCAGCGGATGGCGCGCGACGCCACCTTCTGGAAGGCGACGACCCTAACGATCATCTTCGTGGTTGGCTCGGCGATCGTCGGGCAGTCCGTCCTGGGGATGACGCTGGCGCTGCTGATGCAGCGCGCCGCGGCGGCGCTCCGCCTCTCCGTCGGTGCAGTGGTGATCGCTGCCTGGGTGCTGCCGGAGATCACCGCCGCCTTCGTCTGGTACGCGTTTTCCCAGGCTGGCGGCACCCTCAGCCTGCTGCTCGGCAGTCCCCGCACGAACTACCTGGTTAGCGCCCCGATGCTGATCGTCTGCGTCGCGAACATCTGGCGCAACGTCGCCTTCTCGATGCTGGTCTTCGCCGCCGGGCTGCGCAACGTCCCGACCGAGGTAGTCGAGGCGGCGGAGGTGGAGGGCGCCTCGTACTGGCAGCGGCTCTTCCAGGTCGTCCTGCCGATTCTGCGCTCAACGATCGTGACCAACCTGCTGCTGGTGACGCTGCTGAACATCTCCGGGTTCACCCTGATCTACGCCATGACTCAGGGCGGCCCGGGCACCGACACGACGACCCTGCCGCTCTACGTCTACCTGGAGGCGTTCAACTACAACCAGCTTGGTTACGGTACCGCGATCTCGCTCGTGCTGGTGCTGATCGGCGGAGCGTTCTCGCTGCTGTTCGTCCGCACCTCCCGGGTGCAGGTATGAGCGCGCTTAAGCCGGGCCTGGGTGCGGCGGCGCGTCCAGCGGAAGCAGCCCGGCAGTGGGTGGCAGCCCGGCGCCGGCGGGCGCCAACCGGCGAACTGGCTGCGAGCGCGCTGTTGGCGTTGCTGGGAATCACCTTCCTGCTCCCGATGCTCTGGATGCTGTTCGCCTCGGTGGACTCCGAGCCAGACTGGGCGGTGCGCCTGCCTCACCTCACCCTGAACAACTTCGCGACAGTGGTCCAGAGCCAGGGGCTGAGCTCCTTTGCCAACAGCTTCTACCTGGCCGGAGTGACGACTGCGGTCACCACCAGCCTGGCGGCGCTCGCCGCCTACCCGCTGTCGCGGCGGAACGTCCCGCTGAAGCGGCCGTTCCTGTATGCGATCCTGTTCGCCACCGGCCTGCCGATCAGCATGCTGCTGGTGCCCACTTACCAGATGTACGTCATCTTCGGCTGGCTGGACTCGCTGTTCACCACCGGGCTGTTCCTCGCCGCCTCGTCGCTTCCGTTCGCCATCTGGCTGCTGAAGAACTTCATCGACGCGGTGCCGCCCGAGCTGGAGGAGGCGGCAGCGATCGACGGCGCCGGCACGGGGCAAACGCTGCTGCGGGTCGTGCTGCCGCTGACGCTGCCGGGGATCGCGGTCACGGCGATCTACACCTTCATCAACGCCTGGGGCGCCTTCGTCACCCCGCTCGTCCTGGTCAGCAGCCCGGAGCATGAGGTGGGGACGGTGGCGATCCTGCACTTCCTCGGCTCCCACGGCCTGTTCCCCGCCGGGCAGATCGCCGCCTACTCGCTGCTGTTCTCCCTGCCAGTGATCGTCCTGTACCTGGTCATGTCCCGCCACTTCAGCGGCGCCTTCACCTTCGGCGGTGGGGTGCAGGGCTAAGACGATGCGAATCACCAGCGTGATCTCCCGTGTGGTGGACTTCCCGCTGTCCGCGCCGTTCCATCCTGCCTGGGCGCGCGGGCGCAACCAGCCCAACCTGCTGATGGTCCTGGTGGAGGTGCAGACGGACGAAGGGATCAGCGGCTTCAGCGCCGCCCACGCCGGACTGGAGGCGGCCGTCGCCATCGATCGTTTCGTCAAGCCCTACCTGGTTGGCCAGGACCCAACCCGGATCGAGCGGCTGGCCTCGATCTGGCGAGATGCCGAGATCCTCGGCCCGCCGGTGTACTGCGTGGAGATCTGCCTCTGGGACCTGCTCGGCCGGCTGGCGGGCATGCCGGTGGCGCGGCTCTGGGGTGGGTTCGCGGACCGGGTGAAAGCCTACTGCTCCACCGCCGAGCTGCGCCGCCCGGAGGAGCGCGTCGAAGACGTGCAGCGCTTTCTGGACGAGGGCTTCCGCGCGGTCAAGCTGCGCTTCCATCACCCCGATCCGCGCGACGACCTCAAGGTGGTGGAGGCGGTGCGCGCGGCGGTGGGCGACCGGATCGCGATCATGGTCGACGCCAACCAGGCGGGGGTGGAGCCCGGCCTCGGCGGCCACGAGGTGTGGGGCTTCCGGCGGGCGCTGGAGGTGGCGCGGGAGCTGGAGCGGCTGGGGGTGGTTTGGCTGGAGGAGCCGCTGCCGCGCTACGACTACGACGGCCTGGCGCGGCTGCGGGACCGGCTGGAGCGGCTCTGGATCGCCGGAGGCGAGGACAATCACGGCCTGCACGAGCTCAGGCTGCTGATCGACCGGGGCTGCTACGACGTCCTGCAGCCCGACGCGCTGCTGTCGGAAGGGATCTCCGCGCTGCGCACGGTCGCCGCCCTGGCGGATACGGCCGGTCTGCGCTTCGCGCCCCATACCTGGGGCAATGGGATCGGGCTACTGGCCAATCTTCACCTGGCCGCCTCCGTCCCGAACTGCCCGTACCTCGAGTTCCCGCACGACCCGCCGAGCGGCTGGACCGCGGCGGCCCGGGACCAGATGCTCGCCGAGCCGCTGCGCATCGACGCGGAGGGCTACGTCCGCGTGCCCGAGCGCCCGGGGTTCGGGTTCGTGCTGGACGAGGAGGCGATCGCCCGCCACACGGTGGCTACGCTGAGCTGACGCCGCCAGCGGGGACGAGGCAGCGTCAGGAACGTCCGGAGGAGGTGAGCAGCGCCAAGTACCAGCCAGCGCCCGCGTGTGGAACGTTTCAATGACCCGTGTAATGGGAAGGAGGGTCGTATGGTGAACCGGCATCTGTGGACCAGGCCCGGCGTCCTGCTGCTCGTAGCAACGCTGTTCGCCACGGCGTGCAGTGGCGGCGGCGCCCCGACCAGCCAGGGCGGCGCCGCGCCTACGCAGCCGAGCGCCGCCCCAACGCAGGCGCCCGTCGCCGCGGCGCCGACGCGCCCGAGCGCCGCACCCACCCCGGCGAGCGCCGCGCCTACGCAGGCCAGCGCCGCCCCGACGCAGCCGAGCGCTGCCCCAACGGCTGCGACCGCCGCGGCGGTCGGGGGCAACCCGAATCTGAAGGGGGAGATCAGCGTTGCTTACTCGGCGACCTACGTCTTCGATAACGACCCGGACGCGGTCGCCTGGTGGAACAACATCAAGCAGGAGTTCGAGTCGAAGTACCCCGGAGCGACGCTGAAGCTGATTGGCATCGACGGCACGGACATCGACATGATGAACAAGGTCGCGTTGATGTACAAGTCGCCGTCGACCACCCCGGACGTCTTGCAGCTTCCAACCACGTTCGTCGGCCAGTATGCGGCGTCGGATTATCTGCTGCCGCTGGACGACTACCTCGCCAAAGACGCGCCGTTCTGGAACGACTTCCCCAAGAACATCCAGGACGAGAGCCGGATCAATGGCAAGGTCTACGCGGTGAACTCGGGCGAGAACGACTCGGGCATCTACTACAACAAGGAGATGCTCACCAAGGCGGGGATTCAGCTCCCCTGGAAGCCGAAGAACTGGGATGAGATCCTGGACGCAGCGCGGAAGGTCAAGCAAGCCAATCCGAACGTGGTCCCACTCTGGGCCGCGGCCGGCACCAGCGCTGGTCCGACCGGCATCCTGCAGGGCAGCGGGAACCTGATCTACGGCTCCTCGACGCCGATCATGCTGGACGACAAGACAGGCAAGTGGGTAGTCAAGAGCCCCGGCCTGATCGAGGTCTTGCAGTTCTACAAGACAGTGTATTCCGAGGGCCTGGGCGCCTCGACCTCGGATCTCTTCTCTCCCAAAGCGGTGGGGCGGCCGGTGGTGCTGATGAAGGACAAGCAGTTGGCGATCGCGATCGGCTCCAACTGGTACGCCGCCGCCTGGCGGGAGCCGAACCGGCACTGGGAGAACGCCCAGGATGAGGCGGCCGCCACCCCGATTCCCACCTCCAAAGGCCAGGCGCCCGGCGTGGCCAGCACGCTCGGTGGCTGGGCCTACGCGATCTCCAAGTCTACCAAGAACCCGGATCTCGCCTGGGCGCTGATCAAGGTCTTGGAGGAGGATGCCAACAGCATCAAGATCGCGACTGGCTCTGGCTTCGTCCCGCCGAGCCAGAAGGCGGGCAAGGCCCCGGACTTTGTGAACTACGCGCCGCCCTTCAACGCGCAGTTCAACGAGATCCTCCCGTTCGCCAAGCCGCTCCCGTACGACGGCAACTTCCCCGTCTACGCCCGGGCGCTCGGCGACGCGACCGGGCAGATCGCGCAGAACCCCTCCATGTCTATTGACGACGCGCTGAAGATCATCCGCGACACGATGGTCAACCAACTCGGCGAAGACAAGGTGGAGGAGCTGCAGTAGCGCCGCGGGCTCCCGGGCACAGCCGCGCGGGGCGCCGAACCGGTTCGGCGCCCCGCGCGCTCAGGCGCAACGCCGGCGCGTGGCAGCCGGCTCAGTAGTCGAAGTAGCTCTGGGTCCCCAGGCCGTAGTTGTCGAAGTGCCCGAAGATGGGCGAGTAGGCTCCGGAGAGTACCTCCAGATCCAGCGGCTCGGCCGCGGGGATCCGCAGGTCCGGCCGCTCCTGGTCGAGCACTATCTCCGCGCCGCCGACCACCCGGGCCATCGCGGGAAGCGGGTCGGTGGGAGCGAGCGTGCCGGTGCTGACAATCGCGTCGGCCTCCGGGACGCTGAACAGCAGCGGGGGCTCCTTCACCCCGGTCTCCGCCAGCTCCGGGGTGAGCCGCACAACCTTGATGTCTGACTCGATGGTGAGAAACACCGTCTTGATCCCGGCCTGCTCCAGACCCTGGATCGTCAGCATCACTTCCAGCAGGTCGTTCCCGCCGTGATTCCAGGTCACCAGCGCCCCGTCGGCACCAAGCATCTGCGCCAGCTTCACCGTCTGCCAGGCGCTCAGCTCCTTCTCCGCCGCCGCACCCCAGCGGGTGCGGGAGACGATGCAGCCGAGCCAGGCGAAATCCCGGCCGTGGCGATGGTAGAGGGCGGGCAGGACTGGATTGTTCACCTGGATCCAGGTGATCTTGCCCGGATAGGTCACCACCGCGTCCCCGGCGATCGCCCCATCGAGGATCTCGTTCGGATGGAGAAGGATTGGGAGCGCGTGGCGGCCATAGCCGTAGATCGTTGTCCCGATGCCGGGCACCATCGAGGCATTCAGGGTATGGACGTGGACGACTCGCGGGAGCGGCGCGGCAACTGGATCGAGCGCGAATCGCTCGCGCCGCGGCGGCTCCTGATCACGCAGCAGCCCGGCCAGATCGTCGGCGACGCGGTGCCCCGCGCCGCGCAGGGTCTCGTTCCAGGTCGTGACCGGCAGGTCCGGCACAGTCTCGATCACCAGCGCCACGTAGCGGAGCCGGCTGTACGGCGTAACCGCGCCGGGACCGGACATGTCGATCAGGCTGTCGGTCGCGGCGCTCACCTCCCGCCGGATCGACGGCGGCACGGCAGCGCAGATCAGCACTCCGAACCCGCTGTAACGGTGGGTGACGCCACCCCCGACCGTCTCCGGCGCGTGGCCGCAGATCGCCGGGTAGGCCTGGCCCCGGCCGGCCACCTTGAGGCGCGGCTCGATCACGTCGCGCGGATGGACGATGCGGGTGGGCTGGCCCGGCTCGACCAGCTCCACCTGGGCCGCCGCGACCCGCGGATCGTCGAGCACCAGGCGGCGGAGCCGCTCGAGATCGACCGCCAGCGTCCCGTCCGACCAGCCGGGTCGGTCGCCCGCGACCACCCGCTCGACCGGGAATGTACCGAGCTCCAACTCGAACTCGCGCATCGACCTAGCTCGGAGTGAACAGCATCGGGGCGCTGACCGGTTGCTGGATCGCCCGGAGCGCCGTCTCCACGATCCGGCGCCGCAGCAGCGCATCCGCCGCGGACGGGAGCGAGGGATCGCCACAGACGTGCTCGATCTTGACCCCCTGCACCACCCGGTTCGCGCCCGCCTGGAGCGCCAGGCGAGGCAGCGCGCTGATGACCGCGACCGGGATGCCCAGGCGCTCGATCTCCTTGCTGATCGTTGCCCCGCAACGATTGCAGGAGCCTCAAGTAGCGACCAGCAGCGCGGCGTCCACACCCGCCTCCCGCAGCGTGCGGGCCATCTCGCGCCCATTGCGCTGGCAGTCCGCCAGCCGCATGTCGTTGCCGGTGGTCGTCAGGTAGACGTCCAGCAGCCGGGCGAAGGCGCCCTCGCGCTGAAGGGTCCGGACCGCGTCCAGCGGCAGCACCAGATTCGGGTTCTCGCTGGCCGGGACGTTGTAGAAGCCGCCGTGGACGCACTCGAACTCCGCGCTCGACAGCGCCTCGCGGCCATCCAGCGAGTAGCGTACCCAGCGGGTCTCGCTGCAGCGGCGCAGGTGGTCCGGGTTCCCACGCGGGACGATCGCCCCGGTGGTAGCCAGCGCGAGCGTCGCCTGGCGGAGGTCGGGCACCGGCGGGGCCGGCGGAACCCGGTCGTATCCCGCGACGGGGATCTCCGTCCGATACGGCCGCCCGGCGAGCTTGGCCACCAGCATCTCGACCGCGCGCTCCGCGCCGGGCATGCCGCGATCCCCCGGCAACCGCCGGCCCCGCGGCAGATAGCCCTCCACCTCCGCCGGGCCGACCTGGCCGCCCGCGGCCAGCTTGCGGCCGAGCGCCAGCATGTCCCGCAGCGCCGCGGCCATCCCGGCGGCGGTGCGCGAGGTCGGGACGACGTATGCCTGCTGGTACACGAGCCGGCCGGGATTCTCCGGGTGCATCCCCGTCACGGCCGGGATCCCCAGCTCCTCCGCCAGCGCGCACACCTGGGCGCAGGCGCTGCCGTAGCGCCCAGCGGCGAAGGCCGGGCCGGCGACCACCAGGCTCGGGCGGACCTCACGCAGCCAGACGCGCACCGCGGCATGGGCCGAGTCGGCCTGCTCGTTGAAGAAGTTGTCGCCGCAGATCAGGGTAGAGATAACCCCGCCCTCGGCGCCAAGCAGTGCCGCCAGCGCCCGACCCGGGCCGACCGGGCCCTCCCGCACCTCGGGGGGGACGTTGGCCTGCTCCTCTGCGCCAAGTCCGCCGAAGAACTGGTTTAGGTAATGCGCCACCCGGAGCACGGAGCGATTATACGCGCCGTTGGAACGTTACACAAGCGGAAACGAGAGGCATCCGCGCCGCACAATGCGAGCCGATTACCGCTGAGGCAGGCAATGAGGCGGCCACTCGACACGGGACACAGCACGGGCTATGCTGGGGATGCGCGAGGCTCGCCTGGCGACGGCGACGCGGAGGTAGCGCGATGCAGCACGTAGTTATTCGGCGTTGGAGCGGGGCGGCGCAGCTCATGGCGGAGATGGAGCGGCGCCGTGACGAGGTGGAGCAGCTCATCCGCGGAGTGCCCGGCTTTGGAGCCTACTACGCGGTACGGACCGGGGCGAACGAGCTGGTGAGCATCACCGTCTGCGACGACCGCGCCGGGACCGACGAGTCCACGCGTCGAGCGCGAATGGGTGCAGCAGAATATCCCGGGCATCGCGATGAGTCCCCCGGAGGTGATCGAGGGCGAGACGTTCATCGAGTTCTGGCGCTAGCGTCGGCCTGACGCAGCGGGCAGGGGGCACGCCAAGGGAGCGCGCCCTCAGTTTTAGCGACCCTTCACCCGCCCCGCGTCGCTCCTCCGCTCCCAGGTTGGGGCTGAGCCGAGGGCGGACATCGCCGGTGCGAGGGCAGCGCCACCGCCAGGCTGGCGGGTCGTGCGCTCGATAGGCCAAGTGTCGACCCGAATCTCCGTTTCCCGTAACACTTGCCCTGTCAGGCACTCACTGCTCATACGCAATGGGCCTGGCCACGCGTGGTGTGGCCGGGCTCACAGCCATGCCCCGTAGCCGCCCCTATGTCAGGCCGTGGTCTGGGCGAATCCTTCCTCCGAATCCGCTTTCGGCAGGAGGATCCGCCTATGCACCACTGCATTGGACATGCGCTCCGCGGCGCTGCCGCCCTGGCCCTGGCCGCCGGCCTGGCCAGCGTCGCTTTTGCCGACCTGCAGGGTCCGGACTTCTCGGCCTGTAGCGGCCGCGGCAAGGACTTCGGCGCCTGCGTCGCCGAGATCGCCAAGACGTACCAGGATGCCGCCCGGGCCGGCGGTCAGGACGATGCCACCACTTCCGCGGCGGTCGTCAAGGGCTGCGGTGACTACACGCACGTCGCCTTCGGCGACTGCGTCTCTCACGCCGCCGAAGGGTTGGCGGAGGGTGGGAACGAGCTGGCCAACCCGGTCGCGACCGCAGCGCAGGGGATGAAGGCCGCGTGCGACGACCAGCATGGCGAGGCCTTCGGCAAGTGTATCAGCACCCAGGCACACCAGCTCGGAGCGATCAATGGCCAGGGCGACGAGCACGGCCAGGCGGGCGGCAGCCAGGGACAAGGCCAGACCGACGACGAGCACGGGCAGCCGACCGACCCCGGCAGCCAGGGCGTGGGGCATGGCCAGTCGGGCGACGACCATGGCAAGGGGAGCGACCAGTCCAGTGGCGACCACAGCCAGGGCAGTGACCAGTCGGGGGACCACAACCAGTGGGGCGACGACCACGGCAAGTCGAGCGACTCGGGGAGCCAGGGCGGCGACCATGGCAGCTCAGGAGACTCCGGCAGCCAGAGCACGGACCACGGCCAGTCCGGAAGCGATCATGGCCAGAGTAGCAACCAGTCGGGGGACCAGGGCCAGTCCGGTGGCGACCACGGCCACTCGAACGACGATCACGGACGCTCGGGTGGGCACGGCTCATCCGGCGGGCGCTAGAGAATGGATCGCGCCTCAGCCGCCGCAGCGTCGCGGGACGGCCAGTACAGCTCGCGTGAGGGGCCACGGACACCAGCCGGGGCCCCTCTGCTTGTGGCGCCCAGCTCACTGAGCTGAGTGTCCCCGCTGCCCGCGCCAGCGCCCCGCGATCACGGGCTGCAGCTCCTTCCGCCCCTGCTGCGCCGCCCCGACGGGGCGGCGCAGCGAATAGAACAGCCCCGCCGAGTGCTGGCCGGCTGGGCGAGGACGATTCCTGGGACGCCACATTGGCCAATAGCCGCGACGGGAGCACTTGCAGGGTTGTCTGGCCAGTATTTTGGTTGACGCTTCGCCTCGGGCTCCATATCCTGAGTTCTTAATCGTCGTTTCCTCGACGTTTGGGACAGGGGAGTTGCTGCCATGGACGACTACGCTTCGCCTGGTGCTGTTTCGGCGCGCCATAACGCGCTTTCGCGACGCGAGTTCTTGCGCCGCCTCGCGGTGGTTGGCCTCGCGCCCGCCGCGCTCCTCGCCGCCTGCTCGCAGCCTGCGGCCGCGCCCACCTCGGCCCCCGCGGCGGCGCCGACCACCGCCCCGGCTGCTGCGCCCACCACGGCTCCGGCCGCGGCGCCAACCACCGCGGCCGCGCGGACCGCGGCGCCCGCCGCCACGACGGCTCCGGCGGCCGCGGCGACCACGGCGCCAGCGGCCGCGGCCACCAGGGCCGCGACGTCCGCCCCAGCCGCGACGTCCGCGCCGACGGCGCAGGCGGCTGCCACCGCCGCTCCGGGCCAGGCCGCCCAGGTGAGCAAGCTGACCATCGCTGCCGTCCAGGGCAATGAGGATCAGGCGCTCAAAGCGGTCGCGCCGCTGTACCAGCAGCAGAAGGGAGTGGCGATCGAGATCGTCGAATTCCCCTACGATCAGCTCTACGAGAAGCTCGTCACCACCTTCCAGGCCAACACCGCCTCGTACGACCTGGCGATGATGGACGACCCGTGGATGCCGAAGTTCGGGACAAGCGGCTGGCTGCAGCCGCTGGAGCAGTTTGGCTTCACCCGCGACCCGGACATTCCGCCCGTGGTCTACGAGGTCGGCACCTGGCCGCCGCCACGCGGGCCGGTGCCCCCCAGCGAGAAGGGAAAGCCGCAGCAGCTTCTAGGGATTACCATCGTCGGCAACGTCGAGATCTTCATGTACCGCAAGGACCTCACCCCGGAGCCGAAGAGCTGGGACGACGTGCTGGCCAACGCGAAGAAGCTGAACAAGCCGGGCAGCATGGCCGGGTATATCATTCGGGGCAAGGCGACCAACCCGGTGGTGGCCGATTTCCTGCCGATGCTCTGGTCGTTCGGCGGCGACGTGTTCGACACCAGTTGGAACGTGGTGATCGACTCACCGGAGTCACTCCGGGCGGTCAAGTTCCTGGTGCAAGACCTCAAGTCGGTCGCCGAGTCGGGCGCGGAGAACGTCGACGCGGCGGACCGCTCCCGGCTGATGGCGATCGGCCAGGGCTACCAGTCGACCGTCTGGCCGGCGGAGGTGACAAGCATCGTCGAGAACCCGCAGGTCTCGCAGGTCACCGGCAAGGTCGGCTACATCCCGATCCCGGCCGGGCCGAGCGGCAAGGGCGTCGGGATGATGGGCAACTGGCTGCTCGGCATCCCCAAAGCCTCGAAGAATGGCCAGGCGGCGGCCGATTTCATCAAGTGGCTGATCTCGCCCGAGACGCAGAAGACCTACGTCGAGAAGGGCGGCATCCCGTCGCGCAAGAGCATCCTGAACGATCCGGCGCTCAACCAGAAGCAGCCGTTCTTCGCTGCGCTGGCCAAGTCGCTGGAGGCGGTGCCGAACTGGCGCCCGCGGACTGACCAGTGGAACGCGGTGGAGACGATCCTCGGAACCAACCTAAACGGGGCGCTGGCGGGCCTGAACGACCCGGAGGCGGCGATGAAGGCCGCGGCCGAGCAGATTCGGAACCAGATGAAGCAGGCGGGCTATTAGCCCGAGTGAGCGATGACCGGTGGCGGCAAGCCGAGAGCCGATCTGGCCGGCCGAGCGCGCCCGGCCCCCACGCGGTGGTGGGGGGCCGGGCGCCTTACCCGCCAGGAGCGCCTGGCGCTGACGATGCTGGCGCCTGCCCTCGGCGTGATCGCCTGTATCGTCACCTACCCGTTCCTCGTCGCGGTCCTCCAGTCGGTCACCACCGCCAGCGGCGAGTTCGTCGGGCTGCAGAATTACACCCGGGCGCTCTCGAATCCGCTGCTGTACGAAGCGCTGCGGGCGACGGCTGTCTACGCCGCGATCGTCCTGCCCACCGAGATCCTGCTCGGCCTGGGACTGGCGCTGCTGGTGCACCGCGTGGTCCGCTCGCTCACGGTCCGCGCTATCATCTACATCCTCGCGGTCGTCCCGCTGGTGGTGCCGCCGGTGGCGGTGGGCGTCATCGCCCGGCTGATCTACGCCCCCGGCTACGGGGTGCTGAACCATCTCCTGGCACTGGCAGGACTGATCGACCAGGAGGTGCTCTGGCTGGGACGGCCGGCGACGGCGATGCTGGCGGTGGCCAGCGCCGACGTGTGGCAGTGGACCCCGTTCGTGTACCTCGTCCTGTTCGCCGGGCTGCAGACGGTGCCACACGAGGCGGTGGAGGCGGCGCAGGTGGATGGCGCGAGCTCCTCCACCCTGTTCTGGTACATCGAGCTCCCGTACCTGCGGCCGCTGTTCATCCTGATTCTGTTCTTCCGGGTTGCGGACGTGCTGCGCGCCTTCGACCACATCTTCATCCTGACGGGCGGCGGTCCCGGCAGCACGACGCAGCTACTGAGCATCTATCTGTATCGGGTGGAGTTCAAGTTTTCGGATGAAGCCCAGGCAGCGGCTCTGGCGGTGGTCATCATGACCGTCATCAGCCTGCTATACAGCCTGGTCACCCGGCTGCTGCCACTGGAGCGCCGCTAATGCCTGCTCCGCGGTCGCTGCACCTGGTCTGGGTCGCCATCGCCGTCCTCGGCCTGGCGCTGTTCGGGCTGCTGTATCTCTTTCCGCTCTACTGGCTGCTGGTGACCTCGCTCAAGAGCAAGGCCGAGCTGTACCAGGCCACGGTGGATCTCTACCCCCATACTCCGACCCTGGATCCCTACCTGAGCGTGCTGTTCGAGCGCGGGTTCCTGGTGCTGCTGCGCAATAGCGTCATCGTCTGCCTCGCCACGGTGCTCATCACGCTGACGCTCGGGCTGCTGATCTCCTACCCGATCACCCGGCTGGAGGTCTCGCCCCGGGTCCGGGTGGGGATTCTGAATTGGGCGCTGTCGCTGCGTTTCCTGCCGCCGATCGCGGTCGTGGTCCCCTACTTCGCCGTCATCCGCAGCGTGGGCCTGTACGACAACCCGCTGGCGCTCATCCTGATCTACTCGCTGTTCAACCTGCCGTTCGCCATCTGGATGCTCAAGGGCTTTCTGGAGGAGATCCCGCGCGACGTGGAAGACGCGGCGCTGGTGGACGGGGCGAGCCGGTGGGCCGACTTCCGCCTGGTCCTGCTGCCGCTGGTCGCGCCCGGGCTGCTCGCCGCCGGGATCATCATCTTCACCTTCTCCTGGAGCGAGTTCCTGTTCGCGCTGATCCTGACCGCCACACCGAACGCCCAGACCTTCCCGGTCGGCGTGCAGGGCCTGGTCACCCAGTTCGAGGTAATCTGGAACGACATGGCAGCGGCGGGCGTGATCTCGATGCTCGTCCCGCTGGTCCTGATGGTGCTGGCCCGCCGCTACCTGGTGGCCGGGCTCACCTTCGGCGTCATCCGCGAAAAGTAACGCTGCGCCACTCCCGCCTCCCATGTGGGGCGCTGAGACCGGCCTCGGGATCGGCGCCAGCAGCTTACGGGCGCCGCGGTGCGGCGGTTCCCTTCGCTCCCGCCGCGGAGGTCTGGGTGGCGGCCTTCGGAGTGCCGATACGAACCGTCACCGCGGCCGAGGTGCCCACGTTGCCGGCGGCGTCGTACGCCTTGGTGATCAGCGTGTGTGACGTCCCGAGTCCCAGCCCCCCGGCGTTCCAGCCGCCGGTGTAGGGTGGCACCGTGTCCGTCGCCAGCAGCGTCCCGTCCACATAGAACTGAACCCTGGTCACACCCACATTGTCCGTGGCCGTCGCCTGGATCGGGACCAGCCCGGAGACGAGCGCCCCATTGAGTGGCGCGGTGATCGCCGTGGCCGGCGCCATAGTGTCGGCGAGGGTGACGCTGACCGGGGAGGACTTGCTGCTGTGGCCAGAGGTGTCATAGGCTTGGGCGTACAGCGTGTGTGCCGCTCCCTGCTTGTAGCCCCCCGTGTTCCAACTGGCGGTGTACGGCGCCACCGGGTCGGTCGCGATCAGACCCCCGTCCACATAGAACTCCACCTTACTGATGCCACCGCTGTCCGAGGCAGTCGCCAGGAGCGGCACGGTCCCGCTCACCATCGCCCCATCGGTTGGGCTGACGAGCGACACCGTGGGCAGGCTGGTGCCAGCCACCGTCACCGTCACCGGCGTGGACGAGGTGACGTTCCAGACCAGGTCGTAAGCCTTCACGACGAGCGTGTGAGTCGAGCCGCCCGCCAGGCCGCTGGTGTCCCAGCCGGCCTGGTACGGTGGGTACCAGTCGGTCTGCAGCAGCGTCCCGTCCACGTAGAACTCGACCTTCAGCACGTCATTGTTGTCCGCGGCGGTGGCACTGAGTATCACCAGTCGAGGTACGGTCGCCCCATTACTCGGGCTCGTCAGCGAGACCGTTGGGAACGAGGTGTCGACCAGAAGGATGAACGCCTTGAAGGTGCCAAAGGACTGCTTCTGCACCAAGACGGAGCTGCTCGGCGCCGGCCCGGCCTGGTCGCACTGGTAGCCGGGGACGTAGAGCAGACCGTCGGTGCAGAACTTCACGGACGGATCCGTTGCCACGTCCTCCGCGTCGAACCAGAACACCTTGCCGGCGCCGATATCCGGCGACAGCAGGTACGCGATCATGTCCTGCAGGTACGCGGCCTGGCCCGGCTCGCCGTAGGGGTAGTAGGTGGGGGACAGCACCTGGCGGGTACTGTCGGATGGGTACCCTACTTCGGTAACCCAGATCGGCTTTGTCGCTCCCACCGTCGCCAGGTCGGTCTTCATCGTTGTCATCTTGTCCAGGCAGGTGAACTTGGGGTCGTAGCAGTGGTAGCTAGCGATGTCGAAGTAGCGCGCCGCCGGGTAGGTTGGATCCTGCAGCACGTCGAGGAAGAACGTCGGGCGGTAGTTCGAGCTAGTGCTGCCGAGGTTGAGCGCCAGCCCCGCGAACAGCACCTGTGCGGCCGGATCCGCGCTCTTGATCGCGTTGTAAGCGTAGTATTGGAGCTGGGCGTACGTCGAGGCCGCGCTGGATTCCGGGATCGACGCCGGGAGCCGGAACTCTCCCTTCACGTCTGGCTCGTTGCCCACCTCCCAGTAGTGGACCAGGTTCTGGCCGTAGTTCGGGTCGCCATCGGTCAGCCCGTTGCTGTTGGGACCGTAGCGGCTGACCAGATGGAAGATGAAGTCCTGGAAGGTGCCGTAGTTGCAGGGGGGATAGTAGGAGATCTCCGTCACGGACAGCCCGGGCTGGTCGGCGGTGGTGCACCAGTCCACCGAGTACTCGAACTTCAGCAGCGGCTTGAGCCCGGCCGCGTTGATGTCGCTCAGCAGACTGTCGCACGTCGCCCAGTTCCATTGGCCCGGCGCGGGCTCGACCGAGCCCCAGTCGCAGCCGGCGCGTACCCAACCCACCCCGATGCCCCCGCTGCCGGTCTGGAGCAGCGCCTGGGCCCGGAACTGGTCCTGCGTGCCCAGGCCCAGGTTCACCCCGAGCTGGTCTACTCGAGAGGTCGGGGCGCTCGGGGGCCGAGAGGGGTTCCCTACCGTCCGCCCTGGAGCGGCAGGGGCGGCGCGCGCCACCGAGGTGCCCGCCAGCGCGGCGGGCTGCGCCGAACCGCCAAGGCCGAACACGAACGGCACGAGCAACACGAGCAGGAGGCGACGCGTGGCGGGCAGCGACCGTGGCACGGCAGGCTCCCAGAGCGATCTGCAACGGCGGGGCATCGTAGCAGGAAACAGTTTTGAAACAAAAGGTTAGGGAGCGGATCTGAGAAGGGATGGGAAGGCGTGGGGCGCAGCCGAGGCGCTAGGCGGCTCCTGAGCGGCCGGGGCGCGGCGTGCTCAGAGGTTCAGCACTGGAAGGCGGCTGTAGAGGGCGCCAAGATGGTCGAGATGCCGCCGCACCGCCTGCTCAGCGCGCTCTGGCGCCTGGTCACGGATCGCCTCGAAGATCGCCCGGTGCTGGCCTTCAATGGTCCGGCGATCCAGGAGCGGGAAGATGAGCCGGTTGAGGCGGGGCTGCACCACCGCGTGCATGGAGGCGAGCGGAAGCACCAGCATCCGGTTATGGGCCGCGCTCGCCTCGGCGCGGTGAAACACCACGTCCAGGTCCAGCCACGCCTCGTCGGCGGTCGGCCGCGCCTCGGCCTGCTCGAGCGCCTGGCACATCGCCACCAGGTCTTCGTCCGTGCGCCTCCGCGCAGCGAGCCGGGCGCAGGTTGCCTCGACCACTCGGCGCGCCTCGACGATCTCGGCCAGGCTGATCCGATCCAAGTCCAGCATCAGGTGCAGCGTCTCGGCGAGCGAGCGGATCGCGGCCTCGCTGGCCGGGTGGGCGACAAAGGTGCCGCCGCCGCGACCGCGGGCGGAGACGACCAGGCTACTGGCCGCCAGGACCTTGAGCGCCTCGCGCAGCACCTGGCGGCTCACCCCGAAGCGGGCGGCCAGCTCGCTCTCGGGCGGGAGGCGGTCCCCAGGCCGGAGCTGCCCGCTCAGAATCGCTGCCTTGAGCTGGGCGAGCACCTGGTCGACCGCGTTCTGAACTCGGACCGGCGCGAAGTCGACGTGTGCTGCGGTCATCGGGGCAGAGTGTAGCATGCTGACGGATCTTGAAAAAGTCTGACAATCGAGACAATTGACATCAAAATCGACCCGCTGGTATGGTGAGCTGCACGGGAGTGGGCATGGACGTCGAGCGCCTCTATCGGCTGGTCGCACCTCGGATCGTCGGCCGGCGGCGGGAGCTGCGGGTGGTCCTTTCGGCGCTCGCCCAGGGCAAGCCGCTGTTGCTGCTCGGCCTGCCTGGCGTCTCCAAGACCACCATCCTGCGCGAGGTCGCCGCGGCCCTCAGCGCCGATGGTGAGGCCCGCCTATACCCGGTGACCGGCGACGAGCAGCTCACCGCCTTCTCGCTCGTCGGCAGCTTCGACCCGGCGCTCGTGCTGCACGGTGGCTTCAAGCCCGAATACTTCACCCCCGGCCCGCTCGTCCAGGCGATGGAGCGCGGCGGACTGCTGTACCTGGAAGAGCTGAACCGCGCCCCGAGCGGGGTGCTCAACGTGCTCCTCACCTGCTTGTCGGACGGCTACCTGGACGTCCCGCGCTTCGGCCGGGTTCATGCCGCGCCCGGCTTCACCGTGGTCGGCGCCTGTAACCCGCTGGACGACGTCGGCACCGGTCGCCTGGCTCGGGGCCTGGCCGACCGCTTCGTCACCCTGGAGCTGGACTATCAGTCGCGCGAGGAGGAGATCGAGATCGTCCGCCGGCGCGCCCGCCCGCCACGGGAGGGGCTGATCGCCTTCGCGGTGGACGTTGCCCGCGCCACACGCACCCATCCCGAGCTGCGCTACGGCGCCTCGGTACGCGGCGCCATCGACTTCGTCCACCTGGTCGAGGGCGTGGGTCTGGAGACGCTGGAGCAGGAGACGTTCGAGCTGCTTGGCTGCAGCGCCTACGCCGGCAAGGTACGGGTGAAGCCGACGGTGGCGCGCTCGGCCTGCGAGATCGTGGTCGAGCTGATGCGTACGCTGCTGGCACGCCAGTTCGGTGGCAACCTGGAGCAGCTCAAGCTCGCTTCCGCACCGTGGGGCGACCCGGTCGAGGCCGGGGTGGAGGACCCGATCGTCCGCGAGGAGGAGGGCAACGACCGCCAGGGCGGCAACCGCGCCGGCCGGGCGCGCCAGCGGCCGGAGGAGATTCCCGGGCTGGCGAAGGGCGGCGGGAGCGAGGAGGCCGGGCGCTCACGGGCTGTGCCGGTCATGGAGCGCGCCCAGGCGCTGCCGGTCAGTGCCCCGCAGGTCGAGGAGCTGGGCGCGGATCGCGGCGACGCGCTGGCCGAGGCGGCCGAGGTCCGACGCTGGGCGGCGCAGCTCGTCCTGCGTAAGGCCGGCGAGCTCTGGGATGGTCATGGCCAGCGGGCGAACCACACCCTGCAATCCGAGCCCTGGGCCCTGGTCGGCCAGGGGGAGCTGGATCTGGAGGGCTCGCTCGCCGCGTACGTCCGCACCGGGGGACGGCTGGACACCAGCGACCTGCGACTGCTGGCCCGCGCCCGCGAGGCGCGCCGCTACCTGATCCTGGTGGACCACTCCGGCTCAATGGTCGGCCGCAAGCTGCTGCTCGGCGCGGTGCTGGCGGCCGTGCTCTCGCAGCTCAGCGGCCAGGGACGCGGCGACTACGCGGTGCTGGCGTTCGACGATCGCGTTCGCCAGATCAAGGGCTTTGGCGAGGAGCACGACCTGGACACGGTGGTCGAGACGATTCTTCGGCTGCCCGAGGGCCGGGCGACGGATCTCTCGCGCGCCTTCCTGCAGGCGGCGGAGCTGGTGGCAGAGCGGCCGGAGGCCACGGACTGCATCCTGATCAGCGACTGCATGCCGACCCGCGGCGACACCAGCTACGAGGGGCTGCGGCGGCTGGCGCAGCGCATCCCCTCCCTCTACGTCGCCTACGTGGAGGAGCACGGCGCGGCGATCGAGCTGTTCGGCAGTGGCCAGCGGTTCGACCTGTACGAGTGGTGGGCACGCCGCTGGGTGGGCGACGAACGCTTCCAGCGCGTCCGCGAGGTGGACGACGTGGTGCTGCTGGTGGACCAGCTTTCGGGACTCGGGCCCGCGGACAAGCTCTGACGCCGCGAGCGAACTCTGACGCGGGAGGTGACAGCGCTCGGATCGACCTCGGCAGCGCGTAGCGCGGCGCGGAGCATTCCGGAGGAGCGGGCTCTGGCCCCGGCCCACGGATGCTCTCGTTCAGCCTGGTTGCCAGCACTGGTTCTCGAACCAAGGAGGGAGCCTGTGAAAGTCCCGATTACGCTTCGCGTCAACGGCGTGAGCTACGACCTGGCGGTTCCCGCCGATCAGTCGCTCGTCGATACGCTCCGCTACGATCTTGGTCTGACAGGAACCAAGCGCGCCTGCAACGAGGGGGAGTGTGGCTCCTGCTCCGTGCTGCTCGACGGCGCGGTGGTCAATGCCTGCCTGACGCTCGCCGTCCAGGCCCAAGGCCACGAGATCACCACCATCGAGGGGCTTGCCCGCAACAATGAGCTGCACCCGATCCAGCAGGCATTCATCGACCACGCGGCGGCGCAGTGCGGCTACTGCACCCCGGGGATGATCATCACCGCGAAGGCGCTGCTGGACAGCAATCCTCACCCGACCGAGCAGGATATCAAGGAGGCGATTCGCGGCAACCTCTGCCGCTGCACCGGCTACACCAAGATCGTCCAGGCGATCCAGGCGGCGGCCGGCGCCCAGGTGTCGGCCAACGGCCACCGGGTGAGCGCGTTCAAGCAGCGGGTGGTGGGCCTCTCGGCGCCCCGCGTGGATGGCCCGGAGAAGGTGACCGGCAAGGCGCAGTACGCCTGGGACATGGCACTGCCGGGGATGCTCTACGGCGAGATCCTCCGCAGCCCCTACGCACACGCCCGCATCACGCGCATCGATACCAGCCGTGCTAAGGCTCACCCCGGGGTGTTCGCGGTGATCACTGGCGCAGACCTGAGCTACCCGAAGTTCGGCGCGTTCGTCCAGGACGAGACGGTCCTGGCGGTGGACCGGGTCCGCTACCAGGGCGAAGGGGTGGCGGCGGTCTGCGCGATCGACGAGCGCACCGCCCAGGAGGCGCTGGAGCTCATCGACGTCGAGTACGAGGAGCTACCGGGCGTCTTCGACCCTGAGGAGGCGATGCAGGAGGGCGCGCCGCTGGTGCACGACGGGGTGGAGCGCAACATCGTCGCCCATAACCGGGTGATCGGCGGCGACATCGACCGGGGGTTCGCCGAGGCGGACTATGTGTTCGAGGACCGCTTCGTTACCTCGCGCCAGTGCCACACCTGCATGGAGACGCACGGGACGATCGCCGACTGGGACGCCACCGGCCGAGTGACGTTCTACATGTCCACCCAGTCGACGTTCTTCGAGCGCTTCGCGCTGATGGGCATCCTCGGGCTGCCGGCCTCGAAGATCCGCATCGTCGCCCCCTATCTGGGTGGCGGGTTCGGGAGCAAGAGCGAGCCGCACTCGGTGTATGTCTGCGCGGCGCACTTCTCGAAGATGACCGGCCGCCCGGTGAAGATGTTCCACACCCGGGATGAGGAGTTCACCTCCTCGCGCACCCGCCACAAGCAGATTCTGTACGTGAAGACCGGGGTGAAGCGCGATGGTACCATCACCGCGCGCCAGGTGCGGGTGATCCTGGACAACGGCGCCTACACCTCCTATGGCCCCGGCGTCTCGCTAACCGAGTCGATGCTGGGTGGGGCGCTCTACCGCCTGCCAGCCTATCGCTACGACGGCTACACCGTCTACACCAACAACCCGTTCGGCGGCGCCTTCCGCGGCTTCGGCAGCCCGCAGATCACCTTCGCGGTCGAGTCGCACACCGACATGATCGCCGAGCGGCTGGGGATGGACCCGGTCGAGTTTCGGCTGAAGAACCTGCACCGGCCGGGCGAGAAGGCGATCTCTGGCCCCACCCTGACCACCTGTGGGGTGGCGGAGGCGCTGGAGAGGGCGGCGGAGGCGATCGGCTGGCGCCACCGCCACAGCCTGCCGGCCAACCACGGACTCGGCGTCGCCTGCGGGATTCACTTCACCAGTGGCAAGTTTCACCCGCACGTGAACGCCGACTTCTCTGCCGCCGGGGTGAAGGTCAACGAGGACGGCTCGGTGAACCTGCTCATCGGCGCGGTGGAGATGGGCACCGGCGCGGCAACCACCGCGGTGGCGCAGATCTGCGCCGAGGAGCTGGGCGTCAGCCTGGACAAGGTGGAGGTCTGGAACAGCGATTCGGAGACGATCCCGGCCGACTTCGGCACCTACGGCAGCCGGGTGACGACGCTGTCGGGCAATGCGGTCCGCATGGCCTGCGCCAGCATCCGCGAGCAGCTCTTCCGGGTGGCGAGCGAGAAGCTCGGTGTGCCGGCCAGTGAGCTGGCTCTAGGCGACGGCAAGGTGTTCGCCAAGGCTGACCCGTCCAGGTCGATCACGCTGGGTGAGGTGGTGCAGTCCAGCATCTTCCGCGACCGCGACGGCCGCCAGGTGATGGCGTTCGCTCACTACGACGCGCCGTGCGACCTGCCGGACCCGGAGACCGGGATTGGCGATTTCGCGATGGCCTACTCCTTCGGCGTCCACGCGGTCGAGGTGGAGGTCGATCCGGAGACCGGGTACACCCGGGTGCTGCGGGCAGTCGCCGCGACGGACTGCGGGAACCTGATCAACCCGCTGCTGGCGGAGGGCCAGGTGGAGGGCGGCTTCGCCCAGGGCCTGGGCTACGCGCTGCTGGAGGACCTGGTCTGCCAGAACGGCCAGGTGCTGAACCCGCGCTTCGGCACCTACAAGATCCCCACAGTTATGGAGATGCCGGAGAAGATCGAGGCGCTCTGGGTGGAGACGAACGATCCGCGTGGGCCATACGGCGCCAAGGGCCTGGGTGAGATGGGGATGGTGCCGACCGCGCCGGCGATCGCCAACGCGGTCTACTATGCCACCGGGGTGCGGGTGCAGGAGCTGCCGATCACCCCGGAGAAGGTGCTGAACGGGATCAAGGCGCGCCAGCCGGTCTCAGCGTAGGAGCGAGGGCGATGCTGATTCAGCAGCAGTTCACCGTCGCCGCGCCGCTGGACCGCGCCTGGGCCTACTTGCGCGACGTCCCGGCGGTCGCCGCCTGCGTCCCCGGCGTCCAGGAGCTGACCCAGCTCGACGCGCGCACCTACCAGGGGAGCTTGCGGGTGAAGGTGGGCCCGCTCGGCTTCACGCTGCACGGCAAGCTCACCGAGCAGGAGAGGGACGACGCAGCACACGCCGCGGTGCTGCTCGTTAACGCCGAGGATCGCCGCCTGGGCAGCGCGGTGAGCGCGACGCTGCGGATGCGGCTGCGCGAGACCGAGGGCGGCACGGCCGTCTCGCTGGAGACGGAGGCGAACGTCCTCGGCAAGCTCGGCCAGTTCGGCCAGGGTGTCATCAAGCTGGCCGCCGACAACGTGCTCAAGCAGTTTGTGGCCTGTGCGCAGCAGCGCCTGGCCGCGCCCGCCCCGGCGTCGTAGCGGCGCCGGGCGGGGAAGGAGAGAGACGATGGCCAACGTGGAGTATCGAGAGCCAACGTCCATTGAGGAGGCGCTCGCGCTGCTCGGCCAGTACGGCGACGAGGCCAAGATTATCGCCGGGGGCCAGTCGCTGCTGGTGATGATACGCGACGGGCTGATCCGGCCCCGGGTGCTCGTCGGACTCCAGGGCATTCCGGGCCTGAGCACCATCCAGGCTAACGGAGAGCTGCGGATCGGCGCAATGGCGACGCACACCGCGGTCGAGCGGCATCCCGCGGTGCAGCAGCGCTGGCCGCTGCTGGCGGAGGCCGAGCGCGCAGTGTCCACGCTCCAGATCCGCAACCGCGGGACGCTCGTCGGCAACGTCGCTCACGGCTTCCCGACCGCCGACCCGCCGGCCGCGCTCATCGCGCTGGGGGCCCAGGCACGGATTGTGGGCCCCGGGGGAGAGCGGACGCTGCCGATCGAGGAGTTCTTCATCGGCTTCATGGAGACGGCGCTACAGCCGACCGAGCTGCTGGCCGAGCTCCGTATCCCCGCTCAGCCGGCCCGCTCGGGCGGGGCGTATCTCAAGTACGCGATGCGCCCGCTCGACTTCTCGATCGTCGGGGTGGGGGCGCGGGTGACGCTGGCGGAGGACGGCACCTGCGCCGAGGCACGGATCGGCCTCAACGGCGCCGGAGCTACGCCGCTGCGGGCGCGGCAGGCCGAGGCGGCGCTGCACGGCGCACGCCTGACCGATGAGGCGCTCGCCGAGGCCGGGCGGCTTGCGGCGGCGGAGTCCGACCCGGTGGGCGACCTGGATGGCAGCGCCGAGTACAAGCGCAAGATGGTGGAGGTGTTCGTCCGCCGGGCGCTCAGGCGGGCGGCGCAGGCAGCCCAGGGCTAGGCAACCCTGGGAGGTGCACCATGGCTCAGCGGATCGACTTCAATGCCGACATGGGGGAGAGCTTTGGGCTGTGGGAGCGGGGCGCGGATGCCGAGATGCTGGAGTGCATCTCCTCCGCCAACGTCGCTTGCGGCTTCCACGCCGGCGACCCCAGCGTCATGCGCCGCACCGTGCTGGCGGCACGTGACAAAGGGGTCGCCATCGGGGCGCATCCCGGCTACCCCGACCTGCGCGGATTCGGCCGGCGGGAGATGCGCCTCGCGCCGGCCGACGTGCGCAACGACGTGCTGTACCAGGTGGGCGCCCTCCAGGCCTTCCTGAAGGCCGCCGGGGTGCGGATGCAGCACGTCAAGCCGCACGGCGCCCTCTATACAATGGCGCTGGATGACGAACAGATCGCCCGAGCGATTCTGGAAGCTGTGTGCGAGGTGGACCCCTCGCTGGCGGTGCTCACCCTGCACGGTTCCGCTGTCTGGCATGAGGCAGCGCGCCTGGGCGTGCGCGCCGTGCCGGAGTTCTTCGCCGACCGCCCGATGCGCGCCGACGGCTCGGTGGTGATGTTCAACTGGCGGCTGGAGGACTGCGGCGGCACCCCGGAGGGTATCGCCAAACGGGCGCTCCGCGCGCTCACCGAGGGCGTCGTGGCCGGAATCGACGGTGGTACCGCTACGGGCGTCGAGTTCGAAACGATCTGCGTCCATTCCGACACGCCAGGGGCCGGCGCCATCGCCCGCGCGCTGAAGCGCGAGCTGGAGGCTGCGGGCTGGGAGATTCGCGCCTTCAGCGCCTGATCCGCGCCGTGCACATCGAGGCCAGTCTGGCTCAGGGGGCGCTCCGGGCGAGCGCCCCCACTCGTCTCCCGGCCGCCGCACGCATGCGGCTTGCACCGCCGCGCTCAAAGATCTCTTAGTTCCATTTCACCTTCGCTTCATCTACTCTCGGGCACGTTCTGGCATCGTGTGGTGTATGGACGAACAGGAGCTGCCCGATAGCCACCTCGCCGCGATCTTCCTGGAGGCTTCATTCCTTCACGAGCAGGCGCTGGCCGCCTGCCTCGAGGAGATCGGCGACGAGCTGGACCTGTCGCACCCGCGCTCGCGCGAGCTGGCGGAGCGCGCGCTGCTCCACGCGGAGCGCGCCGCGGCCTGCGCAGGCGACGCGGCGAACACCGCCAGCAGCCCCGAGGCGCAGGCCGTGGCCAAGCGGTCGCTGGTCATCGGACGCCTGGCGGTGCTGGCCCTGAGAGGACTGCTGGCCGACCCTCGCCTCCTATAGCGCCTGTCGCGGCACCGCGAATGCTACCTTTCCGCTGGCGCGGCGCTTCGTGGCCACGCGGAGGCAGCAGCCGGTGGATCCGCTCGACCTGGTGAGAACCGCGCTGGCGGTGCTGGTGCCCGTCTTTGTGGCGATGGACCCGGTGGGCGCGCTGCCGCTGGTCGCCGCCTGGACGGGCGCGCTGAAACCCGTGGAGCGCGACCGGCAGCTCCGCGACGCGCTGCTCACCGCGCTCACACTCGGGCTGCTCTTTCTGCTCGGCGGCAAGTGGCTGCTCGGCGTGCTCGGCGTCGGCGTCCAGGACTTCCTGATCGCCGGGGGGCTGGTGCTGCTGGTGCTGGCGATCAGCGACCTGGTGGCGGGCGGCGGCCATGAGGCACGTGGGAGCCTGGCTCATCCCGACTTCGGCGCGGTCCCGATCGGCACCCCCATCCTGGCCGGGCCGGCGACGCTGGCCACCCTGCTAATCCTGGTGGAGCAGTATGGGCCGTTCTGGACCGCCGCCTCGCTGCTGCTGAATCTGGTCCTCGCCTGGCGGCTGTTCCGGCGGGCGGGCGATGCCACCCAACTGCTGGGGCGGAACGGCCTGCGCGCCGCCTCGAAGGTCGCGAGCCTGCTCCTGGCCGCGATCGCAGTGAAGCTGATCCGCGAAGGAGTCATCGCCATCCTACATCCTCCGCTCGCGTGACGCGGCGGTGGGCTACAGGAGCACGATCAGGTGCAGGCTCACCGCCGCGAGCAGGATGACGGCCATCAGCGCGACCAGCAGGAAGGTGACACCCTCGGTGGGGTCGGCGTGCGCCACTACCGGGATGCTGACCGAGCCGCCGTTGCTCACCAGGTGTACCTGCCCCGCGGCGTTCATCGGGTCGCGCACCCGGCCAGGGTGCAGACGCACCGCCAGCGTGAGCCGCTGCCCTGGGGCGAGCTGGAAGCGCGAGGGGCGCACCGACAGCCAGTCCGCCGAGCAGCGCGCCTCGCCGCCCAACGGCGCCGTGCCGTCGTTCACCAGCCCGAGCCAGATCTCGTTGGGAGCCCGGCGCTGCTCGCCATCGCTGAAGTCGAGCCGCCCGGTCAACGGCAGTAGCGCCCGGAGGCGTGGAGCCGCGAGCATCGGGGCCGGTGTGTGCTGGCCCACGAGCGCCCGGCGCCGATCGTACGCGGCCCGGCGCTGTGGGTCGCCGAGCACGTTCCAGGCGGCGCGGAGCTGGGCCAGGCGATCCCTCGCCCCAGGCGAGGGATCGACCTCTGGGCGGCACTTGGCGACCAGGCGTCGGTAGGCCGCCTCGATGATCTCCGGGTGCGCCCGCGGGTCCACCTGCAGGACCCGATACCAGTCGGTCTCCCCCGCTTCCCGCCCCACCGCGGCCTCCCCCAGATGAGCGTCTGCTCAACTACATGCCGCGTGCCATGCCGCCGCCGAGCCCCGGGCGGCTGCTGCTTCCAGGATACGCCGTTTGCCTCCGGGCTGCTTCCGAGCCGCACCCGAGCCTCGCCTTCGCCCGGCGCGTGGCTGCTACCATCCGAGGGGAGGCGCGAGCGAACGTGCAGCGCGGCGGCGAGCCAGAGCGGAATAACCGCCACCAGGCGGGGGCTGAAGGGGCGCTCGTCCTCGCCTCCACCTCCCCGCGGCGGCGTCTGCTCCTTGCACTGCTGCCGCTGCCCTTCCAGACCGTGGCGGTGGAGGTGGACGAGACACCGCTGGCTGGCGAGCCGGCCGCTGTCACCGCGCACCGGCTGGCCAAGCTGAAGGCGCGCCAGGCGCCAGCCAGGGCCGACCAGTGGGTGCTGGCCGCCGACACGGTCGTGATCCTGGACCAGGTGCCGCTGGGCAAACCGGCCGATGCCGCCGACGCGGCGCGGATGCTCCGGGCGCTGCGCGGCCGCTGGCACGAAGTGGTCACCGGCGTCTGCCTCCGCCCGCCCGGGGCATCGCCCCCGCTGCTGGCCGAGCGCTGCACCCGGGTCCTGATGCGCAGCTACCGTGACGACGACATCGCCGCCGCGGTGGCCAGCGGCGTTCCACTCGACAAGGCGGGCGCGTACGCGATTCAAGACGAGGTGTTCCGGCCGGTCGCGGCGCTGGAGGGCTGCTACCTGAACGTGGTCGGACTGCCGCTCTGCGCGGTGAGCGAGTTGCTCCGCCGCGCCGGGCATCCAGCCGCGCCGGCGCTGCCGCCCGGCCCATTCCAGCCGCCGTGCTCCCTGTGCCTGGCCGGCGCGCGCCTGCCCGGCCTCGGCGGCCTGGCGCTGCTGACCGGGCGCGGCTCGTCCCCCTAGCGGGTGTTGATCTTCGAGTCGTCTGGGGCGATCTGGATCCAGACCTGGCCGCGGGGCAGCACCACCGGGCCACCGTCCGCGTAGCGGTAGTGCGTTGGCTCTGCTGGCCCCGCCTTGCTCCAGGTGATCGGGTAGAGCTGGCCGTCGAGCGCCAGCAGGCCCTTGCCCTCCCCCACCACCTCCACGTCCAGCCGCCCCTTGTCGTCGCCCGCGATCTCAGGCGCCGGGACGAACTGGACGATGACCGCCCGGGCAGCGTACTGCTGCCCGGTCTCGGCGTCGCGATGCGGCGCGCCGTCCATACCGCGGAGATAGGTGCGCGCCTCGCCGTCGTAGGTGTACTGGACAACGTAGCGCTCGCCACCCGGATAGTCGATCTCCAGAGACTCCAGCGGCTGGCCATCGGCCGGGGGTGAGGCGCTCCCGAACTCCAGCCCGCCCGGGCTCCCGTGCAGCGTCGTCCCCGCGGCCTCCAGCGCCTGGCGCACGGCGGCGAGATTGATGTAGGCGTTGTGAGGAGCATAGCGGCGGCGATCGCGGCTGAAGCCCGGCCCATTGCGGATCTCGTCCACGTCCGGCAGCGCGGTCAGGCTCAGCGCCTGGAACCCCTGGGGGCTGGCGCCGATGTGGACGAGCGCGGCGCCGTACTCCGCCGCCAGGTACACGTAGTAGTGCCGGGCGCTTCGCACCGGGCCGACCCGCGTCGGGCTGGCGGTGAAATAGATGGGCATCAGGCGGGGGATGCCGCCCTCCGCCGGCGCTTCGTACACCACGTCGGCGTCGGCCAGGCCGGAGTGCGGCCGGGCCTCGGCGATGTTGTCGACCAGCACCGCGATCGGGGCGACCGGGCCGATCGCCTCCAACGTCGGAGCGGGGCGCGGCGTCGGAGACGGCGAGGGGGACGGCACAGGGGTGGCCGGCGCCGCGGTCGCTGAGGCGGTCGGGCCGACGCTCGGGAGCGCGATGGCGGGCCGCGGACTCGCGGCCGGGGCGCGCGTCGCGGAGGGCGCGGGCACCGGGTGGGCAGCGCTGCTCACTGTGGCGGAGGGCGCGGGTGGCGGTGGGGTGGCGGTGGGAGCGGGCGGGGCGGTGGCGCTACAGGCGGTAAGGAGCAGGAGGAGGACGGTCGCAGTCACGGCACTGAGCCTGGAGGCAGACGTCGTCACCGGTACTCCGTCGCGCGTCGGCCGTCCCGCCCGGCTCCACGTTCGGTGGAGCCAGCAGCGCGGGCGAGCCTCCGCCTGGGTTCCGCTCGCCGGGCGCACAGAAGGCGCCGGCTCGCGGGGCGCGGGGATTGTAGGGAACTCACCCCCACCAGGGCTACCCGCGCTCGTCGAAATGCTCGCGCTGGTACGCGCCGGCGTAGGCGTCCGTCGGGGCACTGCAGCGGAAGAACACGAGCTGCGCCAGCCGGGCGCCGCGCTGGACCCGGAAGCCGTGGGGGTTGTGGACAACCAGCAGCGCCTCGGAGCGGCCTTCGTAGCCCGCGTCCCAGACGGCGAGCACCAGCCCCACGCCGCTTCGGGCGAGGGTGGAACGGGGCCGGCCGAGGGCGACCAGGTTGCGCGGCAGCCGCAGCAGCTCGGTGAACTGCGCCAGGTAGCAGCCGGGCGCCAGCGTCGCCCAGCCGTCGGCGTCGAACGGCAGCGGAGCGCGAGCAGGGAGCTGCCGCAGGTCGCGCCCCAGAGTGGCGGGCCCCTCCAGCCGCCAGAGCTGCGCCAGCGTCAGGTCCAGCCCGTTCGGCTGCACCTGCGTCGCCGGATCGGGCAGGTCCTCCGCGAGCGGCGGATCGGCAGCGAGCAGCGCCAGCAGCTCGGCGCGGGTGAGGACGCTCATTGGTGTGGCTCCGGGGCGAAGTCCTCGCGGCGGCGCTCGATCCGAACCGCAGCATAGCTCAGGATCGCGCCCTGGATCGGCGCCGCCGGCTTGCGCACCTGCACCCGCACCCGGGCGATGCGCGGATCCGCGTTCAGCGCCGCGCGCGCCACCCGCTCCGCCGCTGCTTCCAGGAGCTTGCAGGGCGGCCCCTCGAACGCCGCCCGGACCACCCGGTAGAGGCGGGCGTAGTCCACGGTCTGCGCCAGCTCGTCGCGCTCGCCCGCCGCGCGCAGGTCCGCGTCGACCTCCAGGTCCACCAGGAACCGCTGCCCGAGGGTCCGCTCCTCCGACAGCACGCCGTGGTAGGCGAACAGCGACATCTCCGCGAGCACGATAGTGTCGATCTTCGCTCTCCTCTGTCCCGGGACGCGCCTAGCCCGGTGAGTGTGCCCTGTCTACAATGGGTCTGCAATGCCATCGCCGTGGGGGGCTGCCGTGCCGCTGAGAACCGCCGAGGAGTACGTCCAGAGCCTGCGCGACGGCCGTCGCCTGTTCTTCCGCGGCGAGCGAGTTGCCGACATCACCACCCACCCGAAGCTCAGCAAGGCGGTGCGGCACGCCGCGCTCGACTTCCACCTGGCCGAGGATCCCGCCACCCGGGAGCTGGCGGTAGTCCAGCGCGACGGGCAGACGTACAGCCGCTACTACGCCCTGCCCCGCGACGCCGAGGACCTGCGGCTGCGGAGCCGGCTGATCGAGCAGTCGACCCGCGCCGGTAAGACCCTCGTCGTGCTGGTCAAGGAGATCGGTAGCGACGCGCTGTTCGCGCTGCACCTGGTGGCCCACGCGCTCGACCAGCAGCACGGGACCGACTACCTGGCCCGGGTGCGCCGGTTCTACGAGCACTGCCGCGACCACGACCTGGCGCTGGCAGTGGCGCAGACGGACGTCAAGGGCGACCGCTCTCTGGGGCCGAGCGAGCAGGCGCACCCAGACTACTACGTCCGGATCATCGAGGAGCGGCCGGATGGCATCGTCGTCCGCGGGGCGAAGTGCCACACCTCCGTCTCGGCCAACGCCAACGAGCTGATCGTGCTCCCGACGCGGGCGATGGGAGAGCGGGACCGCGTCTACGCCGTCTCGTTCGCCGTTCCGCTCAACGCCGAGGGGCTGACGCTGGTGGTGAGCCCGCACGGAACCAGCGACAAGAACGCATTCGAGCACCCGCTCTCGGCCGAGCGGAAGATGCTGGAGACGACCACAATCTTCGACGACGTGTTCGTCCCGCGGGAGCGCGTGTTCCTGCAGGGTGAGTGGGAGTTCGCCGGGCCGCTGGCGCTGACGTTCGTCGAGTTCCACCGCTTCACCGCCATCTCCTACAAGCTGCCGCTGGTGGACGCGCTGGTCGGCGCGGCGGCGCTGCTGGCCGAGTACAACGGGATCGAGCGGGCCGGCCACGTGCGGGACAAGCTGACCTGGCTGATCGCCTACGCCGAGACGCTGCGCGGGCTGACCGAGGCGGCCGCGGGGCGCTACACGGTGAAGCCACCCGGGCTGGCGGTGCCGGATCCGCTGCTGGTGAACATGGCCAAGTGGCACTTTGCCAGCCACTACCATGAGGCGGTGGAGCGGGTGCAGGACATCGCCGGCGGGCTGACGGTGACCGGGCCGGCGCTGGAGGACCTGCAGCATCCTGAGCTGGGGCCGAAGCTGCGGCATCTGTATGGTGGCAAAGCTGGCGTGGACGGCGAGGCGCGGCTGCGGGCGATGAATCTGGTCGCGGACCTGACGGCGTCCGACTACGGCGGCTACCAGGAGGTCCTGGCGGTGCACGCCGAGGGCTCGATCGAGGCCGAGAAGCTGGCAATCCTCCGCTCCTACAACCACGCCGCCGCCAAGGCCTATGCCCGCTGGCTGGCCGGCATCGGCGAGGGCGGCCGGTGAGCGGGCGCTTTTCGCTGGAGGGACGGGTCGCGGTCGTCACCGGGGCCAGCCGCGGGCTGGGGCGGGCGATCGCCCTCGGGCTGGCGGAGGCCGGCGCCGACCTGGTGCTCGCCAGCCGTACCCAGGCGGCCCTGGAGCAGGTCGCGGCGGAGATCGAGGCACTCGGCCGTCGGGCGCTGCCAGTGGCGGCGGACGTCTCGCGCGCCGAGGACGTGCAGCGGCTGGCTGAGGCGACTCGGGGGGCGTTTGGTCGAGCGGACGTGCTGGTGAACAACGCCGGCATCAGCCCGGTGTTCAAGCGTGCCGAGCAGTTGGAGCTGGCGGACTGGCAGCGCATCCTGGACGTGAACCTGACCGGGGTGTTCCTCTGCTGCCAGGCATTCGGGCGGATCATGCTCGAACAGGGGCGTGGCGCGATCATCAACATGTCGTCGCTGGCCGGCTCCGCCGGCTTCATTCGCCTCAGCGCCTACTGCGCCAGCAAGGGCGGGGTCGACGCGCTTACCCGGGTGCTGGCGCTGGAGTGGGCGCCAAGCGGCATCCGGGTGAACGCGCTCGCCCCAGCCTTCATCGAGACGGACCTGACCGCCGGTGTGCGCGCCCACCCGGGGCTGAACCAGGCGATCGTCCAGCGCACGCCGCTGCACCGGATGGGCGTGCCGGACGAGGTCGTCGGCGCGGCAGTGTTCCTCGCCTCGGACGCGGCGAGCTACGTCACCGGGCAGACGCTCTTCATCGACGGCGGCTGGCGGGCGAGCTGATGGCCGACCAGCCACGGTACGAGGTGCCGCGGGTGACGGACTGCTTCGCCTGCGGCCAGCAGAACCCAATCGGGCTCCGGCTCCAGTTCCGCGACGAGGGCGAGCGGGTGGCGAGCGAGCTAGTCGTCCGCCCCGAGTGGCAGGGCTACCAGAACATGCTCCACGGCGGGGTGCTGTCGGCGGCGCTGGACGACGCGATGGTGGTGGCCGCCTGGCGGCTGGGCGGCCCGAATGTGACCGCCAGGATGCAGGTCGAGTTCAAGCTGCCGATCCCGGTTGGAGCAACGGTGCGGATCGAGGGCGAGGTGGTGAAGTTCCGGCGGCGACTGGCGGAGTGCGCCGCCCGGGCGCTGCTGGCAGATGGCGTGCTCGCGGCGGTGGCGCGCGGGACATTCCTGTACGTCGACAGTGTGCGCCTGCCGATGCTAGACGATGGCTGAGCCACGTGGCAGCTACTGGGACAAGCGCATCGAGACGATGCCACGCCCGGAGCTGCGCGAGATCCAGCTCGCCTGGCTCCAGTGGCAGCTCCGTCGCTGCTACGAGGGCTCGGCATTCTACCGTGCCCGGCTCGACGCGGCGGGACTGCACCCCGACGCCGTCCACTCCCTGGAGGACCTGCGCCGCTTGCCGCCGCTGCAGGACGAGGAGCTGGCCGCCGAACAGGCGGCCCACCCACCCTACGGCCGGCTCGCCGTCGCCCCCGAGCCAAGCTGGCGCACCACGTTCCAGCGCCGCGGCTCCCGGAGCGCGTTCTGGAGCATTCGCACGGAGGCGGATGAGCACAACGCGGCCAGTGTGGCGGCCCGGCTGCTCTGGCAGTGCGGGGCGCGGCCCGGCGACGTGCTCGCCACGCTGGATGAGCCCGACGGCCTGCTGGAGCCCGTCGTCGCGGAGGCCGGGGAACGCCTCGGCTGCTCGATTGCGTCGGTGGATGCGGTGTCCCCCGGCGCTTCAACACTCGCTGCTGCGCCGCTGCCCACCATGGCGATCATCACTCGGGCTGGCGCCAGCCGCCTGGCACCCACTGCGAGCAGAGCCGGGCCGCTCCGCACACTTCGTTGCGCCGTCGTGGAGTGCCTGCACGTGGCTGGCCCTCCGGCGCTTGATCGGCCGTCGAACACCGCCGCGCTAGCGGTGTTCGACGGCTACGGGCCGGAGCGCTTCGGGGCGCTGCTGGCGGTCGAGTGCCCGGAGCACGCCGGGGTGCACTGGGCCGAGGACCAGGTGCTTCTCGAGGTGCTGGACCCCGCGACCCAGGAGCCGCTGCCGGAGGGGCAGGCGGGTGTGTTGGCGGTGACCACGCTGGTGCGCGAGGCCACCCCGCTGCTCCGCTTCTGGACCGCCGAGCGGGCTGCGCTCGTGTCCGCGCCCTGTGCCTGCGGGCGGACCAGCGCCCGTTCTTGGGCCGTGTAGGCGGGCGGCGGGCCGGCCAGGCATAACGTCCGGTCGCCAGACAGCGAATGGGCTACGGCCGAGACGCCGTGGCCTGTTGCAGCAACGACGAGACAGCCCGGTTAGACCTTGGCGGTGGGCGGGTTCTCGCGCATCGCCCCTTGCCAGATCGCCGAGCTCAACCGGCGCGCTACCAGACCCGCCACAGCCATCAGGGCCGACGTCAACCCCATCCAGAGCAGCTTCTTGACCATGCTTGGCTCCTCGTATCCCCCCTGCACGCCCGGCTCGCCAGTGCCTGCGCGCACCTGGACGTTGATCGGGAGCGACCCGCGGGCCCGCTCCCAGTAGTCGCTGAGGTCCTCCGCCGCCGCGCGCGCCCGGCGCCGCAGCACGGCGACCGGGCGCCGCCGCGCCTGTGCCCGGCGGCGGATCCGGAACAGCAGGCCCACAAACGCCAGCACCACCGCCAGCCCCAGCAGCGCCAGCGCGAGCGGGTTCGTCTCTGCGGTGCGCCGGGCGGAGTCCGCCACCCTGCCCCGCAGCGTGCCGGGGATGTTCGCCGCGCGCCGGCCGCGCGCCTCCAGCTCGTTCAGGATCTCGGTGACCTCGTGGCGCAAGCCCTCTATCTGCCGTCGCGTTTCATCGGCTGTCGGAGCCACTCGATATCCTCCTGCAGGGTTTCGCGCGTGCGCTGCAACGGATTGATCTTGAGCTGCTTGATACCACGCAGCCCAAAGAACGCGGCCAGTCCGCCGGTGACGATGAGGAAGATCAGCGCCCAGAGCCAGTCATCGCCGAGCACCCCGGCCCGGCCGCGCAGGATGAGGCGCATCAGTCCGGCGAGGCCATCGATCACGAACACCACCAGGCCGATCAGCGCCAGCACCGCCAGCCCGGCGGCGATTCCGAGCGTCTTGGCCCCGCCGAGCGCCGCCAGCAGATTCTCCTTGGCCTCCAGCTTGGCGAGCCGGATCTGCAACTCCACCAGCCCGTTGGCGTCGTCGATGAGCCGTCGGATCAGATCACCCGTGCTGCGGTCGAGCACGCTACTGCGCTCGCCATCAGCCATGCCGACACCTCCTCCTGGGACACACCCATTGTGGCAGGAAGTATGCCGACCTGCCGCCGGCTAGGATGGGACGAGCTTGCCAACCACGACCAGCCGCTTGTCGAACGTGCGGGTGCGCGTGTCGAAGCGGCCACCACAGGTAATGAGGGTCAGGCGCGCGTCGGCCGTGGGCGCCATCACTTCCACGTGGCTGGGGTCGACGAGCTGAATGTCGGCCACCTCGTAGACGAACGTGGCGTCGTCGGTCTTCACCTCGATCCTGTCCCCGAAGTCTACCTTGTAGAGATTACGGAAGACGTTGCCCTCGTACAACGTGACGACGTGCCCGGCGATCACCGGATTGCCACGGGCGCCGACGGGGCCAGTCACGGTGTAGTGCGCCGCTACATACGGCAGCGTCTGCCAGATGGCGTTGCCCTCGGCATCTCGGGTAATGCCGGCCTCGATGACCTTCGTCTCCAGCCCGATCTTCTCGATCCGCAGCCAGATCGGGGTGCCCGGATGCGGAATGCCCGCGGCATCACGGCGGTCCGCCGCCTCGGCTGGCTGCGGGAGCAGCGTGTAGGGAGCCGGGAGTGGCATGGGGGTGGCGGTCGGCCGCGCGGTGGGTGCCGGAACAGCGGTCGGCCGGGGGCTAGGGGGCGAAACCGCGGCCGGGAGCACCGGAGCGGTGGTGGGCGCCGGGGTGGCGGTGGGCGGGGCGAGCGCCGGAGCAACGGTGGCGGCCACCGTTGGTCGCGGGCGCAGCAATGCGGGTGGATCGGGCAGGACGGTGGTGCTGCCCGGGGTGAGCTCGAAATAGGTCCCCACCGCGTAGAGCAGCAGCCCGACGCCACACAGGCTCAGCAGGGTCCCGAGCCGGGAGCGCGTGTCGCTCCCAACCAGGTATGAGAGAAGCGCTCGCACCGACATCCCACAGCGTGTCACCGCGATGATAGCATCGCTCAAGGCCAGGAAAATGGGTTGTGAGCCCCGTTCGCCAGTGTCTATACTCATGCCGCTGGCTCGACTCCCCGTTGATACACTGGAGCTGCGCCTCAGAGTGCCTCTCCTTTCGAGACGAATTCGGCAGCCGGGACACCGCCACCTGAAACGAGCCGTCCGCTGCCGGCCACGAGTGAGATCCACGCGCGCATGATTGTCGTCCATAAGCTCTCGAAGTATTACGGGCCCCGCCCGGCGATTGAAGACGTCTCCTTCACCGTCCAGCCAGGCGAGATCCTCGGCTTCCTCGGCCCCAACGGCGCCGGGAAGACCACGACGATGCGCATCCTGACCGGCTACCTGCCGCCGACGAGTGGCACGGCCAGTGTGGCCGGCTGCGACGTGGTGAAGCAGTCGCTGGAAGCGCGCCGGAAGATCGGCTACCTCCCCGAGACGGTTCCGCTGTACCCGGAGATGAGCGTCCGCTCCTACCTGGACTACATGGCCAAGCTGAAGGGTGTGCCGGGCAAGGTGCGCCGGTCGCGGATCGACGAGGTGATGGAGAAGACGCGGGTCGCCCATCGCCAGCACGACCTGATCGGCCGGCTCTCCAAAGGGTACCGGCAGCGCGTCGGCCTGGCGCAGGCGCTGGTTGGCGACCCGGAGGTGCTGATTTTAGACGAGCCGACGGTTGGGCTCGACCCGAAGCAGATCATCGAAGCGCGCAGCCTGATCAAAGGCCTGGGCGGCACCCACACCATCATCCTGAGCACGCACATCCTGCCCGAAGTCTCGGCCACCTGCTCGCGGGTGCTGATCATCTCCGATGGGCGGATCGTCGCCGAGGACACGCCCCAGAACCTGGATCGCCGGCTGCGGGGCGCGGAGAACATCAGCCTGGAAGTGCGCGGCCCGCGCAACGCGGTGCTGAGCGCGCTGCGGCGGGTGCCCAAGGTACTGGCGGTGGAGGTGCGCGACGGCACCGACCGCGCAAGTCCGGACCGCGCCGCGTACGTCGTTACCTGTGAGCTCGGCTCCGACATCCGCGAGGCGCTGGCGCAGTCGGTCGTCTCCAACGGCTGGGGGCTGCTGGAGCTACGCCCGGTGGGCCTGAGCCTGGAGGAGATCTTCCTCCGCCTGACGACCAGCGACGAGGCACACGCGGGCACGGGGGTTCCGGAGGCCGTAGAAGCATGATTGGTCGTATCGCCGCGGTGGCTGAGCGGGAGATCAAGAGCTATTTCGTCTCCCCGGTCGCCTACGTCGTCATCGCCTTTTTCCTGGTCATCGCCGGGTATCTGTTCTCGTTGATCCTGTTCAACACCCGCGAGGCGACGCTGCGCTATCTGCTGTCGAACATCAGCGTGGTGTTTCTGTTCATCGTCCCGGCGCTGACGATGCGCCTGATCGCCGAGGAGCAGCGCTCCGGGACGATCGAGCTGCTGCTGACCAACCCGATCCGCGACGCCGAGGTGGTGCTGGGCAAGTACCTGGCGTCGTTGGTGCTGCTGCTGGTGATGCTGGCGCTGACGCTGTACTACCCGGCGCTGCTGTACCTGCTCGGCGGCAACCCGGATCGCGGCCCGATGCTCTCCGGCTACCTGGGGGTGGTGCTCCTGGGAGCCGGGTTCCTGGCGGTGGGGCTGTTCGCCTCATCGCTGACGCAAAATCAGATCGTCGCGGCGATTGTTGCCTTCGCGATCCTGCTGGTGCTCTGGCTCAGCGATTCGCTCGGCGGCTTCGCCGGCGGCGGGCCGATCAGCAGCATCGTGAACTGGCTGAGCGTCAACAACCACTTCCAGGAGTTCTCGCGGGGCGTCATCGACACCAACGATATCCTGTATTTCCTGACGCTCGCCGCGGCCGGGCTGTTTCTGACCTATCTCTCGATCCAGACGCGCAGGTGGCGCTAGCGTGAGCCGCCCGCGCGCAGTGAACGCGAACGTCAGCACATAGGAAGCCAATAGCCATGCTACGTCGTCCTGCTGCTCCACGCCTCGACCTCGAGGCGATCAAGTTCGCGCTGCTCGCCCTCGGGCTGCTGGCTCTGCTGGTGGGCGTCGCGATGTATCTCATCGTCTCCGACCTGACGATCCCGGTGCGGGCGGCGATCGCGCTCGGGATCGTCCTGCTGGGCGCCTACGTGGCGATCGACCCGGAGGACGCCTGGCGGCGCATCTCCGGGCGGGGCACGCTGTACAGCAGCAACACCCTGGTGATGGCGGTCGCCGGGCTGGGCATCCTGGGTCTGATCAACGTGCTGGCGGCGCAGCCGTCGGTCCACAAGCGGTTCGACCTGACCGCCAACCAGCAGTTCTCGCTCTCCGATCAGAGCCTCACCATCGCTCGGGAGCTACCGCAGCCCGTCAAGGCGACCGGCTTCTTCGTCCAGCAGGACCGCACCCAGCAGGAGAACGCCGAGACGCTGCTGAAACAGTACCAGACGGCCTCCGGCGGGAAGCTGACGTACGAATTCATCGACCCCGAGCAGCGGCCGTCGCTCGCGCAGCAGTTCAACGTCCGCCAGTCTGGCACGGTGGTGTTCCAGATGGGCGACGCCCGGCAGAACGCGACGACGGTGGACGAGCAGGACTTTACCTCGGCGCTGATCAAGCTGGTGCACCCCACCCCGCGCAAGGTCTACTTCGTCACCGGGCACGGGGAACGGAGCACGACCGACGCCAGCGAAGCTGGCTACACCACGATCGTCGACCAGTTGAAGAAAGAGAACTTCACTGTCGACAACCTGAACCTCACCGCCAGCCGCCAGGTGCCCGACGACGCCTCGGCGGTGGTGATCGCCGCGCCGACCAAGGAGTTCCTGCCGGACGAGAAGAAGGCGATCCAGGACTATCTGGACCGGGGCGGCAGCCTGCTGCTCATGATCGAGACGACTACCACACCGCAGGTCGCGGATTACCTGGCGCCGTGGAACGTCAAGGTCGATTTCCACCCGATCATTGATCCGGCGAGCTCGGTGCCGCAGGACGCCGGGGCCCTGATTATCGACCGCTACATCTTCCACGCCATCACCAAGAACATGGCGCTGCAGACGCTGTTCCCGGGCACCGCGGCGCTGATCTTCCCCAAGGACCAGGCGCAGGGCGTGTTCACCGCCCCGCTGGCCGAATCCAGCCAGCGGAGCTGGATCGAAGAGGACGACCAGGAGATCAAGGACGGCAGGGTGCGATTCGACGCCGGCCAGGATCCGCAGGGGCCGATCACCGTGGCCGGGGTGATCGAAGCCGACGCCAAGCAGCAGCCGCCGGCCGACCCGAACAACCCGGACCGGCCACCAAAGAAGACGCGGGTATTCGTGGTGGCCGACGCCGACTTCGTGAGCAACCAGTTCGTTCGGCTCCCCACTGGCAACGCCGATCTGTTCCTGAACGCGCTGAACTGGCTGTCCGAGTCCGAGCAACTGATCTCGATCCGGGCCAAGGACCAGGACGTCCGCCAGATCGTGCTGACGGGGACCGCGGCGAACACGATGTTCTGGACAAGCACGGTCTTCCTCCCACTCCTGGTGCTCGGAGCGGGTGCCTTTGTCTGGTGGACGCGTCGGTGATGACGCTCCCGGACGCGCCGCCCGAGTCTGAGAACGGATGACAGGGCGATGAATCCGCGGGTCACGCTGTTCTTGTTGCTGGTGCTGGTTTCGCTGGGCCTGGTGGCCTACGGGCTGAACAACTCGTCGGCCAGCTCGAACCTCGCCGGCGCTCCCACGCCGCAGCCGACGGTGCTGGCGCTGAACCCGACCCGGGTCAAGCAGCTCACTGTAGATGCTGGCGGCAAGAGCACCTCGGTGCAGAAGAGCGCCGAGGGCAAGTGGCAGCTCGAGCCGAACGACCAGCCAGCAGATGACACCCGAATCCAGGGGGTAGTGGTCCGGCTGAGCGAGATGCGAGCCACCAGCCAGGTGCCGGATGCCTCCAAGCTGTCGGATTTCGGGCTGGACAAGCCCAGCATCACCGCGACGCTGGTCAACGACGACGGCAGCAAGTCGGTGCTGCTGGTCGGTAGCCAGACTCCCGTGGGGACCGGCTATTATGTCAAGACCGACGCGAGCTCCACGGTGTACGTTGTGCCATCGCTTACCGTGGACGACCTGAAGCGGCTGGTGGACAATCCCCCGTTCCCGCCGCCGACGCCGACGCCACGGCCGACCATCGTCGCCAGCCCCGCGCCGGAGGAGACGCCGACACCGGAGGCGTCTCCCACGCCCTAGCTGCCGCGACGAATGACGCAGGTGTGACCCGATTATCGTCTCTGGCTCACGCCTTGCGAGTACACTGGGTAACAGGGCGTCGACGGCGACGCCCCGATCCCACGCATCACGACGAAGTGAGAGAGACGTGGATACATCGTTGCACCCTCCGCTTACGACGGGGCTCGACCCCGCGCTGCTCGCCTTCCTGAAGTGCCATGTATCTTCTATCGTGCGCTGGGAGCTGCTCCGCACGCTCGCACCACGGAAGGGAACCTGGGTTGGCCTCAGGACGCTGGCGCAGCAGGTGCACAGCTCGGTCGCCAGTGTGCAGCAAACCCTGGCCGAGCTCGTCTCGGAAGGGATCGTCGAGACGAGCGACAGCCCGCTCGGCGAGCCCTGCTACCGGCTGAACCCCGACGACCCGAGCACGCGGGTGGTGGAGCGGCTGATCGCCGCCTCCGCTCGCGACCAGGAGCTTCGCCGGCTTATCATCGCACGCATCGTCAACGGCTCGCGCCGGCCGGCCTGAGCTCCCGCACCGCGCCTGGCCGCCCGGCGTACCCGGACGGGAGGCGCCGTTCGCCACGCCGGACGCTTCTCCTGGAGCGAGCGAGTCGAGCGGGTTTCAGGGAACGCGCTGCGCGGCACGCAGCGCCGCGGCCAACTCTGCGCGCACCCAGGGGTCGACCTCCAGCGCGAGCGCGCCACGCAGGGCGCTGACCGCCTGCCCGCCACTGAGCCGCCCGAGCGCCCAGGCGACATGGCCGCGCACCAATGGCTCCGGATCGGCCAGCGCCCGCACCAGCGCCGGAACCGCCGCCGGATCACCGCTGTTCCCCAGGGCCACCGCGACGTTGCGTACCAGGCCGCGCCGCTTCGCTCGCTTCACCGGGCTGCCGCGGAACAGCGCGGAGAAGCGCGCCTGGTCCAGCTCCAGCAGCGGGATGAGCGCCGGCTGCGGGCCGGGCGACGGGCGCGCCCGCAGCCCGTCGAGCGGCAGCGGCCCGCGGCCACGGTTATAGGGACAGACCTCCTGACAGACATCGCAGCCGAAGATCCAGTTCCCCAGGGCCGGGCGCAGCTCAGTGGGAATCGGTCCCCGTAGCTCAATCGTCAGGTACGACAGGCAGCGGGTGGCGTCCACGGCGTGGCCATCATAGAGCGCCCCGGTGGGGCAGGCGTCCAGGCAGAGGCGGCACTGGCCGCAGTCCTTCACCACAGGCGTGTCCGGCTCCAGCTCCAGGTCAGTGACGATCGCTCCGAGCAGCGTGTAGGAGCCGCCCGGGGAGAGCAGCATGCTGTTCTTGCCGTAGAAGCCCAGCCCGGCCCGGGCCGCCGCCTCCCGCTCCAGCAGCGGGCTACTGTCCACGAACAGCCGCGTCCTGGGACGAACGCCGAGGTGGTGGGTGAGCCGATCCACCAGCACCGCCATCCGGGCGCGGAGCAGGTCGTGATAATCCTCGCCCCCGGCGTAGCGGGCGATCCGGCCCAGCGGACCAGCCGCGGCCGGCGCCGTCTCGGGCTCCTGGCGATAGGAGGCGCCCACCACGATGACTGAGCGAGCGCCGGGGAGGAGCTCAGTCGGCCGCGCGGCAAGGCGCATCCGCTGGGGCGTCAGCCAGGCCATCTCCCCCTGGCGTCCCTCCCTCAGCCAGGCCAGCGCGCGCTGTTCGGCTTCCAGAAAGGGCTCAGCGGTAGTGATGCCAACCAGGGCAAAGCCGAGCGCTCGGGCTTCGCGCTTGATCCAGTCGGCCAGCTCCCGCCGAGAGCTGGTATCCACGCCAGAGCACGGGTCAGAAGGACCGCTCGCAGGGTTCATGAGACAATGGTACCCAGCGCAGCGCCACTGGCCACGCGATGAGCGGGCGCGCAGGGCTCCCAGGCGCGTCCTGGCCGCGGCCTAGAGCCAGGCCCATGTCCCGCCCGACGAAGGCGGTGCGCAGCACGGGCATCACCTTGGGGGAAGCGCGCCGCTCTGGTAGCATGCGGGAAGCAGGGCAGGCACGGGTGAGCGAGACTGCCGCTCGACCCGCTACTGCGCTGGGAGGCACGTCCGTTATGGTGATCACCCCACCCCGGTCCGGTTCTCTCCAGGACATCGCCCACAGGGTCGAGGCCGGGGAGCGCCTAAGCTTCGAGGATGGCGTTCGGCTGTTCGAGTCCGATGACCTCCTCGCCATCGGCCGGATGGCCGACCTGGTCCGCCGCCGCAAGCACGGCGACGTTGCCTACTTCAACATCAATCGCCGGCTGGAGCCGACCAACGCCTGCGTCGCCCGCTGTAGCTTCTGCTCGTTCTACCGGCCGCTGAGCCACCCCGAGGCGTACACCCTGAGCCTGGAGGAGATCGCCGCGTTCGCCCGCTCCACCAGCCCGGAGACGACCGAGGTCCACATCGTCGGCGGGCTGAACCCGAAGCTGCCGTTCTCCTATTTCACCGACCTGCTGCGGACGCTGCGCCGCGAGGCGCCGCATCTGCACCTGAAGGCGTTCACCGCGGTCGAGATCGTCTGGTTCGCCGAACACTATGGAATGACGATCGAGCAGGTGCTGCGCGAGCTACGCGAGGCCGGGCTGCAGAGCCTGCCGGGCGGGGGCGCGGAGATCTTCGCCCCCCGTGTCCGCCGGCTCATCTGTGACCACAAGACCGACGCGGAGGGCTGGCTGGAGGTGCACCGTACCGCGCACCGACTGGGGCTGCGCTCCAACGCTACTATGCTCTACGGCCACATCGAGTCGTACGAGGATCGCGTCGATCACCTGCTGCGGCTGCGCGAACTGCAGGACGAGACGGGCGGCTTCCAGGCGTTCATCGGGCTGCCGTTCCTGCCCCAGCACAACCTGCTGGGCCGGGGGCGCGAGTTCACCGGCGGTGCCGACGACCTGAAGGTGCTGGCGGTGGCGCGGCTGCTGCTGGACAACTTCGACCACATCAAGGCGTACTGGGTGATGGTGGGGCTGAAGCTGGCGCAGGTGGCGCTCAGCTTTGGAGTGGACGACCTGGACGGAACGATCGTCAAGGAAACGATCGCTCACAACGCCGGGGCGGACTCCCCCGACGAGGTCTCCGCCCAGTACCTGGCCGACGTCATCCGCGAAGCGGGCCGACGCCCGGTCGAGCGCGACACGCTGTACAACGTGGTCCGCGAGTGGTAAGGCGCGAGCTGGAGAGGAGTCGAGACACGATGATGGTCGCTTCCCCGGCCGAGGCGGCGCGCGAGATCCTCCAGAAGGCGCGCGCCGGCGAGCGGCTGAGCTATGACGAGGGCGTGACGCTGTATCGCTACGCCGACCTGCTGGAGTTGGGCGAAGCCGCCCGCGAGCGCTGCGACCAGCTTCACCCGGAGCGCTACGTCACCTTCGTCATCGACAGCAACATCAACCACACCAACGTCTGCGTCACCAACTGCTCATTCTGCGCCTTCTACCGCCCCCCACGCCACGCCGAGGCATACACCCGCTCCCACGAGCAGATCCTGGACATGGTCGGCCAGATGGTCGAGCAGGGCGGGACCGAGCTACTGATGCAGGGGGGGCACAACCCGGATCTGACCGTCGAGTACTTCGAGGCTCTGTTCCGCGCGATCAAGCAACGCTATCCCCAGGTCATCATCCACTCGCTGTCCCCCCCGGAGATCCAGTACATCGCCCGCCGCTCGAAGCTCTCCATCTATGACACGATGGTACGGCTGAAGGCGGCCGGTTGGGAGAGCTTCCCCGGTGGCGGGGCGGAGATTCTGGTAGACCGGGTGCGGAGCATCATCGCTCCGCTGAAGACCAAGTCCCAAGAGTGGTTGGACATCATGCGCATGGCGCACAACCTGGGGGTACACGGGAGCGCGACGATGATGTTCGGCCACGTGGAAACGCTCGAAGAGCGCGTGGAGCACCTGCTACGGCTGCGCGAGCTCCAGGACGAGACGCATGGCTGGCGCGCCTTCATCTGCTGGACCTACCAGCCGGGCAACACCGCGCTAGGGGGCCGGGAGGTCGGCTCCGTCGAATACCTGCGCACCCTCGCCTTCGCCCGGCTGTTCCTGGACAACATCCCGAACATTCAGGCCTCCTGGCTGACCCAGGGGCTGAAGGTCGGCCAGGTGGCGCTCTCCTTCGGCGCCAACGACCTGGGCGGGACGCTGATCGAGGAGGAGGTCGTCCGCTCGACCGGGGTGACCAACCGCTCGAACGCCGAGACGCTCATCAAGCTGGTACGCGACGTCGGCAAGACGCCCGCGCTGCGCAACACCCGCTACGAGATCGTCCGAGTGTTCTGAAGCGGCGGTGTGGGCTCAACGGCCCGGGCCTGGCGGCCCGCGTCGCCGACCGCCGTTCCGTGCGCTCCTGAGTGGTTTGCGGGAGCGCCTCGCCCGGAGCGCCGCCGGGCCTACTCCCGCACGTTCAGCACCGCCATGAACGCTTCCTGCGGGATCTCCACCGTGCCCAGGCGCTTCATCCGCTTCTTGCCCTCGGCCTGCTTCTCCAGCAGCTTGCGCTTGCGGGTGACATCTCCACCGTAGCACTTGGCGAGCACGTTCTTCTTCATCGCCCGGATCGTCTCGCGGGCAATGACCTTCGAGCCGATCGCTGCCTGGAGCGGGACGTCGAATAATTGTCGCGGGATGAGCCCACGCAGCTTCTCCACCAGCGCCCGGCCGTGCTGGTAGGCCTTGTCGGCGTGGACGATCAGACTCAGCGCGTCCACGGGCTCGCCGTTCACCAGGATGTCCAGCTTCACCAGGTCGGCCTCGCGGTAGTCGGCGAAGTGGTAGTCGAGCGAGGCGTAGCCCTGGGTGCGCGACTTGAGCTGGTCGTGGAAGTCCACGATCAGCTCGGCCAGCGGCATACTGTACTCCAGCAATACCCGCTGCTCATCCACGTAGGTCATCTTGCGGAATGTGCCGCGCCGGGTCTGCACCAGCTCCATCACCGTCCCGATGTACCTGGTTGGGACGATGATCGACAGCTCCACCCAGGGCTCCTCAATGCGGTCGATCTCGCCGGGTGGGGGGAGCTGCGCCGGGTTGTCCACCACCAGCTCCTTGCCCGAGCGGGTAAAGACCCGATACTCCACGCTCGGGGCGGTGATGAGCAGGTCCAGCCCGTACTCGCGCTCCAGCCGCTCGCGGACGATCTCCATGTGGAGCATTCCGAGGAAGCCGCAGCGGAAGCCGAAGCCGAGCGCCACGCTGGACTCCGGCTCGTACACGAGCGAGGCGTCGTTCAGCCGCAGCTTCTCCAGCGCGTCCCGCAGCTCGGGGTATGCATCGCCAACGGTGGGATACAGCCCGGCGAACACCATCGGCTTCACCGGGCGATAGCCGGGCAGTGGCTCGCTCGCTGGCTCGTCGGCGCTGGTGAGGGTATCGCCCACCCGCACCTGGCGGACGTCCTTCAGCCCGGTCGCCATGTAGCCCACCTCGCCCGCTTCCAGGTGCTCGACCGGGCTCATCCGCGGCCGGAATACCCCCACCTCCAGCACGTCGGCGCGCTGCTCGGTCATCATCGTCAGCACCCGGGCGTTCGGCTCCACCCGGCCGTCCACCACCCGCACGTAGGCGATGACACCCTTGTAGGGATCGTAGTGGGAGTCGAACACCAGCGCCCGCAGCGGCTGGTGGAGCTGGCCGTGCGGTGGCGGGATACGGTGGACAATCGCCTCCAGAATCTCGTCGATGCCGATGCCTTCTTTGGCCGAGGCGTAGAGAATATCCCCGCGGGGCAGCCCGATCACGCGCTCGACCTCCTCCGCCACTGTCTCCGGATCAGCATTCGGCAGGTCGATCTTGTTGATGATCGGAATGATGGTCAGGTCGTGCTCGATGGCCAGGTAAGCGTTGGCGAGTGTCTGCGCCTCGACGCCCTGCGCGGCATCGACCACCAGCAGCGCGCCTTCGCAGGCGGCCAGCGCTCGTGACACCTCGTAGCCGAAGTCGACGTGCCCGGGTGTATCGATCAGGTTGAGCTGATACTCCTGGCCGTCGCGCGCCAGGTAGCGCATCCGCACCGCCTTCGCCTTGATGGTGATCCCCTTCTCCCGCTCCAGGTCCATCGCATCCAGTACCTGCTCGGACATCTGGCGCGCGGAGAGGGTTCCGGTGCGCTCGAGGAGGCGGTCGGCCAGCGTGGACTTCCCGTGATCGATGTGAGCGATGATGACGAAGTTGCGAATGCGCGGCTGGGACACGGTGCTCCACTCGCACGGATGCCCGCCATGGATCGGCGGGCACCTGTACGAAAACAGTATACCCGCCTGGAGGGCTACCCCGCCGTGAAGCGTGATGTGCTCGCCCGAGCCCTGGGCGCAGGGTATAATCGCAGCGTTGTGCCCGACCGTGTCCCGGGTCGGAGCGGTGGTGAAGACGTAGAGGAGATCACGTGCCCAATACCAAGTCGGCTGCCAAGGCGCTGCGAGTGTCGGAGCGGCGGCGCCTGCGCAATAAGAGCACGAAGTCGGCAGTCAAGACGTTCATTCGCAAGGCCGAGGCGGCCATCGCCGCCAGCAGCGAGCAATCCGTGGAGGCGGTGCGCCAGGCGATTCGTGCGCTGGACAAGGCGGCGGAGAAGAAGATTCTGCACAAGAATAACGCCGCGCGCCGGAAGTCGCGGCTGATGAAAAAGCTGAACAGCATGCTGGCAGGGGCTTCCTCCGCCCAGTAGCCCCGGGCTGGCACGCCCCGGCGTTCGCCCGGCCCCGGGCTGGAAGCGGACAACAGTGGAGAGGCGGCGCGGCTGACGAGGGGAGACGAGGGGAAGGCACGAGTGTGCTGAGGCGCACCGCGTTGCTCAGCGGAGCGTGCAAGCGACCGAGCGTCTTGACAGCGGCCGAGGCCGGTTGGTAGACTCCCGCGCAAGTGAATACCGAACGGCGTTGAGAGGGAGCAGTACGGATCCCGAGCTGCTCAGAGAGCCGGGGGCAGGTGTGAGCCCGGTGCAGACAGGATCCCGAACTCGCCCTTGAGCCGCCAGAGCGAAGCGGGGAGCCGTGCGTAGTTCTGGCCGGGGTGGCGGGCGTTAGACTGCTACGAGTGGGCGCGCCGGCCGGCGTCGTCAACCGGGGTGGTACCACGAGAAGCTCTCGTCCCTGGGGGATGAGAGTTTTTTGTTGGTTCCTGGTTGTTCGGCGTCCACCCTGCATGGGAGTCTATCCTGTGGGTTGGGCCGAGTCGCGTCAACCGGGGTGGTACCGCGAGTTGAACCCTCGTCCCTGGATGGGCGAGGGCGATTTTGTTAACGGCGTCCCCGTTCGCGGCTCACCGTGGTGAGCCGCGAACGGGGACGTGGAACAGGGGGCGAGGATGCGGATGAACGGTGCGCGCATGGTTGCGCAGGCGATGGTGGAAGAAGGCGTTGAGGTGGTCTTCGGCATCCCCGGCGGGGCGATCCTTCCCCTGTACGACGTTCTCCCCGAGTTTCCCATCCGCAACGTGCTGGTACGGCACGAGCAGGGCGGCGCCCACATGGCTGACGGCTACGCTCGTGCCTCGGGCAAGGTCGGCGTCTGCATGGGGACCAGTGGCCCCGGCGCCACCAACCTGGTGACGGGGATCCTCACCGCGCACATGGACTCTGTCCCACTGGTGGCGATCACCGCCAACGTGGCCACGCACTTCATCGGCTCGGACGCCTTCCAGGAAGCGGACATCACCGGGATCACCATCCCGGTCACCAAGCAGAACTACCTGGTGCGTCACGTCGCCGACCTGCCGCGAGTGATGAAGGAGGCGTTCTACATCGCCAGCAGCGGCCGGCCCGGCCCGGTGCACGTGGACATCCCGAAGGACGTGCTGATCGCTGAAGGCGAGTTCGACTACTCCCAGCCGGTGACCCTGCCCAGCTACGAGCCAACGCTTGAGGGCAACATGGTGCAGATCCGCAAGGCGGCCCGGCTGATCGAGACCGCTGAGCGTCCAGTGATCCTGGCCGGCCACGGCGTCATCCTCTCACGCGCCTGGGACGAACTGCGGGAGTTTGCCGAGAAGACCGGCATCCCGGTTATCACCACCCTGCTTGGGATCGGCAGCTTCCCCGAGTCGCACCCGCTCAGCCTCGGCTTCCCGGGGATGCACGGCTGGGTCTGGGCCAACTACGCGATCCACCACTCGGATCTGGTGATCGGAATCGGTAACCGCTTTGACGACCGCGCCTGCGGCAAGTTCTCCGCCTTCGCCCCACAGGCCAGGATCATTCACATCGACATCGACCCGGCCGAGATCGGGAAGAATGTCCGGGTGGACGTGCCGATCGTCGGCGACGTGAAGCGGGTGCTGGCCAAGCTGACTCCGGAGGTCGGCGCGTGCGTAGAGAAGAGCGCCTGGCACGCCCAGATCCGCGCCTGGAAGGCGGAGTACCCGCCGCGGCTGCGACCCCACGGCGCCGTGGGCGGGCTGTACACGCCGGAGGTGATCGACGGCATCTACCGCGCCACCCGCGGGACGGCGATGGTAGTGGCGGATGTCGGGCAGCACCAGATGTTCGCGGCGCAGCACTACTACTACGATGAGCCGAACTCCTGGCAGACCAGCGGCGGATTGGGAACAATGGGCTACGCGCTCCCGGCAGCGATCGGGGCGCAGATCGCCCGCCCGGACAAGCCCGTCTGGTGCGTGATCGGCGACGGCGGCTTCCAGATGACGTTCCAGGAGCTGGCCGTGGCGGTCGTGGAGCGCGTCCCGGTCAAGTTCGCGCTGATCAACAACGCCTACCTGGGCATGGTGCGCCAGTGGCAGGAGCTGTTCCACAAGCAGAACTACGTAGGAGTGGACCTGTCGGGCGTGCCAGACTACGTCAAGATCGCCGAGGCCTACGGCATTCCGGCCTGGCGGGTGACCCGTCCGGACCAGGTGGATTTCGCGGTCGGCGCGGCGATGGCCTACCCGGGCCCGGCGCTGATCGAGTTCCAGACGGTCAAAGATGAGAACGTGTTCCCAATGGTGGTGCCAGGCACCGCTCTGAGTGAGGTGATTCCGGATGAAACATACGCTCGTGGCGACGCTCGAAGACCAGCCGTCAACGCTCAACCGCGTCGTGAGCCTGTTCCGGCAACGGGGCTTCGCGATTGAGAGCTTGACCATCGGCCGCACCCACGAGCCGCACGTCTCCCGGATGACCCTGGTGGTGGACGGTTCGAAGACCGCGGTCGAGCAGGTGATCAAGCAGCTCTACAAAGTGATCGAGGTCAAGAAGGTCTCCGACCTGACCCAGGACGCCACAGTGGAGCGGGAGTTGGCGCTGATCAAGGTCTTCAGCCGCAACTCGGCGATGCGCGCTGAGATCATGCAGGTGGTGGACATCTACCGCGCCCGGATCGTGGACGTGGCCCCGAACAGCCTGACGGTGGAGGTGACCGGCCCGACCGAGAAGGTTGATTCGCTCGTGCAGCTCCTGCGCCCCTACGGGATCAAGGAGATGGTTCGCACCGGGGTGGTGGCGATGAGCCGGGGGACGGCAACCGGCGCCCGGGATGGCGCGGTGGTCGGCCCGCGCCAGGGCGCGCTGGCCTCCAAGGAGCCGCCCAACCTGGTGGCGATCTCCTCGGGCTGAGGTATCCCTGTCCCAGCCCCTCGCCTGCTGAAGCGGGAGGCGGACCGGGACGATGGACAGACGAGTCACGAAGATAGGAGTCACCGTGGCGAAGATTTACTACGAAGCAGACTGCGACCTGAGTGTCCTGCAGAATAGGAAGATCGCAGTGCTCGGCTACGGCAGCCAGGGCCACGCCCACGCGCTGAACCTGCACGACAACGGCTTCGACGTCACCGTGGGGCTGTACAGCGGCTCGAAGTCGGCGGAGGCGGCCCGTGCCGCCGGGCTGAAGGTGGATACCGTGGCCCGCGCCGCCGAGCAGGCCGACCTGATTATGGTGCTGGTGCCGGACGAGAAGCAGAAAGACCTGTACGAGCGCGAGATTCGGCCGGCGCTGGCGCCCGGCAAGACGCTGATGTTCGCCCACGGCTTCAGCATCCACTACAGCCAGGTGGTGCCACCGGACTTCGTGGACGTTGGCATGGTCGCCCCGAAGGCGCCGGGTCACCGGATGCGCGAGGAGTTCAAGGCCGGCCGCGGTGTGCCGTCGCTGTTCGCGATCTTCCAGGACGCTACCGGCCGGGCTCGGGAGACGGTGCTGGCCTATGGCGCGGCGATCGGCAGCGCCAAGGCCGGGCTGCTGGAGACGACCTTCAAGGAAGAGACGGAGACAGACAACTTCGGTGAGCAGGCGGTGCTATGCGGCGGCATCTCGGCCCTGATCAAGGCAGGCTTCGAGACGCTGGTGGAGGCCGGCTACCAGCCGGAGCTGGCGTACTTCGAGTGCCTGAACGAGATGAAGCTGATCGTGGACCTGATCGCCGAGGGTGGGCTGAGCCGAATGCGCTATTCGGTCTCCGATACCGCCGAGTTCGGCGACTACTTCGTCGGGCCGAAGATCGTCGACGAGCACGTGAAGGAGAACATGCGCAAGGCGCTCAAGGACATTCAGGACGGCACCTTCGCCCGCACCTGGATCCTGGAGAACCAGGCCGGCCGGCCGTTCCTGAACGCCCAGCGCCGCGCGGAGCAGGAGCACTTCATCGAGCAGGTCGGGCGCGAGCTGCGGGCAAAGATGTCCTGGAACATGCCGGAGAGCCGCAAGTCGAGCAGCCAGCCATCGGCCATTAGCGGCCAGAGCCGCGCTGACAGCTAATCGCTCACCACTGAGATCAAGGAGCGTGGAGATGGACTCGAACGTAGTACGGATCTTTGACACAACGTTGCGCGATGGGGAACAGGCGCCGGGGTTCTCGCTGACCTCCGAGCAGAAGCTGGCGATGGCCCGCCAGCTCCAGCAGCTTCGGGTCGACGTGATCGAGGCCGGTTTCCCGGCCGCCTCGCCGGACGACTTCACCGCGGTGCAGCGGATCGCCCGCGAGATCGAGGGCCCGATCATCGCCGGCCTGGCCCGCTGTGTGGCGGATGATGTCGACGCCTGCGCCCGGGCAGTGAAGGACGCCGCGAGGCCGCGCATTCACACGTTCATCTCCACCTCCGACATCCACCTGGAGGGGCAGTTCCGGCTGAGCCGCCAGCAGGCCAAGGAACGCGCGGTGGAGATGGTGAGCCGGGCCAAGAGCTACGTCGACGACGTCGAGTTCTCCCCGATGGACGCCACCCGCTCCGAGTGGGAGTATGTCTACGAGGTGCTCGAAGCGGTGATCGCGGCCGGGGCGACGACAGTGAACATCGCCGACACCTGCGGCTACGCCCAGCCGGAGGAGTTCGGCCGCTTCATCCGCTCGATTCGCGAGAACGTGCGGGGGATCGAGCGGGCGGTCATCTCCGTCCACTGCCACAACGACCTGGGACTGGCGACGGCGAACTCGCTGATCGCTATCCAGAACGGCGCGCGCCAGGTGGAGTGCTGCATCAACGGGATCGGCGAGCGGGCCGGCAACGCCGCGCTGGAAGAGGTGGTGATGGCGTTGAAGATCCGCACGGACATCTATGGGGTGGACGTCAACGTCGATACCAGCCAGCTCGTCCCGGCCAGCCGGATGCTCAGCGCCTTCACCAACTCCCCGGTGCAGCGCAACAAGGCGGTGGTGGGCGACAATGCCTTCGCCCACGAGTCCGGCATCCACCAGGACGGAATGCTCAAGGACACCCGCACCTACGAGATCATGGAAGCGGCGATGGTGGGCTACGGCTCGACGAAGCTGGTGCTGGGCAAGCACTCCGGCCGCCACGCGCTGAAGGTCCGCCTGGCCCAGCTCGGGCACACCCTGACGCAGGAGGAGCTGAACGAGACGTTTCTCCGCTTCAAGGAGCTAGCCGACCGCAAGAAGGAGATCACCGACGAGGACCTGGAAGAGATCCTGGTCCGCACGCACGCCGGAGCGATGCGCGCGATCAGCCAGGTGTATCGGTAGGGTTCGACGCCTGGGCCGGGTGGGGTTTGCTCGCCCGACCCTCCTTCCGAACTGGGGCAGCCCGCCTGGCCGGAAGGGCTGGTCGCCGCAGTTCTCGGCTGAGGTCTGCCAACTGCCCGGGTGCGCCGCGGCTAAGGGAGGCCGGGCGCTCCGGATGGTCCGGGTTGGTCCGTGCTCGCTGCTGGCGAGCGCGGCCGCAAGATCCGGTCAACAGGGGATGGCATGGCGACAGTGATAGAGCGCGCCCCGGCGCGGGCGCGGCGGCGGCAAACACGCTATCGGATCGCCGTCCTGCCGGGCGACGGCATCGGGCCTGAGGTGGTGGCCGAGGGCGTGCGAGTGCTTCGGGCAGTGGGGGAGCGCTTCGGGCGCCGCTTCGAGTTGGAGGAGCACGTCGTCGGCGGCGCGGCGATCGACGCTTATGGCGTGCCGCTGCGGCCCGAAACGGTAGAGGCGTGCCGGCGGAGCCATGCGGTGCTGCTTGGCGCGGTGGGCGGCCCAAAGTGGGACGATCCGCGGGCGGCGGTGCGGCCGGAGCAGGCGGTGCTCGGGCTGCGCAAGGCGCTCAAGCTCTACGCCAACCTGCGCCCGGTCAAGCTGATCGACGCACTCATCGCCGTGTCCACCTTCAAGCCCGAGGTCATCCGCGGGGTGGACCTGATCTTCGTCCGCGAGCTCACCGGTGGGACATACTTCGCCCAGCCGAAGAAGGTCTGGAGCACCCCCCGCGGGCTGAAGGCGGTGGATACCTGCCTGTACACCGAGCAGGAGGTCGAGCGGGCGCTGCGGGTCGGCTTCGAGCTGGCCCGGGCGCGGCGCAAGCTGCTGCACTGCGTGGACAAGGTGAACGTGATGGCCACCTCGCGGCTCTGGCGGCAGGTGGCGGAGCGGGTGAAGGGCGATTACCCGGACGTGACCTTCAAGTACATCCTGGCGGACGCCTGCGCGATGCATCTGACCCGCCGCCCGACCGACTTCGACGTGCTGGTGACCGACAACCTGTTCGGCGACCTCCTGACGGACGAGGCGGCGATGCTGGCCGGCTCGCTCGGGATGCTCCCCAGCGCCAGCCTGGGGGCCGGGAAGCTGGGGCTGTACGAGCCGATCCACGGCTCCGCCCCGGACATTGCCGGCCAGGGGATCGCCAATCCGCTCGGGACGATCCTGAGCGTCGCGCTGCTGCTGCGGCTCTCGCTTGGCCTATCCGACGAGGCGAACGCGGTCGAAGTGGCCGTAGAGCGGGTGCTGGAGCGCGGGCTGCGGACGATCGACCTTGCGCGGCCCGGCGAGCGGACCGCGAGCACGAGCGAGATGGGCACCGCGGTGGCAGACGAAGTGGCGCGGGGCTGATCCCGGGAGCAGGGCGAAGGCGACCTCCGGCGCCAGGAAGCGCACCTGCTCGGAGTACGCCTCGAGGAGCGAGAGCACTCGTCGTCCCAGCGCCGCCCGGGCGAGGATGGTGGCATCCAACACCAGTGCCCCACGATCGGAAATGGCTGGCGCGGAACTCACTCACAACCGCGTCTTCGCTGATCCCCTGCTCGGCCAGGAGCGCTTGGAGATGCTCCACCGCCCGCCTGAGCGCGAGGACCTCCTCTTCATCCTGGCAGCCCCGCGCCGGGACGTAGTAGCCCACCGTCCGCTCGTGCCGGGTGATGGCTACCGGGATCGGCCCTCGGCCCACCGCCGAACAGGACGAACCGGCCGGGGAGACGATCCTGAGAGTGGCGCTGTCGCCCGATTCGCGGTCGCGTAGTAGCATAGTGCCGCGGCGGGCAGGCGCCGCGGCACTATTGGCTGACCGATAGACGGCGCCATATGGCGGCTGACGCGCGCTCGCCATCCCGCTGCCCGTCCAACGTTGCGCGCGAGCGAGGACGAGCGTCCCGTGCGAAGGCCCCTCGGGCCATACGCCAGAGCGCGCCGTGGCCAGCATCACGGCGCGCACGCGCCGGGCTTGGGCGCGCCCGGGCCGCGTGCCCAGCTCGGGCCAGCCGCACACCCGGCGGCCGAGGGGCGTCACGATCTGCCCGTCCCGCTCAGCCGCTTCGTCGGGCGCGAGCGGGAGATAGCCAGGCTGGGGCGCCTGCTGGCCAGCCAGCGGCTGGTCACGCTCACCGGGGTCGGCGGCGTCGGCAAGAGCCGTCTCGCGCTCGAGGCGGCGTCTCAGGCGCTGAAGGACTATCCGGACGGCGTCCGGCTCGTGGAGCTGGCTCCGCTGGCCGCGCCCGGGGCGGTGCTCCAGGCGCTGGCGGCAACACTGGGAGTCCGCAAGCCTCCAGGCCGGCCACTGCTCGACAGCGTCGTGGAGTGGCTGCGGCCTCGTCGCATCCTGCTGATCCTCGACAACTGTGAGCACCTCATCGACGCCTGCGCGACGCTTGCCGCAACGCTCCTGCGCGCCTGTCCGCGACTGGCCATCCTGGCGACCAGCCGCGAGCCGCTCAGGATCGATGGCGAGGTGGTCCAGCCGGTCCTGCCGCTGTCGCTGCCCGACCCTCGGGCGAGCCTCCCGCCCGATGAGCTGGCGCGCGCCGAGGCGGTGCGGCTCTTTGTCGACCGGGCGGCAGGCAGGGAGAACTCCCCGTCCGCCGCCCGGCCATCTACTGGTTGAAGCGCTCCCCAGGCGCCCTTTCCAACTATGCCCAGGGCAGCAACCGCGCCGCGCGGCGCCAGGCCAGGGCTGCTCCAGACTCCCCGAATCGGGCACAATTACCTGTTCACCCGATCAGGGATCGCCGCGGAACAGGGCGCGGCGGGGAGGCAGAATGGCCAAGACGCTCTTCGAGAAGATTTGGGAGGCGCACGTGGTCCGGCAGGAGCCCGACGGCCCGGCGCTGCTGTACATCGACTTACACCTGGTGCACGAGGTGACCTCGCCGCAAGCATTCGACGGCCTGCGCCTAGCCGGGCGGAAAGTCCGCCGGCCGGACCTGACCATTGCCACCGTGGACCACAACGTCCCGACCTGGGATCGCTCGCTGCCGATCACCGACGAGATCGCGCTGAAGCAGATCCGGGCGCTGGAGCAGAACGCGGCCGAATTCGGGCTGCGGCTGGAGGGGATCCACAGCGCCCGCCAGGGGATCGTCCACGTCATCGGGCCGGAGCTGGGGCTGACCCAGCCGGGGATGACGATCGTCTGCGGCGACAGCCACACCTCCACCCATGGCGCCTTCGGGGCGCTCGCCTTCGGCATCGGCACATCGGAGGTCGAGCACGTGCTGGCGACCCAGACACTGCCCCAGGCGAAGCCGAAGACGATGCAGGTGATTTTCGAAGGGGTGCCGGGGCCGGGCGTCACCGCCAAGGACATGATCCTCGGCCTGATCGGCCAGATCGGCACCGCCGGGGCGACGGGGCACGCGGTGGAGTACCGCGGCGCAGCGATCCGGGCGCTGTCGATGGAAGGGCGGATGACCATCTGCAACATGTCCATCGAAGCGGGGGCCCGGGCCGGGATGGTCGCCCCAGACGACACCACCTTCGCCTACATGGAGGGTCGGCCGCACGCGCCGAAGGGGGCAGCCTGGGAGCGGGCGCTCGACTGGTGGCGCAGTCTGCCGACGGACGCAGGCGCGACGTTCGATACCACCGTGCGGGTCGATTGCACCCAGCTTGCCCCCTTCGTCACCTGGGGCACCAACCCCGGCATGGTTGCGCCGGTGACCGGCCGCGTCCCCAGCCCGGACCAGGCGGCGACGGAGGAGGATCGCAAGGCGCTGGAGCGGGCGCTGGCCTACATGGACCTGCGCCCGGGGACCGCGATCCAGGACATCAGCCTGGACCGGGTGTTCATCGGCTCCTGCACCAACGCCCGCCTGCAAGACCTGCGGGCAGCGGCGCGGGTGGTCCAGGGGCGCAAGGTGCATCCGAAGGTGCGGGCGATGGTCGTGCCCGGCTCGCAGTGGGTGAAGGCGCAGGCGGAGGCCGAGGGGCTGGACCGCATCTTCAAAGAGGCGGGCTTCGAGTGGCGCGAAGCGGGCTGCTCGATGTGCCTGGGGATGAACCCGGACATCCTGTCGCCCGGCGAGCGCTGCGCCAGCACCTCCAACCGCAACTTCGAGGGGCGGCAGGGCAAGGGCGGCCGCACGCACCTGGTAAGCCCGGAGATGGCCGCCGCCGCCGCCATCGCCGGCCATTTCGTCGACATCCGCGAGTGGAGCAACTGATATGCAGCCGTTCGTCCGCCACACCGGCCTGGTCGTCCCGCTCGACCGGGTGAACGTCGACACCGACCAGATCATCCCCAAGCAGTTCCTGAAGCGGATCGAGCGCACCGGCTTCGGCCAGTTCCTGTTCTACGACTGGCGCTTTCTGGATGGCGGGGAGCTGAACCCGGCGCTGGAGCTGAACTGGCCGCAATACCGCGGCGCCAGCATCCTCGTCACCGGGCGCAACTTCGGCTGCGGCTCCTCCCGCGAGCACGCCCCCTGGGCGCTGATGGACTATGGCTTCCGAGCGATCATCGCCCCTTCGTTTGCCGACATCTTCCGCAACAACTGCCTGCAGAACGGGCTACTTCCCGTCGTGCTGCCGGAGGAGACGGTTCGCCAGCTCATCGAGCGCGCCAAGAACGAGCCGGGCTTCCGGCTCACGATCGACCTGGAGCGCCAGGTGGTGGAGGACGGCCAGGGTTTCAGCGCCCCGTTCGAGATTCCGGCCTTCAACCGCTACTGTTTGCTGAACGGGCTGGATGCGATCGGGCTTACGCTCCAGCACGAGGAGGAGATCGCTGCCTTCGAGGCTCGGCGGCCAGACTTTTTGCCGGTCACGATCTAATCGCCTCGGGTGCCAGCGCGGCAGGCGGGCTCTCCGTGGCTCACCCGCCGCGCCGCCACTGCCCCGCCGCCGGCCAGGCACGCTTCTGCTACCGTGCAGGGTGAGGGAGGTAGCCGCGCATGATGACCATCGTGACCCACGTGACCCTGAAGGAGGGCGCGGAGCCCGAGTGGGACGCCGCGATGAAAGAGCGGCTGGAGGCGGCCCGGGGCCGCCCCGGCTGGGTCGGTGGCCAGCTCCTGATGCCGCTGGACAAGCTGAACAAGCGGCTGATCGTCGGCACCTGGCAGACGCGCGCCGACTGGGAAGCCTGGCATCGCGACCCGGCGTTCGAGGCGACGCGGAAACGGCTGGAGGGGCTGGAGGCGGCGCCGAGCGAGCAGTGGTGGCACGAGGTGATCCTGGAGACGCGCCCCTGACTGCAATGCGCGCGGGGGTGTGACGAATCTGGCCGCCCCCGCGCCGCACCCGGCCGCTCAGGCCGGTCCGGCCCGGCCCCCCGCGCCAGGCGCGCCCGGCTCATCTGGCGGGCCGTCGCGCAGCGAGGCCGGGTCGTCGTGGAAGCGCTCCACCAGGACCCGGAAGTGGTCCCGCATCGCCCGGCGGGCAGCCACCGGCTGGCGGGCAACGATCGCCGCGAAGATCGGCTCGTGGTCGGCCGCGGCGCTGTTGCGCAGCTCCGGGATGGTGCAGGTCTCGGTGACGAAGCGCGCCAGGCGGCTGGTGAGCACAAGCATCACCGTGAGCAGAATCGGGTTTCCGCTCGCCTCGGCAATGCCCAGGTGGAAGCGGGTGCCGTAGAACGCGAACACTTCCGGGGCGGTGTCCGGCCGCAGCATGCCATCCAGCGCCTCGCGCAGCGCCCGGAGCTGCTCGTCCGTCCGTCGCAGCGCGGCCAGTGCCGCGGTCTGAACCTCCACCGCCAGCCGCGCTTCGAGCAGGTGCGAGGCGCTCGCCTCACCCAGGTGCAGCATCAGGTCGAACGAACGCGCCAGCGAGAGCGAAGCGTCACCCCGCACGACTGTGCCGCCGTTGCGGCCAAGCCGAGTCTCGAGGATCCCCATGTGCGCCAGCGCCGACAGCGCCTGGCGGACAGTGGGGCGGCTGACACCAAAGGAGCGCGCCAGTTCGCGCTCGGGGGCGAGGCGGGCGCCTGGGGGCAGCGAGCCATCGGCGAGGCGGGCCATGATCTGCGCCACCACGCGCTCGAACATGGAGGCGCGGGCGACCGGGCCGAACGGATCGGGCGAGCCAGCCAACTGGCGCGGATCGCGGTTGACCATTGCCCCCGCCCCGACTAAAATGGCTAAACCATTTTGGGCGATTGTACGGTTGGGGGTGGCGGGCGTCAAGCCAGCACGGGGGCCCCGGCCGACTCCGCTGGCTGACTGGCCACGCGTACCCCAGGTAGCGTAATGGGAGGGGAATGCCCGAGGGACACGACAGGCGGACTGAGTGACCTGAACTGGCAGGACGCGCTGATCTGTGATCCGGCCGCGGCTGGCGCTGACGCCGGAGCAGGGATCGCTGAACACCTGAAGTGCCCTTCCCAATGGAGCGGGGAGGGAGAAGGAGCATGGACGTGTCGAACGCTGCCCACACGACCCGCGTTTCCCGACGACAGTTCCTGCGGCTGACGCTGGCGCTGGCTGGAACGGCGGCCGCGGGGTCGCTGCTGAGCGCCTGCAGCTCAGCTCCGGCCGCGGCGCCCACCTCGGCGCCCGCCGCCGCAGCCCCGACCAGCGCCCCGGCGGCTGCCGCTCCCACCAGCGCTCCGGCGGCCGCGGCGCCGACCTCGGCCCCAGCCGCCGCGGCGGCCACCACGGCGCCGGCCGCGCCAGCCACAACCGTGTCCACCGCCGCGACGGCAGCGCCAGCGGTGGCCGGCACCGCCGCTCCGGCTGCCAGGGGCGCGATCAAGACGATTGAGCCCGGCGTGCTCAACGTGGCGATGAACGGCGACATGCCGATGACCACCATCAAGGACGGCAAGCTGATGGGCACGGACGGCGAGATGCTCTCGCTCATCGCCGACCGGCTGGGCCTGAAGATCGTCCCGCACCAGATGGAGTGGGCGGCCGAGATCGAGTCCACCAAGTCCGGCCGGGTGGACATCATGCTCGGGGCGATGGGCTGGATCAAACCGCGTACCGAGATCATGTTCCTCACCGATCCGATCTACTACTTCGGGACGCTACTGGCGCAGAAGAAGGACAGCAACGTCAACACCTTCGAGGGCATGGCGGGCAAGACTGTCGGCACCGTCACCGGCTTCACCCTGGTGCCCGAGCTGAAGACCGTGCCCGGCGTCAAGGAGGTGAAGCTGTACGACACCTCCGATGGAGTGATGCGCGACCTAGTGGACGGCCGCCTGGACCTGGCGATCCTCGACCCGCCGCTGGTGGAGCTGGCGATCAAGGAGCACCCGGACTGGAACCTGCACCAGGTACCGCTCAAGCCGCAGCCGGACAAGTACCCGATCATGTCCACCAAGTACAACGTCATCATGGGCGTCAAGAAGGACGAGGTGGACCTGGGCAATGCGATCAACGCGGAGATTCGCAAGCTCTGGGCGAACTGCGAGAACAAGAAGATCATGGCCAAGTACGGGGTAGTCAACCCGGACTTCTTCGTTCCCCCGGACCCGGACCCGCGCATCGGGGTGGACCGCGGCCCGGACTACAAGGCGCCGACGCTCCCGCCGAACTGCCAGGACTGACAGGCTCGTCCCGCGTCTCGGGCCCTGGGTCGCGCTGGCGCCGCCGCGCCGCTTCAGGGCCCGGAACGCCGGACTCGGGACGCTGGGGGTGGTATGGGAGCGCTGCTGCGGGTGGTGGACCTGCACAAGACCTTCGGCACCACGGAGGTCTTGAAGGGGATCCATCTCGAGGTGGAACTGGGCGAGACGGTCACCATCATCGGGCCGAGCGGCTCCGGCAAGACCACCCTGCTGCGCTGCATCAACTACCTGGAGCGGCCCACCTCCGGCCACATCTATATTGGCGACCGGCTGATCGGGGAGCACCTCGTCAACGGCCAGTACCGCCCCGTCGGTGACCGCGAACTGGCGCGGGAGCGTACCGAGATCGGGATGGTGTTCCAGCGCTTCAACCTGTTCCCCCACCTCACCGCACTGGAGAACGTCACCCTGGGACCGCTGTACGTGCTCAAGCAGCCGCGCGCCCAGGTGGAGGCCCAGGCGCTGGCGCTGCTGGAAAAAGTGGGGCTGGCGCACAAGGCGCACGAGTACCCCGAGCGCCTGTCCGGTGGACAGCAGCAGCGGGTGGCGATCGCCCGCGCCCTGGCGATGCAGCCGAAGCTGCTGCTGTTCGACGAGCCGACCTCCTCGCTGGACCCGGAGCTGGTGGGCGAGGTGCTGCGGGTGATGCGCCAGCTCGCGGACGAGGGGCGGACCATGATCGTCGTCACCCACGAGATGCAGTTCGCCCGCGACGTCTCGCACCGGGTGATCTTCATGGACGAGGGGCGCATCGTGGAGGACGCCAGCCCGACAGAGCTGTTCACCAACCCGCGCCACCCACGCATTCGCGCCTTCCTGCGCCAGATCCTGGAGCGCTGAGATGACCCAGGACGCGTGGAATCGGTTCCTGGAACGGCTGCCCTACTTCCTGACCACGCTCCTCAGCGGCGCCGTCACCACGGTGGAGGTCACGCTGGGCGCCCTCTGCCTGGCGATCGTCGGCGGGCTGTTCGTCGCGCTGGTCCGCCTGTCGGGCGGGCCGTTCAGCAAGCTAGCGGTCGCCTATATCGAGTTCCTGCGCGGCACGCCGGTGCTGGCGCAGCTCTTTGTCATCTACTTCGGGCTGGTGGAGGTTGGGATCAAGTTCGAGCCGCTCCAGGCAGCGATCCTTGGCCTGGGGCTGAACGGGGCAGCGTACCTGGCGGAGGTGTTCCGGGCCGGGATCCAGGCGATCCACCGCGGGCAGATGGAGGCGGCGCTGTCCATCGGGCTGACGCCCCTGGGCGCCATGCGCCGCGTCATCCTGCCTCAGGCGTTCCGGATCGTTCTGCCACCCGTGGGCAACTTCAGCATCGGCCTGCTCAAAGACACCGCGGTCGTCTCGGTGGTCGCGGCGCCGGAGATCATGTTCCGGGCTCGGCAGCTCACCACCGAGACGTTCCAGAGTGGGCAGATCTATCTGCTGGCGGCACTGATCTACCTGGCGCTGAGCCTACCGCTCTCTCACCTGGTGCGCCGGCTCGAGCATGCCTCGGCGCGGTGGCGCGCATGAGCGAGTTCCTCGACGTCTACGCCCGACACCTGGGTGAGTGGATGCCGGAGCTGCTGCTGGCGGCGCTGGGCACCCTGAAGATGACCGCGCTGGCGTTCGTCCTGGCCAACGTCGTCGGGCTGCTCCTGGCGCTCGCCAAGCTTTCCACGTCCCGGCCGCTGCGGGCGTTCGCCACCGGGTACATCGAACTGGTGCGTGGCATCCCGGCGCTGACACTACTGTTCGTGATCTACTTCGGGCTGCCAGGGATCGGCATCCTGTTCGACTCGTTCACCGCCGCGGTGATCGGCCTGGGGCTGAACGGGGCAGCGTACCTGGCGGAGGTGTTCCGGGCCGGGATCCAGGCGATCCACCGCGGGCAGATGGAGGCGGCGCTGTCCATCGGGCTGACGCCCCTGGGCGCCATGCG